>Ga0255055_10002155_pt1 | contig 14028 bp, 19 predicted proteins | sample JV7_2_27_MG_FD_188633 | JGI IMG/M metagenome (GOLD analysis project Ga0255055, IMG submission 188633) | Seawater microbial communities from Jervis Inlet, British Columbia, Canada - JV7_2_27 | ecosystem: Environmental > Aquatic > Marine > Inlet | place: Canada: British Columbia | collected...
GGCCGAATGGCAGGCGGACCGTACAACAGATAGAACGAATCCCCGATAGGAGGTGAGGATGGCAAAGAAGTCTCTCATCGCAAAAGCGAAAAAAACGCCGAAGTACAAATCGCACCGCTACAACCGCTGCAAGATCTGCGGGCGTCCGCGAGGTTATTTGAGGAAGTTTGAAATGTGCAGAATCTGCTTTCGTAAACTGGCCAATAAGGGGATGATACCTGGTGTGACAAAGTCGAGCTGGTAAAACCCTATAAAATATCTATTGAGAGGTTTAAAAGTGAGTCAGTCAGATCCAATTGCTGATATGTTGACGGTTCTCAGAAACGCAAACAGAGGAAAAAAGGAAAAGGTAGATATACCGTCGAGCAAGCTGAAGATGGAGATCATCAAGATTTTCAAGAATGAGGGATACATCAAGAACTTCAAGCTCATCGACGATGATAGAAGATCATATATACGTGTCTATTTGAAATATACACCAAAGGGAGAATGCGTGATCCATGATCTGCAGAGGGCTTCCAAACCGGGCTTGCGCGTGTACCGAAGAAAGCATGAGCTGCCCAGAATAGTCAACGGTTACGGTACCTCAGTCGTATCGACGTCCAAGGGCGTGTTAACCGATAAGAAGGCCCGAGAACAGAACGTGGGTGGTGAGATTCTCTGCTATATATGGTAGAGCAACACCCTGCAACACGGAGAGGATTGAGAGAAACATGTCACGTTTAGGTAAAATACCCATTGCAATACCGGAAAAGGTTCAGCTTGATTACTCAGACTCCACGGTGAAAGTGGAGGGCCCAAAAGGGAAGCTGGAAATGCGTGTTGCGTTTTCGGGTTCAATCGTGATAGAGGATGGAAATGTCATTGTACAGCCTGCAGGTGAGGACAAACAGTCCAGGGCAGACCAGGGGCTTGTACGATCTCTGCTCAATAACATGGTGGTTGGGGTTACGCAAGGTTTCAGCAAGACCCTGAAGATAGTGGGCGTTGGGTATAAGGCTCAGGCACAGGGAAAGAAACTTCAGCTGAATCTCGGGTATTCACACCCCATCACCTATGCTGTACCTGAGGGAATCGATGTTCAGACTCCTGACCCCAACACTATCATTGTGACTGGTATTGACAAGCAGGCTGTAGGACAGTGTGCCTCTGAGATTAGGAAATTCAGAAAGCCTGAGCCCTATAAGGGCAAGGGCGTTATGTATGTGGACGAGCATATCAGGCGCAAAGCTGGGAAGGCTGCAGTGAAGTAATACATATGGGGATAATTGAGAATGGATAAATACAAGAGAAGGACGAGAAGAAAGAGGGGAATACGAAAGCACATAGGCGGGACAAAGGCGAAACCCAGAGTCTCCGTATACAGGAGCAATCGGCATATATTCGTACAGGCCATAGACGATGAGAGTGGAATCACACTCTGTTCAGCTTCAGATGTTGAGGCCGGTGTGAAAAGCAATACAGAGGGTGCACATACTGTTGGTGAAAAGCTTGCAGAGAAGCTGAAAAAGGTGAAGGTGCAGGAGGCTGTCTTCGACCGAAACGGCTTCGTGTATCATGGAATCGTGAAATCCGTTGCAGAGGGGATTCGCAAGGCGGGTATCAAGGTATAGCTGCCCCAAGAACGAGAACCTTCGTAATTACTAAGGAGATACAAGGAGGACTGATTTTGGCAGAGAGGTCAATGAAGGAAGAAAAAGAGGATCAATTCACTGAGAAGCTCGTGAAGCTCAACCGTGTTGCAAAGGTAGTGAAGGGAGGCAGACGGTTCAGTTTCAGTGCTCTCATGGTGGTTGGTGATAAAAACGGACACGTGGGCATCGGTTTTGGCAAGGCCAATGAAGTATCTGAGGCCATTCGCAAGGGTGTCGATAAAGCGAAGAAGAACATGGTTGCGGTTAACATTAAGGGCAATACCATTCCCCATGAGGTGTACGGTAATTTCAAGAGCGGCAAAGTGATTCTCAAGCCTGCTTCACCTGGAACGGGTATTATAGCCGGCGGTCCGGTCAGAGCAGTTGTAGAACTTGCCGGTATCAAGGATATTCTGTCAAAATCTCTCGGGTCTTCAAACGCATTGACTATTGTTAAAGCTACCATGAATGGACTCACAAGCCTCATGAATCTCACAGAAGTGCTGGAGGCAAGAGGCAAAACGGTTAAAGAACTCTTTGGATAATGGTGGTGAATCGAGATGGCAAGTAGCAAGAAATTGAGAATAACGCTTAAAAAGAGCCTCATTGGGGTGCCCGAGAAGCAGAGAAAGGTCCTTCGGGCGCTCGGCCTCCGGAAAAGGGAGCATGCCGTGGTGCAGGATGATAATCCCGTTATCAATGGTATGATATTCAAGGTTAGTCATATGGTTGACGTCGAAAGGGTCAAGAAATGAAACTTGGTGCGCCCAGAGGGGCAGTGAAAAAGAGAAAGATTGTTGGCCGAGGCCAGGGCTGCGGCAGGGGGTGTACATCAGGACGAGGCAGCAATGGTCAAAAGTCCCGCTCCGGTTATAGCATGAAGATCGGTTTCGAGGGAGGCCAGATGCCCCTGTCCCGACGAATACCGAAGCGTGGATTCAACAACTTTCAGTATGAGAAATCATTCCAGATCATCAATCTTCGGGACCTCGAACGTTTCAAGGAAGGTGATGTGATCGATTATGAGGCCCTGCTTGCACAGGGCCTGGTCAATCGGAAGGTGAAATTCGTGAAACTTCTCGGGAAGGGTGAATTGACGAAGAAGCTCCATGTAAAGGTGCACCGGGCGTCAAAAAATGCTGTCACAGCTGTGGAGAAGGCGGGCGGCAAGGTAGAATTACTAGGCTAGGAGTTGCCATGGCGAATCAGGGCAATATTGTATTGAACATTTTCAGGATTCCTGAGCTCCGTAAACGGGTGTTTTTTACCCTTGCGATGCTCGTTATATTCAGGATCGGAACATATATTCCGATTCCGGGAATAAATGCGGTTGCCCTCGAGAGACTCTTCACGCAGACAGGTGCAGGTCTGCTCGGCTTTCTCGATCTATTCGCTGGTGGGGCACTCAGGCGGTTTACACTTTTTGCTTTGGGTATCATGCCATATATTTCAACGTCCATTATTCTACAGCTCCTCACGGTTGTGGTTCCAGTCCTTGAACGGTTGTCAAAAGAGGGCGAGGTTGGAAGAAAGAAGATACAGCAGATCACTCGGTTCGGTACGGTGGTGATTGCATCTATACAGGCATACGCGCTTACCGTGTTCATGAGATCGCAGCCCGACGTGATTGTCAATCCTGGTGTTGGATTTTCAGTGACCGCCGTAGTCGCAATTACTTCGGGGACTCTTTTCCTCATGTGGATCGGTGAGCAGATTACCGAACGGGGAATCGGAAACGGTATATCCATTCTCATTTTTATTGGAATCGTTGCACGTATACCTGTTGCCTTTAAACAGGTATACGATCAGATGAAGATCGGTGAGCTCAATCCTATCGTGCTTATCGCCTCATCCGGCATCTTTGTCGCCATTGTTGCATTTGTGATTCTTGAACAGCAGGGGCAGCGACGAATTCCCATACAGCATGCCAAGAAGGTTGTGGGCAGAAAGGTCTACTCCGCTCAGGCAACCTATCTTCCTCTGAAGATAAATCCTTCGGGAGTCATCCCGATAATCTTTGCCTCCTCTGTGCTGCTTTTTCCTGCGCAGATAGCGAAGACACTGGGTGCACGGGCACCATGGCTTGATCAACTGGCAGTACTGCTTTCACCAGGGAATGTGCTTTACTTGACGTTGTATGCTCTGCTGATCATCTTCTTCACCTATTTCTACACACAGATACAGCTCAATCCCATAGATATAGCAGACAACCTGAAGAAGGTCGGCGGATATATTCCCGGTATACGACCCGGTGCGAATACCTCCACCTATCTGCAGAGAGTGTTGAATCGAATCGTGCTGCCGGGATCGATCTTTCTCGCATCCATTGCGCTCATACCCACGATTATTCAACGGTGGCTCAACCTGCCACCGGAAATGGCTTTTCTGATGGGAGGAACATCGCTTCTCATTATGGTTGGTGTTGATCTTGACACGATGAAGCAGATCGAATCGCATCTTCTCATGCGACATTATGACGGTTTTATGAAAAAGGGTGGAAAGCTGAGGGGAAGAAACCTGTAGCCATTCGGGCAGGGTTCAGACGTCTTGACAATGGGGGTGTACTACGCTTATTTTAAAGCGTTGCGCATACTATAAAATAGATTCTACTTTGTTTCGGGAAGAGGGGGTTCATGTCAAAGGAAGAAGCGATTGTTGTTATGGGAATAGTTAGAGAGCCTCTTCCAAATGCAATGTTCAAGGTAGAGCTGGAGAATGGACATGTGGTCCTAGCCCATATCTCTGGAAAAATGCGTATGCACAACATACGTATACTGCCCGGTGACAAGGTGAGTCTGGAACTTTCCCCCTATGATCTGAACAGGGGCAGAATCACCTACAGGTATAAGTGAGTGGGTATGAGAGTGAACTCACCCTTAATGGTTTCGGTTGGAGGACGATAAATGAAGGTCAGGGCATCTGTAAAGCCAATGTGTGATAAATGCAAAATTATCAGGCGAAGGGGAGTCGTACGTATCATATGCGAAAACCCAAAGCATAAACAGAGACAAAAATAGATATAAACGGGGAGATCCATGGCACGTATTGCGGGCGTTGATTTACCAAACGATAAAAGAACTGAGGTTGCGCTCACATACATCTACGGTATCGGGCCAACAAGGGCGCAGGAAATCATCCAAAAATCCGGAGTAGACCCTGACACACGTGTGCATAATTTGACCGATGAAGAAATCGCCAGGCTTCGAAATATCATAGAGAGAGACTACAAGATAGAAGGCGAGCTCAGGTCGGAAGTTGCATTGAATATCAAGAGGCTTATCGATATCGGTTCCTATCGGGGTTTCAGGCACCGACGTGGCATGCCTGTGAGAGGACAGCGAACCAGAACGAACGCACGAACACGCAAGGGCAAGAAAAAAACCGTTGCTGGAAGGAAAAAATAGGGGGAAATAGAAAGTGGCAAAGGTCGTGAAGACAAAAGCAAAGAAAAAAGAAAAGAAGAACATCGCCAGTGGGATCGTGCATATTCAGGCGACCTTCAACAATACCATCGTAACGATAACCGACAAGCAGGGAAATACACTGGCATGGTCGAGTGCGGGCAGCTTGGATTTTCGGGGTGCTAAGAAGAGCACACCCTTTGCAGCACAGATCACTGCTGAGAATGCTGCACGCAAGGCTATGGAGCACGGTCTTCGAGAGGTTGATGTATATGTGAAGGGACCCGGCTCGGGTCGAGAGTCTGCCATCAGAACTCTACAGGTTGTGGGCCTTAAGATCAATACGATCAAGGATGTGACTCCCATTCCCCATAACGGATGCAGACCCCGAAAGAGACGAAGGGTCTGAGCAAAGCGTGAACCTTCATAATTTTAGAAGCCTGTTTGGCGAAGCCTAACATATAGCAATTTGAATTGAGTATGGAGGACTCATGGGAAGATACAGAGGACCCTCATGTCGCCTGTGCAGACGGGAGGGTATAAAGCTTATGCTCAAAGGCGAGCGATGCCTATCGAGCAAGTGTGAAATAATGAAAAAGAAGTTTCCACCGGGCATACCGCCCCGCAGACGGAGCAAGCAGTCTGAGTATGGTATGCAGCTCCGGGAAAAGCAGAAGGTTAAACGATATTATGGACTGTTCGAGAAACAGTTCCGCAACTACTTCGAGATCGCGTCGAAGAAGAAGGGGGTGACTGGAGAGCTTCTGCTGACTCTTCTTGAACAGCGTCTCGACAACGTGGTGTACAGAATGCACTTTGCAGCATCACGCAAGGCCGCACGGCAGCTTGTACGGCATGGACACCTGCTCGTAAAAGGTAAAAAAGTAGATATTCCTTCCTATCTTGTGAAGGAGGAAGATGTAGTAGAGGTCAGGGATAAGAGTAAAAAAATGATTCCCGTTCTCGAATCGCTGAAAGATATATCCCGTGTCGGGACGGTGTCGTGGATCGAGGTAGACCCTGACAATGTCAAAGGCCGCTTTCTCTATCTTCCCAAGCGTGAGGAGATAGATCTACCTGTCAACGAACAGCTGATCGTTGAGCTCTATTCCAAGTAATGGGGGAGTGGAATCCTAAAATGGCACATAAAAATCTCTTGAAGGGTATGAAGAGACCTAAATCGCTTGTCATCGAGCATGAGGCTGAAACTGATAACTATGGAAGAATCATAGCATCACCGCTCGAGAGGGGATACGGTACAACACTTGGCAACTCTCTACGGAGAGTGCTGCTCTCTGCACTGCAGGGATACGCCATCGTGGCCATTCGTATCGAAGCGTACAATTCTGAATCTGACGGTATGAAACTGATTACAAATGAGTTCGATACCATACCCGGGATTGTTGAGGACACCATCGACTTCATCCTGAATTTGAAGAATGTTCATGTCCAGTTGAACGATGAAGCTGAGATGAGAACTGTATCCATCGTGAAAGAGGGTGAGGGGCAGTTCAAGGCCGGAGATATTGCTGTTGATGACAACATCACTATCATGAACCCTGATTTTGTACTTGCGAATCTGGCAAAGGGTGCGAAACTCAACATCGATATTCAGATCAACCTTGGCCGCGGTTACGAGGCGGCAGAATCACACATGAACGATATCGAAACCATAGGAACTATACCAATCGATGCACTCTTCTCACCCATTAAGAAATCAAACTTCAAGGTGGAAAACGCGAGGGTCGGTCAGCGTGGTGACTATGACAAACTCATACTTGAGGTGTGGACCGACGGAAGAATACTGCCCGAGGATGCTGTTGCAGATGCAGCCAAAATTCTCAAGGACTATCTACTCCATTTCATCAATTTCAACGAAGAGTTTGAAGATGAGGAGGAAGGGTATAACGAGGAGCTGGAAAAGCTGAAGGCGATTCTCGATACCCCTGTTGAAGAGCTGGAACTCTCCGTGCGCTCTTCAAACTGCCTACGAAATATCGATATCAAGACGATTGGAGACCTCGCCCAGCGTACTGAGGAAGAGATATCAAAAACCAAGAATTTTGGGAAAAAGTCGCTGCAGGAGATTAAGGACAAACTTGCGGAGTATGGGTTGAGCCTCGGCATGAAGGATATTCTGGAAGAGAAACTGGGAAAGAAGGAAGTGGAGACAGAAGCATGAGACATCTCAAGAAGGGCCGAAAACTGAACAGAAAAAAGGATCACCGAAAGGCCATGTTCAACAACATGCTCGAGTCCTTTTTCCAATATGAGAGAATTCAGACTACTACGGCAAAGGCAAAGGAGTTGAGAGGCCTGAGTGAGAAGATAATTACCAGGGCCAAGCAGAACACACTCCACAGCAAACGAATCGTTCTCAAACGTCTACACAACAGGGATATCGTGGCGAAACTCTTTGATGAAATCGCGCCGAGGTATCAGGATGTTCATGGTGGATATACCAGGATACTGAAAGTTGGACGCAGAAAGGGCGACGGTGCTCACCTTTCCCTTTTAGAGCTTGTCGATGTCGTGGAAGCGGCAGAGCGGAAGCAGAAGGCCAGTGCTGCAGCACAGAAAAAGCCTGCAAAGGCTCCTGCAACCCGCAGTTCTTCTGAGAAGAAGGCTGCTCCCGATTCAAAAGCGAAGACAGCTGCCACGGATAAGAAACCTGAAGCATCTAAAACACCGGCGGCACCAAAGCCCAAGGCAGCCAAAACAGAGGTCCAGGCGGCCAAGAAGCCGGTCTCAGAAACCAAAGCAGAAGCATCTGCGGCAAAACCAAAAGCTTCTGCTGCAAAGAAGGCTTCAGAAACCAAAGCAGAGGCATCTGCGGCAAAACCAAAAGCCTCTGCTGCAAAGAAGAAAGATGCTGCAGCGATACCAAAGGCTTCTTCGGCTAAAAAACAAACACCGGCACAAAAATCCAAATCTGACAAGCCTGATGCAAAGGGCAGTGTATAATCAGGGGTTTCCTGTAAAGAACCGATTCACTGTCAAAGCCACCCCCTATTCACTGATCCTCAGTATTCCTATTTTCATCATATTCTCACTGATCAACAAGAATCCTCTTACCCTCATTGTACAGGCCCTCTTTCTTCTTATGGCCGTTCTTCTCTGTGGCTTCTCACTCAGGGGGGTACGGGTTCTCCCGCTCCTTCCCATTCTCCTTTTTGTTTTAATAGTCAACTCTTTCAGAGGAGGAGGGGAAATATTGTACAGGGCGGGTCCATTTATTGTCATGAAGCAGGGCGTGGGCAGGGGAGTGTACTATGGGGTATTTATTCTAGAGCTCTTTGCCATGAGCACCATACTCACGCGTAGTTTTTCTGAACAGGATCTTGTTTCAGCGTTCCACTCTATAGGCAGACTTTTCTCAGGGAGGGAGGCTGTGAGAAGCCCTGCTCGCCACTTCAGTTTCACCCTGATGCTGTTCTTTATACTGAATATATTTCACAGCGCCTATTCAGAGCTCAGTATATTTTTTAAAAAGAGCTCCTTTTCGTTTCGAGAGCGTACCCTTCTGTTTGTGCATACCCTTTTCCAGCAGGCCATGAATGACTACGAAAAAGCAGATGCCTTTTTCCCTGTTACGCTTCAGCCTCGATCGGGAGATGTTGTGTTTGTGATCTGTCAAATCCTTGTACTGGTCCTTGCACTAGTTTTTGGACAGGGAGTTTTCGGGCGCAGAGGCTGGATTGGTATGTTGGGCTAATCCCAGAAATGGGGTGTACTGAGAGACTCGGGCTGTTCTCCATATATGATGTAGCCCTCAATTCCACGATCGAGCAGAAACTGATATCCCTCTCTGCTTCCCATGGTGAAAACTGCAGTCGCAATTGCATCACCGAAGGCTGTTGTATGAGCAATGATCGTGACACTTCGTATATCACTGTCAGGATAACCGGTAAAGGGGTTGAGCAGGTGACTGTAACGCGTGCCATCCCCCATGAAGAAGTTCTCATAATCTCCTGAAGTGACGATTGCCGTTCCACTTTTCTCCAGAATGCCTATGTAGTTGTCTCTGTTCAGCGGATCCTGTATGGCGACTCGCCACTTTCTCCGGTTGAGGTTCCTGCCGCTCACATATATATCGCCGCCGGCATCCACGAGAAAGTCATTGAACTCACCATCCCGCAGCAGATCGCTGACAGCGTCCACGAGCTTTCCTTTGGCAATGCCGCTGAGATCAAGCTGTACATACTCCGGTTTCCTGATATGGTCGGCATCGATTGAAACCTGTTTATAGCCTACCTGGTCCAGCGCACTTTCAAGGACTTCAAGCTGTGGTATGCGGGGGGAACTGGTATCGAAACCCCAGACTTGCATAAGCGGCAGTATGGTCGGATCAAAGTAACCATCAGTCAAATCAGCATACTCCATTGATTCCTGGACCAGCTCAAAGAGTGGAATATGGTCGCTGCGATGAAGTACTTCACCAGTGTTGAATCGGTTAAGCTCTCCATCCTGGTTCCTGTAATCAAAGACCCCTTCAAGGGTGAATAGAAGATCATACAACTCCTCTATCGTGCCCTGAGCCTCGTCTCTATTGTGTTTCTCGGTAATGACAATGGTTTTAACATAGGTTCCTAAAGCGATTTCTGTATGCTCGAGGGATATTTTCCTGGTGCAGGAACTAAACGCTGCCGCGCAGCTCATGATGGTCAGTATGTGAATGATGAAAGAGGGTTTCATGGTCATAATAGCGATAAACCACCTTATGAAGGGGGCAGAAGCCTTTCCTAACCTCGGGTATTGAGCAGTGAAAGATCGTCTTTGGTATAAACTTCCTTCAGGGGAATACCCTCTCCAGTGATATACCGTTTTTTCTGGCCATCTAGAAGTATGGTCAAGCCTGAAACCTGACTGAACTCAAAGGAAGTCAGCAGTATCTGCGAAAGCTGGAAATGAATTGCCTCGCGTCCATTGTAGTTCTGCTCGAAAGCGTTTGAAAAGTCCAGTATAAGAATACCGTTTTTAAGCTGTGCCGAGAGCAGGTCTGTTCCTTCCGGTATGAAGCTGATGAGCCCTTTTGAGGCTTCTTCTGCTGAAGGTCCCTTCAAGAGAGATTCGATGGTAGCGGTGATGGGAGAGTCTTTGAAGTGAATGGATCGAATAATTGGCTGCAGTTGTGCCGAACCATCTGCCTCGATTCTTACAAAGTATAGGGGGGCTCGAAGGCTCTTTGTTGAAATAACTTCAGGTTTTTCATCATCGGTGCTCCTGGCTGACGCTGGCTGTTCTGTTTCCTGTGCGGCTTCACCTGGGGGCTGTTCTTCTGTTGGCTCATCCGATAAGTCTCCTTCAGACTCTTCGATCTCGCGGTTTTTGGAGTCTTCCGGCACTAAATCTGGGGTTTCGTCTGTATCCTGAATTTCCTGTGTGTACAGCCTGTTCTTCAGATGTGAGAAGGTCTCCTTGAAAGAGCCCTTTCCCCTGTAGAGGATAATGACGATAATGACAAGGAAGATGAAAAGCCAGAACAAGCATCCCGTTTTCCCTAACCTGGGCTTTCCCCTTCTTCTCATCATTCAGAGCAATATATTTTCGCAATTAAAAATTGTCAATACAAAGAAAATTGCGCTACAATTATAAGGGGTGTATGTGAAAAAGCTCCTCGTTTTTAGTTTTTGTGTGCTCATGCTTGCTTCCTGCAGCATCGAATCAAAGAGGGTTATGCTCAGTATTAACGGCAGACCCCTTGACGTTGAGATAGCGAGGACAAAGCGGCAGCGGGAAAAGGGGTTGATGTTTCGTGAGGAGCTCGGATGGAATGAAGGGATGCTCTTCATATTCCCTGAAGAACAGTTCCTATCATTCTGGATGAAGGACACATCGATCCCGCTCTCCATTGCGTTTCTTGACTGCAGTGGTGTTGTGGTCGATATATACGATATGGAGCCCTATTCCTCAGACCCAGTAAGGTCCACCAGGAAATGCCGATTTGCAATTGAGGTGAATCGCGGTTTCTTCAGAGATGCAGGATTGACGGATGGCGACAGCATAGATTTAAGTATGGTTAAGAGAAGATGAAAGCTATTAAAATACTGTTCCTCTCCCTTGCGTTGCTGATGTTCTGTACCCCGCTATTCGCGAAGTCAGATGGCAAGGTGCTTATCTATTACTTCAAAAACCTTACCGGAAGTGAACAGAACAACGACCTCATATACGCCATTCCCCTTTGCCTGTACAACCAGCTTCAGACCGTCAATGAGGAGAAGAATTTCGTCCTTATTGATGAGGCAGCTTTCGAAGCCTATAAAGAGAACCCTGAGATCGACCTCTGGGAATCCGATTATATGCGAAACAATGCGAGAAAGAAAAAGATTTCGAGAATTCTCTTTGGTTTCTTCTATGACGAGGGTGATCAGGTTCGAGTGCGGGGAAAAATCTATTACACGGAAAGCGGCCTCATACTCGATATTTCAGAGAATGACGAGGAGTTTGCACCCTTTTTTCAGGGAATTGAAAAAATAGGTGTGACGGAACTGAGAAGCTGTGGAGCAATCGAGGCTGTTAAAACGTATAAAATTCCCGCGAAACTCATCGACGATAAGGAGACATCGCAGTCAAAACACGTGTTCAATATCACTGGTGCAGCCCTGTTTCCCGTTGCAGACTGGCGTGAACTCTACAGGCTTGGCTTTTACGGCAACTTTTCATACATTCTCTTCCCAAAACGCAACAGGGTGCGAATTGGTTTCGGTCCGGAATTGGGTTTTGTGATGATGGGCACGGATAAGGATGAGGCATATATTGATTCCACACTACTCATAGTGCCTTTCGGGGGATCTCTCCAATATGTTCTTGTTGGAAAAAACCTGAAAGACCGGCTTATCGTAAGTTTCAGTGCAGGGCTTTCTCTGTCGATACTTAGTATAAACCATGAAAAAGAGGAATCCCTGGATCTTTACACCAAAGGAGCCCTCACGTTTGTCATTTCAATAGCAAAGAGAAATGAGCTGTCCTTTTCAGCTGGTCTCTTCTCAGTGTCCTTCAGTGATACACCGCTGAATGCAGTATACGGTGAGATTGGGTTCAGGGCCTTTATTTTTTAACGAGCAGCTCATGGATCGATAATAGGCGTTGTGGTTGGCGAAAGTATCATGAAAAAGTTTCTGATCCTCCTGATAATCTTCATCTTCCTGTCTCACACGTTAGTTGCCAAGGATCTCTTTATCAGCACAGAGCCGATAAATGCTGCTGTGTATGTTGGAGATGATATGGTGGGGCGTTCACCCCTGCGTATCGGTACGCTGCAGGAGAACTCTGCTGTATCTCTTCGCATACTGAAGTCGGGATATGAGGAGATCGAGATGGAAGTGGAGCTCGATGACAAAAGAACACAGTTGCTCTACGTAACACTCTATACGCCAAATGTGGATATTATTCTCAGCCAGCGCGACAAAGACGTGTATGTAAATGAAGTAAATGCCGGCAAGTCTCCTCTTGTGTTGAAAAACCTCCCAAACGGGACCTATTCATTTGAGAGCGATCAGGAGCGTATTACCATTTCAAACGCAGAATATGCACGAATGAAGAAAACAACAAAATGGGAAATCGCCTCCTCTGCGTTTTTGTGGGGAGCTGCCCTCGGAGGTGGGATTTACCTGAAGAACAATGACAATGAGAAATCAGGGGACCTGCTCCTCCTCTCAAGTGCAATTTTTGGCGGCATTCTGGGTTACAACCTGCTCAAGTTGTGGAAGATTAATCTGAACGAGAAAAGAGACAGGGCAGAGATGAACGCCATTGAGATCAGCGAGATCAGCATCGAGGCTGACCGTGATATGTTCACAAATGCAATGGAATATATGGGGAAAGAGTATTGGGACGATGCGTTGGGAAAATTCAAGCTGCTCGTCAGCCTGTATCCTGACTCGCAGTATGTTCCATTGAGTCTCTATCAGACAGGTTTCATATATTACAGAAACGGGGAGTTTCAAAAAGCTTCAACCCAATTTCAGAGTTTTGTATACGATTATCCCATTATTGAGTTTTATACATTCGCGGTGCATGATCTTATCGATTCCGAGCTTCGTCTCGGGAATGTATCAGAAGCATTGAGCAAATATGAGAGCCTCAGACCAGTGTATATCGATGATCCGAGTGGAACACTGTACATCCGATATTACGATCTACTGGTTGAGCTCTATGAGGAAAGTGGCAGAGGAAGTACGCAGATTCTTCTCGATTTAGAGGGAGAGCTCGACTATTTCCTTGAGACCTATAGTGATACCTATTTTTATCCTGATGTTCTGTTGTTGAAGGGCCGTTTGCTCTACGAATATCTCAACAGGGATCAGGGCCTTGCGCTTCTTCAGTCCCTGAAAGAAGAGTTCAGCAAGAGGCAGGAAATCCTGGATCAGGTGGATGAAATACTCAATGCCCGATAAAGTACTCTGTTTCAGATTAAATGGTTACTCCCTTGGCGTAGAGCCAGATCAGATTGAAAAGATACTTTTAAACAAGCATCCTTCCAGAGATGCCTTCACACTGGAAACCGGAGTTGAGGTGAGAAAGCTCAGCGACTATATCCCGCTTCCGGCGAAAAAGAGCACGCAGTTCGAGAATATACTCTTTGTAAAGGACCAGAAGTATTTCTATGGATTCACTGTGGACAACGTCCAGGGCTATCTCAAGCTTCGCGGTGGTGAGAAGCATGATTCTTCAAAGCATAGGGGCAGCTCTCCCATCAGATACTTCGTAAGGAGGGGAGAGAATCTCATACCTGTGCTGGACCTTCAGTATATTACCAATGAGGATGCACCTCTCACCGATGTAGTCGTACAAGAGATTGTCCAAACGGTGAAAGTTGCAGATGAGGCGGAAGGGGATATCGACCATGAAGATGTTTTCGATGATGTTCGTGAGGATGATATCTTCAGGGCCATTGAAGAGGAGATACGCAGCAAGAAGACGACTGACATCGTTGATGATATCATCATGAGTGAAAAAAAGGGCGTGATTCTGCCCCTTGTCATCAATCTGGT
>Ga0255055_10002156_pt1 | contig 14025 bp, 9 predicted proteins | sample JV7_2_27_MG_FD_188633 | JGI IMG/M metagenome (GOLD analysis project Ga0255055, IMG submission 188633) | Seawater microbial communities from Jervis Inlet, British Columbia, Canada - JV7_2_27 | ecosystem: Environmental > Aquatic > Marine > Inlet | place: Canada: British Columbia | collected...
GAATTCCGGGGTGGCGAACCGAGTTCCGGGCGTGGCGAACCGAATTTCGATCGTGGCGAACCAAATTCCGGGCGTGCCGAACCGAATTCCGGGCGTGCCGATCCGAAATCCGGGCGTGGCGAACCGAAATTCGATCGTGGCGAACCAAATTCCGGGCATGCCGACCGAATTCCGGGCGTGCCGAACCGAATTCCGGGCGTGCCGATCCGAATTCCGGCATGCCGATCCGAATTCCGGCCGTGCCGATCCGAATTCCGAGCGACGCGTCGGGAATCCGGTCCGACCTCTCCGGAATTCGGCGAGACCCATCCGAAATCCAGCGCGACCCGTCGCCGGCGCGGACCAGGCCCCAGCCGCGCTGCCGGCACTCACGTAACAAGGTCTCCGGAAAACCCGGGGCGATTCAGTTGACCCGAACCGGTCACGGTGTTCTCCTACGCCACCATGTCGAGCACCACTTCACTCCGTATCGTGACGTTCAACGCGTGGGCGCTGCCGGTTTGGATCCCGTCGCAGCAGAAACGCCGGCGCCTGCGCCGCCTGCCCAAGGCACTAGCGGCCTTGGATGCCGACGTCATCGTGCTGCAGGAGATGTTCGACGTGGGAGCACGACGGCGACTGCTGCGTGCGCTCTGCCCGCCGTACGAAACCACACCGGATGCGGACGGTGCGCGGCGTACCCTCGGATTGCTGCGAATCGATACGACTGGCGGGCTGCTCGTGCTCTCTCGTCTGCCCATCCTCGGCAGTCGCTTCGTACCGCACGCTGGGGATCTGGGCAGGAAGCCCGATGAACGGGTCGGCCGCAAAGGGGCGCTGATCGTGCATCTCGATTCCGGGCTGGGACCGGTGACGATCTTCGCGGTTCACCTCTATGCCGGAACCAAGTCGAGACACCATCGGATACGCACCGCCCAGTTGTCCCCGCTGCTGGAGGTGCTGGATGCCGAAGCCGCGGGTGGGCCGGTCGTGCTGGCCGGTGACATCAACACCTCACCCACAGAGCGATACCCTGAACCTCCCGGGCCGGAGAATGCGCTCACGCCGGAGTACGGCGCCCTCGTGGAGGCCGGATTCATCGATCCCCTACCACCAAACCCCACCGCGGTCCCCCGCACGGCCACGTGGGTACCCAGCCGCAACCGCTACGCGGCGCTGCCGTACCAGGAGACGAAGACTGACGAGCGGTACGACTACGTGCTCGCCAGACCGAGTGCAGATCGCATGTGGGAGGTGAGGGACGCGCGCACGGTCATTGACGATGTGAATGAACATCTCTCCGATCACGTCGGCGTGCAGGTCGATCTGGACCTAGTTGCCAACGCCTACACACCCTCCCGTAGAACGAGCGGCCACGGTGGTTAAAAGTTGTGCTGTGCAACGAGTTACGTGTAGTTGACTGCGTTAACCGACTTTTTTTCTTTCATTTATCTCCTCATCGCCTTACCTTAAGCGCGAATCTCGCGGAGTTCCCCCAAATGTCTCACCAACTCGACCGTCTGACGGCGGCCCTGGCCGGCCGTCACGCCGTAGTGCGTGATCACGCGATGAGCCCGATGGCTACCGTAACTGCGCCTCTCCAACTGAACGCGACGACTGAGAACCACCTATGGCCGCCATCACTGAACAACTGAAAGTCGCCCTTGCCGACCGCTACATGATCGAGCACGAGCTCGGCGAAGGCGGAATGGCCACGGTGTATCTCGCGCACGACGTAAAGCACGATCGGAAGGTCGCGCTCAAGATCCTGAAGCCCGAACTGGCCGCGGTGATCGGCGCCGAGCGGTTTCTGACTGAAATCAAGGTGACGGCCAACCTGCAGCACCCGAACATCTTGCCGCTGTATGACTCGGGCGAAGCGGAGTCGTTCCTGTACTACGTCATGCCCTACGTGAAGGGCGACACGCTGCGGGACAAGCTCGATCGGGAAAAGCAGTTGGGGATCGAGGATGCAGTCGAAGTGACGCGTTCGGTTGCAGCGGCTCTCGACTACGCCCACCGCCAGGGGGTGATCCACCGGGACATCAAGCCGGCCAACATCCTGCTGCACGATGGGCAGGCGATGGTGGCGGACTTCGGCATCGCGCTCGCCGTGAGTCATGCGGGCGGAAGCCGGCTGACCGAAACGGGGCTCAGCATCGGCACGCCCCACTACATGAGTCCCGAGCAGGCGATGGGCGATCGCGAGCTTGACGCTCGGAGCGACGTGTACTCCCTAGGTGCGATGCTGTACGAGATGCTGGCGGGAGATCCTCCTTACACGGGCAGCACGGCGCAGGCGATCGTGGCGAAGGTGATCACGGAGAGAGCGCCGGCGGTGGTGGCGGCGCGAGACACGGTGCCGCCTCATGTGGCCGCGGCGATCGGCAAGGCGTTGGCCAAACTCCCGGCGGACCGGTTCGCGTCCGCCGCTCAGTTCTCTGAAGCGCTCGCCAACTCGAGTTTTGCTACAACGGCGCCTGCGACGGTCGCAGTGCAGGGTGATCGTCGAGATGTGAGACCGTGGGCGCGTCGGACCCTTGCCAACTGGCAACTGGGAGTGGCACTGGCTGCCGCCGTTGCCGTTGGAGCTGTGTTCGGCGCGATGCGACGCGAAGCACCGACCAGCGAAGCGAACGGGCCCGTTGCTCGCTTCACACTCGGGGTACGGTTGGGTGATGTCGATTTCGGGCAGGGGCTCGAGCTGTCGGCAGACGGAACGCAGCTGATCTATATCGGCATCGGCGAGAACGGAGGGTCACGGCTGTTCCTCCGGCCGATGGACGAAGCAGAAGCAGTGCCCGTCGCCGGAACAGATGGAAGCCTGGTCATGGCACCGTTCCTCTCGCCGGATGGCCAACGGCTCGGGTTCTACGCCGACCAACAGCTGAGGACGGTACCGGTGCGCGGTGGCGCGCCTCGAGCGATTGCTCGCATGTCACCCACGAGTGGTGGGGCCAGTTGGGGTCCGGATGACCGCATCGTGTTCCAACCCGATTTCGGTGCCGGTCTCATGATGGTCGAGGCAGAGGGAGGTGACCCGCGAATGCTGACCGCGGTAGACACCTCCGAGAGGGAGGTGGACCATCGGTGGCCGCACTTCCTTCCCAATGGCGAGTGGGTGCTGTTCACCGTCTGGCGGGGATCGGTTGGAACGGCGCGACTCGCCGCGGCCTCGCTCGAGACCGGCGAAGTCCACGAACTCCTTCCCGGGACAGATGGTCGGTACATTGACGCCGGCTACCTGGTGTATGCGGGTCCTGAGGGTGCCCTTCGCGCCGTGGCGTTCGACGCCGCGAGCGCGCAGCTGCGGGGCTCGCCGATCACGGTTGTCGACTCGCTGCTCGTGGGTGGGGACGGGGCGGCGCAGTATGCGCTTTCTCGCAATGGGACGCTGGCATTCCTGAGTTCTCTCGGGAGTACCTCCCCGGTCATCGTCGACCGCAGCGGCGCTGAGACACTGTTGCCACTCGAGGCGGGTGACTATCAGGCGCCACGGTTCTCTCCCGACGGGAATGCTGTGGCCATGGAACTCCGCGATGAGATCTGGGTGTACGATTTCACCCTCGGCACATTCGGCCCGCTCACGCTCGGAGGAGGGTTCTATCCGCTGTGGACCCCTGACGGACGCCGAATTCTGTTCTCTCGGTCCGAGGGGCCAAACATCAGCATCTACTCGGTTACATCCGACCGAGGCGAAGAGCCGGTCGCTCTCGTCAAGGCACCGGGGCAGCACCGGACTCAAGATCTGAGTCCCGACGGCCAGACGCTTATGCTACGACTCAACGGCGTCGCATCGGCGCCCGAGGCAGCGAGTGTCAATGCCCTTGGCGATGCGTCCCGTGCAGGGTTCCGACTTGGTCTGGCGGGCGGGCAATACGACCTGTTTTCCCTATCCGTCGACAGTCCTGATTCGCCACAGCCGTGGCTCGTTAGCGAGTTCCTGGAGCGGTCGCCCACGTTCTCGATAGACGGGCGTTGGGTCGCCTTCTCGTCGGACGAGTCCGGTCGGGACGAAGTGTATGTCCGGCCGTTCCCGGGTCCGGGCGGACGCATTCAGGTGTCGACCGACGGCGGTACTGAGCCCGCATGGTCGCCCGATGGTCGTGAGCTGTTCTATCGGACTGGAGACCGATTCGAGGTCGTGTCGGTACAACTCGGGGAATCCTTCCGAGTGCTCTCGAGACCAACAACACTCTTTGAAGGACGCTACTACAGCTATCCCTGGCAGCGCGAGTACGACATTCACCCCGACGGCGACCGGTTCCTGCTGTTCAAGTACGAGGAAGAGGAAACGGAACTGACGGTGGTGGTGAACTGGATTTCGGCTGAGCTGGATCGGCTTGACACCGCAGCAGGAAGCGAGAACTGAAGACCATATGCCTGAGATTACCTCCCAACTAAAGACGGCCCTGGCCGACCGGTACGTGATCGAGCACGAGCTCGGCCAAGGCGGGATGGCCACCGTGTTTCTGGCCAACGACGTGAAGCATGAGCGTATGGTCGCGCTCAAGGTGCTGAAGCCGGAACTCGCGGCGGTGATCGGTGCCGAACGGTTTCTGACCGAGATCAAGGTGACGGCCAACCTGCAGCACCCGCACATTCTGCCCCTGCACGACAGCGGCGAGGCGGAGTCCTTTCTCTACTATGTGATGCCGTACGTCGAGGGCCAGACGCTGCGCGACAAGCTGGACCATGAGAAACAGCTCGGCATTGACGAAGCCGTGGATATCACCCGCGGGGTGGCGTCCGCGCTGGACTATGCGCACCGGCAGGGCGTGATCCATCGGGACATCAAGCCGGAGAACGTGCTGATCCACGACGGGCAGCCGTTGATCGCGGACTTCGGCATCGCGTTGGCGGTGAGTCACGCGGGCGGCACGCGGCTCACCGAGACCGGGCTGTCGATCGGCACGCCGCACTACATGAGTCCCGAGCAGGCGATGGGCGACCGCGAGTTGGACGCGCGCTCCGATGTCTACTCGTTGGGCGCCATGCTCTACGAGATGCTGGCGGGGGACCCGCCGTACACCGGCAGCACGGCACAGGCGATCGTGGCGAAGGTGATCACGGAGAAGGCGCCACCGGTGACGGTGCATCGGGACACGGTCCCGCCGCACGTGGCAGCGGCGATCTCAAAGGCGTTGAACAAACTCCCCGCCGATCGGTTTGGCAGCGCCGCACAGTTTTCAGAGGCGCTCGTCACGCCCGGTATGGTCACCGTAGCGGAGACGCTGGTCACACCCGCCGCCCAGCCAAAGCGCAACGTCCGCATGCTCGGCCTCGTAGCTGCACTCGCCGTCGCATGCGTTGCTGCGGTCCTGGGCTGGACGCGGTCGGCCGACGCGCCGCCGCTCGTCCGTTTCACCGTCCAGCTCTCCGCATACCTGCCACCGGCATTCGGTCCGGGCCTCGCGATCGCACCAGACGGATTGTCGCTTGTGCACGGAGCGATGGGACCGGATGGCTCGGCCATGCTCATGCATCGCCGTATCGGCGATCTCGAAGGCACAGCACTGCCCGGCACGGAAGATGGCCAGATGCCCTTCTTCTCCCCCGATGGCCGTGCGGTCGGGTACGTGACGCTGACCAGTCAGCTTCGTGTGGTGTCAGTCGAAGGCGGGCCACCGCTCACGCTCGGCGAGGTGGTGTCGGGTGGATCGTGGGGCACGGACGGCTACATCTACGTGACGTCAGCGGATACGGCGGGCCTCGCTCGGATCCCCGCCACGGGAGGTGACGTCGAACTCATCGCACGCCCGGATACGGCATCGTCGGTGGGGGCGCACCTGTGGCCCGACGCATTGCCAAACGGACGGGGCGTGTTGTTCACGGAGCTTCGCACACCGGAGCAGGACTCGGACATCTCGGTGTGGGTGGCCGAGACCGGAGAAGTCCGTTCGCTGTTGCGTGGAACGTCCGCCCGGTATGTACCGACGGGGCATATCCTCTATGTCCGCCCCGATGGGACATTGCTCGCGGCGCCCTTCGATGCCAACAAGCTCGAGGTCACCGGACCTTCAGTAGCATTGATGGACGGGATCGCCATCAAGTCTTTCGGCGCGGCCGAATACGCGGTATCGGCCAACGGAACACTCCTGGCCGGAGCTGGTGGGGGAGCCCTCGGGCTCGCGGTGGTTGACCGATCGGGTTCCGAGGACGTGTTCGAGATCGCTGAAGGCTCCGTGCTCTACCCGCGGCTGTCTCCGAACGGGCGCAAGGTAGCCTACGAGGTACCAAGCACGACTGGCACCGACGTGTGGGTGTACGATCTGACAGACAGTACGACCACTCGGCTCACGTTCGACGGGCAGAACGGCTACGCTGAGTGGACACCGAATGGAACCAAAGTCTCCTTCGGGCGGAGTCCACGGGGACCCGATCGGGATCTCTGGATTGCGCCGAGCGACGGCAGCGGCAGCCCGCAGCTGTTTCTCGATCGAGAGTTGTTCGTGGCCGAGGGGCAGTGGACGCTGGACGGTAACTGGTTGCTGGTGCGGGAAGGCGACCGATCGCGCGGGCAGGATGCCAATGTCATGGCAGTGCCGCTCAGCGCCGGTCAGGATACGATCGTCCTGCTGGATGGCAGCTTCAACGAACGTGCTGCCACCGTGTCACCGGATGGACGGTGGGTTGCCTACGTGTCGGACGAATCCGGCCGCGACGAAGTGTATGTGCGACCCTTCCCAACGGGAACGGGACGCTGGCAGGTCTCCGCCGGTGGTGGTGGTGAGCCTCGGTGGGCACACAGCGGTCGCGAGATCTTCTACCGTGCATCCGGCCAGCTCATGACTGCTCAGGTGCGCACGAGTCCGACGTTTGCCGTGGGCTCTCGCAGCACGCTCTTTGCCACGGCGGCGTATCAGGTCAACCCGAACCATGCCGCCTACGACGTCGCGCCGGACGACCAGCACTTTGTCCTCGTGAAGACGGCGTCCGAGAGTCAGCAGTTCATTCTCGCGCTCAACTGGTTCGATGAGGTGAAGAGTCGTACGGCGGGTGGCCGATGAGCAAGATCGCTGAACGCCTCACGACCGCCCTGGCCGACCGCTACTCGATCGAGCGTGAGCTCGGTGCGGGCGGCATGGCCACGGTGTACCTAGCCGAAGACCTCAAGCACGATCGCAAGGTCGCGCTCAAGGTGTTGCGGCCGGAGTTGGCCGCGGTGATCGGCGCCGAGCGGTTTCTGGCCGAGATCAAGACCACGGCGAATCTGCAGCACCCGCATATCCTGCCACTGCACGACTCGGGCGAGGCCGGTGGGACGGTGTTCTACGTGATGCCGTTCATCGAGGGTGAGTCACTGCGGGATCAGTTGGACCGGGAGCGGCAACTCCCGGTGGAAGACGCCCTCCGCATTGCCAAAGAGGTGGCGGACGCCCTGGACTATGCGCATCGCCACGGCGTCATCCACCGGGACATCAAGCCCGAGAACATCCTGTTGCACGACGGCCGGGTCATGGTGGCCGACTTCGGGATCGCGTTGGCGGTGAGCCGCTCGGACGGCGGCACGCGGTTGACCGAAACGGGCATGAGCCTTGGGACGCCACACTACATGAGTCCTGAACAGGCGATGGGTGAGCGGGAGATCACGGCCAAGAGCGATGTGTACGCACTTGGCTGTGTGCTCTACGAGATGCTCACTGGAGAACCGCCTTTTGCAGGGCCGACGGCGCAGGCGATCATCGCGCGGGTGCTCACGGAGGAACCCCGCTCCCTGACCGTGCAACGCCGCACGATCCCGCCGCACGTTGAGGCGGCGGTGCGTACGGCGCTGGCGAAGCTGCCGGCCGATCGGTTCGGCGGTGCTGCGGAACTCAGTGACGCGTTGGCCGATCCGGGGTACGCCGAAGCAGGGACGGCGGTCCGCTCTGCGGCGGATGACCAGACCCCGGCGCCGCCCCACCGCCGGATCGCTGTGGTTGCCACGCTCGCGGCCCTCGCCGGGGTTGCTCTCGGAGCCACACTCCTCTCCCTGCTCCAAGAGACACCGACAGAGACCATCACGCGCTATGGGCTCGCCCTGCCGGCATCCCAAGCGCTGGAGCCGGAGTATGCCGCGATCCCGTCCCCGGACGGCTCCCGGATCGCCTACGTCGGTCCATCCGATGAGGGGACGCAACTCTGGGTCAAGGAACGGAACAGCTTCGAAGCCACGCCGCTCGCGGGGACCCAAGGGGTGGTCAGCTTCACGTTCTCGCCCGACGGCCTATGGCTCGCGTTCGTTGCGGGTCAGCAGGTCAGGAAGTTGCCCGTCGGGGGAGGCGCGGCGATCACCCTTGCCGACACGGTGTCGGCGACTCGGGGCCTCGCCTGGCTGGACGATGGCAGCATCGTCCTCGTCCGGCCGGGCGGCGCAAGCTTGCACCGCGTTCCCGATGTCGGGGGGACGACTGAGGTCGTGCTGGTGGACACTGCGGCCCTGGTATTCCCCACACCCTTGCCCGATGGCCGGGGCGTGTTGGTCACACGATGTCGGGGAGGGGAGTGCGGCGTCGCAGCGCTGGACTTGCGCTCCGGCGCGCTGACTGAACTCCTGGCGGGCGCCATCTACGCGCAGTTCATCCCGACCGGGCACATCCTGTACGTCCGGCCTGACGGGGGCATGTTCGCGGTGCCGTTCGATCTTGGCGCGATGGAAACCAGCGGTCCGTCGGTTCCGGTGATGGACAGCGTGTCTGTCGTCGATGGGCTTTACCCGTTGATGGCCGTGTCCTCCTCGGGAATGCTGCTTGTACGCAAGGGAGCGGCGCTGTCGTTGCTGCGGCAATTCGAGATGGTCTGGGTGGACCCTGGGGGCCGGGAGACGCCGATCGATTCGACCTGGAGATCTCGATTCACCGGCTTCGGCGCCAACATCGGTTGGGCGTTGTCACCAGATGGCACGCGGTTGGCTGTGGGCCTGTCGACCGACGCCGGGGACGACATCTGGGTGAAGCAACTTCCCCGGGGGACGGTGTCGCGCGTTTCGTACGATGGTGCGTCGGAGTACCGGCCCCGCTGGATGCCCGATGGCCGGACCGTGATGTTCGGATCCAACCGAGCAGGGGAGGGCACCGGAGGGCTGTACGCGCGTCCTGCAGATGGCACCGGCGCCGACTCGCTCATTCTTCGTGCGCCGTCCGGGATTTTCGAGGGTGTCTGGTCGCCGGATGGAAGCTGGCTCGTGTTCCGAACGGGCGGCACGGTGTCGCAGGTCGGCGGAAGGGACATCGTGGGGATACGCCCGGGTGTGGACACCGTACCCGTACCCATTGTGGCGACGCCCTACGACGAGGAGGCCATCGCATTGTCGCCCGATGGTCGGTGGATCGCGTACGAGTCCAACGAAACCGGCCGGACCGAGGTGTTCGTCAGGCCGTTCCCCGACACCGATTCCGGCAAGTGGCAGGTATCCAACGGCGGCGGCATGGCGCCCCTGTGGGCGCGCGACGGCGGCGAGCTGTTCTACGTGAACGGCAATCGCGACATGATGGCCGTGGCGGTGCGCCCGGGCAGCGAACCGCAACTCGGCGAGCCGGCGTCGCTGTTCCATATTCGTGAAGAGTTGTACTTCACGTTCCAGGAGTTCTACACACCGCACGACGTTGCCAGCGACGGTCGCTTCGTGATGGCCCGCAGTCTCACGCCGCGTTCGGAGATCGAGGCGCCGTTGATCGTGGTGGAGAACTGGTTCGAGGAGTTGAAGGAGGTCCTGGGCAGGTAGACCGCGCGGGCGTTTAAGTCCCTATGCCGAGGTCGCCGGCGTGCGTGACGCGATTGCGGCCGTTCTCTTTTGAGTAGTAGAGTGCCCGGTCCGCGGCCGAGAGTACCTTGGAGTATTCGGGTGATTGGGGACGCGGCACGGCTCGGTTGAACTCCACCGTGGTGGCGCCAACGCTCGCCGTAATGGCCCGCCGCGGCCAGCGGGTGACCTCAATGGCACTGCGGAAACGCTCCGCGAGCATCACGGAACCACTGCTATTGGTTTCCGGCAGAATGACTCCGAACTCTTCCCCACCGATCCGGGCCACGTAGTCGCTCTGACGTGCGTTGGTTTGCAACACCTCCGCAACACTTCTCAAGATCTCGTCACCTGCCAGGTGACCGTAGCGATCGTTGTACGGTTTGAATTGATCCACGTCCAAGATCAGCACTGACATAGGTCGCGCACTGCGGACTGTCTGCCCAAGCTGTATGCTGAGCTGGTCGAGGAACGCACGACGGTTCCACAGCGACGTGAGGCTATCGGTCGACGCCATCTCGAGGAGCTTGGCGTTGGCGAGTTCCAGCATCTCTGCCTGCTGGGTAATCCGCTGTGCGGCGCGCTTCCGCTCAGACAGATCGACGATGGCAGTCACGATGAACGTGCCATCTGGCGTACGAATCGGACTGAGCCCAACTTCTGCTGGAAACACACTGCCATCCCGCCGCTGCGCCACAACGTCCCGTTGCTCGCCCATTGGGCGGGCGCCCGGGTTCCCGCTGAACTCTGTGCGGTGGATCGAGTGGTCGGCGCGAAGGTTCTCAGGGACCAACACCTCCACCGATTGTCCGGCGAGTTCACCTTCGCCATAGCCGAACAGACGCTCTGTCTCGCGATTGACCATCGTGATGATACCTGACGTATCCACCACGACTGTCGCGCAAGGCGAGTTCTCCATCGCAACGCGGTAGATCTCGTCGTTCACCGACGGCATGGGCAAGCCTCCTTCCCGCCGCAACACGTACTCTCTGTTTTACAATTGGTCCACGCGGGGTGAAACAAGTGTGAAAACAGAGTGAACGAGTTGGGTTTCTTGGGAATCCAGACTGAGGACGGCTAGTATCCCGGCCAACCCTCCCGCTGCCCGATCACACGTACGAGGTCTGGGTACAAGTCCGATCCTCGGTCGCTGTTCGTGAGTATGACCACCCCGTATCCGTCGGTGCGGTGTGCCACCATCTTGCAGCGAAAACCATCGTTGGCGCCGTCGTGGCCGAAGTAGGGCTGGCCTCGCTCCGTCCAAAGACCGAGCCCAAGTGCGTAGTCGCTCTTGACCTCTGTCACGAGCAGCTCGGCGTTCTCTCTGCTCAGCACCTTGTTGGAGCCACCACGCAGCGACAACTGCAGCTCGATGAGGAACTGCGCCAGGTCACGGGGTGTCGTCCAGAGTGCCGCTGCGGCCCCTTCGGGATAGATGTGATGTCCTCCAGGAACCGCCACGCCGGTCGCGTAGTAGCCTGAGGCAGCGGCATCCAGTAGTGAATCCGGCAGCGGTTGCTCGTACGTGCTGTGGTCCATGCCGATGGGCTGCAGTACCCGCTCCTCCATGAACTCGGGAAACGTGAATTCGGTAACGTCCCTCACCACCTGGTCGGCAATCACGTAGCCGCCGCCCGAGTACCGGAACTCAGTGCCCGGTACTAGATCGACCACAATCGGCGGAGAGTTGGCGGGCGGCTCGCCGTTCAGAATCTGGACGATCGTCGGCACGGACTCGGAATAGCGGTAGCCGCGGAATCCGCGCACCGTCGTCCCCGCGGTATGACTGAGGAGCCGCCGCAACGTGACTTTCTCGGAGTCCTGCAGCGCGTTATCGGGAACCTGCCATGACGTGAGATAGTCGTTGACGTCGCTGTCGAGTGACACGGTGCCGTCCTGCGCCAGGCTGAGCACTCCCATTGAGGAGACCGACTTGCTGAGCGACGCTGCCTGGAACAGTGTCTGTTCCGTTACGGGCTCTTGGGTCGTTCGGCTCTTGACCCCGTGGACCTCTACATAGTCCACCTGAAAGTCCCTGATGACCGCTACGCTCACACCCGGAACTTTGTGGAACTCCATCCAGGCTCCGATGTCGGTCGGATCGGCGGGGCCTGCGGCGGTCTTGCAGCCGGGGTACAACAACACCGCAGCCAGAGCAGCTAATCTCACGTGCGTGGCGCGACTCATCATCATCCGAATCATCCGATCCCTGTTTCCCGAGAGGGCGCCACAATTCTACATTTACTATATGCATATTGTCAATTGTTAGTGGGGTTGTGGTACCGCTACTCTGGGATCGTGGTGCTGTGATTGCCGAGGCATCGCCCGGGATAGCGTGGCTCGCTGGCAGGCTCTCGCTGCGTATCTTGTGGACGCTCCCCCAAAGGACTCAAATGCCATCTGACTGGGTCACGACGTTGCGACAAACCGCGCCACGCCTCCTGCAGACCATCAGGGCGGGACATCCGGATTTCGAAATGCCGGACGTCCGCGCGGTCACGAAGGAGTTCTTGGACCGGCAGGGGATCGAGTTGGTGCTCTGGGATGTAGACGGTACGCTCATGGCCTACCATGCGAAGGCCGTTGCTCCCGAATTCGCCGCGCACCTCGAGGAGCTGTTAGCCGATGCATCGCTGACGCACGTCGTCCTGTCCAATTGTGGTGAGGACCGATTCGTCGAACTCGCATCGATCTTTCCCAACTGGACGTTGGCCCGCGCGTATTCGACCAAGGCTGGGCCAATACTCCGGCTGCGTACGGGGGACAAGGACACCCACTCGGATGAAGAGGTCCGGGATCTTCTGGCGGCGGGAGGCAGGGTTATCCGGAAACCAAGTCCGCTGCCGTTCCAGCTGCTGCTCTCTGAAATGGGTGATGTGGATCCGTCAGCTACACTGATGGTTGGCGATCAACACCTAACGGACGTTGCGGGAGCCAACCAGGCGGGGGTCCGATCGGCGAAGGTTGTGACCTATAGGCCCGATTCCTTCCCGCCCATCCTTCGGGTGGGACAGCAGATCGAGCGTGCGTTAGTTCGTATCGGGGGGTGATGGCGCTCGCATGTCGAACGCCTGCGCCTCGATCTCGAACAAGCTCATGGGGTCAACTAGGACCGACCCGTAGCGCGTGAGCCAATGCAAGTGCGGCCCGGTGACTCGGCCAGTCGCACCCACCTTGCCGAGCACCTGACCCTGCTCGACCGTATCACCCTGGGTCACCAAGATCTCAGACAGGTGCATGTACGCGGTGATCAATCCATCACCGTGGGCGAGGTACACGACTTGCCCGCCGTAGAAGGTGTCGTGGGTAAGGGCGACGAGTCCTCGATTCGGTGCTACCACCGGTCTGCCAGTGTCCCCGTCCAAGTCCGTGCCATAGTGACGGCTCTGGACCCGACCGTTGAACTCTCGACCCTTGCCGAACGGACTCGTCACGCGACCCTCAACAGGCATGACGAAAGCGCCTGTCCAGATCCGGGGCATATCGTGCGCACGGGCGACCACTGCTCGGGATCGCCGACGTTCGGCCGCAATGCGGACCTGGAGCGCCGAGTCGGGCGGCTGAGTGAACTGCGACGCAACCCGCAGACGCTCGACCGCGAACTCGGTCACGGCGACCGGCACTCGCAGAAACGGCTCGTCGACATCGCCGTTTGCGTACTGCACCTCGAGCATGAGTGGGATGGTCTCCTTTGAACCGATCGGAATCGCTCCCAATGCTCGGTACGTGCCATCGATGCCCGCCTCGAAGTGCAGTGGCTGGCCGGCGAGGTGACCGTTGACGGTCGCTTCGGCAACGTCCTTGACCGCCCGGACACCGGGCAATCTGACTGCCAGCTGTACCAAGGATCCCTGTTGTGGTTGCTCGGGGAACCAGCGAACTCGAACGCTGTCGGTTGTCGACTGCGCGTGCGCCGCCGACGCGATCACCAGGATGATGGCGCTGAGCGCCGTGGTTCTGATTCGATACATGGCAACCGAAGATAACAGGTGCTTGAGCCCACGTGTCACCCGCCGTAGCTTGCCGCACGGGTAATGGACTCAACTACGAGGTGGGGTACGATGCTGCGGACGATCTTTTCCATCATTGCGGTCGCATTCACTTACGGTAGCCTCCAGGCGCAGGCGCCGTCCAAGCAGTCCCTCGATCACACGGCGTACGACATCTGGAAGACGCTGGGGAACCAGGCACTGTCCAACGACGGCGCCTGGCTCACGTATCGCTTGACGCTCCAGGACGGCGACGCCGAGCTGATGGTACGTGGGGTGCAATCAGGGTTGGAACACCTACTGCCGCGAGGCGAGCGCGCGGCGTTCTCAGCG
>Ga0255055_10002157_pt1 | contig 14023 bp, 11 predicted proteins | sample JV7_2_27_MG_FD_188633 | JGI IMG/M metagenome (GOLD analysis project Ga0255055, IMG submission 188633) | Seawater microbial communities from Jervis Inlet, British Columbia, Canada - JV7_2_27 | ecosystem: Environmental > Aquatic > Marine > Inlet | place: Canada: British Columbia | collected...
CGAGTTCCGCCTTGATCTTTTCCGGGTTTTCCGACTTGACAAGCTCCTTCCGGAAGATGATGTTGACCGCCCCGTCCGGGCCCATCACGGCAATCTCCGCGGTCGGATAGGCGAAGTTCACGTCGGCCCGTATGTGTTTGGACGCCATGACGTCATATGCGCCGCCGTATGCCTTTCGGGTGATGACGGTCACCTTCGGCACGGTCGCCTCAGCGAAGGCGTACAGGAGCTTCGCACCGTGCTTGATGATTCCCCCGTATTCCTGGCCTGACCCCGGAAGGAATCCGGGAACGTCGACGAATGTCAGCAGCGGGATGTTGAACGCGTCGCAGAACCTGACGAATCTCGCTCCCTTGATCGAGGAGTTGATGTCCAGGCACCCGGCGAGGATCGCGGGCTGGTTGGCCGTGATCCCGACGGCGCGTCCGTTCATCCTGGCGAACCCGATGACGATGTTCTTCGCGTAATGTTCCTGGATCTCGAAGAAGTAGCCGTCGTCCACGACTTTCTTGACGACGTCCCGTATGTCGTACGGTTTGGTCGGGAGGTCGGGGACGATCTGGTTGAGGCTCTCGTCCATCCGGTCAGGGGGATCCTTGGTGGCGGCGATCGGGGGGTCCTCCATGTTGTTCTGGGGGACGAAGGAGAGAAGTTCACGGATCAGGAACAGGCACTCCTTCTCGTCCTCTGCCGCGAAGTGCGCCACGCCGCTGCGTTCGTTGTGCGACATCGCCCCGCCCAGGGCCTCCTTGGTGACCTCCTCGTGCGTCACGGTCTTGATGACGTCGGGACCGGTCACGAACATGTAGGAGGTGTTCTTCACCATCAGGATGAAGTCGGTGATCGCCGGGGAGTATACCGCCCCTCCCGCGCACGGTCCCATGATGGCGGAGATCTGGGGAATGACACCCGAATAGATCGTATTGCGCAGGAAGATGTGGGCGTAGCCCGCCAGGCTTTGGACCCCTTCCTGGATCCTGGCCCCCCCGGAATCGTTGAGGCCGATGAGCGGGGCGCCGTTTCGCGCCGCGTGGTCCATGATCTTGCAGATCTTCTCGGAGTACGTCTCGGAGAGCGACCCACCGAAGATGGTGAAATCCTGCGCGAAGATGTAAACGAGGCGGCCGTTTACCTGCCCGTATCCGGTGACGACGCCGTCTCCCAGGAACTTCTCCATTTCGAAATCGGCGCAGCGGTGCTGTACGAACCGGTCAAGCTCCACGAAGGAATTCGGATCCAGGAGAAGCTCGATCCGCTCCCGGGCCGTGAGTTTCCCCTGGGCGTGCTGCGTCTCGATCCGTTTCTTCCCGCCCCCCTCCAGCGCCAGGGCATTCTTCTTCCGCAGTTCATCGAATTTCTCCTGAAGAGACATGCCTCTCTCCCTCCCCAAGGCAATATGCGAAGCGGTAATGCAGTTTCATACCATCCCGCGCTGCGGGATGTCAACGACTCGAAAATGCTTGAGAAACGAGCTCCGCGATGTGGACGACCCGAAGAGAGGGGTCAGTGCGGGCGGCCATGTCGCGCATCTGGAGAATGCAGCCGGAACAGGCGGTGGCGATCACGGCGGTTCCTCCTCCCGCCGCGACGGAAACCTTGTTTTGCCCGATCTTCGCGGAAGTCGGGTAATCGCGGATATTGAACGTTCCCCCGTACCCGCAGCAGAGTTCCGCGCCCCGTAATTCGGAGTAGGAGTCCCCGACCGTCCTGCGCAGCACTTCTCTGCCCTCCGGTCCCTTGCCCAGGGTCCCGGAGAGATGGCACGGATCGTGGTATCCGACCTGCCCGGCCCACTCTCCCTTCGGGCGGTCGGAAAGCCGTGAGAGCACGTCCGTTTCGAGGAGGAAACTTGCGTAGTCCACGCACCGGTCCGCCACGCGGACGGCCTCCCCGTGCAAGGGATGGCCCGAAGGCAGAAGGAAGAGCATGTTTCGCCGGAACATGACGAGACAGGACCCGCACGGGAAGACGATCCGTTCGGGGGAAGCGTCGGAGAGCCGCCGCACATTCTCCTCGACGCACCGCAGGGCCGACGGCCGGTCCCCCGACACCAGCGCGGGAAGTCCGCAGCACGGGGCATCGCGGAACACGGAAATCCCTTTCACCGAGAGACGCAGCGTCTCGTAGGCGGCCCGGCCCACCTGAGGGAAGACGTGGTCGAAGACGCACCCGACAAAAAGAATCACCTCGCCGCGGACCGCCTCGCCGGGGGGGAGGGAGCCCAGGAAGCTTTTCCCCGGCAGCGCCGGGACGGTCCGACCCGAAAGGCCGAACGCAGACGGAAACCGGTAGTGAAGCCCGCTTTCGGTGGGCATCTTGCGAAGAAAGAGCTTCTGCGAAGCCGCCGCCGCCGTGCGCGCTGCGTCTTTCACCCCGGCGGACGGCATCACCTTCCCGAAGACCACCTGTTTCCACGCCGGGATGCCCAGTTTCTCCGCCAGGTCGGCCCGCCCCTTCATGATGATCTCCTCCACCGCCACCTCGTTGGGACACTCCCGCTCGCATTTCCCGCAAAGAAGGCAGTCGGACAGGGCCTCCTGCAATGCTTCCGCGTTGCCATCCCGGCCGGAATAGGCGGCCTCCACCAGGGTGACCTTCCCCCGGGCCACCGATATCTCCGCCTTCCGCTCCGGGTAGAGGGTGCAGACCGTCCTGCACATTCCGCATTTTGCGCAGGCGGCAGTAAGCGTGGTGAAATCTTCGCCCTTCACCGGTTCACAACCCCTTCTTCCACGAATATCTTGCCCGGGTTGAGGATCCCGTTCGGATCGAAGCAGCCTTTAAGCCTCTTCATCACGGAGACGCCCAGAGGGCCGACTTCCATTTCCAGGAAGGGCGCCTTGGCGATCCCGATGCCATGCTCCCCCGAAATGGTCCCCCCCAGGGAAATGGTCTTGCGGAATACCTCGGCGACCGCCTCGTCCGCCCGTATCCGCTCCTCCTCGTCCGTTCCCGAGATCATCAGGTTCACGTGGATGTTCCCGTCCCCCGCGTGGCCGAAATTGACGATCTTGAGCCGTTTTCGGGAAGCAAGATCGCCAAGGAACGCCAGCATCTCGGGGAGACGGCTGCGGGGGACGACGATGTCCTCGTTGATCTTTACCGGGTTCACCCTCCGGAGGGCCGGGGAGATCGACCTGCGGAGCGTCCACAGCCGTTCCCGCCCCTCAACGTCCGCCGCCCGGCCGACCTCGATCGCGCCGTACTTCCGGCATGCCTGTTCCACCCTGTCCGCCTCCCCGGTTACGGATTGCTTCGGCCCGTCCACCTCGATCAAAAGGGCGCAACCGGCATCCTCCGGGATGGAAAGGCCGGCGTTCTCGCGGACGCAGTCGATCGCAGTCCGGTCCATCAGTTCCAGTGCGCAAGGGGTGATCCGCTCCCCGAAGATCCCCACCACCGCTTTCGACCCGTCGTGATTGTTGCGGAAGAAAGAAAGAATCGTCGCGGCCGCCTCGGGAAGGGGAATCAGCTTCAGGACCGCTTTCGTGACGATCCCCAGCGTCCCCTCGGAGCCCACGAGCAACCTCGTGAGGTCGTACCCGACGACTCCCTTCACGGTGGAGACCCCCGTGCGGACGAACTCCCCCGTGCCGAGCACCACCTCGAGCCCCCGCACGTAATCCCTCGTGACCCCGTACTTGACAGCGCACATCCCCCCCGCGCATTCCGCGATGTTCCCCCCGATCGTGCAGAACTTGAGGGAAGCGGGGTCAGGGGGGTAGAAGAGTCCCCGTTTTCTCGCCTCTGTTTTCAGCGTCTCCGTCACCACGCCCGGTTCGACGACCGCAACGAGGTTTTCCTCGTCGATGGAGAGGATGCGGTCCATCCGCTCCGTCGACAGGACCAGTCCCCCCCGCACGGGCAACGACCCCCCGGAAAATCCGGAACCTGCTCCCCGGGGGACCACCGGAAACCGGTGTTCGTTCGCAAGGAGAACGGTCCGGCGGACTTCCTCGGCGCTCACGGGAAAAACAACCGCCTCGGGGAGGAACATCTTTCCCGTGGCGTCGTACGAATAGCATATCCGCTGTTCGTGGGATGTAAAAAGCCGCTCCCCGAATACCTCCCGGAGGGCGGAAAGTACCTGTCCGTCCATGGGTTTAGTGTATCACACCGGCCGGGTTAACCCCGGGGCTTAGCCTACCTGCGCTCTCTCAGGAATGCCCCGAGTGCCTTGTCCATCCGGCCGATGTGGTTGACGAGCCACTCTCCGACCCGGTTCGCGAGGCGAACCGTAAGCTCGGGCGTCACCCCGTTGTTGTCGAGTTCCTGCCGAAGGTCGTAGAAATCGTTGATGAAGGTCGTGTGTTCGATCTTGTGCGTGGGGTAATCGGGGTAGTTATGCCGCTTCATGTACATCTCTTCCGTCTGGAAGTGGGTCTCCACGTATTCCTCGAGAAAGGCGACCATCTTCGTCACCTCGCCACGGCCTCCGTCCCTCTCGACGGCCGTAAGAAGGGAGTCGGCCGTGGAGAACAACTCCTTGTGCTGGTTGTCGATGACGTCCACACCCACGGACAGGTCTTCCGTCCACCTCGCCCTCATGCTCGAATCCTCCCGGCCATCCCCCGCCCCGCGCATCTTCCGATTTTTCCCGCCGAGGTGCACAGGAGACGGCAATGCTTTTCGCTTCGGCCGTCTTCTCTAAAGGATCGCGATTTGCCCCGCGCCAACCAGGATCATCATGAGGCCACACCGGTCCCCTTAAAAGATGGATGATCGTGTGCTTCGCGAAGCTTCGCGCGTCCCGGAAATGCGATACCGCCAACCAGGACGGAGACCCCTGTCCCCGTCTTCCGCACGGAGTGAAATTTGCCTTTCAGTATACCCAAAAACATCTCCCGCGCAGGGGGGGGGAGTATTTGTCTTTACGGCAGGCGCGTCATTCTGATAGAAATATCGCCGAACCCTTGAGAAGGAGCCCTCTCATGAAATCCGTAGGCCGGGAAATCATGTGGAATCTACCCCCTCTGGCGGCTGTCATCATGTATTCCCTGCTGGGCGTTGTGATCATCATTTTCGCCTGGGGGCTGTACGAAAGGATCCGGTCGTACCAAAGAGGCAGGGCGGAACGGGAGGACCGGCTGGACAACCTGTGGGACCGGACGATGGATGTCCTGAAGATCGGTCTGGGGCAACAGAAGGTGCTCGAGAGGAAGGTCGGCGGGCTGACCCATCTCGCCATCTACTCCGCTTTCCTCGTCCTGTTTCTCGCCACCTGTCTCGTTGCGGTCGAGTACGACTTCGGTATCCGGATTCTGGACGGAAATTTCTACATCGCCTTCAAACTCTTCGCCAACGCGTTCGGGCTTATCCTTCTCGCGGGGATTTTCATCGCCCTTGTGCGCAGGCACCTCTTCCGGCCGAGAGGGCTTACCACGGACGGTGACGACCTCCTGCAGCTTCTGCTGATCGGGGCGATCGGGGTAACCGGATTTCTGGTCGAGGCGGTTCGTCTGGCGGCAACGCAGCCTGTCGTGGCCCCCGTGTCCTTTGTGAGCAACGCGATTGTCCCCGTTTTTCAGGGTGTGCCGCTTTCGAACCTGCTGTCGCTCCACCAGGGGCTCTGGTGGACGCACCTTCTCCTCGCCTTCGGGTTCCTCGCGACGATCCCCTTCTCCAAGATGTTTCACCTCGGTGCGGGCGCAGTGAACATCTTCTTGCGGACATCCCGTCCCAAGGGGGCGCTCCAGCCGGTCCCGAACATCGAGGAGGAGGAGAAGCCCGGAGTCGTGGACGTGGAGGACTTCTCGTGGAAACAACTCCTCTCCGCGGACGCCTGCACGAAGTGCGGCCGGTGCCAGGACGAGTGTCCGGCGTTCGCTGCGGACATGCCGCTGTCCCCCCGGGACGTGGTTCTGAAAACGAAGGAACAGATGAGCCGGGACCTTTTCTCTCGACTCGTCCCCTCCGTGGCGACTCTCGACAAGAAGACGGGGAAGCCCGTTGTCCCGGCCTTCAACCATGACGTGCTCTTTCCGGACGAGATCTGGGCGTGCACGACGTGCCGCGCATGCATGCAGTCGTGCCCCGTGCTGATCGAACACATCGACATGATCGTCGACGTACGCCGCGGCTACATCGAGGGTGCGAAGATCCCCGACTCCGCCCGCACCGCCCTTCGAAAGATGGGTGATACCGGGAACCCCTGGGGTCTCCCCCAGGACGACAGGATCCGGTGGGCTGACGGGCTTGCCGTCCCCTTTGCGGCAGACAAGAAAGAGTTCGAGTACCTGTACTGGGTAGGATGCGCCGGGGCATACGATCCTCGCAATCAAAAGGTGACACGTACGATCGTCTCGCTATTGAACCTGGCCGGCGTGAACTACGCCACACTGGGTCTCGAGGAGATGTGCTGCGGAGAGTCCGCGCGCAGACTCGGCGAGGAGGGCCTCTTCCAGTTGGGCATGGTGGAGATGGTCAGGGAGGTATTCGCCTCTTACAACGTCAGGAAGGTCATCACCCAGTGCCCGCACTGCTTCAACACGTTCCTGAACGAGTATCCGCAATTCGGGGTGAACGTCGAGGTGATCCACCACTCGGTTCTCCTCCAGGACCTCATCGCCCAGGGGAAGATCGTGCCTTCCAAATCCACCAACCGTCTGGTCGCGTTCCACGACTCCTGCTATCTCGGCAGGCACAACGACCTCTACGACGCTCCAAGGGAAGCGCTCCAGGCGGTTCCGGGAATAACGGTCAATGAACCGGAGAAGAGCAGGGAGAGAGGATTCTGCTGCGGAGCAGGCGGGGGGGGAATGTGGCTGGAGGTTCCCGGGAAGAGAATCAACCACATCCGTTTTGATCAGTTGATGCGTACAGGCGCCAACGCAACAGGGTCCACCTGTCCCTATTGCCTCACGATGTTCGACGACGCAATCAAGTTCCACAATCTCGAGGACTCGGTCCAGGCGAAAGATATCGCGGAGTTCATCGCTGAATCCTTGTAGTCAATCCAAACAGGGAAAACAATGTAATTATTTATAATACAATTCTTGTTTTTTAGTCAAAATACTTTATTGTTTAATTACAAATAACATTGTAAACTTGTCACACCATAGCGGACCCTCTCCCCGGAGGCATGGATCATATGCCTGAAAAACAAACGAATTATCTATCAGGGATTTTGCGGAAACGGATCGAGACCCTCGGGTATACATCCCTCAAGAAATTCGTCGAGGACAAGAAGGATTTCCGGTACAGCTACGAATTGCTCCGGCAGGTCGTGTACGGTGGGAGATTACCACGGGCGGAAACCCTTCTCTCCATACTGCAGACAATGCGCTTCTCCCCCTCCCAGATCCATAAGTTGATGGATTTCCATTTCGGGGGATACCCGGGACGCGGTTCCGCTGCCTCGGGGGAGGCGGCAGGAATTTCTGATGCGGAGGAACGGGAGCCATTCTCCCGGCCGGAGAATCGGGAATCCTCGTCCACCGGCATCAGAATACTCGAGGCCGACCCGAGCGGAGCACAACCAGATCTATTGGCCGACTCCCCCGAAGAGATCGCCATGAGCCTTAAGCAATCCCTTCCCAAGATTCCCTTCAAGGGAAACGAGGATTTCTGGGAGATGACCCGGGCGCTCGCCCTGCAGGCCGAACGGAAAGCCTTGCGCATCGCGAGAAGGGAGGCGGACCAGCCGCTCCTTTTCGAGAAAGAGCCGGAGGCGATCTACCAGTTTCTCGTCCGGAAAGGGAAGGTCCCCTCGTACATGTCGAAAGGGGAGACGTTGTCGTTCGGATTCGTCGAGGGGGTCGACTACCGGGACCGCTTCCGGGGCGCCCTGCTAGGCGGTGCGGTCGGAGAGATTCTGGGCAGGACTTCGCAAGGTCTATCTCCCCGGGATATCCAGGAACTGTTCGGGAAAATCGGTCGGGAATCGACGCCCACGGGCTGGGTCGGGGGAGGAAAGGACCTTGCCCCTCCCGCGTGCCTTCTTTTGTCCCGCGCGCTCCTTTCGGCCCGGAAACTCGACCCCGAGGGGATAGCCTCCGTCTACGCGAAATCCCGACGACTGCCCGGGACGGGGCACCATGCGGAGTTCGCCCGCAATCTGTCCGACCGTGGATTCCCCTGGTTCGAGGCGGGAGCATCCGTTCCGGAAACCGCTCCCTCGGCACGTATCACTCCCCTTGCCCTTCTTCGCGCGGCAAACTTCCGGCGCCTGAAGATGGAGGCCGGGATCGAGGCTGCCGTCACCCATCCTCACGGAGCGGCGATCGCGGGAGCCATTGCTCAGACCGCCGCCATCGCGCGGGTCCTGCACACGCCAGCAGGCACCCTCGACGTGCTGGGATTCGCCCGGGGGCTGTCCCACGCCGTATCCGGGATCGAAACCGACCGATCCCCGCGAGGGAAAGGGGGAAAGCCCGTCCCTACGCTCTGGAGGAAACTCGGCACGGAGCTCACAGCACTCCTCCTCCGCCGGGCGGAGATGGAGGACGTCCAGGAGGCTCTCGGGAACGGACCATCCGTTCCGGAGGGAGTTCCCTTCGCGTGGGCCTGTTTCCTTCGCTACCCGGACGATTACGCCGCCGCAGTATTCGCAGCGGTGAACCTCGGCAACGAGGCGGAAGCCAACGGTGCGATGGTGGGAAGCCTCGCGGGGGGCTATATCGGGGCTGGCGGAATCCCGGAGGCGCTTCTCACGGGTCTGTCGTGGCGGGAGGAGCTGGAAGCCTCGGCGGACGGGCTCCTCTTGCTCGCCCGCCGCGACTCCTGACAACGGGTTTGGCTTCCTTCTACCGCATCATGATTTCCTTGGCGATCACCATGCGCTGGATCTGGCTCGTCCCCTCGTAAATCTGGAGGAGCTTCGCATCACGCATCAGCTTCTCCACGGGATAGTCCCTCATGTACCCGTACCCGCCGAATATCTGAACGGCATCGGTGGTGATCCGCATCGCGAGATCGGAGGCGAACGCCTTGGCGAAGGACGATTCCTTCGTGTTCCTCTTCCCCTCGTCGAGCAGCCAAGCCCCTTTATAGGTGAGCAGCCGGGCCGCCTCGATTTCCATCGCCATGTCGGCCAGCAGAAAATGGATCGCCTGGTTCATGGCGATGGGGACGCCGAACTGCACTCGCTCCTTCGAATACTGCATCGCCAGTTCGAAGGCCGCGCGGGCGACACCGACGGCGAAGGCTGCGACCGAGGGCCGGGCGTAGTCCAGCGCGATCATTGCGATCTTGAATCCCTCTCCCTCCTTCCCGAGGAGGTTTCCCGCCGGAACCTTCACGTCCTCCAGGAGCACGTCCGCCGTGTCGGAGGCACGCTGCCCCATCTTGTCCTCTTTCTTGCCCACGGAAACGCCGGGAAGCGATCTCGGCACGACAAAGGCAGACAGCCCTTTGTGCCCCTTGGAGCGGTCCGTGGAGGCGAATACCGTGTATTGGGAAGCGTGGCTTCCGTTCGTGATGAAGCACTTGCGGCCGTTGAGGAGGTAACTGTCCCCCTCCTTTTTGGCGGTCGTCGCGATCCCCCCCGCGTCGGATCCCGCCCCGGGCTCGGTCAGACAGAAGGAGGCATACTGGAGCTTTTCCGCGAAGGGTGCTACGAACTTCTTCTTCTGTTCGTCCGTTCCCGCAACGAGGACAGGCGTCAGCGCCAGCCCGTTGCAGGTCATGGAACTTGTAATGCCGGTACACCCCCATGCCAGCTCCTCGTCGATGATGCAGGAGTCAAGCGCCGAAAGCCCCAGACCACCGCATTCCTCGGGGATGAAACCGCTCATCAGCCCGAGGCCGAACGCCCTTTCGAGAATATCCTCGGGAAACTTCGCTGCGTGGTCGTACTCGACCGCCTTGGGGCGGATCTCGTTGGCGGCGAATTTCCTCGCCATGTCCTGAAGCGCAACCTGCTCCTGCGTCAGTTCGAACCCGATCATGTCCCGCCCTCCCTGTTCTGGCCTGTCCTGCACAATCCTTCCGCGAAGATGCGGTAGATTTCGGCCGCAGCATCGGCAGGATTGTATTTCCGTTTCCGGGACAGAACGTAGGCGAGCGCCATCTCGTCGAGAGCGCCGAACACCGCCCGTCGGGCCACCGTCACATTCAGATCCTGCCGAAACGTTCCCTCACGCTTCCCCAATTCGAGGATCTCGCTGATCACGTCGAGATATTCGAGAAACTTCACGGGAACGTATTCCTTCATGAACTTGTTGCTCTGGCGCAACTCCACCTGGAGAACCTCGATGAGACCGGCCTCCCGGACGAGCAGGCTCATGTGGTTCTCGATGAAGATCCTCAGGCGGGAAAGCGCCCCGTCTCCCGCTGCAACCTGCTCCCGGACGTCCGCCACGACTTCGGCCATCTTCTCTTCGAAAAGCGAAATGAGGAGATCGTCCTTGTTCTTGAAATACAGGTAGATCGTCCCGTCCGCAACGCCTGCCGACCGGGCGATTTCGGATACCTTGGAATTGAAAAACCCCTTCTGGGAGAAGATCTTAATCGCCGCCCGCAGGATGCGCTCCCGCTTCGCCGGCCCTCCTCCCCGTGTTCCCCGCCGTGCCATTGCCCCCCCATGAATGAATAATCATTCATTAAAAGAAATACCATTCGGCAGTGGGGGTGTCAAGACATTCCGGAGTCGATTCGGGTACCGGACGGGACGGGGGAAACGCCTGTTCCTTTACTCCCGGAAGCCGAGGCGGGTCGAGAGGTCCTTCGCCAGCCGGACCACTTCGGCACTGACCGTGGTCTGGATCTTCTCGTCCGTGAGACGATTCGCCGGACCGGAGACGCTCAGGGCGCCGATCACCTTTCTGGTGTAGTCGCGGATCGGGGAGGCGATGCATTTCAGACCTTCCTCGAACTCCTCGAGATCGGTCGCATATCCTTGACTTCGCGCAGACTCGAGGTTCCGGAAGAGTTCCTCGATGTTCCGTATGGTGTTCCTGGTGTAACCCTTGAGATCCTCCCCCAATCGCTTGCGAAGGTCTTCCTCGGATTCGAAAGCGACCAGTGCCTTTCCGGCAGCGGTTGCATGCGTCGGCATGTGGAGCCCGAGACGGGAAACGACGCGGACCGTGGTCGTCGGTTCGACCACGTCGAGGTACACGACATCGCTCCCCCGCAGGATCGACATGTAACTCGTCTCCCCTGTCTTCTCGGCGAGTTCCTGGAGGATAGGTTTTGCCTGTTTCAACATCCCCCTCTGCTGGATGAAGGTCTGCCCGAGGTGGAGACACTGCAACCCCAAACGGTAGTTCTCGTTCGCCTTGTTTTGTTCGATGTAGTTCCGCGACTGCAGCGTCGCGAGAATGCGAAATACATTATTTTTGTGAAGTTTTAGCTTCTTGCTCAGTTCGGTGACCCCAAGCTCATCCACGTCCCCCTGAAACTCCTCGAGCACGTCCAGCGCGTGCGAAACGGACTGGATAATATAATTCGACTTGTCGCGCCGTACCATATCTCCTCCATGTGCGGAATCACAGTCAGAGCAACAAAACACTGTTACATATATTCCTTGTATCCGAAACTGTCAATACAAAAATATAACTGATTTCTATTTTTCAGGAATGGGAGAAAGAGAGGACGGGGTATTCCCTGGCACGGGCAGAAGTTTTTCCTTTTCTTCCGGAGCGATTGCCCAAAATAAAATTCGATTCACTTCGTTTTGGGCTTCATCGATTCGACCGTGACACGCATCTTCGTAATCTCCGCTTTCAGGGAATCGCGGTAGGGATAATCCGGAATATTTTCAAGAAGTCCCTCCCACGCCTTTATGCCGCCCTCGATGTCGTTCTTGTCATGGATCAGGATGACGCCCAGGTTGTACCTGGACTGCGAGTGCCGGGGATCGATCGAAATAACCTTCTTGAGCTCTTCGACAGCCTTGTCGGGATTCCCCCTCCGTCGGTAGCAGACGGCCATGTCCGTCCTGACGTTCACGTTGCGCGGGTCGATGGAAAGCGCCCGCTGGTAATGGTCAATGGCCAGCTGATCCTGCCGGGTGTCGAAATAGAGGTTTCCGATGTTGATCAGGGCCTGGAGGTTGTTCGGGTCCTTCCGCAGGATCTCCTTGTAATTCTCGATCTCGTGCAAGGCGCTAAGCGTGATCGCCTCCCCCCCCGGACTTCGGGGAGGCTCGCTCTTGCGGCAGCCGACGGCCGCAAGGTGAAAGAGCAACACCACCCCCACAGCCGTGACTTTCCACACCATGCCCGTTTTCATATCGGAGTCACCTCAAGAGGGTCCCGGCAATCCCCGAGAAGATCCCTCACAGTCCTTCCCCCGGGGGGTACGTGCGCCTCCGGAGCGATTTCGGCCACGGGCGCAAGGCAGAACCGGCGGACGGACATCAACGGGTGGGGAATCACAAGGTGCTCCTCGCTGACCACGCGGCTCCCCATCAGGATGATGTCGATGTCGAGCTCCCGCGGTCCCCAGCGCGCCCCCGACTTTCTCCCCGCCCCCGCCTCGATTCTCTTGACGAAATGCAGGAGGGTCTCCGGGGCGAGGGCGGTCTCTCCCCGGACTGCGACATTCAGATACCATGGCTGGTTCGCCCTCCCGCTTGGCTCCCCCGCGTAGATCCGGGAGACCCTTCCGACCTCCATTCCCCCGGCGAGCGCTGCGATGCCACCCTGAAGCCTTCTGACCCGACGCCCGGAGTTGCTCCCGAGGAGCAGGATGACCTCTTCCTGCACGCCAATCCCTCCCGCCCTGCTAGAAACCCACCTTCCGCATTCGGGAAAGGGCCTCCCGGATCCGCCCCTTCTCTTTCGTCAGGGCGATCCGCACGTACCCTTCTCCGCTTTTCCCGAACCCGCTCCCCGGGGTGGTGACGATGCCTGCCTTCTCCAGCAGATGCGCGCAGAAGGAGGCCGACGTGTACCCCTTCGGAACGGGGATCCACACGTAAAACGTGGCTTTTGGAAAGACGGGGTCGAGGCCGAGCGCCCGAAGCCCAGGGACCAGAACATCCCTCCTGTCCTGGTAGGTCCGCCGTATGCGGTCGGTTGCCTCGTCGCCGCTTTCCATTGCCTCGATCCCTGCGCCCTGCACCGCCTGGAACGCTCCGCTGTCCACGTTGGTCTTGACCTTTCCTAGCCCTGCAACGAGTTCGGCGTTTCCCACGGCGAAACCGATCCGCCAACCCGTCATGTTGTAGGTCTTGGACAGGGAGTGAAACTCGATGCAACACTTCTTCGCCCCCGGTAGCTCGAGTATGCTCATCGGCCTGTTCCCGTCGAAATAGATCTCCGTGTACGCCGCGTCGTGCGCCACGATCAGGTTGTGCTCTTCGGCCAGCCCAAGCACTTTCCGGAAGAATTTTCTGTCGGCGGCCGCGGACGTCGGGTTGTTCGGATAGTTGAGGAACAGGATCTTCGTCTTCGCGAGGACGGAGCGCGGGATCGCGTCGAGATCGGGCAAAAACCCGTTCTCGCGCAGGAGCGGCATGAAATGTGACTTCCCGCCGGTGAACATCGTGGCGATGTGAAAAACGGGATAGCCCGGATCCGGCACCAGGACCACGTCACCGGGGTTCACGAAAGCGAGCGGGAAATGGGCGATCCCCTCCTTCGATCCGATGAGCGCGACCACCTCGGAGGAAGGGTCAAGCGACACGTCGAACCGCCGCCGGTACCATTTCGCCGCAGCAGCCCGAAACTCCGGGAGTCCTTCATAGGACGGATACTGGTGGTTGGCCGGAACGGCCGCCTCCCGCTTCATCCGGTCGACGATGAATTTCGGCGTCGGCCGGTCCGGATCCCCGACCCCGAGGTCGATGATATCCACGCCGCGGGCCCGGACCTCCTCTGTTTTCCGGTCGAGCTCGGCGAACAGGTACGGGGGAAGGGCCTTGATCCGTGCGGAAAGCGGAAATCGGATCATCTCGTCACATTCTCCTCATGGATGGTGTGTTACGGCGCTACGACCCGGTTGGTCAGGGATCCGATCCCCTCGATCTCGATGGTCATGACATCCCCCACCTGCACGGGACCGACCCCCGGGGGGGTGCCTGTCGCGACGACGTCGCCGGGGTACAGGGTCATGAAGCGCGAAATGTACTCCACCA
>Ga0255055_10002158_pt1 | contig 14022 bp, 12 predicted proteins | sample JV7_2_27_MG_FD_188633 | JGI IMG/M metagenome (GOLD analysis project Ga0255055, IMG submission 188633) | Seawater microbial communities from Jervis Inlet, British Columbia, Canada - JV7_2_27 | ecosystem: Environmental > Aquatic > Marine > Inlet | place: Canada: British Columbia | collected...
GGAACGGGGAGGGGCGACCTCCGTGATCCCCGCGGTCTTTGAGTCGGGGAGGGTCGAGCTCCGGGTGGTCGCGAAGCTGGCACCTCCCGATCTGATGGATCGCCTGGTGATGCCGCCACCCGAGGGCCTCAGGGTCGAGCCTGTGTTCGCCGATGGCGAATCCATGTGGATCCGCGTCCTCGCGTTTCCGGAAGCTCGCGAAGATTGACACACGTACCCGGAATCGGTATTGATTTCGGCCCGTTAGCGGGTTTTAGGCACGTAGCTCAGTGGCTAGAGCGCCGCCTTGACACGGCGGAGGTCGGCGGTTCGACCCCGCTCGTGCCTACCACTTCGGGGATGCGCGTCCCCTGCCGACAGAGGCCACCGAGAAAGCACTTGGAAAGATGGCTGCCATGATCCTTCGACGCACATGAGCGAGATCCGGATCCGTCTCCCCGACGGCCATTCGCTCGAGGTGCCCGAGGGTTCAACCGTTCTCGATGTCGCCCAACGCATCGGCAAGAGGTTGGCCCGCGCCGCTTTGGCGGGGCGCGTCGACGGCCGGCTCGTCGACCTGCGCGTTTCGCTCGAGAACGACGCCGCGCTCGAGATCGTCACCCCAGAGGATCCCGCCGCCGGCGAGGTGATCCGCCACTCCGCCGAGCACGTGATGGCGGATGCGGTGAAGCGCGTCTTCCCCGACGTCCAGATCGACGTGGGTCGCGCCGATCACAGCGAGAAGTTCCAGTACGACTTCCTGGTGGATTGTCCCTTCACGCCCGAAGATGTCGAGAAGATCGAGAAGCAGATGCTGGAGATTCTCGCCGAGGGCGCCGTCTTCACGCGGGAGGTCGTGACCCGCGAGGAGGCGATCGCGCTTTTCGAGGGCATGGGCGAAGAGCTCAAGGTGTCGCGCATCGGAGACGTCCCCGAGGGCGAGGACATCACGCTGTTCCGCCACGGGGATTTCGTCGATCTCTGCCGCGGTCCCCACGTTCAGCGGGTCGGCCAGATCGGTGCCGTCAAGCTCCTCGAGGCCGCCGGCGCCTACTGGCGGGGGGACGAGAGCAACCCGATGCTTCAACGCATCTACGGGACGGCGTTCTCCGCCAAGAAGGAGCTCTCCGCCTACCTCGCGGCCGTCGAGGAGGCCAAGAAGCGCGACCATCGCCGGGTGGCCGCGGCGCTCGATCTTTTCCACATCGATCCGCTCTCGCCGGGCTCGCCCTTCTATCACCCGAAGGGCACGGTGCTCTACAACGGGCTGGTCGACTACATCAAGGCGCTCTATCCGAAGTACGGTTACCAGGAGGTGATCACACCGCTGCTCTTCCGGACCGAGCTCTTCAAGACTTCGGGTCACTACGACCTCTTCCGGGAAGACATGTTCCTGATGGAGGGGGACGAGGGCGAAGAGATGGCCGTCAAGCCGATGAACTGCCCCGGCCACTGCCGGCTCTTCGCCAGCACCAAGCGCTCCTACCGCGACCTTCCGCTCCGCTTCGCGGAGTTCTCGCGGCTGCACCGCAACGAGAGGAGCGGCACGCTGGCGGGGCTCTGGCGGGTGCGGACCTTCTCGCAGGACGATGCCCACATCTACTGCGAGCGCGAGAAGGTTCCCCAGGAGATCCAGGCCTTCTTCGAGATGACCCGGCAGGTCTACGACGATCTGGCGCTCGAGGGCGTGAAGGTCCGCGTGTCGACCCGCCCGGAGAAGTTCCTCGGCGATCCCGCCGACTGGGACCGCGCCGAGAAGGAACTGATCGAGGCGGTGGAGCGCGCGGGCTACGAGTGCGGCATCAAGGAGGGGGAGGGGGTCTTCTACGGTCCGAAGGTCGAGTTCGACTTCGAGGACGTGCTGGGCCGGGCCTGGACCCTCGCCACCGTGCAGATCGACATGGCGATGCCGGGGCGCTTCGGCCTGTGCTACACCGGCCGCGACGGAAGAGATCACGAGCCCGCCATGCTGCATCGAGCGGTGCTGGGCTCGCTGGAGCGCTTCATCGCCATCTACCTCGAGCACACGGGTGGAGATTTCCCGCTGTGGCTCGCCCCGGTGCAGGTCGCGGTGCTTCCGATCGCAGATCGGCACCTGGAATTCGCACGGCAGGTTCACACTGCGCTCGCCGGCGCCGGCATTCGCGCCGAGTTGGACGAGCGCGGCGAGAAGCTCGGCTTCAAGGTTCGTGAGGCCGAGGTGCAGAAGATCCCGATCATGGCGGTCGTGGGGGATCAGGAGCAGAGGGACGGGACCGTCACGCCGCGGCGTCGGCGCGACTCGAAGCGAAGCGCGGAGGCGATTCCGATGGACGCCTTCGTATCGGGGCTCGTTTCCGAGATCGCCCAGCGGCGGAGCTGAGGGTTCCAAAGGAGGGTAAGCGTATCGCTGACAAGGATACCGTCCGAGTGAACGAGCGGATTCGCGCGCGAGAGATTCGTCTCATCGGCGCCGACGGTGAACAACTCGGGGTCGTGACTCCGGAGGAGGGTCGCGCCCGGGCCGACGAGGAGGGATACGACCTGGTCGAGGTCGCTCCCAACGCCAGTCCGCCCGTTTGTCGGATCATGGACTACGGGAAGTACAAGTACGAGCAGAAGAAGAAGGCCGCGGCGGGCAAGGCCAAGGGAAAGGGACGTGCGGCAGCCCTCAAGGAAGTGAAGATGCGCCCGAGTACCGACGACCACGACCTGGCATTCAAGCTGAAGAACGCTCGGCGGTTCCTGATGGATGGCGACAAGGTCAAGGTGACGGTGATGTTCAGGGGGCGCGAGATGGCTCATCGGCGCAACGGCTACGCGAAGCTCGACCAGGTGAAAGGGCTGCTGGGCGAGCTGGTGACCATCGAGAACCCGCCCCAGATGACGGGCCGCTTCCTGTCGATGATCCTGGTGCCGAATCGGGAGGCGGTCGAGGCCGCGAGAAGGAAGGCCGCTCAGGAGGAAGCTGCCAGGCAGACAGAGCGCTCCGAAAGCGAAGCTGGAGGTACAGATGCCTAAGATGAAGACCCACCGGGGGGCCGCGAAGCGGTTCAAGAAGACCGGAACCGGCAAGCTGAAGCACAAGAAGCAGGGGAAACGCCACATCCTCACCAAGATGTCGAGCAAGCGGAAGCGGCACCTTCGCGAGGAGGGCGAGATCACCTCGGCGGATCGGCGGCGCGTCAAGCAGATGGTCCCATACCTCTAGAGCGAGTGATTTCAGGGAGAGGAAAGCGCCATGCCTCGAGTCAAGCGCGGTAGCACGGCACACAAGCGCCACAAGCGGATTCTCCGCGAGGCCAAGGGCTACTACGGAACGCGGAGCCGCCTGATCAAGACCGCCCGGGAGACGGTCGAGAGGGGCTGGAAGTTCGCGTATCGCGACCGCAAACAGCGGAAGCGGCAGTTTCGCATCCTGTGGATCGCCCGCATCAACGCGGCCGTTCGCGAGCACGGCCTCTCTTACAGCCGCTTCATGCACGGCCTGTCCGAGGCCGGCGTCGAGGTCGATCGGAAGAACCTGGCGGATCTGGCCGTTTCCGATCCCCAGGCCTTCGAGGATCTGGCGAAGCTCGCCAAGTCCAAGCTCGCCTAGCGGGGCCGCATGTCGACCAAGGGGGAGTCCCTCGAGGGGATCGTGAGCGAGGCGGAGGCAGCCATCGCCGCGGCGGCCTCGGTCCAGGAACTCGCGGAGATCCGTGCTCGATTCCTGGGCAAGAAGGGCTCGGTCACGGCGGTGCTGCGCGGGGTCGGCGAGCTGCCGGCTGAGGAGCGCTCCCAGGTCGGCCAGACGGCCAACGCCGCGAAGCAGCGCATCGAGAGCTGGGCCCGCGAGCGGCGTGCGGTCCTCGAGAGCGAGGATCGCGGACGCGTCCTGACCGAGCGTCGCCTGGACGTGACCCTGCCCGGGTCTTCCCCGGGCCGCGGTCATCTGCATCCGGTGACGCTGGTCGAGCGGGACATGTGCGACTTCTTCACCTCTCTCGGCTACTCCATCGAAGACGGCCCCGAGGTCGACACCGACTACCACAACTTCAGCGCTCTCAACTTCCCCGACGACCATCCCGCCCGGGACACCCAGGACACCCTGTTCGTCTCCGGCGGAAATCTGCTCCGCACCCACACCTCGAACGTCCAGATCCGGGCCATGGCCGGACGCACGCCGCCGTTTCGGTTCGTGGCCCCCGGCAGGGTCTACCGCCATGACCTGGACGCCACCCACTATCCGATGTTCCACCAGATCGAGGCCTTCTGCGTTGGCGAGAACGTCACGTTCGCCGACCTCAAGGGCACCCTCTATGCCTTTGCGCGTCACCTGATGGGTGATGGCGTAAGGCTCCGTTTTCGCGCGAGTTTCTTCCCGTTCACCGAGCCCTCTGCGGAGATGGATTTCGAGTGGGAGGGGAAGTGGCTCGAATGGGGTGGCTGCGGGATGATCCACCCTGAGGTGCTGCGCAACTGCCGCATCGATCCCGAGCGCTACCAGGGCTTTGCCTTCGGAATGGGGATCGATCGCACCGCCATGGAGCGCTTCGGTATCCCCAGCATTCAGCTGCTCTTCGATGGCGACGTGCGAGTGCTGGAGCAGATCTGATGCGCGTTCCCCTGGGCTGGCTCTCGGAGTGGATCGATCTCCCGCAGTCCGTGGAGCATCTCGAGGACCGCCTGACGATGGGCGGTCTCGAAATCGAGGAGGTCCTCCGCACCGGTCCGGATCTCTCCGGGCTGCGGGTGGGTCACGTCATCGAGCACTCACGACACCCCGATGCGGAACGGCTCTCCGTGTGCAAGGTCGATCTCGGCGATGGCGAGCCCCTGGAGATCGTCTGCGGGGCGCCCGACGTGGCCGCCGGGCAGAAGGTGGCAGTGGCGACCCATGGGACGATCTTGCCCGGCGGCGAGCGGGTCAAGCGCGCCAAGATCCGCGGGGTCCGCTCCAACGGGATGATCTGCTCGGACCGGGAGATGCATCTCGGCGACGATCACGAGGGGATCCGGGTCCTGGACCCCGATGCTCCGGTGGGGGTGCCCCTGGGTGACGTTCTCCGCTGTGGGGAGACCGTCTTCGACGTGGCGATCACCCCCAACCGCGGCGACTGGGTCTCCATGCTCGGAATCGCACGGGAGGTGCGCGCGCACTTCGGGGGAGCAATCCGCACGCCCCCGACGGAGGTTGCGGAGGGAGAGCGTCCGGCGAGCGACGACGTCCGCGTGGAGATCGAGGACCGCGCCGGCTGCCACCGCTACGTGGCCCGCGTCGTGCGCGGGGTCGAGGTCGGTCCCTCTCCGGAATGGCTGCGAGCGCGGCTGGAAGCCGCCGGCCTGCGCTCGATCAACGCGGTCGTGGACGTGACCAACCTGGTGCTGCTCGAGTTCGGCCAGCCGCTGCACGCCTTCGACCTCGCCAAGCTCCGCGGCGGCGTGGTGCGCGTCCGCGCTGCCGGAGAAGGCGAGGAGATCGTGACTCTGGACGGGCAGACCCGGGAGCTTCGCTCCGAGGATCTGGTGATCGCCGATGCGGAGGGCCCCATCGCCATCGCCGGGATCATGGGCGGCTGCGAGAGCGAGGTCGTGGAGGACACCACCGACCTGCTGATCGAGAGCGCCCACTTCCAGCCGTCCCGGGTGCGCCGCACCGCGCGGCGGCTGGGACTTCAAACCGATGCCTCTTATCGCTTCGAGCGCGGGGTCGATCGGGAGGGCGCCGGACGCGCGGCTGCGCGCGCCGCGCGACTCATCCAGGAGATCGCCGGCGGAACCATTTCGAGAGGGGCGGTGGAGGTGCTGGGAGAGCCGCCCTCGATCACCGGGAAGATCCGGCTCGATCCCTCGCGGGCGAATCGACTCCTGGGAACCGAGATCTCCGACGAGGAGATGATCGAGCTGTTCTCGCGGCTGGACATCGAGGCGGCGCCGGCAGAGGACGGCTCCCTGGTCTGCTGTCCGCCGGCCTACCGCAACGATCTCCACCTGCCCGCGGATCTGATCGAAGAGATCGCCCGGCTCCACGGCTACGATCGCATCCCCGCGACCCTGCCCGAGGGCGTCTTCGCCGGCGTCGCGGCGCCGCCGCGGCGCCGCTTGATGCTGGAGGCTTCCCAGAGCCTTCAGAGCAGCGGCCTGACGGAGGTCATGACCTTTCCGGCGGCCCGGCCGGACGATCCCGACGCCCTGCATCTCGCTCCCGATGACCCGCGTCGGCGCGCCGTCGAGCTGCTCAACCCGATCCAGTCGACCGACTCCGTGCTCCGCACGACCCTGGTGCCGTCGCTCCTGCGAGCCACCCAGACCAACCTGAGACGGCAGGTGGAACGGCTGCGGCTGTTCGAGGTGAGCCGCGTGTTCCTGGCCCGCGAGGGGAACGACCTTCCCGAGGAGCCTCTCCAGGCCGTCGCGGTGCTGAGCGATGCCGGGGAAGTGTCGCTCTGGGAGTCGAGGAGCGTTCCGATCTTCTTCCAGGCAAAGGGGGTCGGCGAGCGCCTGCTGGCCGATCTCGGGCACTCCTGGACCTTCCGCGCCGGCACCAGCGAGCCCTACCTGCATCCCGGTGCGGCCGGTGAGTTCCGGATCGGTGAGGAGAGCGTCGCGGTGGTCGGCGAGCTCCACCCGGAGACTGCGGCCCGCTTCGAGATCGAGACACCCACGGCCGTGCTGGGGGTGGATCTGGAGGCCCTGGGGCGGATTCCCCGCCAGGATCCGCAATATCGAGAGGTCTCATATCATCCGAGCGTGCGGCGGGATCTCGCCGTTGTGCTGGATCGGGGTACCGAGGCCGGCGAGTTGCTCCAAGCGATCCGAAAGACGGGCGGGGCCGCCCTCACCTCGGCGGATGTCTTCGACCGCTGGGAGGGGAGGGGCGTTCCCGAGGGCAAGGTCAGCCTGACCTTCCGGCTCGTGTTCCAGCGCACGGATCGGAACCTGACGGATTCCGAGGTCGTCAAGGCGACCGATCGGGTGATAAACCTGTTGGCGCATCGCTTCGGCGGTGAGCTGCGGTAGTGTGTAGTACTCACGTAGGGGGAAGGCATGACGAAGGCGGAAATCGTCGAGCACATCTACGAGCGCGTGGGGTTCTCCAAGAAGGAGTCCGCTGAGCTCGTGGAGAAGGTCTTCGAGATCATCAAGGAAACCCTGGCGGAGGGGGAGAAGGTCAAGATCTCGGGATTCGGGAACTTCGTCGTGCGAGAGAAGAACGCACGGAAGGGACGCAACCCCCAGACCGGCGAGGAAATCCGGCTCGCCGCCCGAAGAGTTCTGACCTTCAAGCCCAGCCTCGTGCTAAAAAACACCCTGAACGACGGGAATGCGCCTGCCAAGGGGATTGGCGCTGACTCGGGAGTTTGATTTCCTCTTGAGGCAAGCCGAAGGCTTGCCGTCCGGGTAGGCCGCCGCATGCGGCGGAGAACCCGTGAGGTGGGGTGATGGCGCAGCGATCGAAGAAGCGCGAAGACAGTTCCTCTGACGGCAAGATCTATTACCGGATCGGAGAAGTCAGTCGGATCACGGGCGTCAAGCCCTACGTGCTCCGCTATTGGGAATCCGAGTTCCGCTGGATGGCGCCTGCGAAGTCGCGCTCGAAGCAGCGCCTCTACCGCAAGCGCGACATCGAGGTGATCCAGCTCATCAAGCGGCTGCTCTACGAGGAGCGCTTCACCATCGCGGGGGCGCGGAAGAAGCTGCGGGAGTTCGGTGTCAGCGGTGCTCTGGAGAGCCCACGGCTCGATATCGCGCTGGAGGGCAACCCGCACGCCCGCTTGCGGCGGATCCGCGATGAGCTCCAGTCGATTCGGGCGCTGCTCTGAGGGCGTGACGCGCGAGATCTCCGCCATCCTGGGGGCGCTCTTGCTGTCGACGGCGCTCGCCGCCACGAGCCGGGCGGAGTCCGGCCTCTGTGCGCCCTGGGCCGGTGAGATCGAGCCTCTCCCCACCGTATCGGATCCGGATCCCCTGCTGGCGGCGTGGGCCCAGCTCCGAGCGGATCAGCTCGCCGAGGTCGCTCTGCTTCTGGAGCTTCGCTCCAGGGTCCTCGCGCATCGGGTGTGGCGCCACGCGAGCTGTCTGGATCCGGAGCGTCTCGGCTTCGTGCGCGCGCTCACGCGCACCGCTCCCGTGCGCTGGTTCCGCCCGGAGATCCTCGGTGTCGATGAGATCGAGGTGAGCGGTGGAGGGGAGCTTCCCGAGCCGGTCAGCGAGCGTTCCTGGGAGCTGGGGGAGCCGATCCGCGTCGTCTTGGCTCGGACTCCCGCGCCGGAGAGCTCGCCGCTGCTGCTCGACGTGACGGAGCAGATTGCCGCCGCAGAGAAAGCCCTGCGGGACGCTCGCTTCGAGCTCGCGCTCGAGTGGGTGGAGCGTGGCCGGCGCCTCCTGGCATCGCAGGGGCCGGCGCGGGAGCCGCCGCATCAGCGCGTGCAGCTGGAGGTGCTGGCCGCCACGGCAGAGATCGCCCTCGGCCGGGAGGAAGCGGCCCGGGAGAGTCTCGGGCGGGCGCTGCGCGCCCAGGCGGGCCTCAGCCTGGATCCAGCCGTTCACTCCCCCAAGGTGGTCCGCCTGCTCGAGTCGGTTCGCGGCGGGGATAGGCCCCCGCCATGAGGAACGCCGGCACTGCTCTCTTCTGCGCCGCGCTCCTCGCCTGCGCGGTCCTCGAGTCGCCGATGCCGGCCGCGGTGCGCGTGGAAGCGGTCCGCGCTGCGCCTGCGGTGCTGGAGTGGGACCGGGCGGCGCCGCCTCCGATCCACGTGCTCCTGGACCTCACATCGTCGATGCAGGCGTCGCGTACCGGGGGGCTGACTTACCTCCAGGCGGCGCAGCAGGCGGCGGGAAGGTTCCTGCGCTCCCTTCCCGCGGATGCCGACGTCTCGCTTCACGTCCTGGGCAGCGCGACAGGCTCCGCTTGCACACCCGCCATTCCGGTGAAGGCGCCGTCGGACTCCCCTCCGGGCCAAGGGCTGGCGCGGGTGGCCGAGGCCCTGTATTCGCGCTCCGAGGGCTCCCTCGCGGGTAGCCTCGAGGCGATCGCGCGTCTGCTTCGCGGTGAGGAGCGAGCGCGGGCCGGCGCACGGGTCCTGGCGATCAGCGATCTCGACGGCTCCTGTCAGGAGGGCGGCCTCTGCGATGCGGCGGCGGCCCTTTTTTCGGCGGGAGCGGATCTGGATCTGGTGGTGATTGGCGGGGCGCCGGTCCCGGCCTGTCTCGACCAGATCGGAGGCGATGAAGAGCCGCCGTTTTTCGCGGCCGCTCCGATTCCACCCACCCAGGCGGACTTCCGCGTCGTCAGGGAAGAGAGGCGGAAGGGGGATTCCCGCTCCGCGCTGGGAAAGGTGGGGGGGGAGGCGGTGAACGTCGCCCCGGGTCGCGTCCGCGTCATCGTCGATCTCGACCCCCCGGTGGAAGTAGGCCCGGTCGAACTCGGGCGGAACTCATTGCTGCGAGTCCGCATTCTCGAGGTTCCCGAAGGCGAGCCCCGGCGCTGGGAGGTCTTCGTCGATGGAGCCGATGTCCGGGGCGACGAGGGATCCGTTCCGTGAATGAACGCGCGGAGGGGATCGAGTCTTTCCCGATCACCGCCGATCCCCAAAACTACGTCCGGACGGAGGCCACTGAGGAAGCGCTCGAGGCCCTGCAGCGGAGGGTTCGGGAGGGGAGGGCGCCCGTCGCGCTGGTCGGACCTCCGGGTGTCGGAAAGACGCTGCTTCTGCGGGTTCTCGACGGGCGGCTTGGCGCGAGCTTCCGCGTCGTCTACGTGCCCTTCGGCGCGCTTCCCCCGGACGAGCTCTGCACCTGGATCCTGGCCCAGCTCGGCGAGAGTGCGGGGCGCGATCCGAAACGAGATCTCGTGGCGGCGAGCCTTCGCCTGGAGGGAGCCGGTTCGGCGCTCGTCGTGATACTCGACGACGCCGGCTCGATGCCGGCTGAGACGGCGCGCTGGCTCTCCGCACTCGTCGCCAGGGCCGAGAGAGCCATCCGCCTCGTCGTGGCACTGGCCGAGAGCTCCGTTTCGGACCAGGTGCTCTCCTCCTTCCAGCCGGCGCCGAGCCGCGTCCAGCTCCGGGCGCTCGCCAGCGCGGATGAGACCGCCCGCTACCTGCGTGCCCACCTGGTTCACAGCAATGCGCCCCGGGAGGTGCGGGCGCGCTTTGATCCGGCGAGCGTCCTTTATCTGCACCGTGGCTCCGGTGGGGTTCCCCGTGTACTGAGCGGCCTGGCCGGCGAGCTGGCCCGAGGGACCCTCTCGGTGCTTCCACTCGACGAGGCGGGCGCGCGCGACGAACCGCTCGGATTCGACCCCGACCCATTCGGCGTAACCAGCGACCCCGCGGCCTACGTTCCGCGACCGGCGACCGAGGAGCTGCTGGAATCGGTAGAGGGCGCCCTTCGCGAAGGGATGCACGCCATCGGCATCTCGGGTCCGCCGGGCCTCGGAAAGACCATGCTGCTACGGGTCCTCGAGCGGCGTCTTCGAGGCGTCTTCCAAGCGATTCGGGTTCCGTACACGGCGCTCTTTCCCGACGAGTTCTGCCGATGGGTCCTCGTCCTCCTGGGCGAGGCCATTGCGGAGGATCCCGGGTCGGCCCTGGGCAATCTGGCGCGGCGCCTCGAGCGCTCTCAAACGCCTCTGGTGCTCCTGCTGGACGACGCCGGCTCCATCCCGATTCCGACGGTGCGCTACCTCGTGGAGCTCGCCGCCGAGACGAATGGAGCGATGCGACTGGTTCTCGCCGCTCTCGAAGATGTGCGCACCCCCAGCATCCTCGGCTGTCTCGGGCGCGACGCGGTGACCATTCGCTTCACGTCGCGCATGAGCGAGGACGAGACTGCCGAGTACATCTACGCTCGTCTCGCCCACGCCCGCGCTCCGACGGCCCTCGTCGAGCCATTCGATCCGGAGACCGTGAACCGGCTCTACGTCGAATCGGAGGGGATTCCCCGGGAACTTCACAAGCTCGCCAGCGAGATCTTCCGCGAAGGCGACGGCGCGGTTGCGGCTCGCGTAGCCGCCCCCCGTGTGTCCGAAGCTCGCATGGCACCCGAGCCCGAGGCACCGCCGGCCCCGCTCGTGCCTTCCGGGGTGGAAGCCGAGGAGCCGAAGCGCGAGCCGGTCGCGTCGCGCATTCCGATCGGCGGATGGCTCGCGGTGTTCGCGCTTCTGGCGGTCGCGATCCTGCTGGCCGCCATCCCGCTACTCCGCGGCGGGTTCCCCTGGCTGACCGCCACACCCGTGGCCGACTCCGTGGTCGAGCCACCCGTTCCGGTGCCGCCACCGGAGACATCCGTGCCGCCCGCCCTCGATGAATCCGTGGAGCCGATCGCCGTCGAACCCACGCCGCCTTCCATGGAAGAGCCTCCCGAGATCGCCGTCGTGCCCGAGCCGGCGCCCCCCGTTCCCGAGCCCGAGCCAGTTGCGCTGCTCCCCGCCGTGGAGCCGATCTCCGTCTCCATCAACGCGACGCCTTGGGCCACCATCGAGATCGACGGCGACGAGGTCGGCGTCACCCCCATGGCAGGCGTGCTCCTCGCGCCGGGAGAGCATCAGTTCCGGGTGCGAATGCCGGACGGGACGGTCTTGGAGGAGATCATCCGGATCGCCCCCGACCATCGTCACATCGCGTTCTCGCAGTAGGAACCCGGCCTCGGTCGGACTGAAGAGGCGGTCCGGGCGGCGTCGACAGACCGTTCCGCACGGGCTACCCAATGCCTCTGTCGGGCCGTAGCGCAGCTTGGTAGCGCGCCTGAATGGGGTTCAGGAGGTCGCGAGTTCGAATCTCGCCGGCCCGACCACTTCCCGCCCGTCGCTCATCATCTCCCAACAGTTACGACTACGCTGGACCACGCCGGGCTACGCCGGTGCCCACCGATTCCTGTGTCTGCTGCTTACCATGTGTTCATTACCCGATGGTCCCGTACCTCCCGATCTCCGACTTGTGCTGGCTCGTACAGGTCCAGAAGCACGGGCGTGCCAACGGCGACGGTCGAAGTTCCACAAAGACACTCTAGTGTGTTGACCGAGTCCACGGTGGTTGCCGTCGCGAGCTTCATGAGGAAATTCGGGCAGCTGAATCGCGCGTGATCGGCGCGACTGCCGATGGGCAGCGTCGCCACGAGCGCTCGAAGCGACCGGATCACCTGTAGCCCGAGTCCCGCGCTGGTCGCATGGCTTCAGCCAGCCGCCGCCAATGCGGGATTTCGGGAGGCACAGCCCTGCGAGATCGAGGGCCGGGTTGTCAGCGTTCGCCCTGTCGACCCGCGGCCCCGAACCCGTCGAGCATGAAGTCGTGGAAGACCCGGACCTTCTGTTGCAGGAGCCGGCCGCCCCGGTGAAGGAGGTAGAGGCTGACGTGGGGGCCCTCGAAGTCGGACAGCAGGCGCTTTGGGCAAACGGGTGATAGGACTATAATGCGCGGGCTTTTTCTGGGGGGAGCTTGAACTCAAAGGGACTGAGCGAGAAATGGGACTAAAGACCTGTAAGTTTGGTGGGACCAGCGTGGCTGACGCCGGGAAGCTGCGGCAGGTCAAGGCGATCGTCGAAGCCGATCCCGAACGGCGCTACGTGGTGCCTTCGGCGCCGGGAAAGCGCAGCCCGGACGACGTGAAGGTGACGGACATGCTCTACGCCTGTCACGAACGTGGCACTGCCGGGGAGCCGGCCGACGCGGTGTTCGAGCCGATCAGGGAGCGGTACCAGGAGATCATCAGGGATCTGGGTCTGGGTCTGGACCTGAGCCCGTATCTGGACGAGGTCTGTCAGCGCCTGTCGGCAGGCGCCGGGGCGGACTACGCCGCCAGCCGTGGCGAGTACCTGAACGGGCTGCTGGTGGCGGATCTACTGGGCTACGAGTTCGTGGACCCCGCCGACATCGTCCACTTCGACGCCGAGGGCCGCTTCGACGCCGAGAGGACTCAGGACTCCGTCAGCAGGCGGCTGGCGGGTACCACCCGCGCCGTGGTCCCCGGTTTCTACGGAGCGCTGCCGGACGGCTCGATCAAGACCTTCTCGCGCGGAGGCACCGACATCACCGGGGCCATCGTGGCTCGCGGCACAGGGTCCGATGTCTATGAGAACTGGACCGATGTCTCGGGCCTGCTGATGGCCGACCCGCGCATCGTCGAGAACCCGGCCACCATCGAGGTGTTGACCTACCGCGAGCTCCGCGAGCTCGCCTACATGGGTGCGACGGTGCTGCACGACGAGGCGATCTTCCCGGTGCGGCAGGCGGGTATTCCCGTCCACATCCGCAACACCGACACCCCGGATCAGGACGGGACGCGAATCATCCGCGAGATGGGCGATACGTCGCCGAGTGGACAGATTACGGGTATCGCGGGACGCAAGGACTTCACCATCATCGCCCTCGAGAAGACCCTCATGAATGCGGAAATTGGCTTCGGTCGTCGTCTGCTGACCGTGCTCGAGAGCCACGGTATCAGCTGGGAGCACATTCCGAGCGGGATCGACAGTCTCGGCGTCGTGATCAAGGACAGCGAGCTGGGAGACAAGCTCGAGATGGTGGTCGCGGAGATAGAGAAGGAGTGTGAGCCGGACTCGATCGATTCCTACTCGGGCATCGCGCTCATCGCCACAGTGGGTCGGGGCATGAACCACATCCCCGGCCTGTCCGGGTGCCTGTTCGGCGCCCTGGCAGGGGCCGGTGTAAACGTTCGCATGATCGACCAGGGCTCGAGCGAGCTCAACATCATCGTGGGCGTCGAGGCGGCGGACTTCGAAGTGGCCATGCGCGCCATCTACGACGCTTTCGTGGGATGACCCCGAGGCGCGTCTCCGTGGGTCGGCTGGAACGGTGACTCTCTTCTGGACTCCTCACGGGTGAAGCCTGGTTCCTGCTAGCCCGAAGTTCTGAGCCGATTGGCGCGTAAGTCCCCATCGTGGTTGAGGAACCGCGCGAGGGCGGTGTGCAGGTACTGGCTACACGGGGATTGGCAGTCCGAGCAGGTCGAAGGCCTTCTGCTGAAGAGGCGTGGGGACGGTCAGGCGGTCGAAGGGCGGCAGGTCGCCTGCGGGCTGGATGGTGTTCTTGGTGAGCGTGGCGAGGTGCTCCAGCAGCCCTC
>Ga0255055_10002159_pt1 | contig 14022 bp, 11 predicted proteins | sample JV7_2_27_MG_FD_188633 | JGI IMG/M metagenome (GOLD analysis project Ga0255055, IMG submission 188633) | Seawater microbial communities from Jervis Inlet, British Columbia, Canada - JV7_2_27 | ecosystem: Environmental > Aquatic > Marine > Inlet | place: Canada: British Columbia | collected...
GTTTATTCACCAAGATCCCCCCACTTGAGAAGATCGAGGTCACCCTGTATGGCATGAGCCGGCCCGCATATGAGTCGGTCACGAGGAATCCCGGCTCCTTTGATGCCGCTCAGAAAGGGATCCAACTTTTGCTGGACAACAAAATACCGGTTGAAGTCAAAAGCGTTTATCTCCCTCAGAACCGAAAAGAAGTGAAGAGGTTTGAGAAGTGGGCTGCTTCTGTTACAGGCGCAGAGAGAGAGCCTGCGGTCACTCTCCTTCTCGATCTTCGCTGCCGTCGGGACTCAGAGACGATGAATGAGAGGATCCGGAAGCTGCGGATCTCACCGGAAGAGGCTCTTGAGTTTTTAACCAGAAACGGGAAGGCTTACAGAGAGGAAAATCGGGAGTTCTTATCCCGTTTTGCCAAAATCCCAGGGGACATTCTTTTCCCCTGCCAACCAGGGGTAGATTCAGGCTGCGTGGATGCTTATGGGCGATATCAGCTTTGTATGCAGTTAAGGCATCCCGATACGGTTTATGATCTCAACGACAGGTCTTTACAAGAAGCCGTCTTAGATTTTTCTCCTAAGGTCAGGAGCATGAAAGCAGTGAATCCTGAATATCTTACCAGATGCGCCCGCTGTTTTTTATATGGTTTTTGCGAGCAGTGTCCGGCTGAATCCTGGATGGAACACGGGACTTTGGATACACCTGTTGAATATTTTTGCAGGATCACTCACCTCCAGGCAAAATGGCTTGGGCTTTTGAGAGATTCCGAAATGACATGGGAAGTTGAAGATTGGAAGGAAAGAGTCGAAAGGTTTACACAGAACGAGGAATAATATTTTTGGTTTCGTTAGAGGAATCCAGGAATAGAAAGGAGGCTGCATGGATAATCTTGAAAAAAAATATGCCCCTTCCGGCGATGTCGTTGTCAGGGAGATCGAGGGGGAACTCGTGATTGTCCCTCTTGTTTCCGGGATAGGAGACATTGAGGACGAACTCTTCACTCTCAATGAAACCGGTAAAGATGTGTGGACAAGGCTGGATGGATCGAAAACATTGAATACGATCATCCAGGAATTGAGCGGGGAGTATGACGCTCCTGCCGGCGAGATCCAGAAAGATGTGCTCGGTCTGGTCACCGAGCTTGTTAAAAGGAAAATGCTCGTTGAAAAAAAGTGATCCGCATCCCCTTCTCCGAGTGCCCCAGGGGGGCGAAAAGACTCTCTCGCGAGATGCTTTCGAGAAGCTCATGCAGGATATTCTGGGAAAGGGTGTGCCTTTTCGATTCCGTGCGGCTGGATACAGCATGTCGCCTTTTATCAAGGACGGCGATGTGCTCACTGTCGATCCGGTCTCTTCCCGATCCCCTAAGAAGGGGGATGTTGTGGTGTTTAAAAAAAGAAGATCTGGCGAGATCGTTGTCCATAGGATTGTGCGGACCAAGGGAGATGATTATCTTGTGAAAGGAGATAATCTTTTGGATGAAGACGGGCGGGTTTCCCAAAAAGATATTTTCGGGATCGTAAGAGCGGTGGACAGAAAAGGGAAAAAAATCAGATTCGGGATACTTTGGGGAAAGGGAATGATCGCTTTTCTCAATCGAGGGAAATTCTTGGCGGTCTTTCTCCTTTTCGTACGCAAAGCGATCCGGTCATCTTCCGGGAGTTCTCGAGGATGAAAGACTCGTACGTGGTGACCAGATCGCTTCCAGAGTACGAACTCTGGGAGAAAATGGACAAAGCCGGCGCTCTGGCGGCGTTTGAATACGAGATGACGGAGAGGTGTAATTTCGACTGCCGCCATTGTTATATCAACCGTCCTGCAGGAGACAAGAGAGCAAAGAAAATGGAATTGTCTCTTGACGAGATCAGCAGGATCGCAGACGAAGCTGTTTCTCTTGGGGCTCTATGGTGTCTTCTCACGGGAGGAGAACCTTTGCTTCGGAAAGATTTCAATGATGTGTTCATGCTCTTAAAGAGAAAGGGATTCTTGGTCTCGGTGTTCACAAATGCCAGTTTGATCACCCCTGACCATATCAAGCTGTTCAAAGATTTCCCTCCGCGGGATATCGAAGTCTCCGTATATGGTGTGACCCGGGAGACATTCGAGCGGGTCACTAGGAAAAAGGGATCGTTTGCGGCCTTTGAAAAGGGCCTTGATATGTTGCTCGAAGCCGGGATCAAGGTCCGGCTGAAGGCCATGGTCCTGCGCTCCAACCTGGGTGAATGGGAGCCCATGGCACGCTTTTGCCGGTCGAAGACAAAAGATTATTTCCGCTATGATCCCTTTCTTCATCTGCGTTACGACCGCGACTCCCTGAGAAACACATGGATAAAAGAGGAGCGTTTATCCGCATCGGAGATCGTGGAAGTGGAAAAAGCGGATCCTGAGCGCTTTCAAGCATTGAAGAAAGAATGCGCTCTTGCCAGTGAAATGGAAGAGTCTCCTTCAACCGATGGGAAGCTTTTTCGATGCGGTGTCGGAGGAGGAAGTTTTGTGCTGGGTTACGACGGGCAATTTCGGCTCTGCTCAGCATTGATGCATCCAGATTGTGTATCTGATTTGAGGAAGGAATCTCTTTTGGAAGCCTGGAAGAGAGTCGTTCATCTCGTGCGAGCTATGAGTTCTCGCCGGAAAGCTTTCCTGGACAGGTGTTCCGGATGCTCTCTTTTAAACGTTTGTTTATGGTGTCCGGCCATCGCTTACCTGGAGACAGGCCAGATGGACTTCCCTGTGGATTATTTTTGCGAGGTGGCTCACGCCAGGGTCGATGCCTCGCGCAAGCCGAAAAAAAGTGCTTGACTTCTCCTATCTCATTAGGTATCTTATAGATACTCCAGGGCTAAGGAGAATATCAATGGCTAAGATATGGACAAAACCTCTATTGATTGAACTGTACAGGGGAAGATTCGAAGAAAATGTGCTTTGCTACTGCAAGAGCTCAAACCAGGGTGGAAAATGGTCGAACAAGTGCTATGATTCTTTAGGGTCGAAATGCTACGACCCCGCTTCGAGTTAACTCCCATCAAGTTCGAAGATCTTAATCTAACGAATACCCTTCCAAAATAGATGCTTTCCCCTTTTTTCTTTTAATGTCTTGATCTGTTTTCAGGGAAAGATCTGTCAGACCATCTCCAGGATATGGCCCATTTTTTCCTTTTTTGTCTTCAGGTACTGGCGGTTCTTCTCGTTGGGAGGAATTTCAATAGGAATGCGCTCTACGATCTCAAGGCCGTAACCTTCGAGGCCGATATATTTTCTTGGATTATTGGTGATCAGCCTGAGTTTTTTTATTCCTAATGAGACGAGGATCTGGGCACCGATCCCGTAGTCCCTGTGGTCGGGCCTGAATCCTAATTTCGTGTTTGCTTCCACTGTATCCGCGCCTTTTTCCTGGAGAGCGTAGGCTTTTATCTTGTTGACGAGCCCTATTCCTCGGCCTTCATGTTCCAGTATGTAAAGAATAACGCCCTTTCCTTCCTTTTCTATCAGTTCCATGGATTTGTGAAGCTGTTGGCCGCAATCACAACGTGTCGAGCCGAGGGTGTCTCCTGTGAAGCACTGGGAGTGGGCGCGGACGATGGTGGGTTCGTCTTTTTCAATTTTTCCTTTGACCAATGCTAGATGGTGGTTTTTATAAATACGATCCTGGAAAACCACAAGCTGGAAAATGCCGTGTTTCGTGGGAAGTTCGGTTTCCTCTATCTTTTGGACCAAGCTCTCGTTCTTCATGCGGAACTTGATTAGATCCGCGATGGTGAGAATGGGAATGCCGTGCGTCTGACTGAATTTCTCGAGCTCAGGCATCCGGGCCATGGTCCCGTCTTCGTTCATGATCTCGCATATGACTCCAGCCGATGTGAGCCCCGCAAGCCTAGTCATGTCGACTGACGCTTCTGTTTGGCCTGCTCTTTCCAGGACGCCGCCGTCGCATGCCTGGAGAGGAAAGATGTGGCCCGGTCGGGTGAGGTCGTTGGGCTGTGTGTTCGGATCGATCGCGGTCAGTATCGTTTTAGCCCGGTCAGGGGCGGATATTCCGGTAGAAACGCCATCTTTTCCGTCTATGGAGACTGTGAATGCGGTCTGAAAAGGTGCGGTGTTGTTCGAGACCATCATCGGCAGGTCCAGCTCTTCGACTCTCTGAATGGTGAGAGACAGGCAGATAAGCCCCCGGCCGTGTTTAGCCATGAAGTTGATAATATCCGGAGTGATTTTTCCTGCGGCGACCATAAGATCTCCCTCATTCTCTCTGTCTTCGTCGTCGACGATGATGATGAGGCGGCCGGCACGGACCTCTTCGATCGCTTCCTCAACTGTTGCGATTTGTATGTTTTTTTTCATTCTTCCATTTCTTAAGATCTGCTCTGTTTTGACCACCAATTATACACGTATTTCCCGATCATGTCACACTCGATATTGGCCTGACTCCCGACTTTTAAAAGGCTGATATTCGTATTTTTCAGTGTGATAGGAATGATCTCCACTTCGAATGACGAGGTGGACAGATCCGCGATGGTAAGACTGACCCCGTTTACGGAAACCGAGCCTTTTTTTATAATAAACGGGCGAATATCTTCGTTCAAGGTAAAGACCATACGTGTTCCTTCTTTTTTCTTCAAGATCTTGACGACCTTCTCTGTCCTGTCGATATGGCCGGTGATCAAGTGGCCCCCGAGAGGTTCAGAGAGGGTAAGGGGAAGCTCCAGGTTTATCATCTCTCCTCTTCTCAGGTTCCCGAGAGTCGTGAGCCGGCGTGTTTCTTCGGAGATAAAGAAAGAGAGCGTCCTCTTATCTTTTCGTGTAAGACTGAGGCAGACCCCGTTCACAGAAAGGCTGTCCCCTATTTTCATTTGGGCTGTGAGGAGAGGGACAGAAATGACAATTTCTGATTTTCCCTGCCGATATGACTGAAAATGACCTTTATGCGTTATGATTCCTGTAAACATTAGAAATATCCTTCCATAATGATGTCTTCGTCTATGATAAAATTCCTGGTTTTTTTCAAGCAGAGTGCATCGCCCACCTTTTCAACTCCTTTGCCTTGAAAAAGGGAAGGAGCTTTTGTCCCCCCGATGAGCTTGGGAGATATTGTGACGAACATCTTGTCAATGAGTCTCTTTTCTATCAGAGATGTCAATATCTTCCCCCCCCCTTCCACAAAGACACTGGAAATGCCTTTCTGTCCCAATATCTGGAGAGCTTTTATCATATTGATCTTTTGAGATGCTCCTGGGATCTTGATGATCTGAACTCCCATTTTTTTTAGGGTATCTTCTTTCTTCCCGTTTATGTTCCGGCCGGTCAGAATGAGGATTTCTCCGGAAGACAGTGTTTCGAGGATCTTGGCTTTCAGAGGAAAGCGGAGTCGAGTGTCGATGACGATCCGGACCATCTGTTTCCCCTTCCAGTGAGGATGTCTCAACGTCAGGACAGGATCATCTGTTAATAATGTTTGAATTCCTATCAAGAGGGCATCGTGCTCACCTCTGAGAAGATGCATATATTCTCGCGTTTTTGACGAGGAGATCCATTTTGAAGATCCTGTTCGGGTGGCGATCTTCCCGTCAAGGCTGACGGCGGCCTTTGCCGTGACAAAGGGAATGTTTTGTGTGATGAACTTGATATAGCTTTCATTTAGTTGGAAGTTTTTTTCTTCCAAAAGACCGACTGAAACATCTATGCCTGCTGTTTTCAGCTGTTTTATGCCTTTTTTATAGACGAGAGGATTCGGATCATAAGAAGAAATCACCGCTCTCTTCAGTCCGGCTTGGATGAGGGTGTCAACACATGGAGGCGTCCGGCCCCAATGAACACAGGGTTCAAGAGTGACATACATGGTGCTGTTTTTTGCCTTTGCACCGGCTTCCTGAAGAGCGATGATCTCTGCATGGGATTTTCCGGGCATTTTATGATATCCCTGGCCGATGATGGTATTGTTTTTAACGAGAACCGCCCCCACATTGGGATTCGGGCTTGCCCAACCTTTGGCTTTATGGGCCAGTTCATAGGACATGTGCATGAAAGCGGTGTCATTCAGATCTTTCATGTGAGTAGAGCCTCGATGAAATCTTTTGCTGTGAAAGGGAGCATATCTTTTTCGCTTTCTCCGATCCCAATGTATTTGATCGGGAGATTCAATTCGTCGGCGATACCGATCACGCTTCCTCCTCTGGCTGTTCCGTCCAGTTTTGTCAGAAAAATTCCTGTTAATCCTGAGAACTTGATAAACTCTCTGGCTTGGTTAATGGCATTTTGTCCTATACTGGCATCCAGAACAAGAAGGACCTCAGGAGGAGCTCCGGGGATCTCTTGAGAGATCACCCTGCATATCTTTTCTAGCTCGTTCATGAGATTGATATTCGTATGTATCCGACCGGCGGTGTCGATGAGAATGACATTGTATTCATGTGCTTTATAGGATTGAATCGCATCGAAAACGACCGCAGCTGGATCTGTTCCATACTGCCCCTTTATGACAGGGCAGTTTATTCTTTTTCCCCATATTGTAAGTTGTTCCTGCGCAGCGGCTCTGAATGTATCTGCTGCGACCATCAAGACCTCGTTCCCTTTTGTTTTAAGATCATAAGCGACCTTGGCAAGTGATGTGGTTTTGCCGCCTCCGTTCACTCCCACGAACATAACGATGGATTCAGATGCGGGTCGGCTGTTGCCTTTTTCTGGCTGATTGAGGATTTTTGTCAATTCTCCCATTAACAAGTCTTTGATATTTTGATCGGTGCTCTTTTTTTTGCTCTCCTGGCGAAGAACTTGGATGATCTTCTCTGTTGTGCTGACACCAACATCCGCAAGGATAAGGGTCTCGGTGAGATCATCGAGGATTCCGTCCCGGTCTTTTCCGCTCTGGACGACGTCCTCGATCCTGTCTTTGAACACAGATCGGGTTTTTTTTAGCTTCTCCCTTAATTTTTTCAGCATGGAAGTCAACCTGGTGAAAATAATCCAGATAGATTATATTTTCCCCCCTCCTCAAAGTCAATTTATGGGGACGTCCTCCAGAGGGACACCCTAACTAACATGTATTTAATCAAAGTCAATTTATGGGGACGTCCTCCAAAGGGACACCCCTTCCTTCTCGTGTTCTGCTTAAGCTGATGATGAAATTATTAAACACCTTTTTATTTCTGATCATAGTCCAACAAGTAAAGATAGGGACGTCCTCCAAAGGGACACCCTAACTAACATGTATTTAATGTTGAGGAATAGGAGACAACACGTTTTTTCCTCGTCTTTCAGAAAAGAGGGTTAGGGTGTCCCTTTGGAGGACGTCCCCATTGAGGTTTGGGGAGATCTGTGCTAAAGTTTACAGTTTATTTTGTTCAGAAATGAAAGGATTTTATTGATATAATCATGTGTTTCAATAAAATCCTGTGTTGGAAAATGTTTACCAAAAGGACTTTCTATGAAGACAGAAACCGTGTGGGTTTATAATCCTCCCTGTGAGACAGCGAAAAAATTGTCAAAGGAGCTAGGCCTCCCTTTAACCTTCTCTCAAATATTGGTCAACCGAAAAATAAAGGATACCCAGGAAGCCCAGAGGTTTCTCCATGGCACCTTAGACGACCTGCATGATCCCCTCCGGATGAAAGGGATGGAGATTGCTGTTGAAAGAATCAACAAGGCGATTGCATCTGGCGAAAAGATCTTTATCTTCGGCGATTATGATGTGGACGGTATTCTCTCCTTGGTCGCCTTGACAAGAGCCCTGGAATCATTGGGAGGAAAGGTAGAGCACTATATTCCGGATCGACTGAAGAAAGGATACGGGATAAAGGAAGAATATATCGACATTGTCTTGGAGAAGAAGGCTTCGCTCGTTATCAGTGTTGATTGCGGGATGAGGGCTGGAGGATTTGTTCTTCGTGCTGCTGAAGAGGGAATCGATGTCATCATCACGGATCATCATCTTCCCGGCCCGGACTTGCCCAAAGCTCTGTGTGTTCTCAATCCTGTCCTTGAGAGTGCAGATTATCCGGATAAGAAACTGGCAGGAATCGGTGTCGCATTTAAATTGATCCAGGCGCTCATGGAAAATAGACAGCGATCTGCCGCCCTGCCTCATTATCTCAAGCTGGTAGCCATCGCCACCATTGCGGACATTGCTGAATTGCGCGGAGAAAACAGGCTTTTTGTCAAATATGGATTGAAGGGACTGGAGCAAGTTTCCAACATCGGTTTGTCTTCTCTTTTGGGTGTCTGCGGACTCAAAGGAAAGAAAGTCGGAGTCGGAGATGTGGGTTTCAGGATCGGTCCCAGGATAAATGCGGCTGGCAGATTAGGGATGACTGATTTGGTGGTCGATCTTTTTTTCTCGGAGTCTGAATCAGAAGCAATAGAGATCGCTAGCAAGCTGGATTCTTTGAACTTAAAGAGACAGAAGATCGAAGCGAAAATCCTCAACCAGGCTTTGGCCCAGATAAAAGACAAGATGCTGGATGAAAAGTATAAACTCTTTATCCTTGGATGCGATCAATGGCATCGAGGTGTTATCGGGATCGTGGCTTCCAAATTAAAAGATCTTTATAACCGTCCAGTGATCCTTTTTTCCTATGACGACGGACGGGCCGCTGGCTCGGGAAGGAGCATCCCGAGTTTCTCCCTTATTGACTGCCTGGAAGCAAGCAAAGAACATTTTATCAATTATGGTGGCCATACTCTTGCTGTCGGCTGTGAATTGGAGCAGCGTATGATCCCGGGTTTGAAACACACTGTCAATGCTTACACATCCTCAGCCATAAGCGAGGACCATTTGAAAAAAAAGATATATGCGGACTCCCAGATAAGCTTCACAGAGATCGATTCCGGTTTTTTGAAAAATTTGGACCTTCTCTCTCCCTATGGAGTTGGAAATTCAAGACCGGTTTTCCTGACGAATCGAGCCGTACTATCCGAAAAACCGAACAAAATTCATAACAAGCACAGCAAAATGATCCTGAAAAATGATGGGCGCTGGTTTGAAGCTTTGGGGTGGAACCGTCCTGAATGGAGCGATATGCTTTCTCAGGGAGATGTTGTCGATGTGGTATTTTCCTTGCAGAAATCTGAGTTTATGGGGGAGCAAAAATACAGTCTATCCATCCTGGATATCAAACCCTCTTCCTGAATTATTCACAAAACCTGTCGACACCCCAATTTATTTTAATGATTTGGTTTTTGTGCATGATTCAGCGAGATCCGGGTATGGTGTCCCCAATTTCCCAGATTATCTTGTTCTAGTTAACGCCACAATAAAAGAAAAATGACCGAAGCCCTGATGCCTGTCCTTGGCAATTGATGGAGTCGGACTTTTTTTGATCATATTTTTTTCATTTTTATATCGGTATTTTTTTCCCAGCGAACACCGGCTCAATCAAGCCCTCTTGACTCGTAAATAAACAAGATAGGGTTTGAATTGTAAATATCTTTTCCATTGTGCGAAAATAGTGTATGAATTGATGAGGTCTTGCCATATATCGGGTTGGATAAAAAAGAGATCATATAAATATGAGGAATTTTCATTTCACTAGGATCGTAAAGACTGCGTTGATCGGGATCTTTATCTTGGCCGTGACAATTATCATTATCAATTTTGTGCGGCAGACCGGCTCGAGATCCCAGATCAAAGACAGATCCGGAGAGATGTTGGAGCAGAAGATTGCACGACAGGAACGTATCGAACATCTGGAGATAACCAAGGGGCTAAAAGAAAATTTTAGGATTTCTGCGGATAAATACTATCAGGGCGAAGATGGGCGGTTTTATATCGAGGGAAACATCCATATCATCTCATTGAATAAAAGTGAGGGGGAAGACATCTTAATTTCTGGGAAAAAAGCGGTTTATGACCAGGAATTGACCGATTTTATGATCTCAGAGGATGTGCTTGTCCTGTTCAAGGACCTCGAGATAAAAGCTCCTTTATTGAGATTTGATGCGGAGACGCAGACCTTTCTTGCCGACCGGGAAGTGAGCTTTCACTCGCCGCGCCTTAAAGGAAAAGCTGAGAAACTTATCTTGCGGCTGAAAGAATGGCATATCACTCTTCTGAACGATGTATCGATCGAACTTAATCATGGACTTGAATCTTCGTTTCCTCTCGAGATCGAAGCGCAACGGATCGATTACAGAAGGCAGAATCGTGTAGGTAAGGTGCAGGGAAACATCAAGCTCTCCCATGGAAACAGCATGGCAGTGGCGGACAAAGTGGAGTTTCATTTATTTTTCGAAGAGAATAAATTGAAAGACCTCCTTCTTGAGGGAAATGTTAAGGCCGAATTTAGTGGAGAGAGAGAAAGGATTAAAACTCAGTCAACCCGTGTTTTCCCTTTTTATCAAGATAAGCAGCAAGTTGAAGCTCAGGAGCTCCTGATCCAGATCTATCAGGATGTTTCTCATGTAAAAAAAATCCAGGCAAGCGGAGAGAGCAGAATCAGCTTCCTGTCGGGAACAAAAGGGAATACTGATGTCGAAGCAGAGACAATTGAGTTCCTTATAACAACAAAAGGCGATTTGAAGCATTTCTCAGCTAAAGACGGAGCCAGGATCCAGGAAACGGATAAGAATGGAAAAATGCGGATCTTGTCAGGTGATGTGCTCTTTCTGACAAAGAAAAACGAAGTCCTTGTTTCTCAAGGAACAAAAGATATTCCCTCAAAGCTCACAACAGAGGATGCAGAAATCTTGGCCGGGGAGATCACTTTGAATCTGGGAAAGAACAATGTGAGAGCCGGAAAAACGGTTAAAGCCATTTTGAATCCCTCTGGGATGGAAAACAAAGTCGGGTTTTTTTCGGATGACGAACCTGTTTTTATAACAGCTGGAGAAATGACACATACGGCAAGGCGCCAGTATTTCCAATTCAAAAAGAACGTAAAGGTCTGGCAGAGTGCAGAATCTCTTGCCACCCAGGCGTTGATACTTAACAAAAAAACCGGCCGTGTGGAATGCGAAGAGGAGATTCGGGCCGTTTTTCTCTTGGAATCTGAAGGAGAAGAGGAGAAAAAAGTCGAGTTGTCGGCAGAGAAGATGAATTTCAACCCGAAGAAAAATGTCATGACGTTCGATACCGATGCTCTTTTAAAAATGGATGATTTTTCGATCAAGGCCGGTATGCTCATCATGCGGTTCGATCAAGAAAAGCAGATGGTCTCTTCGATAACCGCAAGAGGCGAGGTTGTCATCCAACAGCCCAACCGGAAGGGGCAGGGAAACGTGGCTTTTTTTGATGTGATGAACGAGCGCATCGTTCTCTCCGGCGATCCTGTTGTCGAAGATGAAGAAAGGGGCATTATCAGGGGGGACAAATTGACTTTTGACCTGGCGGGTGATAGAATCATCGTGGAAAATCAAGGCCGCGAAAGATCTAAAACTGTCATAAAATCGTGATACATGAACGCGTTTCTGGAAGCAAAAAATCTAGAAAAGAGCTATCACGATAAAAAGGTGGTTAACAATGTTTCGGTCAAAGTCAATAGAGGCGAGATCGTGGGATTGTTGGGCCCGAATGGAGCTGGAAAGACAACGACTTTTTCTTTGATCCTGGGGCTTGTCCCGCATGATGGAGGCCGGGTTTTTCTTGATAAAAAAGACATAACCAACCTTCCGATGTATTCCCGTTCCCGTATGGGGATCTGTCTTCTTCCCCAGGAACCGTCGGCATTTCGAAAGCTGAGCGTGGAGGACAATCTCTGTGCTATCAAGGAAGCTCTCCGCGACTCCGCGTCGATAACCGATCAAGACTTGATCGATATTCTGAAAGAATTCGGGCTTGAGAAAGTTTCCAAAGCTAAAGCGTATACTCTATCTGGAGGAGAAAGAAGGCGGCTTGAGATTGCGAGAGCATTGATCACCCATCCTTCTTTCATGCTTTTAGACGAGCCTTTTACCGGCATCGATCCTCTTGCCATCAGTGATCTTCAGGATATCATCCTATCTTTAAAAAAGAAAAAGATCGGATTGCTGATAACCGATCACTGCGTGAGGGAGACTTTGCGAATAACGGACAGAGCGTATATCATAGATAAAGGAAAGATCCTGATGGAAGGGAATCCGGAGAGTCTGGTCTCTTCCACAGAGGTGAAAAAAAAATACCTGGGAGATGATTTTCGTCTGGACGGATAAAACGGATTCCAGGCCAAATTAAAAAATGGCTCTTAAACAGCAGCTTCACCAAAGACAGGTTCAGAAATTGATTCTGGCGCCTGCCCTACAGCAGGCCATTAAACTGCTCCCTATGACAAACCTTGATCTCATTGAGGTGATAGACGCCGAGCTGTCCGAAAATCCCATGCTTGAGATCAAGGAGGAAACATCGGAACAAGAGCAGGATTCTGATGTGGATTCCAAGGAAAATGAAGGAAAGATCGAAGATTTTCTGAACGAGCAGATCGGGGAAAAAGACCAGGATTTCGAAAAATATTTTCACGAGTATTTCGATGATGGTTTTAGGTCTCTTTCTATCAATAAAAAAGAAGCTCCCGTCTTGGAGAATTTTGTTTCAAAAGACAGGACATTATGGGACCATCTTGATTGGCAGGCGAATCTGACCTTTTATAAAGAAAAGGAAAAGGAGATTGCTCGCAATATCATCGGGAATATCAATGAAGACGGGTATCTGATCTCATCTGTCGAAGAGATCGCTAAGGTTTTGGATGTATCGATCGGAGAAGTGGAAAGGATTCGCGAAAAGATCAAGAGGTTCGATCCCATCAGCATAGGAAGCTTGACTCTTCAGGAAGCTATGCTGACACAGCTGGAATATTTAAAGATCGATGATGAGGTTATTCAGAAGATCATCTCGGACTATCTTCCCCTCCTGGAGAAGTCTGATTATGCCCTGCTTGGAAAAGAACTGGATCTTCCCCTCTCTGATATTAAGTCTCGAATAGATGTTATCAAAGGATTGAATCCGACTCCGGGGGTAAAATACAGTCAGGAGAAGACAGAGTATGTCGTCCCTGATATTATAGTCAGGAAGGAAGACGACAAGCTGGTCATTATCATCGATGATGAGGGATTGCCGAAGCTCCGGATAAGCAGATTCTACAAAGAGTTGTTAGCAAAATCTTCCAAAGAGAAGTCGGATACTTATCCTTATTTAAAAGAACACATGAAAAAAGCCTTTTGGTTTCTAAGAAGTCTTGACCAGAGAAATCAAACCATCTATAAAGTGGCTAAATATATCGTTAACAGGCAAAAAGATTTCCTGGAAAAAGGATTGGAATATATCAAGCCCCTTACTTTGATGGAATTGGCAGAGGAGATCGGAGTCCATGAATCGACCGTGGGCCGGGTTGTTGCCAACAAGCACATGCTTACTTCGAGAGGAACATTTTCCTTAAAGTATTTTTTTCATAAATCACTGACTGGTGATTATGGTGAAGAGATCTCTTCTCTCCGTGTGAAAGAGCACATAAAAAAGCTCGTGGAGAAAGAGGAGCGCAATGATCCCCTGAGCGACATTGAGATTGAGAGCATCCTCTCCAAGGAGAATTTCAGAATTGCCAGACGCACTGTAGCCAAATACCGGAAACAGCTGAAGATCCCTCCTTCGCATGTGCGAAAGAGAAAATATTTGATGGAGGTCACGGAATGAGCATATCCTACACAGCAAGACATACGCGCGTCACTCCCGAAGCGGAAGCCTATTGCGAGAAACAGATCAAGTCTCTCGAAAAGGTTCTGGGTTATGAGCTTGAAGCGAGTCTGATGCTGTCTGTAGAAAAATACAGGCAGAAGGCTGAGCTCAACATCAAAACCAAAGGGGGAACCGTTCATGCAGTGGTCGAAACAGATGATATGCATTCATCTCTTGTCGCAGCTTTTGACAGCGTGAAAAAAAGAATTAAAAAAGAAAAAGAAAAACTGCGACGCCGAAAACGGAGAAAGATACGTGAAGCAGAACCGATCGCTCCTCCGGAAGAGGAAGAGGAAAGATTTCCAAGAGTCATACGCAGCACAAATTATTCCTTCAAACCTATGACGATCGATGAAGCCATCCTTCAATTTAACTCAGAAAAAAGGGATATCTATGTGTTT
>Ga0255055_10002160_pt1 | contig 14015 bp, 16 predicted proteins | sample JV7_2_27_MG_FD_188633 | JGI IMG/M metagenome (GOLD analysis project Ga0255055, IMG submission 188633) | Seawater microbial communities from Jervis Inlet, British Columbia, Canada - JV7_2_27 | ecosystem: Environmental > Aquatic > Marine > Inlet | place: Canada: British Columbia | collected...
AGCTCACGAGAAGTACTATGATATAGAGACAACAAATAGGCTAGCCTTTGCGGACAGTTACGAATTAAATTATGATATGTGTGAGCTCATGTTAAAGTGGTGTGCGGCCACGGACGAGGCAGAGACGGACGCAGTGTGCGCAGAGGCAAAGTCATATGGAATATGTCTAGGGGAGTTCATGAAGGCGATATTGAAAATCAACAATATCGGCAAGGAGTTGGAGAGACTTTGCGTCACGCAAAACAACTTAGCGCTGTTGGGAAGGGTGAAGGAGATACCTGTATTAATTCTGAAGTCGATTGCTACCGACCAGTCGTTGTACGTGTAGGATCGACGAGTACATAATCTCTTTTGTTCTTGACGCAGTGCACATCGCGGCCCGTGTTTTCTCTCAACGTTCAACTAATGCCGCCGCTTTCGCTGATATCGTTTTTTTGTCTTTGCTCGTCGTCTCCTAGACTTTCGCTTAATTGTTTGGCTTCGCCTCTTCTTTGCTCCTCCTTGCCGCTTCGGCAGGAATATATAATTCGTGTTCAGTTTGGGATTAAAGCAATCCTTGTACCGCATCGGACCAGATTTTTTTTGGAAAAAACTAGCGTAGCGATTGATAAAAAATACATCGAGTCCAGCCTCTACGCCTGCCTGCACGTAACATCGGCAGGCTGGGCATCCTCCTTCGCACCCCGTCCCCTCGGGCCCTGGCGTCTGTGATGCGTTGAAGAGGTAGTAGGAGAAGTTGACTCTGTCTAGCTCGAGTAGCTCGGTGAATAGCTTCGTTAGCATCGGCTTGCATAGCCCGCTTCCGCGGAAAGCAGGGTTTACCCATATCCCCGCGCCGCGGAACTTGGTGTTGAAGTCGTAGTCTGCTATGTTGGGTTTACATCGCTTACCGAAGCAGCCTAGGACGCCGCCTTTTTGTTCATTTGTTGTCGCTGGTAGTGCTTCTAACTCCGCCTCGAGAGCGGTGTCGTCCTCGGCACTCGCAAAACCTGCTACTGTGTCGGACGAGCCGTGCAGTGCGAATACAGCGAATTTACCAGCTTTTTCAGGTGGTTGTAGGTTGGACTTAGAGTTATCCATGAGGCCGCCCGCCGGCACGTCAGAATCGCGCAGAGGGGCGTTTCCCTTCGGCTTTGTCGTTCTAATGATATTTGCAATTCTCTTTTCCTCTTCGGTCCACTCGTCGTGCTTATATCCGTTGAGAAATACAAGAGTATAGTCTTTGTCTTTAACCTTGATTTTCGATGGGTTCCCTCCCCGTTTTCGATGCCTAGAAGATCGTCTCATCTGCTTATACTTGTCAAAGATATATTATTTTCGACCAGCAACTTATGCACGGCTTTAAGGCTATGGTGGTTTGATTTTGTCTTGTTTCGGTCAATTCTCACTCGATGTCTGTAAATAACTTTTATGATATATTATATTCTTTCAAAATTGATTTAAAGCCGCCTCCATAAATGATGGTATAACATGGAGGACAAACACGACACTGTAGACACGACTATTTCCACGGAGGACAAGCCGGCCACGGCCGAGATTAGTGAGCAGTTCGCGGGGGTATTATCGACCCTCTCGGCCTTTCGGTCGCAAATTACGATGCTTCAGAATCAGGTAAGAGGGCTTGAGAAGACAGTGAATAGGCAGGTTCGCACGTTGCAGCGGGAGGCCAAGAAGAACCGAAACAAGGGCAATCGTAAACCGTCTGGTTTTGCCGTTCCTACGAAAATCACAAATGAATTGTGTGATTTCATGAAGAAGCCGCATGGAACTCCAGTGGCGCGCACCGAGGTTACCCAGTATATCATCCAGTATATCAAGGATAACAACCTTCAATGGGAGCAGAATCGCAAAGTCATTAAGCCAGACAATGCTCTCAAGGGTCTCTTGGCTGTCAACAGCAAGGATGAAGTTACATATTTCAATCTTCAGCGCTATATGAACAGGCACTTCGTGAAGACAAATAAAAAGGTTGCGACCCTCTAGGATTGACCACGTAATTTAAGGACTTTATTTTTCTTTAGGTATATGTATAAATGGAATACAAAGGCATATTATTGGCGGTTGGCTCCGTTCTGGTTGTGGTGGCGATTGGCGTCGGCGTAGCGGGAATAGTATCGAAGTCACTCGGTCGCTCGAAGGCTGGGGGGAGTAAATAAAACTTTTCTTATATTTTACTGGAGGATATTCAAATACTTTCTGAGTAGCACTATGCTACATAGCATTGCTTCCAGTATAATAATATATACATATTTCATACTATGTCTAGTGAAGGTGATATGGAACCTACCATTTGGTTGGTTGGAGCAGATAATAAGCATATGCCTGCTCTGAGTGAATATTTGTGGGTTTCGAAAGGGCAGATCGTAATGAAATACGTCGCATATTTTGGTATCTGGTGGTTGGTTGCTAGCGGGTATCACGGTCGGTACAAAGGGGAACAGGCTGGTCTTTTGTTCGGCTTTCTGACCGGACTGGTCCTACTCGTTGCGAATGACTACCTGGATCTGTATGCACCCGACGTGTTGGTGAATAAGGCGGACGGGAAGTATTACTATCTGAGCGACCAAGCGCCCACTAGGGTCGTGTTCAAGGATGATTTCTATAAATTCGATAAGGTTCACGCAGTTTTAATTACTCACGCGGAGTATAAACGGCTTGCTAAAGAAAAAAATCTTGAGTCAATGTCCCTTACCAAGTACTATAAGCAGAAGTATATGAAGACATTCGGCGAGGCGTCCGTTGAAAACCCTTTAGGTGGGCTCGATATTACTAACCTCATCCTCAACGGCGGATCTTATTTATTCTCCTTCTTGATTACGCTGTCCATGGTTGCAGCACGGGCGGACATAAAATTGTTCAAGAAGATATTTCCCTTTGTAATACTTTCTGGACTGTTTTCGGTCGCCCTCATCGATACCTGGTTTATACAATATAACTACACCACGATGCTCAAAATTATACAGCTTAAAACGCGCGCGCTTATAACCGCTATATCGTTTGGGGTCACAGCGTGTCTCATACTTCTGTTCAACAAATATTAATGTCTGCATAATATAATATGACTACTCTTAAACCCTACAAGGTATTTAGGTATGGCGATGTGATTGCGCAGTTAGCACAGCTTGTTCCCCTGATCGCTTGGACGTGGGTTATTCATAGGATATACAGCTCATCATATGCACCGTCGTTTTCGCAAGCAGGAATAGCTATTATATTCGCAGCACCCTATCTTGTGGTATTGGTCAACCTGTATAAGAGTTGGGCGGCACCAGTCGGGCCCTATAAACGGTCGTTTATGAGCAGTCTGTCGCAAGCTAGCTTACCGCCGGGGTGGGGATATTGCTTCACTAATAAGGTCACTGAAGAAGAAAAGAAAAAAGGTATACTTGGTAAATACGACTACAAGTGCCACGGGACGAATATGAACATAACTTACGCTATGTTGAGAGATATGCTGACAAGATTCTACTATGTGAACTATGCGTTGTTATTGCTCGTCATAACATTCTATAATAATCTCTCTAAAAGGATCTTTACGGACAGGTATGTTTTGGTCTGCACATCGTTGTCTTTGCTTTTCGGCGTTTTGGGGGTATCTACGTCGTTGTTTGCCACCTATTTGTCGAGAAGCGTCTGGTACGCCAATGTTATGTCTGTAGTTCTCACAATGAATATATCTGGACTTGCTCTGCTCATTCATGCAATATTTACCAGAATGTCCAAGTATTAACGGGGTCCAGAACCCGCCATTTGATTTATACGTTTTTGTGAAAAGCAAAAAGGTATGATGCATTTTGCTTATAAAAAATTGATTAACAAAAATATTACTTCATACTGTAAGAAACCAAGATGTCTTCTGAATCTACATCAACTTCAAACGAAGGTATTAAGTCCAAGCCAAAAAAGAAGTTTGTATTAGACTGTCGTTGCGCGTGGCTCCGAGCGTGGCTGAGGGTGCGAACCCGGCGTGCGCGACGACGTGCACGACGACGCGCGCGACGGGGCGCTGAGGCAGGGCCGCGGGTCTCAACGGGTCGACGCCACCGCGGTCGCGGCGGTGCAAAGTTCTTCGAAGGATGTATCATAATGGAGAGTATACCTTCGAATAATCAAAATAAAGGAGAAAAAGACGAAGTTTTATTATTACAAAAGATATTCGATTTAGATCACAAGAAAAAATATAAAGAATTAGTCAATATATTTGGCGATGAAGCAAGTGAAGGCGTTACCATATATAATAGAGAAACGATGACAAAACTTAATGATATTAAAGATATACAAAAAGCTAAAAGTAGCTATAAAGCAGATGCTTGTATCATGATGAATAAAACTAAAAAAGTTATTAATCCATCAATCAAGTCTGTAAATGGCGGAAATCCGTCAATTTTAAATCATACACCGCGATGTGCAAAATGTTTCCAGCCAGGCGGAGGATTGCATCACCTACTACCTGAAGCAGATAATATGATGGGTAAATATATTGAATTGCGGAAGCAGGGCAGATGCGAAGAAATTCCTTTTAAAGAGTTGAATAACTTTTCAGACAAAGACAAAGAGACTCTGATAGAAATTACCAGACACTTCATGTTCGACGGAACTGGAAAATGTGATAGCAAAGTTAAAGCGGATAGTATCTTGATTATTAAAAACGATCAAGTCACATTCAAATACTTACCTTCGAAAGAGTTACAAAGAGAATACATTAGGACCAACTTCAATAGCTTCAATATAGCGTGTGTATCCAGGAAAGGTCTTCCCAAAAATATAAAATTTAAGGAAGATGCTGAGAAACGAAGTGAAACAGATGAAGCTTATAGTAAAAAATATCAAGAGATGAAACCCTGGATATTTGAGACAACTGATAATGGTAGAAATAATCCCGATAATAAAGTTAAACTCAAAGCAGCTTTACATATTAGGCTGATAAAGAAGTATGTTTAATAATTTGCTTTCCGATAATTTCAGTAAATATAGTAGGGATAGTGTTTCCAAGCATTTTCCATTTTTCATTTTGTTTTCCTACAAAATTGTAATCATTAAACCCTTGTAATTTTAAGCCATCCTCAATAGTCAATCTATATTCTTTGTTGTCTACCCAATAACCATCCCAATTATGTCTATCGTCAATAGGAGAATGTTTACCGCCGCACCTCAGTGTATAAGCAATATCTTTTTCAAAGTTTCGGCCAAGATACTGAGTAAGTGTATTCGTTTTCTTATAATCATCTAAATCAAAGAATTTTTCTAAATTCGTAACTTCAATATTTTTAACTCCCACTATAAATAATCTTTTTCTCATTTGTGGAATTCCATAATCGCTGCATTTTATAACTTTGTACACCATATTGTATCCTTCATTTTCTAATTCAGTTTTTATCTTAGCAAAACTTTTTCCTTTATCATGATTCAATAAAGCTTGGACATTTTCTAATATTACAATTTTTGGAACATTGGTTTTTACAAATCTCATTACCTGTGAGAACATGGTCCCTCTACTATCTTCAAATCCTTTATGATGTCCTGCTTGTGAAAATGGCTGACAAGGAAACCCCGCACATAGTATATCATATGGTTCAATACTGGATGGCTTAATATCACAAATATCCCCTAGAACGTCTACGCCGTAATTCTTTTTATAATTTTCTTTTGCTGGTTCGTAAATATCAGAAGCCATAACACATTTGAATCCTAATTTTTGAAATGAATAATGAAATGAACCCATCCCACAAAACAGATCAATATATTTAACCCGATTTGTTTGTTTTTTTTGCTGTTGCATTGCGTTTGTATTAACATTTGCTTCTTCATTTTCAACGATCAATTTTTCATTTATTTTTTTAAATTTCTCTTCAACTGCTTTATCTATAAGTATCTTAATCTTATCAGCATTATTTTCACAAGGAGTTTTGCGTTTATTATGGGAGTCGTAGTGAGACTTTTGAGAAAATCCTTTTCCGCATCGCTCGCAACTGTATTTAACCATTTTCGTTATATATTGTTATACTTTAATTTTAAATCAATTTCGGTTAAGCGAAACGGGTTAAAAGTGTTAGGAGGTGTAATTACTATGTCAATGGACCGTGACGAAGACGCTGTTATCCAGCTCAAGCGAGAGATTCGTGAGCTTAATAGTGATATAGCCCACCACGAGAGAATAATAGAGAAAACGAAGCTTGTGATTTCCCTCAGAGAGAAACAGTTATGGAAGGCATGTGAGCACGTCTGGGTGCGTGATCCAAATTGTACCTTTGATGATCTCGTGAAGTATTATTGTTCGCAGTGCCGATTATGGAGAAAGAACGCTTGGTACACTTGATTGCTGCTTGTATTCATTTATGACCCACTGGGGGAGACCGCGCGACGAGGCACGCTTATCGCCTATATTCAAAACATAATTTTCCATCTCATCACCGTTGTGAAGTGACGCTAACTCAATGGTCTGTGTTCTTTCATGGGTTGTTTTTTTGCAGACGCATCTCAAAAGGACATATAGATTGATCATTACAGACACGGTTGCTGCGGTGCCTGCCCCGATGACATACCACTTGTATTCTTCGATGCATTCCATTGTCGATTTACTATGTACTGAGATGATCTTTCATATTTTTGAACTTACATTGCGAGCTCTCTTCCCACAGGATGATATCCTCTATCGCCGAGAGTTAGGTATGTGGTTCCGTCCGTGGCTGCAATGACGTAGTCATCGACGTTGTGTTTCGAGACGAACGCGAACTGAAACCCGTTTCCCACACTTTTGACGTTGTCGCTTATGTCGCTGACGATCAGCGAGTCCATTGACCATGGTCCGCCGTCTCTCCGAAAAAGCCCCCAGAATCTATGCCCTTGTCGAAGTGTTTCGAACTTGTTCCTCGGATTTACACTTTTGTCTCCTATGGGTCGCAGTCTGTCGGCTGGTACCCATTCGTCGAAGCAGCGGCTCCAGCCCAGGAACTGGACTCGGAACATGTCGCGGGAGTGGGGTCCGCGGTCGACTGAGACCACGAGTTCGATTGTCTTATCAGCTATGATCGCGGGTCCCCACACGTTTATTTTGTCTTTTGCGTCGACGTAGTCACCGACCTTCCAGCGTGGTTGAACTGTCTGTCGCCTGTCTTGAGAAGGCCAAGAACACTTATGATAGTTTTCCCATTGTTTTCCTAAAAATCCTGTCTTGTCCGACGGCTTGCTTTTTTTGTCTTCTAACATCATTCCAATAATGTTATGAAGGCGCGCTCTGCCGCACCAAAAAGGATTATTTACTACCGCCCTCCTCCATTGTTGGGATACTTTCGATAGAGTTGTAGAGTCAAGCATCAGGAAATCAAGGATATGAAGTTCTACTTCATTGGGAACGGAATTCATTGGTATATTACGTATATATAATTGGTGTAGAGAGACGGAGAGTAGGACATTGTTCCTGATTAAATCCTAGGTACATGTATATGTCTGGGGATTACTCGGGCTACGAGGATGTGGATATGCGATTTTTGATAAGTTTGTATCAAGGTTGGCCATGGATGTATGATCGAGATTCTGTGATAGAGATGCAGTCCGAACTCATTCGTCGCTTAGATGGTCGTTTGAGATTGAGGCGCCCGCGTGCAATGTCTTGTCCCTTTCCTGAGATGAAGCCGCGAGTGAAAGTGCGACGCGTCGAGTTCGCACAGTGCGAGGATGACGTAGGCGTTGAAAGCCGGCGAAATTCTCTTTAGTTCATATATATTCTTTGGTTATATGTATATGAGAACTCGTGGAAGACGTAAGGCATCGCGTAGCATGACGAGGAAAACTCGGCGCGGTCGAGGATTTAGAAGAACGACCAGAAGAAAAAACAGGCGAAGGAACAAAGTAACTAGGAAGCGACAAAGGACGATGCGCGGAGGCGGCGGGTGGGGCGTACGTGGACTACTGTTTCCAGACGGGCGACGTGTGTTCTATGTCATAGGCAATCCGAACGCTCCTGGAAGGACTGATATAAGAGCTATCTTAAGCATATGTGCTCCTTATGTGAACAAGACGCGCCGGGATCAGGTGCTCAACAAGATTGCGGCGCCAGACAAGCGGGCGCGAGCGCGCGTACCACTGCTACTCACACAGGACGAAAAAAACAACTTTAATGAGATACTCACCAAAATCGGTGAAGAGATTGAAGAGCGCGGAGGATTTGAAGAGCGCGGAGGATCTGAGCCATCATTGGTAGACCAATCGAGATTGGTGCAGCTCGTCGCTTTTCTCATTGTTGCACGGCTTGACCCCACCAACAACCAGCAAATAGAAGCGGAATTGGCTAGCATAAACGCGGGACTCAATCAACCCATTAATGCTGCGCGACTTAAGGAGCTGATAGACATTGCTGACGGGATTAGAGAGAGATGCGTCGCTGGTCACGAACTAAAAGACAAACCGATCAAACGACTTAGGATCGCACTTGCTCAGCGCGAGAGTGACCAGAAAACAGGCCGGAGAGGGAGGACAAGGCAGCGACACGGGTATGTTATCGATCGAATGAAGAAAGCACTGGCTGCAATACAAAAACAGGCCGAAGTGGAATCAGCTGCTGCAATACAAAAACAGGCCGAAGTGGAATCAGCAGCTGCTGGCGTACCAGGGGCGGCAGGGGCAGCAGGGGTAGCAGGGGTCGATGTTAACGACAGCGGCGATGATGATGACCAACTTCTAGCACTGGCACACTGATAAAATAATCCTTATTATTTATATAATGCTTTTCGGGCCTATTATAACGATATCAAAGAAGAAAGGATTTAGTCTTGCGGCGAGTCAGTTTCTGGCGGTTGCTTTATTCGGTGTGGTATATTGGATTATGAATCATTTAGAAAGACAGCATAAGGTCAAAGACGAAAAAGGAAAGGATCCAGCACCCCTCGGTCTTTTTGATGCTATATTCTTCAGTCTTGTGACGCAAACTACTGTGGGTTATGGGACAGTAGTCCCTACTACTTTCCCGTCTAAGGTAGTAAATTTTGTGCAATTGCTGACTATTTATGGTATTTTGGCCGTTCATTTGTAAAGCTAGCCGTTGAAACAACATGTGACCGCGTGGCCCAATGGATAAGGCGCCCGCCTACGGAGCGGGAGATTGTGGGTTCGAATCCCATCGTGGTCTGTTTTCGCGGTTTTTTCTTTTTATTTTTTTCTGGTTTTCTGATAAGAAAACTAAAAAAATAAAAAATGTGACTGACGTTTGGTAATATTTTGAGAAAATTGAAGAAGAAATGGGTGGGTGAGGGGAAGGAAAAGAAAAAGCAAAGGAGATTTCTTGAAGATCAAAAAAAAGAAAAAGAAAAATGATGTCGAAAATGGTGATGAGCCACATGGAGAGGAGTTTGGGGGAGGATTTGCGTGAGGTTTCAATAAATTTTGCGGAAGATTTGATAGATGCGCTAGAGGGAGCGGGTATGTTGTCGTGTTCAGCGTCAGCAGCGAAGCAGGAACTAGGTATCTCTGTCGAAGAGGCTAGAGTGGCGAAGCCGTCAATGCTTATCCCATTCTGCGGAGAGATAGTTGAAGGATGGTGTAAGGCGGTGCGGTTGAATCATGGATTGCATACACAGTGTACAAATGGTGTGGATGATGAGGAATATTGCTCGACATGCTCCAAACATGCTGAACATTCGGCAACTTCGAAGCCGCCGTATGGTGATATCCGCGATCGGGCGAAATTCGGTGTTGATTACCGAGACCCGAGCGGAAGGCAGACGACCCCATACGCGAATGTAGCAGCGAAGATGAAGCTCGATGTCGCTAAGGCGAAGGTGGAAGCGGCGAAGTTTGGGTGGTCGATCCCGGAGGAGCAGCTGGTGCTGAAGGAGCGGAAGCGAGGGCGCCCAAAATCCACAAAATGCGCGGCAGTGTCGGATACCTCAAGCGAAGGGAATAAGGTATCGTCGCCCCAAGACGATCTTATCGCGAAGTTGGTGATGGAGGCGGCTGATGACGCGGCATCGACGGTAAGCTCTGGGTCCAGTCTGTCGAGTAGCCAAATCTTGCTGAAGAAGGTTCGGGCCAAGACAGTGGTTGTGAGCCAAAAGAAATGGACCCTGTCCGACATTGCGGTAGAGGCGAAGGCCGCGAAGGAGGCGGCGAAGGCCGCGAAGGAGGCGGCGAAGGCCGAAAGGGCGCGTGTCGCCGCGGAAGCGAAGGCCGCGAGGGACGCAGCGAAGGCCGTGAGGGACGCAGCGAAGGCCGCGAAGGACGCCGAGAGGGCGGAAAAGGCGCGTGTCGCCGCGGAGGCGAAGGCCGCGAAGGACGCCGAGAGGGCGGAAAAGGCGCGTGTCGCCGCGGAGGCGAAGGCCGAGAGGGACGCCGCGAAGGCCGCGAAGGTTGCTGAGCAGGAGGCGGCGAAGGCAGCGAAGGAGGCAGCGAAGGCAGCGAAGGAGGCAGCAAAGGTGGAAAAGGTGCGTCTTCTGGAGGAGGCGAAGGCCGCTAAGATCGCTGAGCAGGAGGAGGCGAAGGCGGCGAAGCTCGCGGAAAAGGAGGCTGCGAAGGCGGAAAAGGTGCGTCTTCTAGAGGAGGCGAAGGCGGCGAAGCTCGCAGAAAAGGAGGCGGCGAAGGCGGCGAAGCTGGCCGAAAGGGAGGCTGAGAAGGAGGCGAAGAAGGTGGCTGTCTTGGTGGAGAAGATCAAGGGGGTTAGGGCGACGCGAGAGGCGCTCAGTGAGCTGCCGCAATCGCAGGATTTTCCGGAGGGATCGGAGGCGCTGAAGGAGGTATTGGCGAATGAGCGCAAAGAGCTGAAGAAGCTGGAGCGAGCGGAGAAGCCCGTGAGCGGCGAGGAGCTGCAGGAGGAAGCGTCGGCAGCGGATGCTGGTTCTGACGGTGTGACGGTGGAGTCGGAGGAAGAGGACGAGGAGGAAGAGGACGAGATCACGCTGACCTCGGATATGAAGTATGAGCACAACGGGGTGACTTATTTCAAGACGACAGCGTATGGATTTGAGAACATGCTCTTCAGTCTTGGTGGCGAGGCGGTGGGTATTCTGGACGTGGAGAGTGGGACGCTGCAGGAGGTGAGCTTCGCGGAGGAGGAGGAGGACGACTTGGACATGGACTAAGGTGGGGTATAGGTAGACAAAGTAGGTAGTAATAAAAAATTTTTGTTACCAGTTTCTGAGAAGGTGAGCGGTTTCTGAGTTACCGTTATACGACCGTTAGATGAAACAGTGCGCAGATGGCGAAGTAGCGTGAGACCGTTATACGACCGTTAGATGAAACAGTGCGCAGATGGCGAAGTAGCGTGAGACCGTTATACGACCGTTAGATGAAACAGTGCGCAGATGGCGAAGTGGCGTGATACCGTTATACGACCGTTAGATGAAACAGTGCGCAACTGGCTTAAAGGAGTGACCGTTAGATGATGGGAGAAGTAGATTGCAGGGTGCAATTTTTCAAAAAATTGAAGTATAAAATTTACAGTAAGAGAGGAAATCAACAACAAAAAAAAAGGCCCGACTAGCTCAGTGGTAGAGCGCATGACTCTTAATCATGTGGTCCAGGGTTCGAGCCCCTGGTCGGGCATTTCCGTATTAGTCTAGTTGGTTAGGATAGCTGGCTTTCACCCAGCCGACCCGGGTTCGATTCCCGGATACGGAAGACTCCGCAATGAGTGTAGTGGTAGCACACTTGCCTGTCGCGCAAGAGACCCGGGTTCGATTCCCGGTTGCGGAAGACCTCGATAAGTCAAAAAAAATGTCGTCAGAGACGTAGCTCAGTTGGGAGAGTGTGTGGCTCATGACCACAAGGTCGGCGGTTCAATCCCGTCCGTCTCTAGGGGTAGTAGTTCAGGGGCAGAACGCATGTTTTGCATACATGAGGCCGGGGGTTCGAATCCTCCCTACTCCAGAGGACATAGTGTAATGGTTAGCACTCCAGTTCGTGGCACTGGCGGTCAGGGCTCGATTCCCTGTGTTCTCATCAGCGCCTTTGGTTGAGTGGTACAATAGTCCGTTGCCAACGGATTGGCCCGGGTTCGATTCCCGGAAGGCGTAGCTCCCACGTGTGTGTGTGTGTGGGTCTTCTCCAGAGGGGCTATGGTGTAATGGTTAGCATCTGAGATTCCAGACCTTAGGATCACGGTTCGATTCCGTGTAGCCCCATAGACAGCATGACCGAGTGGTTAAGGTGATCGCCTGCTAAGCGATTGAGCAATGCTCTCACAGGTTCAAATCCTGTTGTTGTCGACTTTTTTATCACCAATTCTTTCGAATATTTTGAGAGATTTGGAGAGATAAATAGGCAGTACCTGTCTTAGCAAATCACCTATTTATCAATAAATCTCTCTGAAACTAAGAAGATTTTGCTTTAAAAAGTCGTTCTCAACGAAATATCTCCGAGATTTGTGAGAACTATAGCTCAACAATAGATTTCTTGCGGATTTTTTTGAATGGTTTGACAGATTTGGAGAGAAAATAGGCAGTACCTGTTTTAGCAAATCACCTATTTTTTTGAAAAATTGAATTGAAAAATCGGAAAAGAGTTGGAAGCAGAAAACCAAACAAAAAGAGTCTCGAAAAACTCAAAAAAAGGGAAAAAAAAGAAAAAGAATGAGTTACGCAGCAATGATGCGACTTCACCGGGAGCAAGAGCGTGAGCGCGAGAGCGCCGGTCTGGAGCGCTACGCGGCTGAGGTAGCGCGGAATCCGCCAACGATGAGCGCCGAGTCACGCGCGATGTCCATGGCTGCCGCAGCGGCCGCGTCGCGCACGCCGGGCTGCCGGCATATGGCAGAGAAGGTCATGATTAAGTGCATGGCTGCGAAGGTGCCCGCCGCCGCCGCGCCCGCCGCTGCGCCCGCCGCCGCTGGTGAGGTCGGCGTCAAGGTCGCACGATGGAAGGGTAACTGTCCAGCGTGTGAGCGTCCCATCTCTCCGGGCGTGGACATCTGTCGCAGCGAGGACCCCAAGGGCTGGATCCATGCGACGTGCCGAGCTGCGCCCGCCGCGCCAGCTGCGCGGCCAGGGGATTGTGCGAGCAATCCTATCGTTGTGGGCTCTGCGCGGCCAGGGGATTGTGCGAGCAATCCTATCGTTGTGGGCTCTGCGCGGCCAGGGGATTGTGCGAGCAATCCTATTGTAGTGGGCTCCGTGTCCGCCGCCGACAGGCAGCCGACGACCTTGAGGGAGCGGAGGGAGGTGGTGCGCCAAAGGAAGCTGGACGACCCTTACTATTCGGACTCTGATCCGGAGTCGGACGGCTACTCGGTCTCAGACGAGGAGACGGACCCCGAGTGGTGTATGGGGGAGGGCTTTGATGAAGAGCTCTATGATTGGGAGGATAGGCACCTCTTCAACCAGTGATTATAGCTGCGATGTCCGTCCCACTCTTGTAAATAGCTTGTAAATAGCCTGTAAATACTAAGCCATAGCCGGTCGCGAGTAAAACCCTAATTGAGGGGGTAAAATGGGAGTTCGACTCTCCTGTATGGCAAAACTTTTTGTTTGGAAAATTGAATTTGAGTTTAATTAAGTAATTGAAGGCAGAAAAAGAAAGTCATGGTGTTGTTAGAGTGTTGGTTGAACGGGAGATTGTCCGACCTGCTATGGGTTTATGTGAGTTGGTTAGTGGTTATATGGGTTATCTTTGGAGAGATTAAATAGTGTATTCTACAGTCTTATGGATTGTAGAATAGCGGGGTTTTTTTTGCTGTAAAAGCAGGGTTTTTTTGCTGTAAAAGCAGGGTTTTTTTGCTGTATCTCAGAACATGACCTGTTTCCGAGAACATCAGCGGTTTCTGAGTTACTGTAACGGCTAGGTTGGCGGGTGCACGCGTACTAAGTACGCGTGCTGTATAACTGTAATTGCTGTAACGGCTAGATTCGCGGGTGTGGCGCGTACCTGGTACGCTGTAGGAGCTAGGTTCGCGGGTGCATTTCACGCCCCCCAATCACACATCGATCAATCCCAATCACACATCAATCACACATCGATCAATCGCAATCACACATCGATCAATCGCAATCACACATCGATCAATCGCAGTCACACATCAATCACACATCGAT
>Ga0255055_10002161_pt1 | contig 14011 bp, 17 predicted proteins | sample JV7_2_27_MG_FD_188633 | JGI IMG/M metagenome (GOLD analysis project Ga0255055, IMG submission 188633) | Seawater microbial communities from Jervis Inlet, British Columbia, Canada - JV7_2_27 | ecosystem: Environmental > Aquatic > Marine > Inlet | place: Canada: British Columbia | collected...
GCCCATCGGGCTTCCCATCGGGGCTGAGTCGCCCGAAGAGATTGCACTGTCGATTGTGTCCGAACTGGTATGTGTTCGCAGAAAAGGTCCGGCCCAGGCGCGTGCCTTAAGGAATGCAGTAGGAATGGACTTATGACGGAATTGGAAATCTTTAAAAAATTATTGGAACTTAAGGAAAGGGATATAGCGGTTTGCCTTGCCACGATCATCGAAACGATGGGTTCCACTCCAAGAGAGATCGGCACAAAAATGATCATATGTGTGGATGGTACGATATACGGGTCTATCGGGGGCGGATGCGGCGAAAATCAGGTTCGCAGTGCTGCTCTGCGCAGCACACTGGTCACCCAAAAGCCCGAGGTCCTTGAAATCGATCTCACAGATGATTTAGGTACCAAAGGTGGAGATGTCTGCGGGGGAAAACTGTGGATATTTATAGAACCCCTTTGAAACCAATGAAATTTGTAATTCAGGAATATGAAAAACTCAGTTTAGCAATTTTACCCAGCGTCGAAATACCCTGTCGCCGACGGTTTGAAGCGCAGACACGTGCTCTCGGGTTTTTTGGATGATCGACTCCGCCGTAATGCATTGCTCCTCAAGCTCGTCCTGGAACTCCGCGACCATATTTTTTATTATTTTTTCAGTCACTTCCATGTGAAAGAGAAATCCGTAAGCATTTGTTCCATAGCGGAATCCCTGACAGGGGGTCAGTTCAGAGGAGGCAAGCGATACAGCGCCCTGCGGCAGGTCATACACGTCGCCATGCCAGTGATAGGCTGTAAACCGTGCCGGCAGTTCCTTCCACAGGGCATCGGTAGCAGCATATTCCGTTAAGGTGACCGGGTGCCAGCCGATCTCTTTTTGGGCACCGCTTTTGACCTCAGCGCCCAAGGTGGCGGCCAGCAATTGAGATCCCAAACACACTCCCAGCACGGGTTTATCATCTTTCAGGGCCTCTCCGATCAAGCGCTGCTCCTCCAGCAGAAAAGGAAATTGGTCGTGATCGTAAACACTCATGGGACCGCCCATGACGATAAGGCCGGCCTGGGTGTCGAGGTTTGATGGAATCGGATTTCGCTTGAAGGTTCGCACAAAACGCATGTCAATGTCTGCGGATTGCAAGCAGTCTGAAATGATGCCGGGAGTCTCGCAATGGATATGCTGCAATAGGGTTACGCTTGCCGCTGCCTTGCGTTTTTGTTCTGATTTAAGCATGGAAATAATCAGATTCCTCCTGTCCGCGGTTTATTTCTATCACGACTGCTGGTCGCTTTGATCTTGCGGGGTAAAGCAGCAGTATCCGATCTTGTCACATTCTTTCTTTACCTGCTGCCACTCTTCTTTGCTCAGTGTTTGCAGCGCGATCTGGTAGATAATGTTGTCTTCTTTAAAGATATGGTTTTCAAGTTCCTGTGTCAGATATTCACCCAGCTCAAGACACTGTTTCTTAAACGCGTTAAATGAATATTCTTCGTGATTATGGGAAAGCTGAAACAGCATCTGTTTTCTTTTGCGAAATTCTTCATGATCCATTTTCATGATGGCAGCCGGCTCCACGATGTTATGGGCCTCCAATTTGGGAAACAACGCTTCTTCTTCCCGCTGATGATGGCTTTCGGCTTCCACCAGGTGATGGGCAATATCCTTGAGCGTTTCCAGATCGCGGCTCATATCCTCAAAGCTTTCGGCGGATTTGATGTTTTGCAACAGTGTGCCCAGCTGGTTTAAGTTTTCGATAATGACCTTGTGTTCCTCCATAAAGGAATGCACCGGATGGGGGGCTTCAACTTCCATCTGTTTAGCCACCAGGCTGTCGCGCAAAACTTCCAAATGGATATCACAGAGATGTTTACGGATCTCTTCATGAGGTACGCCTTCCCGGGTTAGCTCCTGTTCCATGATTCCCAAAGTCTTGGCGTCCACGGCCTGAAGAAGTTGCTTGGCTTTCTCCTTGATTTTATCAGCCGAACCCCCTTCTCGAAATTCCCGTAGCATCGCTTTCAACTGTTCCTTACGATCCCTATCTTCAGCAATTCGCTTTACCGCCAAAATCCACTCCGTCGGCCCTTCTTTTTCATAGCTGATCTCAAATTCATTACGGGCTTCCAGTAAATAAACCAGAGGGACGGGATTAAACTCCATGATGATTCTCAGCGTCACATCTTTGCCCAGTTCTTCGATGCTTGGAAATATCAAAGCTTCCCGATCATGATGCTCGAGTCCTCTGGGATCTATTGTTTTGATTTCGCTCATTTTACGCTCCTGTTTTTTCAATTTTTAACCATCTATCGATATCTTTTTTTTCCACCAGCATATCCCGAACTTTTTCCATCCAGAGATCTTGAAATTCCATGCGCTCATCTTTCTTGGCAGCCTCCCAGATTACTTTTGGCATCAGCGTTTGCAGCCGCTTTGATCGTTCAGCGGGAAACGGAATTTTATCAGGATACAGTTTGACAACAACGGTTTTCTTGTTGTCCAGACGCTGAAATTTAAAACACTGCGCAGCGGGGTCAATTTTTTCCGGGCTGAATTTGAGCAAATCCTTGCGTTTGAACTTGGGACCCAATCCTCTGAATCCGGTAGCGGAAGCCGCGCCGGTTAGCAGTGTAAATATCTGGCTGATGACACCGTAGACGCCCTCATCGGGTTCTCCATATACGGTAATGGCGATTTCGCCTCTAATCGGGATTTCATCTAAATAGAGTTCAAGCAGTGCTTTCTGACAACATAAGTAGGCGGCGGCAGTAGTGGGACAGGCGTGACCGGCCAGTTTGACGACATCAAGGAAGGTGTATTCCAGAACGGCGTTTTCTCTTTTAAAAACACCAAGCGTTTCGGCCAAAGGATCTTTGAAACGGATCGGATCGGTGTCTAAAAGAAAATCTCTAACTCTATCCTCGAGTGTATCAGATTCCGCTTTAACCATTGTTTGTGAGTTAGTTTTTAAGTCCGCTTTATGTTTACGATCCAATCCACAGGCCCTTCCTTTTCATAATCCCACTCGAACTTCCCGCTCTGCTCGGCTTCGAATTGATAACGCAACGGCTTGGGGTCATGATCATTGGTAATCTTCAATGTCTCGCCGGGTTCCAAACTATTCCAGGCCTGAAATATTTTTTCGTGCCTTTCGTAGGCAGGCAGCGGCCTCAGGTCCAGGGTTTCTATTTTGCTATTCATGTTCTTACCTCCTTTGCTTGAATCCAGCAACCGGACTTTGCCCTCTAAAACACATCCTTTGGTTGTCGGGTTGCAGATTCGTTTTAAGCGTTCACAATAAGCATCCACGCCATAATGCGGGCAGCCGGCAATCATTCGCATTTCCTTTTAATCAACTATAAGTTCAATCCATGAATGCATTTCAGCTTGGCGAACAAATATACTTATTATTCTTCTATGAAAAGGTCGTTAACCCTTATACTTTCAGGCCGCGGCCCATTCTTCTTGTAATATTTCGCCCTGAACGCCGACAACTACATATTTGATGGGCACTTTTCTTGTGGCGCCCTCAGCGGCCTGCTGGGCTAAATTCAATAATCCACCGCAGCAGGGGACCTGCATGATCAAAACGGTCAGGGTGTTGATTTTGGCCTCATCGATCCAGCTTTTGATCTTTTCCAAGTAGATATCTTGCCCCTGGTCGAGTTTGGGGCATGCAATGGCAATGGATTTGTCTGTCAGGTATTCACGGTGGAAATCACCCAGGGCATAAGCCACACAGTCAGCCGTCAGCAGTACATCCGCTCCCTGGTAGTAAGGGGCGGTGGGATTGATCAGATGCATTTGAATGGGCCACTGGGTGAGCTGGGATTTGATCTTTCCCACCATCGGTTCGCTATTATTCTCATTACTGCTTTTAAAATTCATCATCCGGGAGCCCGGACATCCTTCAAATTTTTCCATGATTAACCCTCCTAGTTTTCAAATTTTTTCTCTAACCGGTCAATAAAGTTTTCATACTTATCAGTTGATACACTGATCTGTTGATCGGCCTCATCAAATTTAGAAAAAAGCTCACCCACCTGGTGAGTGGAAAGCTGATTGTCCATCCAGGGATACAATATTTCATCTTCCTTTCGGATGTGTTCGGTGAGCAGTTCGCGGTAGGCCATTAAGTTTTCAGCGATGGTTTTCGGATCCCTTTTTTCAAGCGCATCCAGCATTTCTTTGACAAGCGATCTGGCGTGTGTGTGATCCTCATGCATGACCTTGAGGATGTCTGAGTTTTCATCAAAATATTTAAAAAGAATGTCTTCTTCTTTGGCATGGTGAAATTTATCAGCGTAGGACCGTATCATATCGATCCCATCGAGAATCAGCTGGCGACCTTTTTCGGATTCAACATCGAGATTTTTAATAACCTCGGGAATCAACGCGATCCATCTTTTGATCAGAACATGTTCATCGACTAACTTTTTCATCGGCGGAGAGTATTTAAATTCTCTCGGCTGAGCCGCGGCTTTTTTTTCTATTTTGGGTATCTTGATATCCTGGTCCGGGCGGATGGCTTTGGCGATTCTGGCCATGAGCTGCTGCTCTCGATCTTCCGGCAGCCGATGAATCGCCACAATATCTTTAAGAAGGCATATGCCAACGTTGCACGGTCCGCAACCGATGTCATAATCGTTTAAAACATCCTCAACTTCGGGAAATTCTTCGATGATGTCCTTAATGCCTTTATTTAAATATGCTTCCATCTAATTTATCTCCTTTTGGGGCACTTGGCTGAAAATTCAAGTAAGAAACATCTTGCGCGGCACAGTTATTTGTGTGAATTAATGACTCATATGCTGAAATGTTTTTGTTTTGTTTGAAATCAAATGGTCCTTTTGGGCTGATGGATACGATGATTGCCTAGTTCAGGTGAGTAAGTGACAGCATGTAATAAATCTTAAATCTGTTGGCTTTCCGAGAAAAACATCAGCTGAATTCAAATGGAGGAGGCATCAGGGAGATCGCCGCATTTTAAGATGACATTAAAGATACCACATGCCGCATTGCTTTCATTGACCTAAGTCAAATAAAATAAAAGAAGCTCCAGTGGAACTTATCAGTCATATAGCAGCTATTCATCTTTTTAAGGATCTGCCCGAAGAGCACCTTGACAATTTAGCCATGATCCTTACCGATCAGGTTTTTCGGAAGAGCCAACTTATTTTTTCCGAGGGCGACCAAGCGACCGGTTTTTATGTGGTCATCAGTGGTCGTGTAAAAATATTCAAACTCTCCATGGACGGTAAGGAGCAGATCTTGCACATTTTCGGACCGGGAGCGCCCATTGGTGAGGTTGCCGTTTTTGAAGGCAAACGATTTCCCGCAAATGCGGAATGCCTCGAGGACAGCAGGCTATTCTTTTTCCCCCAAAATGCCTTCCTGAAACTCATCAAGGAAAATCCCTCTATCGCTCTTCATATGCTGGCTGTGTTATCTCAGCGTTTGCGTCGCTTTGCCTCTTTAATTGATGATCTTTCATTAAAGGAGGTTCCGGCAAGACTTGCGGCTTATCTACTATTTTTGAGCGAAACCCATCAAAACGGTGAAAATTTGAGTCTGGACATATCGAAGGGACAGCTTTCGAGTCTATTGGGCACCATTCCTGAGACGCTTTCCCGGATCCTGACCAAAATGATCAACATAGGGCTGATTCGGTTCGAAGGCCCCCGCGGCATTCAGATCTTAGACCGTAATGGCCTGGAAGATCTGGCCAGCAGCGAAACCCGCTTGCATTAAGCTCAGTTCCAAGTTCCGTTTGTTTTTGATGCTGGTAATTAAAGGGCTTCCAATTGCCGCCTGTCAGCCATGTCGACCAGGATCCGCTCTCTGGCCTTATCGATGCCGAGTGCAACCCTTCTTTTATCCATATGGGCAATCATTAAGCGGGCCATCTCATAAGGATCCGGGGTAAATCCCCACATCCCCATTCCCTGATCCTCGAGATCCTCAAAAATATGCCGGTAAAACTTGGTTTCTTTAATAATCGGGTAGGTGACGCCAAAGACCGTGTAGACTCCGGATGCAACGAAATAATGTCCGATGGCGAGGGCTTTTTCACTGTACCACTCAGGGGCTGCACCGGCCACGGGAAGATCTGCAATACTGTCACCCAGGCCCCCCACCCGAACCATTTCGGCGCAGGCGATCAATATGCGGCTGTTGTCTACGCAGGCACCGCAGCCCAGCACCGGCGGCATTCCTACGGCTTCGCAGACCTGCTTGAGTCCCGGTCCAGCCAGATGAGCAGCCTCCGGCGTGCATAATCCGGCTTTGGCCAGAGAGATCTGGGAACATCCGGTCTGGAGCACCAGCACATCGTTTTTGATCAATTCTTTTACCAACTCCACATGAACCCAATCCTGTTTGACCCTCGGGTTGACGCATCCGACCACTCCGGCAACGCCTCTGATCCGTCCGTTGATAATATTGTCATTCAACGGGGTGTAAGAAGCTCTGAACGTGCCGCCCAGCATGTAATTGATATATTCATGCGAAAAGCCGTGGATGCCGATACTTTTAAAGCGCGGAATTTCAACCTTGACCTTTCGATTCTTAAACCGAACGACAGCCCATTCGACAATGGCATCGGTGCAGCTGCGCGGCTGGTGTTCCTGGAATTCAATGTGTTCAACACCCTCGATGCGACAGCTGGGGTTGGTGGTAAACAGCTTGGTTCCGTAACATTCGGCCACTTTTGCCAGTCCCTGCTGAATGCATTGGACATCAACGGCAAAGGCATCCACCGCGCCGGTGACCATGACGGCCTCAGTAGACATGAAGTTGCCGGCATGCGGCACGCCATGGCGCGATAGCATCTCCAGGCCCGAACAGCACATTCCGGCCAAATTAATACCCTTGGCACCCGCTTCTTTGGCGGCGTTGATCAAAGTGGGGTCGTTGACCGATTCCAGCATAGATTCCAGCAAATACGGCTCATGACCATGAACGATAATATTGACGTGGTCTTCTTTCAGACATCCCATGCCCACTTCGGTGGCCACCGGACTGGGAATACCGAAAAGAATATCCGATATTTCGGTGGCCACCATAGATCCGCCCCATCCGTCGACCAATGCGGTGCGGCTGATCTGTTTTGTAAGATTCTCATAATCCTGATCCATACCGGCATGCGTACGCTGCATCAACTCCATGACTTCCAGCATAGCGCCGCGTGGCACGATATCCAGCTTGCGCCAGGTTTCCAGCGTCTTGGGCGGCACGCGTTTGGCAAAGGGAATTTCTCCGTCTACCTGGGTGAAGGTGCGCTCCAGCTCATTGCATAAATCAAGGGCAATCTTGCTTGTGTCGCGGCCCTCGGTCTCAATTCCAATTGATTTTGCCACTTCCTCCAGCTTCGTCAAATTTTTGATGGTATAATCCCTGATTTTACCTTTGACCACGTCTCTGAAAACATTTAGCATGGATCTTCCGTGGCTGGAGTGCGCGGCCGTACCACAGGCAACCATTCGGGCAAAATTTCGAGCCTGAATCGTATCAATCGTGGCGCCGCAAACACCGACCTTGCCATACGGATCCTTGGAATTGAGGCGGCATGGTCCCATGGCGCAATGCTTGCAGCAGGCTGAATCGGCCCCTATCGGGCAGGGTTTCATGGCGGCTGCACGATCAAAAGCAGTTTCAACGCCGTCTTTTTGGGATTTCTTTAGCATCTGGGCCGTCGATTTGCAGATCGTCCAGTCTTCCACTTTGGTTTGCTGCATTGGAAGATTTTTTTCCTTATTGTTTTTCATGAGGGAACTCCTAAATAGCAGTAAAAATTTGATTGTTGAAAATGATAGACGAATGAGCAGCAAAATCACTAGCAGTCTTTATTTTTTTGATAACTCTACTACGTTGTGGTAAAAATAGGACTTGACTTAAATCAAACGAATTGAAAAGAAACGATTCAGAATCGACTGGCCATTCATGGATTTCTGCCACAATCGCCCTGGAATTGCCGGTCAAAGATGCCCCGCTGATTTCATTTATCACCTTTTTTCTCATTTTCAGATCACCTCGTTGAATCGACTTCGTTCATTTGATCACTGAGATAGATTTCTTCCAACTGTTCAAGTAAGACGTCGTATTTTTCATGTTTTCCGACACCAATTTTCTCCGTTTCTATCTTTTCAAATCCTTTGGGACGTATTACTATGTATCTAATTATTTACTCTCATAGTCTTCAATGGCTTTGGTCAGTGCATCTGCTCCAAGGTTGGAACAATGCATTTTTTGTTTCGGGAGACCATCAAGAGATTCAGCCACCGATTTTTTGGTAATTTTTTTGGCCTCATCCAGGGTTTTACCCATGGCCATTTCGGTCACCATGCTGGACACCGCAATGGCGGCCACACATCCAAAGGTCTTGAATTTGATATCGTCAATTTTATTATCCTTGACATTGATGTAAAACGACATCATATCTCCGCAAACCGGATTGCCGACCTCACCCACCCCGTCTGCATTTTCAATTTCCCCGATATTTCTGGGATTGGAAAAATGTTCCATCACTTTGTCAGTGTACATCCTTTACCTCCTCAATGAATTCTTGCTATTATTTTTTTACCGCCCACTCACTGCGTTCGTTAGAGACGCTGAGGACGCATAGTTATTATTTTCTTTTTCCTTTCTGCTGAGAGGGCAGAAAGGGAAAAACAACATCCCTTCGGGAATGGCTTAATCTATAATTCATGATTTCTAGGCTCTTTTTAAATTAAATTATATCTCTGCGATCTCCGCGCCTCGAGCGAAGCGGGCGGTAAAATAATTAAAAATATACAGTCTTAGTGCTTACACGCATCTGTTTCAAACTCAGGAATTTCCTTGCCCCAGATGGGCGAAAGCCAGCGCAGCCGATCCACAACCGGCGGCAGTTTTTCGAGCACATAGTCGATTTCTTCTTCGGTGTTGCCGGCATCAATCGTAAACACGGTCGATCCCTGAGCCAGATCCGCCCGCAGGCCGATAGCCACGAGCACCGGCGATGTTTTCAAGGCCTTGGACGCGCAGGCGGATCCCGTATTGGAATAAATTCCGTTCTGGGCCAGCATGAAAATCAAGGCTTCACCCTCAATAGCCTCAAAACAAAAACTGGCGTGACCGGGCAGACGTTTCTCGGGATGACCGGTATATGTGACTTTTCCAACATTTTTTAAAATACCTTTCACCAGGCGGTCCCTTAATCGGCGGACGTGGTCTATTTTATCAGGGAGCTCCTTTTTTGCCAGTGCAGCGGCCGTGCCAAATCCGATAATTCCGGGAACATTCTCGGTACCGGCTCTGCGACCGTTTTCCTGGATGCCGCCGTGGATCAGGGGCATCAATCTGACCTTTTTATTAAAGTAAAGTGCGCCGACCCCTTTGGGCGCGCCTACGGAAGGGCCGGAAAGACTGAGCAAATCGACGTTGAGCGCATTGACATCCAGCGGGGTGTTGCCGACCGATGCCACCGCATCGGTGTGGAAAGCAACATCTTTTTCTTTGCAGATCGACGCGAGCTCAGATATAGGCTCAATGGTTCCGATCTCGGTGTTGGCATGCATGACCGATACCAGAATCGTTTCCGGCCGGATGGCCTTGGCGAGGCGCTCGGGGTCAACGAGACCGTTTTGATCTACAGGTAAGAAGGTTGCTTCAAAATCAAGGCGTTCCAAAAAGCGGGCAGAGTTCAATACGGAATGATGTTCGATGGCAGAAACGATGATGTGTTTTCCTTTTTTTTGCCGGGCAAAAGCCACCCCCTTGACGGCCAGATTGTTGGCCTCGGCACCGGATGAAGTAAATATAATTTGTGCGGGATTGGCTCCGATCAGGCCCGCAACGTTGGCCCGCGCCTCTTCCAAGGCCTCTTTGACTTTAGAACCCAGGTCATAAACATTTGAGGGGTTGGCAAACTGTTCACTGAAATAAGGAAGCATGGCCTCAAGCACTTCTTTTCTGACCGGCGTGGCCGACGCATGATCCAAATAAACTGCCTTCATTGCAGGCTCCTTTGTTAAATTCTTGTTCGTTTAGATAATTAGGAATAAAACACTCAGGTCTAGTCTCTTTTTTTCTTTATATAGAATTTGTAGTTTTCGTCATCTTCTTCCATTCCGATGAACTCATGGCCACACTTCTGGCACCAATCCGGGATATCCTCCAACGCCCCGTCGTAATCGGTCAGCACTTCCAGCACCTGCCCCTTTCTCATACATTTCAGCTTATCTCCCGGTTCCAGCAGATGCATGGGGCACATGCGACAAACCAGATCCAGAGATTCATCGGCATCCTGATGCTTTATAAACTTCATCTCACGCTCCTTGATTGTTTGTGGGAATTTTAGAACCAATTCTACGGGTGGCTCTCATCTTCCTCCAGCCCTCCTCAGTAGAACGCCTCTCACGGTTCAATTTTATATGTTTGTTAGATCCTCTTTATTTTTACGACCCAATCTATCAAGCCTTCCTGTTCGTATTCCCACTGAAACTTTCCTTCATAATTCGTCGCAAAATGATAGCGCAGCGGCCTCGGATCATGATCATTTATGATCTTTAGCGTCTCGCCTGATTTCAAATTGCTCCAGACCTGAAATATTTTCTCGTATCTCTCATGTGCCGGCATTGGTCTTAAGTCCAAGATTTCTATTCTTGGGTTCATATTGCTACCTCCTCGGTTAAACCACCGCAGCCGAGCCTGGCTATAAAGCACACATCCCGTAGCTTTTGGTTTAGGTCGAATCGGCTTTTAGATATTGGCAATTATACCGCTAAACGGCCTCTACACTCAAAATTTCAGGGACTTCTTTCTTAATATAAGTTTCGATACCCTGTTTTAATGTCATCTGAGACATGGGGCACCCGCTGCAGGCACCGGTTAATCGAACCTTGACAATGCCTTTTTCCACATCCACCAGCTCGACATCTCCGCCGTCAGCTTGAAGAGACGGTCGGATATCGGCTAAGGCCTTTTCAATTTTTTCTTTCATGGTAGCTTCTCCTTTCTATTTACTAGCTGTTTTGTCTGTCAGAATATAGAGCAAATCATGTGCCAAAAAATATATAGAATGATTTCAATTATTTATTTTTAATGTTGTTATAATTACAACAAAAAAATGTTGCAATTTTTACAACACGTTGTAATATTAACAACTATGGATATGCTTGATACTTTGGTTTCAATTGCTCTAGATCTGACCGCAGTGCTCAATAAAAAGGATCGGTATCAGCGATTACTCGGGGCTTTAAACCGCATCATCCCTTATGATGCAGCGGCCTTATTGCGAATAGATGGAGGCACACTTGTTCCAGTCGCAGCACGTGGTCTTTCACCTGATGCAATGGGCCGCCAATATGCACGTAGCGAACATCCCCGCCTGGATATAATTTGCAATTCCAAAGAACCTGTGCTCTTTCCAGCCGATACCGCACTTCCAGATCCATTTGATGGCATGTTGGCAATTGATGCTGATGCTCTGAGCCATATCCATGCCTGTCTTGGTTGCCCTTTGTATGTAGAAAATAAACTTGTAGGCGCACTTACCGCTGACGCTCTCGACCACCATGCTTTTGACCATCTCGAACAACGATTTCTCACAGCCGTTGGAGCTTTAGCTGGGGCTCAAATGCAAACCGTCAACTTGATTGAAGCATTTGAATACAGTGCCGAGCGCCAGGGGCAGATTGCCAGTGACCTGATGCGGGATATCCAGCTGCGCCAGGGTACACAGATTATCGGCAGCAGCCGTTTAATTGAGTATCTTCGACAGGAAATTGAATTGGTTGCACGCTCGGATTTTACCGTCTTGGTGTTGGGTGAAACCGGCGTTGGCAAAGAGTTGGTGGTTCGTGCTATTCATGCTGCCTCTGAACGGCAGGATATGCCGATGCTTTACCTCAACTGCGCCGCCTTGCCGGAGACCCTCGCTGACAGCGAGCTTTTTGGCCATATGAAAGGCGCATTTACCGGCGCAAACAGAGACCGAACCGGAAAATTTGAAGTGGCTGACGGCGGAACGCTATTCTTAGATGAAATTGGCGAGTTGCCGCTCTCGATTCAGCCTAAATTATTGAGGGCCATTCAGCATGGAGAGACCCAACGGGTGGGGTCGGAAAAAACGATTTATGTGAATGTCCGTTTGCTCGTAGCCACGAATCGAAACCTTGAAGAAGAAGTTAAAGCCGGAAGGTTTAGAGCCGATCTTTATCACAGACTCAATGTTTATCCCATAGAGGTACCGCCATTACGTGAACGCAAGGCAGACATACCGCTGTTAGCCGGGTATTTTTGTGAACTTACCCAACGCCGATTAGGAACCGGACCGGTACGAATAAGCACCGACACCATAAACGTTTTGAGCCAATACCATTGGCCTGGAAATGTGCGCGAGCTGGAAAACATTATATCAAGGGCGATTCTGAAGGCATCTAAAGCGTATCCCAAGGGGCAGACAGTCGTTATTGATGCGATTCATTTAGGGGGTGATATTTCAATTGAGCCCGCTCATATGCCGCAATCGATATCTGAAACTGCTTTTTCATTGCCGCCGGGAGGTTCTCTCAGGCAGGCCGTTGAAGATTTTCAAAGAAATTTGATCAGCCATACGCTGGCAAGCAAACACGGTAACTGGGCAGCAGCTGCACGAGATTTAGGCATGCATCGAAGCAATCTTCATAATCTGGCTACGCGCCTGGGACTTCGGCCGAAAAAAAAGTAAATTTATGGGTTGAATAAGATCTCTTATTCGGATTCTTAACAGGATGATTCTCTGTTTCCATTTATTTAAAATAGAAGGTTCCAAGATTTTTCCTGACCATCTGATGCTATCCGCAACGTTTGTGGTACGTGTTCATTTTTCATGATAGTAAAGCCCTGGTCTGCGATTGGGAAGAAAATAACGCATTCGATGGTCTCTTACCTTTGCTAATTCCTCTGCTTTCAGGTCTGCAATGATTATTTTTTCTTTTCCGCTTGTGTCCCTTTTTATTATCTGACCGGAGGGGTTAAAAATAACGGATAGGCCTGGAAAATTGAGACCGTTTTGATTGTTTCCGGTCTGGTTGCAGGCCACCACATAAAGGCCGTTATCGAAAGCACGCGCGGGTAGATGGCGCATCCAGGAATTAAATTTTTGCTCCGGTGTACCCCGGGGAGATGCGTGGGGCATAAAGATCACATCGGCACCATCGGTAGCCATGCGGGTGGAGAGCTCGGGAAAGTGGACATCATAACATAGCTGGATAGCCAGTTTAATCCCCTTGATTTTAAACAACGCGATGGTATCGCCCGCTGAAAAAACATCGGCCTCCGGCGGGGCAATATGGATTTTGCGATAGATACCGGCCACACCCTGCGGGGTGACCACCAGATGACTGGCAAACACGCGACCCCGGGGGTCTTTTTCCGCCAATCCGGCCAGAATGGCCAGCTTAAATTCCCGCGCCATTGCTAAAATCGATTGACTGATCGGTCCCGGCAGGGGTTCTGCCGTATTTTTGATTTCATCCCGGGTGCTGTAACCGGTCACATTCATTTCCGGAAAGCAGACAATTTCCACGCCCTTCTTTTTTGCGGCCTCGACCCGGACCGCCATGCGATCCAGGTTGTCCTGAACCCGGCCAACCGGACAATTCATTATAACGGCAGCGATGCGGATGTCGTTCATCATGTATGGTTATTGTAGTATTGGATTATTATCGTCTGCATTGCCATTCTGGAATCGCAACGTCTATTCGTTTCAGGTTCTACGTTCAGGGTTCAGAGGTTCAGAAGTTAGATAACAGCAGAAACAGGGCAGATGTGATGCCGAAGGGCAGAGGAGGGCAGCCAGCAGCCAGAAACTAGCCGCCAGAGGCCATAACCCTTGAACCTCTGAACCCAGAACCTCTGAACCTTGGAACCTATACTTTGAATTCCGCTCTGATCTTAAACACCCGCGTTGCCGGCAGATTGAGGATATCGGTTACGCCGGTTTCCGCGGCGATCTGTTCGAGGTTTGCGTTAATTTCATCCATCTTGGGTGCAATAAAGGTAAACC
>Ga0255055_10002162_pt1 | contig 14008 bp, 12 predicted proteins | sample JV7_2_27_MG_FD_188633 | JGI IMG/M metagenome (GOLD analysis project Ga0255055, IMG submission 188633) | Seawater microbial communities from Jervis Inlet, British Columbia, Canada - JV7_2_27 | ecosystem: Environmental > Aquatic > Marine > Inlet | place: Canada: British Columbia | collected...
TAGTTCAGCTGCAACTTACGGTGATCCACAATTTTTACCTATAACTGAAGACCATCCGAAAAATCCTTTGTCCCCCTATGGATTAAGTAAACTCACAGCTGAAAAATATGTTCAATTATACTCTAATCTATATAATTTAGATACTACAACTATTTTACCTTTCAATGTTTACAGTCCGTTACATAAGGAAGATGATCCCTATGCAGGAGTCATTTACAAATTCATTAAAAGAATTAAAGAGGGGAAACCTCCAAAAATCGAAGGTGACGGATTGCAAACCAGAGATTTTATACACATTGAAGATCTAGCTTTATCCGTTGAATTGACTCTCACAACTCCAAAATCAAAAGGAAAAATGTTCAACATCGGTTCTGGCGAATCTGTTTCAATAGAAAAATTAGCCAACATTCTTATCTCAATAGGAAATAAAGAATTACAACCAATTCATATTGATCCCAGAATTGGAGATATACGAAATAGTTGTGCTTCTATAGATCTTGCTAAAGATATTCTAGGTTTTAATCCAACAATCAAACTTGAAGAAGGTCTTAAAGAGCTATATGAAGAAATAATCATATAATATCTGCTTTACACTGCGTAAAGATTAAAAATACTGATAAAAGTAATAGCATAATGCCAAAATTTGTAGTTGATACTAATTTCTTTATCAGTGGGTTTCAATCCCAACCTACTTCTTTTAATGAATTTTCAGGAATTGCAAAAAAAATCGATTTCGACATGTATATCCCCTCATATGTTAAAAATGAAATGAGGCACTTCTTGCAAAGAGAAGTTGTGCAACATGTCCGAGTTGAAGAAGTTGAGAATACTAGTTTTCAAAAATTCTTAAGGAAAGTGCACAATCAAACAGCTAATCTACCACAAAAACCTGATTTAGCTGTTATCTATTTAGCTGATAAACTTAAAGCAACAATTGTTAGCAGTGATTTAAAACTTTTAGAGACAGCTGAATTAATAGGTCTCTCCACACTTACAGATAGTGCCTTTGTAAGATATATTATTGAAGAAAATAAGGATTTGAAAAAAGCTGCTTATCTAAAAGAATTAGAAAACAAACTCTTTACTGCTGAGATTCGATATTCTGTTGAGAGTACAAATAGATATGATCCTGTAAAACGAATAAGAAAGATTCTTGATTCTGCTATCTCGGTCATTCGAACAGAATATGAGGAAAAACTATTAGAGAAATCTCAAGTTGACATCAAAGAAGTGGATGGATATACAATTGAATCTATCCAACTAAGAGAGCTTCTTCTAGAAATACAAAGTGATCTAAATCAATTAGAAGAGGATTTTATTCAAGGCAAATATCTGGAATTAGAAGAAGAACTATTGACACGAGTAAGAGAAATTACTGATCATTTAGTAGATTGGAAACTTGCAATCGCGAAGATTGAAGACCATGATATATACAATGACTCTCTCAAATTTCTAGGTAGACTCCATTATTTAGCCTGCATCTGTTTAATTGAGAACAAAAAAATAGAACTTGCCAGAGTATATATGGATAAGTTGATGATGGTTCTTTTCCAGAACTCTGAAACAGTAGCTGAAATAGGTATTGATATACATTTCTTGAGAATGATTCTTCTCTTATTATCCGGACAATTACACAGACTCAATTCTTATTTCACTGTAGCATTTGAGGATGAATGCAATGAATATCATCGTACTGATGTTGCTAATGTAATCAAAGCTCTAATACTTCTTAATGTTGTTTTAGGAAGTGAAAAAGCAGTGGAGGAAGCAACTGATTTTGATTATGATAATATTGAGTTTATTAATCAACTAGGATTCAAATTTATGCAATTGGGAGAACTTGTAAAATCAGGACTAATGTTTGAGCAGACATTTTATTTAGCTTTAAGCAATAAAAACAGAGGGTTATGCATTGCAAGCTTAGAATATTTAAGTTGGGTTTATTTCGCTGGAATGAATGAAGCTAAATCCATTTTACAGAACCTATACACCAAGCTAACAGAACAATTTCCTGAAATTAAAACTAGTTATAAATTGAATCTTCAATTAACTTCTAAGCCTAAAGATCTCTATCCGTTTTTAACCTCTGATTATACTCAGATTTCAGATCTTCCTGCAGGATATAGGTCTTCATTATATTGTATAGGTGTCAGAGATGTAATAAGTAGAGGAAAATCTCATCCTTTGATTCGAGTAATGAATTGGGACATGATGACACGAATTGGGATAGTTGATGAGAATTATGAGTTAGTTGACAAATCTTCATTAGGAACTACTTTGCATCTTATAGATGGAAAATACAAGATTGTTAAAGCATCATCTCATTTTAAGAAAGAATATGATGTTGAACTACTCTTGCACATTGATACTCGTTCTATACCAACAATCATTTTCCGTTCAACTGGTGGATGGGATCTAAAAAAGATAGAATTAGATAAGGAAGAAGCATAACTTCCGAAATTCTTTTTATTACCTAATTACATTTGCTATTATGGAACTTGTAGAAACCGGGATAATAGGAATGGATCGGATACTAGGGGGAGGTTTCCCAAAGGGGAGAACTTTGCTAGTTGCAGGTCCTGCCGGAGCGGGAAAATCTACTTTCGGAGTTCAATTCCTTTACCATGGTATTGTTTCGGGAGGAGAAAGTGGAATCTTTGTTTCTTTTGATGAACATCCAGCTCATGTTAGAGAAGAGTGTCTTAACTTTGGTTGGAACCTAAGTGATTTAGAAAAAGAAGGTTTGTTGGTCTTTATAGATGGCTTTAGTCCAAGAGCTGGTGTTAGTTCAGAGGAAAAATATCAAACTCCAGTGGATGTAGATGATCTGATAAGTCAGTTAGTGGAAATTATTGATAAAACTTCAGCTGAAAGAGTGGTTATCGATAGTATCACTGCATTAGCGTTATCAATGGAATCTGAAAAACAAATCAGAAGACAAATCCTCAAACTAAGTGCAGTAATGTCTTCTCTTGAATGTACTACCATCCTAACAAGTGAAATGAGACAAAAAGAAGTAAGCAGATTCGGTGTGGAAGAGTTCATGAGTCAAGGGGTTATAGTTCTTAATTATGAAATCCAAAACAATGTTGCGATTAGAAGCTTGAATATCAGAAAGATGAGAGGTTTAAAACACGAGATGGTTGTAAGACCATTCGCTATAACACCCAACGGAATAGAAGTGTATGCAACAGAACAATTTTACTTCTAATACTTCACTATTTTTCTTCAATAATTACCTTTTATAGCAAGATTTTTAATAAGTAGTAAAATGCTCCAAATAGTGATCAAATGGGTAACATACGCACAAGTCAAGTGAAACGTCTCTCAAAACAGATTGTTAGAGATTTTCATGATCAATTAAATCAAGATTTCCAAAATAACAAACATGTAGTAGAAGAAGTTTGTTCTCCAATGTCCAAAAAGATGCGTAATCAAATAGCTGGATATGTTACTAGAATTATGCGTCAGTTCAAGGATCAGACAATACAAGTTTTAGAAGAATTGTAATTTCTAAAATAAACCTTTTTTAACTACCCTTCTTGTTTTGTATATATGCCTTTTAGTTCTCGTATACCTAATTTCTATGATAAAAGTGTAAAAGAAAGGAGGGAGAAAATTGCAGATTTAGCAAATCTCTCCAAAGAAGAAATACAAATTCTCAAGGGAAAAGGTGTTACTGAAGACATCTTCAACATAATGATTGAAAATGTTGTAGGTAGTATTTCACTCCCTTTAGGTATTGCGACTAATTTTATTGTTAATGAAAAAGAATACTTAATTCCAATGGCAATTGAAGAATCTTCAGTTGTTGCAGCAGCGAGTTATGCAGCAAAAATTGCACGAGAAAAAGGAGGTTTTTCTGCAGAGTATTCAGGATCTTATGTTATAGGACAAATCCAAGTTCTAGGAATAAATGACTTTGAAGTTGCTAGAAAAGCTATCAAAGAAAATCAGTCCTTTTTACTAGAAATTGCAAATTCAACAAACAAAATATTAGCAGATCTTCACGGTGGAGCACAAAACATTGAAATTAGACAAGTTAGAGGACAATTGGGGGATTACATGCTTATACATCTGATTGTTGATGTAAAAGATGCGATGGGAGCTAACGCAGTTAATACTATGTTAGAAAGCCTGAAACCTGAAATCGAGAAATTAACTGAAGGAAAGACATTGCTCCGAATTATATCAAATTATGCACTAAAAAGGATGGTCAAGGTTACAGCTGTATTTGATAAAGAAAAATTGGGTGGGGATGATGTGGTAAACAAGATTCTCATTGCTAATGATTTAGCGGAAAATGACCAATATAGAGCTGTTACACATAATAAAGGAATAATGAATGGCATAACCTCAGTGTTATTAGCAACAGGGAATGATACTAGAGCAGTAGAAGCTGGAGTTCATGCATTTGCTGTAAAAGAAGGAAAATATAAGTCCTTAACTCATTATGAAAAAAACGAAGAAGGAAATCTAGTTGGATTCCTCGAAATCCCTCTTTCTGTTGGAATTCTGGGAGGAGCAATTAGTGCAAATCCAGCTTATAAAACAGCTCTGAAAATTCTCTCCATAGATGGAATAGAAGAATTTTCAAACGTTATCGCTGCAGTAGGATTAGCTCAGAATCTAGCAGCATTAAGAGCTCTTGTTACTGAAGGTATTCAAAAAGGTCATATGAGTTTGCATGCTAGAAACATTGCTATGACAGCAGGTGCTGAAGAAAGTGAAATAGAAGAAATTGCTCAACAAATGCAATCAGAAGAGAATATATCATTTGATAGAGCAAAAGAGATTCTAAAATCGAAGAAAAAATGAATTTCACTTGAAATTTTCCTGTAATTATTCAAAATTTGTGTAAATATTTTTAATCTCTATTCAGATACTTGAATATATGAGTGAAGAAAAAAAGACTATTGATGCAGATAAACCAATTTTTGATAAGGGTAAACAGTATCACATAGAGTGTAAACCTGGTGATTTATTAGGACCCGTTTTACTACCAGGAGATCCTGAAAGAGCAAAAAGAATAGCTATGACTTGGGATGAATACAAGGAGGTTGCAGCTCATCGCCAATATTATTCTTATACAGGAAAAGTGTATGATGTTCCTATTAGCGTTACTTCTACTGGAATAGGAACCCCAGCTAGTGAAATTGCTATAACAGAATTACTGAATGTTGGGTGCAGTACTTTTATTCGTGTAGGATCAACAGGAGCAATCCAACCTGGTATGGAACTTGGGGATTTGGTTATCAATACAGGTGCAGTAAAGATGGAAGGTTCAAGCATACATTATGTTCCAGAAAGCTATCCTTCAGTAGCACATTATGAAGTTGTTTTAGCTTTAATTGAAGCTTGTGAGGTATTAGGTTTTCCTTATCATGTAGGATTAGCTGCTTCTAGTTCAAGTTTTTATTTAGGTCAAGGAAGACCTGGATTCGATGATTATAAGATATCAAAAACTGAAACTATTGTGCCAGATTTGCAAAAAATGAAAGTTTTGAATATTGAAATGGAAGCTTCTCACATCTTCACTTTGGGTCAATTATTTGGAGCTAGGACAGGAGCTATCTGTGCTGTTTATGCAAATAGAGTAACAAATGAATTTGCAGCAAAGGGAGAAAAGGAAGCAATAGATGCTGCAAATTATGCAGTAAAGGTTCTCTCCGAGATGGACTCTGAGAAGAAGAAAAGAGAATCCAAATACTGGTTCAGAGGAATCAATACATAGAGGGATAAATTCTTCACTCGTCTCTTCTATTTTCTTATTATTGTTTTGAACAGATATTAAAATAAATGAGGGAGGGAGGGTCATGAGTTTTTAAAATATATAGAAACTCATGACCAATATATTTTCTTTTGAAACTTTATAAAGTCTTCGTAAAATGCAAGAATACGTCATTTTACATGATTTAGGACTTGTAACTGCATTAATCTATTTTTGTAGTTCCAGGAAAATAGTAATTACCTGAACTTTCATCTAGTATTGCAATATCTAGCTTCATCATTATCGTTAATGTACTCTGAGCTCTCTCAATTGGCCATCCTAAATGAGATGTAACTTTATCAACGGATAGAAAAGGTAAACCTGTTGCTAATCTTAGCACTTCTTGGATATCGCTTGACATCTCTATTGGCTTAAATCTTATCAAGACTTCATCGTCACCAATATCGATTCTTTGAGGTATAACTTCCTCTTGTTCTAATTTCTTCAATACCGAAAGAATCTCACCAGTTTTAACTTTCCAATCAGGACGAGTTTCTCGGAAGTAGTCTACCAGATTAGCAATTGTTATTGCTCCTCCAATGTCACTTAGCTCTTCAGTTCCTATAACAAGTAATTCTCTTGCTAGTTTTTGTTTAAACTCATCCTTACCAAAAATCATAGGAGCTTTTACTCCGCCAGCTGTTCCAATAGTCTGAGTCATACCAGCTTTTTGTCTGATGTTGAGTATTTTGGAAACCAACATTTTAGAAGCTAGGAGTTCTTTACCTGATTTTTTCTCAACCCTTTCCAAGCCCTCTTCAATAACTTCTTTTTTCTTCTCTAAATCTTTTTTTTGAGCTTCTACAAGATTAGTATCAAGTGTCTTATATGCTTCAGATAATGAAGATCGAAATTCAGGTTTATCTTTTCCTTTTTTCTTTTTCTGCTCTTCATTGTCATTTTTATGTTCCATAATTCTCATGTAAAAACTTCTACCATTATATAAAAGAGTATTCAAACAAAGTGAATAAGGGTCATTATTGTACTAAAAATAAACCTTAAGAGTATCCTTAAAAAGAAGATTTCAAAGATTAGCTACTGAAAACAAATTCTTAGCTTTACTTAAAAGAAAAATAAATGGTAATTTACTATGAACGACATAAAAATTACGGCGTACGGCGCTACTAATTTTGTAGGTAGAAGTTCATTTCTTCTTTCTGATAGAGATCATAAAATTCTATTAGACTGTGGAATTGAACTAAGACCTAAGCAATATTCGAAAGCTCCAACTGGAGTAGATCATATTGCGCACGATATAAACGCATTCCTACTTAGCCATGCTCACATAGATCATTCAGGCTATGTCCCGAAATTAGCACAAAAAGGATACAACGGTTCTTATTATATGACCGCCCCAACTAAAGATATAGTTTACAAATTGTGGTTGGATCATCTAAAAATTGAAGGAAGGAGACACTGGTCAGAATCAGATTTAGACAAGGTCTTCAGAAATATTAGAACTAATGATTATAATAAGAAATTTAAAATCAGCGATGGAATAACAGCTGAATTTATAGATGCTGGACATGTTTTAGGTGCAGCTCAAATACTAATAGATTGGGAAGGAACTCTTATTCTCTACACAGGAGATATAAATGATAGAGTAACTCCAATGTTTGATGGTTACAAACTTCCCAAGGAAGATGTTGATGTTTTAATAATTGAATCTACAAATGGAGATAGATATGTTCCTGAAAGAAGTAAAATAGACGTGGGTTTAGGGCTTCTGGCTAAGCAAACTGCTGATAATGGAAATAAAATGCTTTTACCTTCATTTGCTGTAGGTAGATCACAAGAGATTCTTATCACTCTTGCATTTGATAGGGATTTGAGGGATGTTCCAGTATATATTGATGGAATGATTAATTCCATGAATATGATTACAGAACATTATCTAAGTGAAAAATGGGTTTCAAAGAGATTTCTGGAAAAACTCAAAAGTATGGGTTTGAACTCTCCTTTTGAACAAGAAAATTTCATTCCTATTCCTTCTATTTCAGATAGAACTCATAGTTCGAGGAAATTTGTTGCCAAGAAGAATGAAGGTGCAATAATAGTTACAACTTCTGGAATGCTAGAAGGTGGTCCTATTCATACTTATCTTGAACTTTGCGGAACAAATGAAAACAATGTATTAGGTTTCACTGGATACCAAGTAGAAGGTACAACTGGAAGAGCAATTTATGATGGAGAAAAGGAGATTGTTCTACAAAGTGATTATAGAAAAATGAAGAACATAATTCTGAAAAATAAAATTATGAAATTCCCATACTCAGGTCATAGTTCAGTCGATGGATTAAAAAGAGCTATGGAGAAATCGGGAGCTCGTGATATCATTATGGTTCATGGCGATAAACGAAATCAAGATTTTATTGTGGACTATGTTAAAGATATTGCAAAACCAAAAATTCTTGAAGAAGGGATTCTTACAGATATAAGGGGTTCTTAAATGAATCTTGCATCTCCTCCTTATCTTCAAATTGCACTAGATTTAGTCGACAAAGATGAATTCAAACGTGTTTTAGCCGAGATTCCTCAGAATGATAATATCCTAATTGAAGCAGGAACACCTTTGATTAAAAAATTTGGAATTTCAATACTAGAGACAATTCTTCGTCATCATCCAAACTGCTATCTTATCGCAGATTTGAAAACTTTAGATGTAGGGTGGCTGGAGGTTCAAATAGCAGCTGAAGAAAAAGCTGCAGCTGTAGTAATTAGTGGTTTAGCATCTCTAGAAACAATTGAATCTTCTCTCAAAGAAGCTGTAAAACAAGAAGTGGATATTATACTAGATTTGATCAATGTAAAAGATCCATTAATTCTTCTCAAACAGCTTTCAAGAAAACCCGAAATAGTTCTTTTTCATAGAGGAATTGATCAAGAAGGGGGAACTGAACATCCATGGAAAGTAATCAGAGAAGTGAAAACCAAATATCCGAAAATTCTTGTAGCAGTAGCAGGAGGACTGAATCTGCAAACGTGCTCTAAGGCATTAGAAAGTAATGCTGATATTATTGTTATAGGTAGAGCGATAACACAAGCTAGTGATGTAAGAATCGCTGTGAATGGATTTTTAGAACTTCTATAACAATCAATACTCTGCAGTTGAACCTATAGTTCGAATTCGTCTATAGATTTTCTTGAATGTAAAATGGAAAAGAACAAAGAATAGTATTGATGAAATGATTAAGACTACAATTGATATCCATACTATACTATCGGTGAGAGTTCCATTTCCAAACAAGCATAATCTAAAAGCACGTAATGCTATAGTGAAGGGTGAGAAGTATGCAATTATTTGAAGCCATTTTGGAAATAAATCTAATGGAAATAAGCTTCCACTAAGAAGGTTAATTATACCTATTATGACTAAAGTTATCTCTCTTCCTCGTTTTACTAGAATTGTAAAATTTGCTGCAACCAAAGACAGTGAAAAGAATACTAAGATACAACAAAGGGCAATTAAGAGTAATGACATGATAGAGAAAAAAGAAAGGGAAAGTGTTTCAAAAACAGGAAAAATTAACAGAACTGGAATGAAGTAAATAATAGAGATGATCAATGAATAACACATCTCAAAAGAAATTTCTGAAATGAAATATCTCTTGAGTCCAAAGGGTAATGTAGCAAGAGTTTCAAATGTTCCTTGTTTCATTTCACTTGTGAAACTATTCAATGACTTAGCTAATGTTCTTGTTGATATTTCGACTAATAAAACTCCTGCAAAAATAAATGAAACACTATCTATTGTATAGTAGTCTTGAGTAATTTGCATTCCTGGGACTAGTTGAGCTACGTAGAAGAAAAGAGAAAAAACTACAATATTTGTAACAAATCCCATTACGATTGAAAACTTGTATTGCCAAATTATCTTAAGATTTCTTCTGAATGTAGCACTTAATCCTTCAATGAAAGATGCTTTTGTTTCTCTTTCCTTGTATTTTTCTAATACTGATTTGAGATTTTCAAATGAAATCAATACCAATCCACCTTTCCTTTTCTTTTGATATTTCTTAAACTAAAATACACTAGAATATATGCTATTGTTCCTATAACTACAATCATTCCCAACAAAATTAAGGAATTAAAAAGGAAAAAGCTCCAACTAATAGAATCAGAGAAAAGAATCATATGAAGAGTATCTAATCCGTATGTGAAAGGAAGTGCTCTGGAAATCAATAAGGGAAATCCACTAAGTAATGCAACTGGAAAAAGAATTCCAGAGAAAGTTTTGGTTAACTGATAAAGTAATGAGATAAGACCACTGTCTTTTTGATAAAAGATTGTAAAAGAAGCAAACAGCATTGAAATAGCCATATGTGAAGCCAAAATTAAAATGAAAATCAAAAAAATCAATAATATTTCTTGTGATGTAATGCTCAGGAAAAATCCTGCACACAAATATGCTACAAGAATAACAATCAAAATTGAAAAAGATGAAATACATACTCCAGCGAAAGTCGTTCCTATTGAGTATTCTAGAAAGCTAAAATTGATTATGAGAGAAGACCAAGTTCCAGATGCAATCTCATTGTATATATTTCCATTAACAGTTCCAAGACTTGTTCCAACTACCATTTGCAAACAAAGACCGATCACTGCAAATTCGAAATACGTTGCGTTAAAACCAAATATATTCATATCTGGATTCAATTTACTGAAGAAAAAATACATGATAACAACTACTAGATTTAGGAGCAAAGACATAATGAAGCTGCTTTTGTAGTTTAAAGACATTTTAACTCGAGAAATGAAAATAGTTCCAATTCTAGCTATAAATGAACTTTTCTTAGTTCCCAAAGAGAAAGAGGATAAAACCTCAAGGGTTTGTTTTGATATATTTATTCCTCCTCTTGAAAAGGTAAGTTGAAAATTTCTTCAACAGATCTTTTCTTTGGAACCTCATTATGATTGTTAATAGCAAGAAAAGCAAGAAAGGATTCTTTTAGGCTTGGCATGTGGGGAGCAATTTGGTATATCTCTCCTCCTGCTCTCAGAATTAGGATTGTGATTCTTGAAATAGTTTCATTTAGTGAAAATTTAGAAGGTTTAATCTTTGCTTCATAGATGAAATTGCTTTTATCTTCTTCCCTGAAGAATGAAATTTCTGCCCCTGCTGAATAGTATATCAAATCTTCGAAACTCTTGTAGTGAAAATCTGCCAAATTAAAGATTACTCTAACATAATGCTGAGCAGCTGATTCTTTGAAAACTGAAGGAGAACAATCCTGTATAAGTTGACCTCTATCTATTAGGATTAATCTTGAAGTTAAATCATCCATCTCAGTGAAATTGTGACTAGTAAGTAAAACTGTGGTCCCAAATTCCCTATTAAATTCTAGGAGTAATTCTTTTGCTTTTTCTGAACTTTCTGCATCAAATCCTAATGTGGGTTCATCTAATAATAGAACTTTAGGGAAGGGAACTAATGATCTAATAAGTAAAACTTTTGCTTTCATTCCTGTTGAAAGTTTCATGACAAGAGTATCTTTCTTGTTATCTAAATCAAAAAAGTGTAATAGTGAGTTGATTCTTTTTCGAGCTTCATTTTTTCTGATTCCGCTCAAAGTACTATAAAAAAGTAAATTATCGAAAATCGAAAGTCTGTAATATAGACTTCTTCCTCCAGTCTCTCCAAAAACTGACCCTATTAAACTTCTAACTTTCTTATCCTCATTAATATTAATACCATCAATATAAGCATCACCTGATGTTGGAAGAACTAATGTAGTTAATATCTTGGTCAAAGTTGTTTTTCCAGCACCATTTGGTCCCAACAATCCGACAAATTCCCCCTCGTTGATATTTAGTGAAATATTATCAAGAGCTGTTATCTCTTTTCCTCTTTTACTGTAAACTTTACTAACATTTTGAATCTCTATTGACACATTATTAATATCGTAGAGTCCTATTTAAGACCCGCAAAATCCATAGAAACATCTTTTTCATTTTTTGTTCTTCTTTGATTTGTAATAAGATAACTAGATATTAATATTGTAAGAACTATTGAAGTAACAAAAGAAGATAACCAGAAATAAGAAATATTCTTCTCCAAAATAACACCTGAAGCATAACTAGTTGATGCAAGCCCTAAGAAGAATGCGGTCGTAATGACAGAATAAAGTAATGTAAAATGCTTCTTTGACAATTCTGATGTTAAAATTGTCATGACAACAGGGAAGAACAAAGCATGACCAGCACTACGTACAAAGAGAAATACAATGAATATAGCTGGATTTGTAGGAAACAAAAAGATCATAAGAAAATTAAGTGTCATCAGAATGCATGCTGAAACAAGCATATAGTCTATCAGCCTTTTTCTGTGGGATATCGCGAATCCGATTACAGGTCCAACAAGAATGAAACTGATGTTTGATAAACCTAAAATTGTACCAACCAAACTTTCTGAAAAATTAATGATATTGTATCCATATAATGAGAATTGAGGATTTGTAAAACCCTCCATAACCCCAAAGATGGTAAAAGCAATGAAAAAGAAAATAAATGTTCTATTAGTGAATTCTTGAACTCTTAGCTTTGTTTTTTCACCATTCTTAATATCATTGCGTCTTTCAATGTACTTTTCTTCACCTTTGCCTTTTGTAAAAATCAGTAAAAACAAAATACCTCCTATTACGGAAAGAACAACAACGAAAATTATCATTACAACTGGCTGAAAGAACTCAAGCAAAACTCCTAAACTAATAATTCCAATTAAACTCCCGAATCTACCTGAAGTAGATATTATTGAATTGTAGAATCCTTTGTATTTCGTTTCCAGATCTGATAATAAAGATCTACTTACTAATCCAAAAATATTATTGGAAGATCGAAGAATGATCCAAAGTGTTGCTAGAAGAATTAAATTTTGTGTAAAAGCCAAAGCACCAGCTGCAAGTGTCATTACTAGATATGAAGAGATTACAAGCGTTTTTCTTCCTAATTTTTCAACAAGATATCCTGAAGGAACACGAGTTATAATACCTCCAAAAGTGTAAGCTGCTACTATAATTCCCCATCGAATTCCCCAATCTTGTCCTGTTGATTTCTCTAAGTATATCGGAAATATTTGTCTTAATGACATGAATACAAGAAATCCAACAAACTGTGAAGTAAGAAAAGCTGCTACTTCTCTTGTGTCTTGAGCTTTAATAATCTCTTTAAGACTTGCTTTTGTTTTTTGTCTCAAAGTGGGAAAAGTTTCAAGCTCAGGCATCGCTACTCAAAAGGAAACACTCCATTAAAAAAACTTTTGAAACTACAATTGACCTTAGAAATCCCCAATAGACCTAATCTGCTTGCAGCTGTTCAATTATTTTTTCTGCTAATAGGCTTGTTTCATCTGTGTCAGTTAAAATTTCAATTTCATTTGGAGAAGAGACTCCTAATCCTAATTCAACAGCTCGAGCAATCTGCTCTTGTTCAAAAATGGAACCTTTGGATACTTCTGGAGTCGTACCATGAGTTCGAAGTATAGCAACACCTACTGCATCGATTGCTATCCTATCTGAACCTGCAAGCATAATGTTTGCATTCACCCTGGTTCCTCTAGCGGGACCTCCATCAACAAAGGCAACAACTCCATCTAGAACAATCAAATCAGCTGAAAAAGCTGTGTTCATCTCTGCGATCATTTTTCGTATATGTGGAGAACCATGTAATTCTCTCATGTAGGAGTTTCCATTCAAATTTCTTCTTGGAACTAAACCTGTTGCATTCTTTAAAGAGAGGGTAAAGTGTCCAGAGTGATGTGTTTTCAAACAACAGGTTTCGACTATGGATTCTGCTTCATGGTATATTTTTGCAAACAGAAATCCATTTTTCCAGTGACTATCTTCTGGTAGAACATGGACATATTCTTCTAAAGGAATTTCAGCTAAATTGACTATAGGAAAGTTTAGTTCCTCAGCTAATTTAAAAATCCCTTTTTCCTCCATGCATTCGCGAGTACTAACAGGACCACTCCTTTCTGCAAGAGTAACTGAAGTTGCACCCATTTCTCTAAGTTTGGGAATGAGAACTCGTAATGTTTCAGTAGCTGTAGATCCTGGTGGAGTATCTGCTGTATTGAAATTTGGTTTGAGAATAACGTTTTTTCCTTTAACAGGATTTGCCCCTAGAAGATCTATTACTCTAGTTGTTCCTTCTTCACGGTTACTTGTCGAAACTAAAGCTATTCTTGTCATCTTATCTGTGTAAAAAGAGGGAGACTTATTTATATTTATTTTCAATATT
>Ga0255055_10002163_pt1 | contig 14006 bp, 10 predicted proteins | sample JV7_2_27_MG_FD_188633 | JGI IMG/M metagenome (GOLD analysis project Ga0255055, IMG submission 188633) | Seawater microbial communities from Jervis Inlet, British Columbia, Canada - JV7_2_27 | ecosystem: Environmental > Aquatic > Marine > Inlet | place: Canada: British Columbia | collected...
CCTGCGCAATTTCCGGAGTGGTTGCTGCAACAGCCGCTACTTCATCCCGGTAAGAACAAACCTTTTTCGTCTTCAGAGGAAGATTGTCCTTATATACGCCCATCCGGATCTTGGGGACATCTTCACAGGTCAGCACGGCTAAAACGCCCGGAATTTCCCTGGCTCTGGACGTATCAATTTTTACGATTTTCGCATGCGCGTACTTGCTGTAGAGAATTTTACCGTACAGCATCCCCGGGACTTTAAGATCTTGAATATATTTAACCCGTCCGGTGGCCTTATCCACCGCATCCAGCTTGGGAACTCTTTTACCGACTGAACACAACTTTTGCATCGATTATCTCCTTTAATTATTGAAACTCGGTACAAATCGTGGCTGGAAGCCACTCCCACTATCTATTCAATTACAACACTTATGCCTAACCCTATGTGGGAGCGGCATCTTGCCGCGATGCAATAGCGGGTTTTATTCTCCGCGATCCTCCTCATCCGTCTTAAAGGCAACCACGTGAGCTTCATTTTCTCCGGATCCGCTTACGGCTTTAATCGAGTCGATGATCTGTACATACCCGGTACAGCGGCAGAGATTGCCGGCGATCGCTTCCTTAACATCTTCATCGGAAGCACCGGGATTTTTATCCAGCAGGGCCTTGGCCGACATAATCATACCCGGCGAGCAGAATCCGCACTGAATTCCGCCTCTTTCAACAAAAGATTTCTGAATGGGGTGCAAGGTTCCATCCGCTGTGGCAAGCCCCTCAATGGTCACAAGCTCTTTACCGTCTATTTCAGCCGCCAGGTAGAGGCAGGAATTGACGGCCTCGCCGTCCACGGTGACCGTGCAAGCGCCGCATTCACCGCTTCCGCACCCCTCTTTGGTTCCGGTATAACCCAGTGCTTCCCGGATAAAATGCAGCAGAGTCCAATGGTCCTCGATCATCATTTTCATCGGATTTCCATTAAACACAAACGCTATTTCTCTTGCCATAAAATCCTCCGGATTTTATCTAAAAAAATTATTATATTCTATGGGGTGATCGGCTCGCAGTTTGTGTAGCGCCAAAGTAGTGCAGGCCACCGCGCCCGCTTTATTTGGGTCGGATCGGTGTCCAACCTTACTCAGTCCTCAATCCTCAGCACTTATCTGCGCTTTTCTTTAGCACGCTCAAGGGCTTTTAAACCCATGCGTTTGACAAGAACGCCGACCATCTCCCGCCGGTACCAGGCAACCCCCCGAATGCTGTCTCTGACTTTGGATTCCTGTCCGGCAATCCGACCGGCCTCAGACAGGTTCATTTCATCCACGGTTTTTCCAATTAGGTATTTCTCAGCTTCCAGGGCCCTGAAGGGCGTGGGCGCCGCGACACCCAGACAAATCCGTGTTTTTGCACAGGTACTCATATCTTCCTCGAGACTCAATAAAACCCCTACCCCCAGCATGGGCAGTTCCATAGCTTCTCTTCTGCCATGCTTGATATACGCACTGCCGGTACGTGTTTCTAAAGGCGGAATCACGATCTCGGTCAGGATTTCTGCGCCATCGAGATCGCATTGTCCCGGTCCCAGAAAAAACCGTCTGAGATCAATCGAACGTTGGCCTTTGGGGCCGTAAATATTTACTTTTGCATCCAGCACAATTAGCGGGATTGCACCGTCGGCCGATGGGACAGCATTGACCAGATTTCCACCAATGGTTGCAACATTCCTTATCTGCACGGATCCAATGTTTTTTACCGCATCATGGATAATGGGGTATTGATGCTGTACCAGCGCTGATTGTTCTATCGAGCGATGGGTGCAAAAAGCACCAATATAAAACTCCCCGGTTTCATGATTCAAAAAGGGGCGATCCTGACCGATAATGTGTTTCAATGAAATCAGGTAGTCAGGTGTAAGTTTGCCCTCTTTGATTTTGACCAAAACATCGGTGCCGCCGGCCACGTATCGGGCCTGCTCTCCATGAGATTCATGTAAGGAAATGGCTTCGTCCAAAGTTTTAGGGGTTAAATACTTAAACGGTCTCATGTAAACACCTCAGTAAAAAAAATATAAAAGGCCTAAAATGATCTAATCCTCCACAAAGATTGGCGGACAAGTCCTCCACAAAGATTGGCGGACAAGTCCTCCACAAAGATTGGCGGATAAAAGTGCCTAAATTTTATTAAAAATGAGCTACTCTTTTCAATTTAGACACTTTGGTCACTATCCAATCTTCAGCACAAGCGCTGCTGCCGTATCACCGGCCGCACACCCCGCAAAGAGCAGGTACCCTCCGCCTTGCATGGCCACCTCTTCAATTCCTTCAATTATAAGGCGCCCACCCGTAGGCCCCTGGGGATGTCCGTAAATAAGGGAGCACCCGAAATTATTCATTCCGTTGACATCGATATTAAAATTATCGGCAAGGTGGATATCATTGGCTGCAAAGGGATTGTGAGTCTTAATGGCTTTTACTTCATTAATGCCGATACCGGCATTTTCCAACGCCATCTTGACCGACGGATATACGGCCGCGGCCATAAAAGCCGGCTGCACGCGTGCGTAACCATAAGAAATCACCTGGATCTCTATATTCGGATCCGCACTTAATTCTTTGGCCTTATCTCTAGTGGCCACGGTGATGCCGCAATTGCCGTCGGCGGGATGAGTCTGAGCACCAAAGGTATGGACGCCATCAGGCAACACCGGTCTCAATTTGGCCAAACCTTCGGCGCTGGATTCCATGATGCCTTCATCCGCTTCAAACATAATGCTTTTCTTTTTTGATACGTTTACCTCTACCGGAAACATGTAACGTTTTTGAAAAGCACGATCGTCGGCTAAAGCATCTTGATATTGCTCATAACGCCGTAATGCGACCGCGTCACACTGCTCCCGGGTAATACCGGCCTCGCCCGCCACGTTCTCGGCAGTTTTAATCATTGCTGCTCCGGCCCAGGGATCTCTGTTAAAGTTATCCATTACCCAATCTTCCGATGTTACTTGCCCCCCCGGTCCCAGAGGATTCGGCCAGACGGCATGCGGACCATTCGAACAGCGATCGGTCATCAAGCAAAACGGGGTTTCGTAAAGACCGGTTTCCACTCCGATGCTCGCATGGTAAACAGCTACCGTAGATGTCGAACAGGCCTGACTGACAAGCAAACCGGGGACGCGCTCAGCCCCCGTTAGAGCAGCGGTCCAGGGTCCGCCATAAAAAGCATGCGGCTGGTGAACGGTCATGCCCAAATAAAAATAATCGAATATTTTGGGATCCCAATTTTTGTGCTCGAGCCAGCGTTTAGCCGTCGCGGCACCCAGTGTAATCGCATTATCATTTGCCAAAGTTCCCTGCCAGCGGGAAAATGGAGAACTGTAGTAACCCCCGTATGGTATAAACACTTTTTTCAACATCTTAACATCCTCCTTCTTCTGTTCCTCTACTAAGTGAACAAGAGTTTAAATACATAAAATTATTATTAAACAAAAATCTTACCAATTAATGAAATTCGAATTTATCTGTAAGTTGTCGCTCCTTGGTCCAGATGGACATTATTACCTGATACTAAATGTCAAGAATCTTTATAGAGGACGGTTGTCAAAGAACCGCCTGGACTTGCGCTCCGATCGAGGCAGAGAACCGTAATCAACCACCTCCACCTCAGCGCTGACCATTATCTTATTTTTGATTTCGTCAGCGACCTTTTTGGCAAGTTCGGGCTTGCGGGATTGATCGTATTCTTCACCACATTCCAGCCGAATGATCATATAGTCTTTCCCATCTTCTTTGCGATCCAAATGAACCTGATACTCACAACTGGCGTCCGCAATGGTTGAAAGCACCTGGTCGATCTGGCCGGGATATATATTAACCGCTCGAAATATGATCATATCGTCCGATCGCCCTAAGATTCTATCGTGCATCGGCAGGATATTTCCGCACGAGCACACCTGATCGATCAAACGGGTCAGGTCCCGGGTCCGATAACGAATCAGTGGTGCCGCTTCTTTGCAGAGTGTGGTGACCACCATCTCACCGGTTTCGCCTGCCGGCACCGGCTCTAAATTTTGCGGATCAAGAATTTCAAGTATATAGTAGTCCGCCCAATAATGAATGCCTTCGTGTTTGTAACAATCCAGGCCGGTACCCGGTCCATAAAGTTCCGTCATGCCGGGAATGTCAAACATGTCCTCCAGGCCCAAAAGATCTTTTATGCGCCTTCGCATCGCATCACTGCTGCGCTCGGAACCGAATATCATTTTTTTTAGGGCAATCCTGTTTTTCAAATTTCTACGGTTGATCTCTTCAGCCATCAACAAGCCCATTGATGCTGTGCAACACATCACGGTAGACTGCAGGTCCACTAGAAACCGGCACTGCATGTCCACATTGCCGGGGCCGACCGGAAGCGCCATCGCACCGAACTTTTCGCATCCCAGCTGAAAACTGGCACCGGCTGTCCAAACTCCGTATCCGACTGCGATCTGCACCCGGTCTGCCTGCGTAAGGCCGGCCATTTCATAGCATCTGGCGAAAAAATGAGTCCAATCGTCGATATCCTTCTGCGAATATGACAGGATTTTACGTTTACCGGTTGTACCGGATGAGGCATGTATTCTGACAACCTGCGATTTGGGAACGGAAAGCAACGGAAATGGATAGCCCTCACGCAAATCATCGGCTGTTGTAAAAGGCAGCGTTTGAATGTCATCCAGAGATCGTATACTTTCAGGCTGCACGCCAGCCTGATCGAGTTTTTGGCGATAAAAGTCAGAGCCCCGATAGGCATGCGCAACCGTCCACTGCAGGCCTTTTAACTGATGTTTTTTTAGCACCTCAATATCATGAAATGTCGGCATAAAGGTTTCGGGCATGGTCGGTCTCCCAGGTTTTCGATTTTAGAATTTGGATTTTGGATTGTGGATTGAAATGGACCCGGATTTAATGCCCTGTTGATCATCTTGTCAATAAATCCAAAATCCGAAATCTAAAATTAGTTAAGTTTACTCACTCGCTTTTCGTGATGCGCGCAGCTTTTCGGTTTCCTTTAAATCGACTTTCAGACGCTTGGAGTCAATTACCACACCATAATCGTTCCGCGCCTGATCGATGCTCACGTATTCATTGAAAACATCCCGTTCAACAGCGTGCGGGTCCCTCTCCAGCGGGTCACCATACCCGCCACCGCCGGCGCTGTGAAACTGGATGACATCAGCGGATTCACATAGAGTTAATCCACTGGAATCACCAGCCTGATCGTTAACAAAAAATTGAGCTTTGTTGGCCGAACCGCCCTTAAACAGGCCTTTGGGCGGATAGCGGTATCTTCCTGCTTGAATGGCAATGGCTGTTGGCGGTTCAGGGGCTGAGTCGTCGTCGGGAACCCGGATCACAAATTTTCTTCCCAGCCCGCCGCGCATTTTACCGGGGCCCCCGGAATCGGTTATCAGGCTGCGCTCCTCCACAATAAGGGGAGTATCGCTTTCAAAGATTTCTACGGGGGTATTGGCGCCGTTTGCCGGAAAAATAGCGCAGTGGTGGCCATCCATTTTTTTGCCGGCGCCCATTCCGCCGCCGCGAATGATCATGGTCAGCCAAGCGTTGCCGTTATGTCTCTTGCCATAAAAAATATTGGTTTGAGCCGGTGTGCCGCCGCTTTCAGCAATGATGTTGTCCGGTGTTGCATCGGCCAGGGCCTTGAACACCATCTCGGTCATAAAATGGCCGATCTGCATGCGCGCAGCCACAGCTGCCGGAAACGTACAATTGACCACTGTGCCCTGCGGTGCGGTCATTTTTATGGGCCGGATAGCGCCTTCATTGATGGGGATGTCCGGATCGAATGCGCTCTTAACCGCCATAAAAACATACGCATAAGTAAAATTATAGACCACATTGCCGCCCCAATCGACCTGAGGAGAGGTACCGTCAAAGTCGATCTGAATATCGCTGCCCTTCACTTCTACTGAAAGTTTAATGTGAATATCTTTTCTTTTCCCGGCCCCTTCAATCAAGCCGGCATAAGGGTAGACACCATCCGGGATTTTACCAATGGCGTCCCGCATGCTGGTTTCGGTTCGATCGATGATTTCATCTGCCAGATCATCGAGCGAATCCAGACCCTCATCTTCAAGCATTTCGATAATCTTCTGGGCGCATACATGGTTCGCAGCAACCTGCGAACGAATGTCTCCGGTAACTTCCTCGGGGGTTCGCACGTTCCATCGAATCATATTGAGTACAGATTCATTTAAGATACCGGCATCATAAAGCTTTATCGGTGGGATAAATAATCCTTCCTCATAGACCTGTCGGTTATCGGAAGCCACTCTTCCGCCGATATCGGAGTGGTGAAAAACGCAGGCCGTAAATGCAACCGGTTTTTCTTTATAAAATATTGGACTTAACACGCAGACATCATTTAAATGGCCTGCCAGCAACCAGGGATCGTTCACAATGAACACATCTCCAGGTCGATAATTTTCCGGCGGGGTGGAGTTGATGATTGTCTTTACCCCTAAAGCCATCGCGCCGGCCTGGCCCGGTGTGCAAAATGTTCCCTGAACCAGTTCCTGTCCCCGGCTGTCGGTAAACATACAGGTATAGTCGTGCGCATCGCGCAAAAGGCTCGAAAAGGCGGTTCGGGCAACAGATGCATCGGCTTCATCAACGATCGAAATCAATCGGCGCCATAAAATTTCCAGCGCAATTGCATCAAATTTGGATGGCATTGTCTTCAATTCTCCTATCATTTATCGGAGCCCATCTTATTGGCTGAGATGCGACATAACTTTTTCTTTTTTAGACAGGATCTACAGGATTTAGAGGATATTTTATTTTTCCTGGCTTTCCGGATGAAAGCCAGGAAACCCCATCAGCCTGTGGCTGAAAATAACAATTAAAAAATTTCATATATCAATAAATTCAATACTTAAAATAATGTTTCTTAATTTAAAACTTTTATATATTTCCACCTTAAGGAGATTGATTTTTATCGCTTTCTTCTGGAAAGCGATAAAGAAATTTTAAATATCCTGTAAATCCTGTCAAAAAAATTATTATAAATTCAGATCAATCCAGACAAATCCGTATTCATCAACAGAGGCTTGCGCATCTTCGCCAACGATAATCGTTGACTCCTTTTCTTCGATAATCGCCGGCCCTTGCAACACGGCGCCGGCAAACAGTTTTAAACGATCAAATACCTTAAAGGGAATGTACTCTTTTTTAATTAAGGAAAACGCCTGCCGTTCGCCTTTTAAGCAATCTTCAATGGACTTTCCCGTGTTTTGCAACGCTGGAATACGAAAAGGCCGCTCCGGCAGACTTGCACGCACTTTAAACGTGACAAACTCGAGCGGTGTTTCTGGATAGGTTCGCCCGTACAGCTTTTGATAAACCGCATCAAAAAGCTCTCTGATTTGCTCTTTTTTCCATTGATCAATCGGTTTTGTATCAATGCTAAGATCGGTTTCGGCACCCTGCCCCACGAAGCGCATCATCAGTGTGCGCTCAAAAATAATTTTTTGATCTTTAACCGCTTCTTGCAGGATTGCAGCGCCTTCCTTTTCAAGCTCTCCAAATAGCTGTTCGAGCTTCTTAAAATCAGCATCATCCAGGGCGACCCGGTGGCTGCGGGTCAGATCAAAGGCAACCGGGGCCGTAAAAAATCCAAGAGCGGATCCGACTCCGGCAAGGGGCGGGACTAGAATGCGCGGTGCACCAATTTTTTTGGCCAGACCGTATGCGTGAACCGGCCCCGCGCCACCAAATGCAGAGATCGTGACGATATTCGGATTGCCGCCTTTTTCGGCGATATGAGTTTTGGCTGCGGCCGCCATGGTCTCATTAATCAGGTCGTGAATCCCGAAGGCGGCTTCCGTAACCTGAGTTCCAAGGGGTTTGGCAACTTTTTCCTCGATTGCTTTTTGCGAAGCGGTTTTGTCCAGCAGCATGGTTCCGCCCAGGAAATAATTCGGGTCCAGATATCCCAGCACCAGATCGGCATCCGTCACGGTTGGGTCTTTGCCGCCACGGCTGTAACAGGCCGGTCCGGGATCGGCACCGGCACTTTCCGGTCCGACCTGCAAAAGGCCCATTTTGCTCATGCGGGCAATACTTCCACCGCCGGCCCCGATTTCCATCAGATCCACCACCGGAACCTGTATGGGAAGACCGCTGCCTTTCTTAAAGCGTTGAACACGGCCGACTTCAAAAGTCGATACCAGCCCCGCATGACCTTTTTGGATCAGGCAGGATTTGGCGGTTGTACCGCCCATATCGAAACAGAACATATCCTTAATCTGAAACATTTTGCCGTAATGCTGCGACGCGATCACGGCTGCGGTCGGCCCGGATTCAATAATTCTAACCGGATATTTACGGGCGGTTTCTACGGAGGTAATACCGCCGCTGGAAAGCATGATGAAAAGCTTCCCCTGGAAGCCAAGCGATTCTAATCTTGCAGAAAGCTTGGCCAGATATTTTGCCGTAATGGGTTTGACATAGGCATTGGTGGCGGTGGTACAGGTTCGCTCGTACTCGCGGATCTGGGGTAATACTTCGTAGGAGGTAGACAACGATAAATCAGGCGCCTTTTTGTTAACGATCTCTTTGATCTGAATTTCGTGGGTTGGATTCTCATAGGAATTAATCAGGCATACGGCCAGCGATTCAATCCCTGAATCACAAAGCCCGTCAAGCACCCGCTTAACCTCTTCGGGATCTAACTGCACAATGACGCGGCCATCAGCCGTAACCCGTTCGCTTACTTCTCTGCGGAGCGACCGCGGCACGAGTGGTTCCGGATATTCGGCAAATATGTCATAAGCGTCATAGCGAATCTCACGTCCGAGCTCCAGGACATCCCGAAACCCCCGCGTAGTAATCAGTGCTGTTTTAGCGCCTTTTCTTTCGATGATGGCGTTTATCACCAGGGTCGTGCCGTGGATGATCTCATCGATTTTAGGCATAAACCCCGGAATTCGCTCCAGCAAGCCGCGAATACCCTCCTCCACCGCGTCGGAAGGATCCGCCGGTGTCGTCAAACATTTATTAATCTGAAACTCCCCGGTTTCATCATTGACCAGCACAAAATCTGTAAAGGTACCGCCGATGTCACAACCCAATCGATATGAACCGTCTTGCACCAAAACCTCCCTTTTGTGAACCAAACTCGATTCCCAATGCTTAACTGGTATCAAAATTCGAATTTCGAATCTCGCCTGATTTAATAAAATTGGTCGAAACAAATCCGAATATCAAATTACATAAATTCAAAAGTTTTTGACATTTAGATTTCGAATTTTGATATTGTTTCGGATTTCGGATTTAGTGTTTCGAGTTTTTACTCTCAAGCTTTACGATCTAACAGTTAAGTTAAACCATGCTTTTGCTTTTTGGTTTTGTTAATTTAAAATATACTGGGTTCTTGCCATTCACCAAAAACATCTCGAAACACACCGGCCATTTCCCCTACGGTTGCATAGGCCCGGCAACAGTCGACCAGAAGAGGCATCACATTTTTCCCGTCATGCGCACTCTTTTCCAATTCTTTAAGCAGGCGCGTGACCTCCCGATTATCACGGGCCCTGCGAAGCTCCTTGAGGCTGGCAACCTGTTTGTCGACCACTTGTTCATCGTATTCGTGAAGTTCCACATCGGTTTGCGCTTCGCTGCCTTCCGTATATTTGTTAACGCCGACCTTAATATATTCGCCCTTTTGAATTCCGCTTTCATATTCATACGCCTGCTGGGCGACTTTTCGCTGGATAAAACCGGTGGCAACGGCGTGGACCATCCCGCCGACCTCCTGAATCTGTTTCATTTCATCCAGAATTTTTTCTTCCATCTGTTTGGTCAGGGTCTCAATGAAATACGAACCCGCCAGAGGATCAACCGTATCGCGCAGTCCGACCTCATCCATAATGATTTCAAGGGTGCGCAAAGATAAGAGGGCCGCTCTTTCGGTCGGAATCGTGTAGGCTTCATCAAAAGAACACAGAGCGGTTGTTTGGGCACCGCTGAGCGCTGCGCCCAGCGCATAAAAGGCCCCTCGCATGATATTGTTTTCGGGTTGATCCTTGGTCAGGCCGCTGCCGCCCCCGCCGAAAAGCCCCCTGAGAAACAGCTTCTTCTTTTCCTTAACGCCGTACTCTTCCTGCAGCATTTTTGCCCACAGCTTGCGGGCGGCCCGGAATTTGGCGATCTGCTCCCACAGGTTTCCAAAAACATTCAGGTTAAAGGAAAACCGCCCGACAAAATCTTCAACACCCATCCCCCTGGCCTTGACATTGTCGATGTAGGCTTTGGCGATTTCAAAGGCGCAGGCGATTTCCTGCGCCGGGTTGGCCCCTGATTCGCGGATATGATATCCGCAGATACTGACCGGATTGCAGCGCGGCAGCTCCCTGACTGAGTATTCGATGCTGTCTCCTACCAGCCGCACGGCGTGTTCGACTGGAAATATCCAGGCACCGCGGCCGATCATTTCTTTGAGAATGTCGTTTTGGGGAGTCGCGCTGATTTTTTCTTTCGGGTAACCGAATTTTTCCGCTGTGGCCTGATACATGGCCAGCATAACCGAGGCAACCGCATTGATGGTCAGCCCGGATCCAATGCGATCCAGTGGTATGCCTTCAAAGGCGATTTCAAAGTCACGCAAAGAATCGATGGCCATCCCTACCCGACCGATCTCACCCTGGGCCTTGGGATGATCCGAGTCATATCCCATCTGGGTCGGCAGATCAAAAGCGACATTCAAACCGGTTTGCCCATGGGAAATCATTAACTTAAAGCGTTCATTGGTCTCCTGCGGCGTACCAAAACCGGTGTATTGCCGTGTGGTCCAGGCCCGTGAACGGTAACCCTGGGGGTGCAGGCTGCGTGTGAAAGGGTATTCCCCGGGGTCCCCCAGATCAGTTTCATACTCAAAACCGACTTCTTCAAGATCTTTGGGGGTGTAAACCGGTTTAACCTTGATGCCCGACTGGTAGATGACTTCTTTGATCGCATCTTTTTCGTCTTTAATATATTTTGCGACTCCCATATTTTCTCCTAAAAAAGTGCCCAAAAATTAGATTGCCTAAAATGAACTAAAATGAGCTAAAGTGCCTAAAGCCCGCCCTCGCGCTATAAAATACGATCATCTGATTACTTCAGTTAACGGTGCAGGATTTCGAATAACCCGTTAAATCTGTAATCAAGGTCTGGGCCAGGGTTGCGGTGTCGCTATGCTCCATCTTTTTTAATAAAATCGACAGAATTCCTCAACTTTAGGCATTTTAGATCACTTTTAACTTTAGCTCACTTGCTTTTGAAGGCATTTATCAATTAAGAAACTATTTCTTTTATGCCTTTCACGATTTCATCAAAGGACGTTCCTCCGGGAAAAACACCGGCAATGCCCAACCCACTCAATTTGGGTATATCCTGTTTGGGGATGACGCCCCCCACGACCACCGAAATTTCTTGAAGTCCTTCATTTTTCATCATTTCTAAGAGCTTCTGACAGATGGGGATGTGCGCGCCGGACATAATGCTTAAACCAACCACGTCTACCGCTTCCTGTAAGGCTGTTCTGACAATTTGCTCAACGGTCTGGTGGAGTCCGGTATAAATAACTTCCATGCCGGCATCCCTTAAAGCCAGAGCTGTTACCTTGGCACCGCGATCATGTCCATCCAGACCGGGTTTGCCGATCAGTATCTTTATTTTTTGTTCTACCATGCCATTCTTCCCGTAAAGGTTGTGTTAGTTAATCCTGCCGCTGCCGGTCATATTCTTTTAGCACCATTTCCTGCCCTCTTAATATATGACCCCGCACCAGTCGTTCGGCCCCTTCGGCATCGCGCTTGCGAATATATTTCAGCATCTGAATGTGATCCTGATTACTGGTAACCGCAAATTTTTTTTCTTTCAGAATCATTTCTCTGTAACGATAAATCTGATCCTGCAGGCCGTTAATCATATGCAGGAGTTTTGGACTCTTGCTCAGCGCATAAAGTAAATCATGAAATTCGGTGTTGATCACTGGCAAGACATCCATTTTTTTTCTATCCAGAGCACCCTGAAATTCCTCAATTTTCTTTTCCAGTGTCTCCAGTTCTTGCGTATCATGCTTGATCGCGGCCAGTCGCGCGGCATAGCCTTCCAGCACGCTGCGAATACCGAAAGTCTCTTCGATATCATCCCGGTTAAGACCCAGCACCGTAAATCCGCCTCGGGGTTGCCGCTCCACGAGCCCTTCACGTTCAAGTTTGTGAATTGCTTCCCGCACGGGTGTGCGGCTGATTCCCAGGGTTTCAGCGATATGGCTTTCAACCAGCCATTCACCTGAGGAGATTTTCCCCCTGACAATCGAATGCTTAAGGCTTTCAAAAACATGCTCTCCCAAAGATTTTCGTTCCTGTAGCGCCTGCAGCGGCCCAAGATCCAAATTTTTTAATTCCGCTCTTTTTCTCATTGTGCTTTCCCTAAAGTTTATTTTCCAAATCTTATATAATTCCGTTTTCCTTCAAACGGACAAGATCGTCATCCGAATAACCCAGTTTCTGGCCGTATATATCGTTATTTTGCTCGCCGAATCGCGGCGGAAACGATAGCTGGCGATCGGATTGTTCGAGAAACGATGTCATATTCGGCGGCGGTGCCAATGTTATGCGGGTACCGGTAATCGGGTCTTCAGCATTCAACAGCCGCTGCTGGACCAAAGGATCTTGAATGACTTCATCAACCGTTTTTATTTTGCTGATGGGAACGGTTATGGTGGTTAACAATTCAATCAGTTCTTCGGAAGAGTAATTTTTGGTGATTTCGTTGATCGCCTGATTTAATCTCACAACGTCTTCAATCCGGCCGGCATTTGTTTCATAATCCGGCTTATCCAGGGATTTGAAGATATCCAGGGATACGATTGTCTTCCATTGACGGTCGTTTCCGACGGCAACATAAACAAACCCATTTTGGGTCTGATAAACAGAGACCGGCGCAAAGAATTCATGCGTGTTTCCCCGGCGGCTGATGTTTTTGCCGAAACTGCCGCTCAGCGTGATCGGCACGGTCAGCCACGATACGGAAGATTCGAACATGGCCATATTTATGCAACTGCCTTTTCCGGTGACCTGGCGTTCGTAAAGCGCTTTCATCAGCAACCCGTAAGCGTGTTCACTGGTGCCCATATCCGGCAGGGGGATGCCCACAACCTGGGGATCACCCTGGGCTTCACCGGTCAATTCCATTAAACCCGACCGGGCCTGCAATATCGGATCGTAGGCCGCTTCATTGCTGTCCGGGCCAAACCCGGTCACCCCCAGCCAGATGATATCCGGTTTGAGAGACTTTAAGCTGTTATAATCGATTCCCAGCTTCTGATAATTTTTAGGAAGTTGATTGGTCGCAAAAATGTCTACATCGAGCTCTTTAATCAACGCATGGAAAATTTTCTGCCCCTCATCCTCTGCCAGATTCAGTGTCAACGCGTTTTTACCAGCATTGATACACAGATAATATGAATTCATCCGCTTTTCATTGAGAACATTTTCGCCAATGAAGCGATTGGGATCTCCGTAAACCGGATGTTCCAGGCGGATGACATTCATTCCATCCTGGGCCAGGCGGTAAGTTAGATAGGGTAAAACCGTTGCCTGCTCCAGGGAAAGTACGGTAAGGTCATTGAAAAAATCCATGGTCCTCTCCAATAACAGCTCAGTTGGGGGTCAGTGGTTGTGAGGCCAATTGTTCCGGCACCGCCGGTGACATACGGTGTGGATTCAACAGGTTTTTGTATACGGTATACAAAGTACAAATGTCAAGAAGTGTTTGCGCCGCCCGCAGAATTTTATCGGGCACAGTGGGTTGATTTGACGCGCTGAAAGGCCTAAATAGATCTGTATATGCTACGGTATGGTCATTTGCTGGGCCAAATAGGATATGGCGTTACTTGAGAATAACGGCGCAAGTTTCCGTAATTGTATAGATAATCGGGCAACGGCCACCTGGGAACCCGCCAAAATGGAACAGATAGAGG
>Ga0255055_10002164_pt1 | contig 14003 bp, 11 predicted proteins | sample JV7_2_27_MG_FD_188633 | JGI IMG/M metagenome (GOLD analysis project Ga0255055, IMG submission 188633) | Seawater microbial communities from Jervis Inlet, British Columbia, Canada - JV7_2_27 | ecosystem: Environmental > Aquatic > Marine > Inlet | place: Canada: British Columbia | collected...
CATGCTGAAAAGTTTTAAAACACTTCTGCTCCTTCTTTTTCTGTCCCTTCTTTTTGTAGGCAGCATGATTCTCACCAATTACTTTCTTTTCCTGGCGTTTGGTCTTGAGCTGTCTGTCTGGGTGGCTCTGTTTTTGATCCTGGCTTTGCAGGTTGGAAGCATCCCTCCATCTTCACCTGGAAAGGTCGGGATTTTTGAATACATGGTCATCCTTTCCCTTGCTTTGTTTGCGGTCCCCAAGAGTGAGGCGCTCAGCTATGGGCTCTTGCTTCATGCCGTGTCATATTTACCGAAGATCCTTCTCGGTTTGATCTTTATCTCCCAACTGGATATTTCTCTAAAAAAGAAATATCATTTGAATGAAAATGAAACTGTCTCGACGAAATAGCCATTATCTGCTCCTTCTTGGAGACATTCTGATCATCCCCTTCTCATTTATCCTTGGGCACTACCTGCGGTTCGGAAATTTTGATGAGTTGTCCATCAAAATCCCGTTTCTGTCCCTTCTCTGGATGACATTCGGTTATCTCGTGGTGTTTTATTTTTTAAATGTGTATGAGATCGGGAGGGACATCCACAGCTTTGGAATGCTTCTGAGACTCTTTCTGAGTGTGTTTATTGCCGCCGTATTTGTTTCTTTCCTGAATTACGGGCTTTTCCTCGAGCCGATAGGCCGCGGTATTTTCATAATTGCGAACCTCAGCATTTTTCTTGTTATTTCTGCCTGGCGGCTTCTCTTTTCCCAAGTCTCAAGATTATTGTTCAAACCGAAAAGGACCCTTATCATAGGGATGGATATTGCTGGACAAGAGATAGGAAGAGTGTTAGAGGATTTCAGCCGGGATTTTCATGTCGTTGGATTTTTCGAGGATGAGTCCAAATCCCTCCTCGAGATTTGCAAAGAAAAAAAGATTGAGATCATCATCAACTCCATTGTAGGCCTGCCAAACCGGGAAATGGGGAAGGAGCTTATCAATGCCCGGCTTGTTGGTTTGAATGTAGTGGAAATGCCTGATCTCTATCAAGAATTGGAGAAAAAGATTCCCATCGATCACATGTCCGAGGTGTGGTTTTTAAAAGCCAAGGGTTTTGACTGGTCGGAAAAAAGTTTTATGTTCAAGGTCAAAAGGACCCTTGATATCATTTTCTCCTGTATTATTTTACTCCTCTGCCTTCCTCTTTTTCTTGTGATTTCTGTGTTTGTCAAATTGACATCGAAGGGGCCTGTCTTTTATTCCCAGGAAAGGATCGGGAAGAACGAGGTTATCTTCAAATTGTATAAATTCCGGTCCATGATCGATAAAGCGGAGAAAGGACAGGCAGTTTGGGCTGTCGAAGATGATAAACGGATCACTGGTTTTGGGAAGGTTCTACGAAAACTGCATTTGGATGAACTTCCTCAACTTGTTAATGTTTTAAAAGGTGAGATGAGTCTGGTAGGGGCGCGCCCGGAACGTCCTGAATTTGTCAACCAGCTCAAAGAAAAAATCCCTTTCTATTCCTTGAGACATTTCCTTAAACCGGGTCTGACAGGATGGGCACAGGTTAACTATCCTTATGCCTCTTCGATCGATGACTCCAGGGAAAAGCTGAAATATGACCTCTATTATGTCTATCACATGAATCTATTTTTAGACCTGAGGATCATTTTAAAGACCTTCCAGAGGATTTTTCATAGAAGAAAATAAATCCAACCTCATGGCTCCAATGATCAAGAAACCGAAAAGACCGCTTCTCTTCCTTATCCTGTCCCTGCTGTATTTGTGTGCATTTATTGTCTTTTATTTGAAATATGTGCCTCTTACATCAGGATTTCAGCTTGTATTGAGTCCTGTTCTCTTTTGCATCTTTCTGGCGACACTCGTCGACCTCCGAGCAGGAACTCTTTCCTTTGTGTTCTTTTTTCCTCTTATCAACAATCTGCCATATCTATTCGGGATACAGCAACAAATCCCTCATGCACCGACTGCTCTGATATTGTTTTTAGTCTATTTTTTTGCTGTTATTGTTCGATGGCCCTATTCTGATGAAAAATTGGATCTCCGGTTCAAGATCATGCGGCCCATGCTCTTTTTCTCTCTGTTGGTCACGGTTTCAGCTTTGATCGCTTTTATGCGATATGCGAATTATTTTCCGTTCCTTTCCGATTCCATCTACGAACTTCCCACCAATGCCATTGGGGTATCGTCGGGGGGAGCGCTTATGAGCGTGATCCTAACCAGCCTCAATTATCTCTCAGGATTCTGTTTTTTCTTCCTCCTTCTCTCTCTCCTGCAGACAGATGGCTTTTTGAAGAGAGTCTTGGTTGTGATCTGTACTAGTTCTGTTTTGTCGTTCGGATTCGGTTGGTTTCAAAAGATTTTTGACAGAGAATTTGGAAATACTCTTGTTGGGATTGGAAAACACCTCATCAATTCGACCTTCAAAGACGCTCTTTCTTTCGGTGTGTTCTTGTCCATGATCCTTCCTCTTTTATTGGGGATAATGTTTTCATTTAAGAGGGCAGTACGAATACTCGCCTTTGTGGGATTTTCTTTTGGGATTCTTCTTGTGTTTTTCACCGGCTCTAAGAGTGGTCTATTGAGCGCAGGAGCCGCCCTCTTTCTTTTTCTGCTTCTTTCCTTTACGGTTTTTTTGAGATCAAAAGAAAAGCTAAAAATTGATTTCAAGAAGATGCGTTTGAGCGCAGGTGTTGTCCTGATTCTTGTTATCTCGGTTTTTATTGTTTTTATTGCTGTTAATGAAAATCTCTCCCGTTCAGCCACGATATCCCGTATGTCCGACATGTTCGACAGGGGTATCATGGACTTGATGACAGCCTGGAGGATTCCTTTATGGGGGGCCGCTTTGGATATGGTTGGAGAATATCCTCTGTCTGGCGTCGGGATCGGTGGATATATCATCGAGCTTCCCAATTTTTCTGAGACACATCGATCCATATGGGAAACGCCCCAATCGGCAGAGAATTATTTTCTTCAGGTCGGAGCAGAAATGGGCCTTATTGGATTGGCTGCGATTTTTTTGGTTTTCGGATTTATCCTTTGGCGGATGGCAAAGAGCATTGCAAACATAGATTTGATGGACAAAAAAAAATACCTTTTGATCGGTGCGCTTGCCGGAACAGGAGCTTACCTTATCAATATCCTTTTTCATACATATATTGGTAGTTTTGAGGTCAAATATATGTTTTGGCTGCTCGCGGCCGTTCTCTTCAGCTTAACGGTTGAGTCTCCTTCAAAAAAAAGAAGGACTTTGTCCTGGAAAGGATTCTGGGTCGGAAGCGCTTTAGTGGTTCTGGTTTTCTCGGGATTTTCTTTGTGGCATTCTACGCATTCCCTGTCTCTGGAAAACCGGATCGAAACATTTGAACTTTATCAGGATTTCGGTTTTTATCAGCCCGAGCGTACTTCTGATGGAAAGATATTTAATTGGTCGAAAAAGCATGCAGGACGGTGGATCACGGTTGAGAAAGGTATGATGAGCCTTGATCTGCATGCTTCTCATCCTGATTTGATGGAAGATCCTGTCCGTATAAAGATCTTTCTGGTAAGAGACTTCTTTAGATCGAGAAAATTATTGGATGATTTTATCATTATGGATACAGAGTGGCTCAAGAGAACGTATGACCTAACAAATGAAAAAGAACAGAGGGCACTTCTTATTTTCAAGGTCGACCGAACCTGGAATCCAAAGAAAAAAACAGGAATACCTGACCTAAGAGACCTTGGCGTGGCTGTCGGTGAGATCGGTTTCAATTAGTGGATCGAGGAACACCATAGTATAGCTGCGGCCTCAAGAGGGGATTTTCTATCTATGCCTTTTTCCTGCCTCAATTCGTGTTTTTTCTGAATCTGTTTTTAGATTATTAGGAAGTTCGAATAAAACCCGTGAAACCAAAGTAGAAAATATATGTCTATGTATAAGAAGCATTGTTGCAGTAAATATTATTGTTTTTATGAAAGAGGCCACCATGAATGTTTTAAAAAAAATGGTATGTCTGAATTAAGAGAGGGATATTTCAATATGAAGGCCGGAAAAGCCGGTCTCAAACACAATATACACATCGTCCAGAAAGTGTTCGAACCGGAAATTTGTCTTCTTCCCGTTTAACAGCACAGATAGCGCCTCTTTTTTGGTTTTTCCCCATGGCGAAAGGACCCGGATAATGCCGCTTGCTTCATGGTCGCTGTTGATGTCCATGATGATCTTCTTGCCCTCAGAATCAAAGCGATATTCGTAGGCTAGAAACTTTTTAAGAGCGGGAACGAAGACATGGATCTTCCCGGGATCCTGTCCGAGCTTGGGCGAAAGTCTCACGCCGGTGCGCGTGATGCTGACTCCGTAATAGCCTTCTATGACTGCCTGCCCTAAGACTCCTGCACTTCCGCAGAAAAGATCACTCCCTTTTCCCACACCATCTCTGGTGTCCCACTCGTAAAATCCCCGATTTTCCCTGTTTTTCTCAGCGATCTCGAGCAGTTTATCCCGGGCTTCCAGGCTGAAACCGTTTTGGAACATGGCTGTGATCAGGCGTCCTCCGAACCAGTCCCACTGGGCTCCATTCTGGTATTCGTACGGGTCATCCATTAGCGGGTGACGGAAAGTGTTTTTGGGATAGGGGGGAAGGAGAGTCGCGCTGATGGTAGACATCTGGAATTGGTTTTGGCGCTCCAGGGCTTCCTGGATGATGAGAGATGTCTTCTTGCGGTCTGCGATTCCGCTCAGCACTGCCAGTGTGTTTCCACCCAAAGCGAACATTGCGTCTTCATCGAAATCGTGATCCAAAGGAGTGAGGTGGCGGTGGATCCTGTAATATCCTTTGCTTTCCTGCCAAAGATATTTATCTGTGTTGAGGCGGAGGGATGCGGCCCTGTTTTTCCAGTTGACGGCTTTTTCATCTTCTCCGAGAGCAGAGAGCATCCGGCAGAGTTCCAAACTGGCGGAGTAGAACATGCTCTGGTCGTAGATATCCGAGGTCCATCGTGTTTTTTCGTCTGTGTAGACTGCTTTTTGATCCTGGTCGACCAGATCCACATCTCCCCAGTCAGCTGTGTGAGCTCCTTTGAGCAGGCCTGTGTCTGGATCCAGGCTATGGGAAAGTACATAGCCGAGAGCTCTTTCTAGTCTGCTGATCAAAGTTTCACCATTGATGTCTTTTTCTAACCATTCGGTTCCTATGAGATCGAAGACCTGCCCGGCAGCCAGAACTGCGCTTGCTTCCTGGTCTGTTTCCGTGGTGTTCTTATCAGATTGCCCACGAATGTTGATCCAGTCAGATAAAGACCCGTCCTTGCTCTGGAAAAACAGATGCTCTTCGATCCAGGAAGCAAGATAATCATGATCATAAAAATATTTTGAAACCATGAGAATGGTCTGCGCGTCGCGAAGCCAGAACTGCGGGTAATCGGATCCAGCCGCAAAACCCGATACTAGACCGCTTCGCCCCCGAAATGTGATCGCGTTCTCTTCCAAGGTCAAACGGATGAGCGTGTATATGTCGTTCAAAACAGGATGAACGCTTTTGAAATAGGTGTAGGAACCGGGTGACAGGATCTTCTGATCCTTGAAGTCTGTCCAGTTGTTGGGTGATATTTCCAGCTCAATTTGTAAAGGTTTCGAACCGTAATCTTCGAACCATGCTTTCCCTTCTCTGACAAGGTCAAACACAAGGATGAAGTTCCCTGTCTGAAGGGGAATTTTAACGGTGACAGGCAGAGTGATGCTATCTTTCGGCTCGATCCTCTGTGAAAGGGAATACCTCCGGTTGTCATATTGAAGACAATGTCCCGTCGAATCCATAAGGTGGTAAGAAAGAAGAACGGGGTAGGGTCCTTCTGACTGCCAAGTTTTTTGTCCGGTATTTTTTAAACGAATAGAAAGGGAATAAGAACGTCCCTCTTGTGATTGTATCAGTTTTGTTTTGGAGCTCAGCTTGCAGGAATAAAAGTCCGTGTCTGTTGCTTCTTCTTTGGCGATCGCATCAGGAGCAGGGACGGATGCCGCCATTAGGACCAATGCAGCTAGAAGTCCGATTTTCCTGTGCCAGCGTTTCATCTTCCGCCTAACAGATCCTGGGAAGAAGCTCTGAGGTCAAGGGCTCGATGAGCCTCAGGCCGCCTGAGAGTGTTGACAAAAGCACTTCACCCGCTTTTGCCTGTTTTCCTTCGATACGGCCGATAATGGCTGCTCCTTTACCAAGATCGTGTTTTTTAATCTCTTTCAGAATTATTGCCGCGTCCTTTTCTGGCGCGACCATAACTGCGCGGCCCTCACAGGGAAGGTATAGAGGATCGATCCCGAGCAATTCGGTCGCTCCCCTTACTTCCCGGGAAAGAGGGATGCTTTCTTCGTCGATGAGAATGGAATAAGGAAGCGGTTCAGCCAGTTCACAAAGGACGGTGGCCAAACCTCCCCGTGTGATATCCCGCATCCATCGCGTGCCCATCTGCCAAACAGGAAGGAGGAAGCGAAGAGGGGCGCAGTCGCTGAGGACGTCTGCTTCCAGACCGAAGTCGCCCCTGGCTAGCATCACAGCCAGGCTATGTTCTCCGAGAGTTCCTGTGACTATGATCCGGTCGCCTGGGGAGATGTTTTCCGGAGTTGGGTCAGCAATGCACTCACCGATCCCAGATGTGGTGATAAAGATCTTGTCTCCCTGTCCCTGTCTGACAACTTTTGTGTCTCCGGTCACTACGGCTACCTGAGCTTCCTTGGATGCTTTTTGAATAGATTTAAGTATCTTCTCCAGATCTTTCCATGGCAATCCTTCCTCAAGGATGAGAGAAAGAGAGATGTATTTCGGATCGGAACCTGCGACAATGAGATCGTTCACGGTCCCGTTTACCGAGAGAGTGCCGATGTCTCCGCCGGGGAAAAAAATCGGATCAACGACATATCCATCGGTAGTAAATGCTATGCCTGAGGGAAGTCGTGCGGAATCGCCCAATGTCTCAAGCAGAGGATTTTTAAATGTCGGAATGATATGGTCTGCGATGAAATCCCGCATGAGTTTGCCGCCGCTGCCTAATTCCAGATTGACCTTGTCCATCTTGCTTCTCCTTTTGCTTATTCAGATGCCCGCTCTGTGCGGTCGTATTTGAAATAGGCTAGACAGGCTCCTTCGAAAGAGACCATGCAAGGTCCGACCGGGGATTCCGGATGACATTTTTTGCCGAACAGAGGGCAATCCGGAGGCAGGATCTTACCGCGCAGAACTTCTCCGCAGAGGCATCCCGGGAGATCTCCGCTCCCCCCGGCGATCCGCAGTCCGTATTTTTTTTCAGTGTCGATATCTTCATATTTTTCTATAAGCCTCAATCCGCTCTGAGGGATCGAACCGATTCCCCTCCAATGTGCGTCTTCTTTAGAACACATCTTATCCATCAGGGCAAGCGCGGCGGGATTCCCGTTTTGCCGGACGACACGGGAGTACTCATTTGTGACTTCCGCTTTTCCCTTTTGGATCTGTTCGAGGATCGAAAGGATGGAAAGGAGAATGTCCACTGGCTCAAAACCCGTGATCGATCCCGGAATCCCATATTCCCTCGGGATGAATTCATAGGGCTCAATACCGATGATAGCACTGACATGACCGGGATAAAGAAATCCCTGTATGCGGGTGTCCTTGTCGTCAATGATCGCTTTTAAAGGGGGAGGAATGATCCAGAGAGCAGTCAAGACAGAATAGTTCGATAGGCCTTCTTCTGATGCTCTCTTGACGGACAGGAGGATGCTGGGGATCGTGGTCTCAAATCCGACGCCGAAGAAGACAACTTCAGTTTCCGGATTGTCGCGGGCCAAACCCAGAGCTTCTTCCGGGGAGTAAACGATCTTGATCTGTGAATCCTTAGCCGGAACAATTTTCTGAAGAGAATTTTTCCGGGTCGGCACTCTTGTCATATCCCCGAATGTGGCCAGGAGAAGGTTTTTCTTCTCGGTCACCAGGCCGATAGCGGCCTCATGGATCTCATTGGGTGTGATACAAACCGGGCAGCCAGGACCGGAGAGCATTCGTATTCCGGCCTGGTCGAGTAGTTTTTTTAATCCATACCGATGGATGGTCATAGTGTGTGTCCCGCAGACCTCCATGATGGATATTGGGGTTGAGAGAGACCGTGTCTTTTGAGAAATAGTCTTCAGGAGACTCTGGATAGCTTGTTTACTTCTCAGCTCTTTCATCATCTGACAATTTTTCTGTTGAGACGATATTTTCTTTAATAAGCTCGATCGTCTCGGCCGCTTCCTTTTCATCGAGCTGTGATATGGCGAAACCAGCATGGATGATCACCCAGTCTCCGATTTTTACGTCTTCAAGCAGAGTAAAGTCTGTCTGGACCCTGGTTCCTAGATAATCAACCTTGCCTATTTTTGAATCTTCTATAGAAATGACTTTGGCAGGTATTCCTAGACACATGATTTATTCCTTCATTCGGCAAATATTGTTTTATGTGTGTTTTGTCGTGGAAAATTCAATGCAATCTTTCACTCTCACGCTTAACAAAACAGTGTACCAAATCCCTTGCTACAGGTCTATATGTTTTGACAAGTCAGGGGTCTGTTCTTATAATGACCGTATGCATCAGGAATTAGAAGGTTATATAAAACCTGGCTCGAAAGAGGAAAAAATCGTTAAAGAGATCGATTTTTCCAAGCTGCCCCAGCATATCGCCATCATCATGGACGGAAACGGCCGATGGGCTAAAAGGCGAAGACTGCCGAGAGTGGAGGGGCATCGGGCAGGGACCAAATCTGTAAGAGAGACGGTCGAAATATGTGCGCGTCTGGGGATAAAATACCTGACGCTTTATGCATTTTCAAAAGAGAACTGGAAAAGACCCAAAAAAGAAGTAAGCACCTTGTGGAGGCTTTTAGAAGACTATTTGCGAAAGGATGATAAAGTCCTCATCGAAAACCAACTACGGCTTCAAGTCATTGGCCAGCGGGATCAGTTACCTGAAAGTGTAAAAAAGGAACTTTTACGTGTGGAAGAACTGACCAGAATTCATAACAGGATGACCATTGTCCTGGCTCTTAACTATGGCGCCCGGGCGGAGATTTTGGATGCCGTCAAGAAATTTGTCAATAACAACGAAACCGATCTTAGCACACTTACAGAGAGATCATTTTCCGGACTTTTATATACAGATGGGATCCCGGACCCAGATCTCCTTATCAGAACGAGCGGTGAATACAGGGTGTCTAATTTTCTCTTATGGCAGATTGCTTACTCAGAGATATGGATCACGAAAAAATACTGGCCTGATTTCAGAAAAAGACATTTGCTGCAGGCTGTTGTGGATTACCAGAAAAGGGAGAGGAGGTTTGGAGATATCAATTCACATGAGAATTCGGAAGAACATACCGGCGAATAGGACAAGGACATCTGATCCATTCAATACAATATATCTTGGAGAAACTGAAGATTCTGGTTATTTCTGAAATATTTCTTGAGGAAAATTCTTATGAATGTTCGATATTCTGAATTGCTTAGAAATATCCTAAAAAGAACGATCTCGGCATTTTTTATCCTTGCTGTGGTGGTTACCTGTGTGCAATTTCTGTCCCCGCTCGGATTTTTTCTTTTTATTCAGGTGATTATCCTGGCGTCTCTTTTTGAGTTCTACAATCTTGCCCGCCGGAAAAAGATCTTTCCCAGGACTGTTTTGGGATGTATGGTCGCTCTTCTCATTGCGCTGTCCTTTTATTTTAAAGAGATCTCATTACTTCAGGTTCTCTTGATCTCCCTCATTGTCGCAGCTGTCTATTTTGTGATCTCCCTTCGGACGATCGAGAAGATCGTTCGTTTTCCCTCTGAAATCGCTATGACATTTCTCGGTCCTTTTTACTTGAGCCTGACTCTGAATTTCTTTGTATGGATACGGGAAGACTGGGGAACTAAATATGTTTATTTCATCCTGGTTGTGATCATCATCGGAGACACGGGGGCGTTCTTGATCGGGAAGATATTCGGACGACATAAGGCGGTGCCGATGGCTAGTCCCAATAAGACCTGGGAGGGATTTATTGGAGGAATAGTATTCGCCGGCTTAGGAGGAATCACAGCCCAGCAGATTTTTCTCGCTGGAGAGGCAGTGATATGGAAATCCATGGTCTTTGCCCTGCTTATCATTCTTGCCTCTCAACTTGGCGATCCGTTCGAATCCCTTTTTAAGAGGGGAGCCGGAGTGAAAGACTCCTCTCGAATCTTTCCAGGACACGGAGGATTTCTCGACAGGGCGGACAGTCTGGTCTTTGCCGTCCCGCTGTTCTATTATCTGTTGATGTATTTTGGCATGAAATAGAGGACCAGGGAAAAACATGTACAAAAAAATATCGGTTCTCGGATCGACCGGTTCGATCGGACAGAACACTCTTGAAGTCGCGGCAGAATCTCCTAACCGATTCAAGATCGTTGGGATGGCTGCAGGAAGAAATTATAAGCTCTTCTCCGACCAGATCCAGAAATTCAATCCTGAGATCGTTTCCTTCGAACGGAAAATAGACGCGGATAGATTCCGGGCCGGTTTCCGGTCCTCGACGCTTAAGGTCTGCTACGGGATCAAAGGTGCCGAGGAAGTGGCAGCGTTTGACGGATGTGATGTGGTTGTCTCTGCGATCACGGGTATCAATGGTTTGAAACCGACTATGGCTGCTCTTGAATCAGGAAAGACAGTCGCTCTGGCTAACAAAGAATCTTTGGTCGTCGGCGGGTCTTTGATTCAGAAGATCCTGGATACTACCAAGGCTAAGATCATCCCGGTCGACAGCGAGCACAGTGGTGTGTTCCAGTGTTTAGCCAAAGAAGACCTCAAGAATGTTCGCCGGGTTACACTCACCGCTTCCGGAGGTCCGTTCCTGAAGACTCCAAAAGATGAGCTGAAGAATAAGACTCTTAAAGAAGCATTGGATCACCCCCGTTGGGAGATGGGAAAAAAGGTGACCATAGATTCTGCAACAATGATGAACAAAGGATTGGAGTTGATCGAAGCACGCTGGTTATTTCGCTTAGATCCTTCACAGCTGGATATCCTTGTTCACCCGCAGAGCATCGTCCATTCTCTTGTGGAGATGAAAGATGGTTCTGTTCTGGCTCAGCTCAGCCCTACGGATATGAAAATCCCCATCCAATACGCATTGACCTATCCGGAAAGAGGGGATTCGCCTCTTCCATCACTTGATCTGAACCAAGCGGGACCGCTGGAATTTTTTCCGGTGGACGAGGGTAAATTCCCTTTGGTCCGCTTGGCAAGAAGAGTCTTGAGGAGGGGAGAGAGCTATGCAGTTGTTCTAAATGCGGCCAATGAAGTGGCTGTCGAGGCTTTTATTCATAAGAAGATCAGCTATAATGACATTTCAGCCATAGTGACAGAGATCGTCAACCGCCATCAGAAAACAGGCGTTGAGGAAGTGGAAGACATCCTGAACATCGACCGTGAAACGAGAATGGAAACACTAAAACAACTCGAGAAAAGGAAATAAAATGGGATCAATACTCGGCACTATCATCGCTTTTGTGATTGTATTCGGAGTCCTTGTGTTTGTTCATGAGTTCGGACATTTTTTTATGGCCAAGCTTGTCGGGATTAAGGTTGAGGTATTTTCCTTCGGCTATGGGAAGCGCCTTTTTGGATTTAAAAAGGGAGGAACAGATTACAGGGTCAGTCTGATCCCGATGGGCGGTTTTGTGAGATTCCTGGGGGAGGATGTATTGGAGGAACATGAGGATCTTCCTCCCGGAGACTTCAGAGCAGCAAAAAGATGGCAGAGGTTTCTCGTGATCTTCATGGGAGCTTTCATGAATATCATACTGGCTATAGTCATCATGTCCTTTATCAATATGGTGGGCGTGATGGTACCTGAGATGCTGGATGAAAAGCCGGTTATCGGCTGGATAGAGGAGGATTCCCCTGCAGCGCTATCCGATCTTCAGCTTGGAGATGAGATCCTCAGTATCAATAACCGGAAAACGCAAACATGGAATGAGGTGGAGATCGCAGTCGGAACAAAGCCAAAGAGGCAGATCGATATTGAGATAAAGCGGGGTAAGGATATCCTCCGGGTCAACCTTTTCACAGAGAGCCGGACACGATATGCCATGGGATATGCCGGATTCTACGGTAATATTAAGACACAGGTGAACATAGTGGTGGCCAATTCTCCGGCTGATAAAGCGGGCTTGCAGCCCAATGATGTCATTTTAGCCATTAATGGAAAAAAGATCCATTTCCTGGAGTTTCCTCAACTCATACAGGAGAATCCTGATCAGGAGCTTGACTTTCTGGTAGAAAGAGAAGGGGAGATCATAACCTTGAAGGTCACTCCACAGAGAGAAGGAGATATCGGGAAAGTTGGGTTATATCACACGCCAAAATCAAAGCTGAAAAAGTACGGTTTTTTCCCTGCGGTCTGGGAGGGTATAAGCTATAATGCCGAACTCACTTTCCTTGTCTTCAATACGATCAGAGATCTGGCGACGGGAGAAGCATCCACGCGGCAACTGGCAGGTCCTATCGATATCGCCAATTTATCCTATGAATTCCTCAAAATGGGATTCTTGGCCCTGATTACCTGGATCGCTTTTATCAGCCTTCAGCTCGGGATCATCAACCTTTTTCCCATACCTGTCCTGGATGGCGGCCAGATCCTTGTTCTCGGTCTTGAAGGATTGTTCCGCAGGGATTTCAACATTAAAGTTAAACGAGTCATCATGCAGATAGGATTCGCCATGTTTATTTTCTTGATCGTGTTCATCATCTTGAACGATATTGTGAAGAGACTGCCGAAAGGATGGGGAAGTTTGATCCCTTTCTGATTTTGTTTCATGGATAGAGGTGAACGGTTTGGAAGAAATTATGGGTAAAACACTTCCCCCTGAGTCCTGCTTTTCAATCGTTCAGGGAACCGTGCGCCGGAAGACGCGGCAGGTCGATGTCGGGGGGGTTCGCATTGGAGGAGACGCACCTGTCATCGTGCAGTCCATGACCAAGACCGATACGCGGGATGTAAAGGCGACGCTGGATCAGATAGAAGTGATGGTAAAAGCAGGCTGTGAGATCGTTCGATTAGCCGTTCCTGATGAGGATGCTGTTTGTGCCCTGGAAGAGATAAAAAAACATGCAGGAATCCCTATTATCGCGGATATTCATTTCGATCATCGTTTAGCCATCATGGCGGTGGAGAAAGGTGTGGATGGTCTCCGTATTAACCCTGGCACGATCGGCTCTTCAAGAAAAGTCAAAGAAGTTGTTAAAGCCGCTCAGGAAAGACAGGTGCCGATCCGAATAGGAGTGAATTCCGGGTCGCTTGAAAAAGAGATCCTGGCGGAATCTGATGGAGCGGTTCCAGAGGCTATGGTTGAGAGCGCCATGAGGCATGTGAGGATGTTTGAAGATCTCGGGTTTTCTCACATAAAAATATCCTTAAAAGCCGCAGATGTTTTTCGCACTCTGAGAGCCTACCAGCTTCTTGCGGACAGGGTGAATTATCCCTTTCATGCCGGCATTACAGAAGCAGGAAGTATATTATCGGGAACAGTAAGATCGTCTGTGGGACTTGGATTGCTTCTCACACTGGGATTAGCGGATACCATTCGGGTTTCCCTGACCGCGCCTCCTGAAGAAGAGGTCCGCGTCGCGTATCTTATCCTTTCCAGCCTGGGGATCAGGCAAAGAGGGCCGGAGGTGATTTCCTGTCCCATATGCGGGCGTTGTGAAGTCGATCTCATGGACATCGCTGCCGAGATAGAAAAAGGAATGGAAAATCTCTCAGCGCCTTTGAGGGTGGCAGTCATGGGTTGTATGGTCAACGGCCCCGGTGAGGCCAAGGAGGCAGATATCGGGATCGCCTGTGGAAGAGGAGTGGGAGTTCTGTTTAAAGAGGGAAAGATCCTGAAAAAGGTGAAAGAGAAAGATATCGTGCATACGCTCTTAAAAGAAGCCGGAAAAATGACGGGAGAAGAAAAGCAATGAAGGAACCCATGGATCAGGATTTTGCATGCAGAAATA
>Ga0255055_10002165_pt1 | contig 13996 bp, 14 predicted proteins | sample JV7_2_27_MG_FD_188633 | JGI IMG/M metagenome (GOLD analysis project Ga0255055, IMG submission 188633) | Seawater microbial communities from Jervis Inlet, British Columbia, Canada - JV7_2_27 | ecosystem: Environmental > Aquatic > Marine > Inlet | place: Canada: British Columbia | collected...
CGCTTCCTGGAGGGCAGAGAGGGAATGCAGCCTGTGGATCGAGAAGCGCTCCTGGATCTTGTCCGGGAAGAGGCGGTGACCGTTCTGGATGTCCGGCCGGTGGAAGAATACAACGCCGGCCATATTCCCGGAGCCCTGTCCATCCCCCTTAAAGAACTAAAGCAGCATCTGGCCGAGCTGCCCCGCGACCAGGAAATCGTCGCCTACTGCCGGGGTCCTTACTGCGTTCTTTCGGTTCAGGCTGTCGAAATGCTCCGTGCGAAAGGTTTTGAGGCCGTACGCCTTGAAGAGGGAATCCAGGACTTGCGGGCCATGGGGTTTCCAATCGCAGTAAACGAAAGGGCGAAATAGAAGCATGGCCTCACGGTGGCATTTACACAAAATGTTTGACCCATTAAAACTTGATTTTAATGGAATCAACAACCGGGAGCTTGATCAATGAAAAGCGCAAGCAAAGTCTTAATCGCCCTGGTGGCCGTAGCGATCACGATGGGTGCCATCTGGCATATGAACCGGGTTATCATTCCGAAGACGGCCACTTGGGATGATGTACGCGCCGAAGCCAAACAGGGTGACTACCAGCTGATAAGCACGGATGAATTATCCAGGCAATATACATCGAAACCGGAATCCCTGCTCCTGGTAGATACGCGCCAGGAATGGGAATACCGCACCGGCCATATTAAAAGCGCCCTGAATTTCCCGATAGAGCCGACCTGGTTGTCGCGCTGGCGCAAAAAAAGTGCACTGGAGACATTTTTAGGGCCGGATAAGAATCGCTTGATCGTATTTTACTGAGAGGGACTGGCATGAGCCCGCAGTGACTCGGCGGCCCGTGTGGCCGTAAAGCTCGGTTATCAAAATGTCTTTCGTGATCCCGTGGGCTATCCGGAATGGTACGCCAGGGGCCTGCCGGTGGATAGTTCCCCGGCCGGACTTTCTGAAGGAACCCTTGCGCCGCAACACTCCAGACCCTTACAGGGCTGGGCGATGTTATGGACACTTCTGGGCATCTTTGCCGGTGGTATCGCCTTGAACCTGACACCGTGCATTTATCCATTGATTCCGATTACGGTTTCTTATTTTGGCGGCCAAAGCGCCCACGGTCAGCGAAAGCTGGTGACCCACGGGATCTGTTATATCGGGGGTCTGGCGATCACCAACTCGGTGCTCGGGGTAACGGCGGCCCTGGCCGGAGGGATGCTGGGAAGTTTACTGCAACACCCGATTGTGCTTGCTCTGGTGGCGGCTGTACTTATCTTTTTTGCCAGCAGCCTCTTTGGACTCTGGAAAATTCGACTTCCATACGGTCTGTCCCAAGCCGCGTCAAAAACCTACACCGGCTACTTTGGCAGCCTTTTTATGGGCATGACATTAGGGGTAGTGGCCTCGGCGTGTATCGGCCCGTTTATTTTAGGATTGCTGACCTGGGTCGCCACCATTGGAAACATATGGATGGCGTTTTTAATCTTCTTTACCTTGAGCCTCGGCCTGGGCCTGCCTCTTTTTTTGCTGGCTCTGTTTTCAGGACAGCTGAGCAAACTTCCCCGTTCCGGTGAATGGATGCTGTGGGTCAATAAGCTTTTGGGCTGGATTCTGGTGGGCATGGCCGCTTATTTTATACAACCGCTATTACCCGCTACCGCAAAGGCGTTCTTACTGGCCGCCGTGGCTCTGGCGGCGGCATTGCATCTGGGTTGGATTGACAGGACCCGGGCCGAGTTTCGGGGATTTGAGTGGCTTAAAACCGGTGCAGCCATAGCCGGGCTGATCATCGCCACGGTTCTGATCGGTTCATGGGTGATGCGCGGTCCCGGTATGGCCTTGCAACCCTACTCAGAACCGTTACTGGCGGAAGCCCGCAGATTGAATAAACCGGTCATCATCGATTTCTATGCCGATTGGTGCGCTCCCTGCCGCGAGCTGGATGAAGTCACCTTTCGTGACCCTGAAATTGTTAAACAGGCCAAGCGCGACTTTATCATGATCAAAATCGACCTCACCCAAAAGGGCAACCCGGTTCACGAAAGGCTATTAGATCAATACGGGGTCAAAGGTGTGCCCACGGTTGTGTTTTTAGACCATCAGGGAAAAGAACGGCGTGATCTGCGACTGGTGGATTATCTGCCGGCGGATCAGTTCTTAATCCGTATGGCGGAGGTAAAAAAGGTCTCCGACTCCGGCACCTGATCTGGGCCGAAATCTGCAGTCAAACTCTGTTATTTGGTGGGAAATAGTGATCAACAGGCAACAACAGCGGGTAGTCGTCAAAAAGGAGGGAGCCATGCTGAAAGTCATATTTTTTATGAACTTGCCCAACGGTAAACCGTGAAAGCACTTCAAAAAAATGATGCCCAGGCTGGGTACAAAGTACGATATTGATATTGAAACTATTGCCAAACCAAAGGCTGATTACATGACCGATGAGTATTTTGAACTGGACCTGCCGGTTGCACCTGCCGTGATGGTGGGAGAAGAGATTGTGGTGGAGGGGTCCGATGTTTCAGAAGAAGAGCTTCACACGGTCATCCGCCGATATCTGGGGATGAGCCACCGGTAGATAAAGGTTTTTTGGGTAAATTTATTAAAAGGAGTTAAGGAAACTAAAAATGGAAAACTTGATGTATTCTATAAATCTGGCGATCCATGTGTTAGCCGCGATTTTTGTGTTGCAGGTCCCTTATACCAGTTGCGGCTTGTTAAGCTACAGGGAAAATTAGGATACCCCATCATCTACGACTTGGACCGGGTTGATGATGCATGGGAGAAAGAGGGTGAAGGTAAATGAAAGTTCTCAAGGAAGCCTGTAAGGGCGTCTCGCAAGGGACGACTGTTAAGCTGGAGGAATTGGGCTTGCCGGTCAAAGGAACCGACGGATTGCTCATTGTGTTCTGGAAAGAGAAGTGACTGACTTGTCGGCAGGAGGCTCCTGCCATCCGTCGTCTCTTTGAACGCTTCGAGCCGAACGGCTTCGAGGTAGTCTACCTGGGCGCTTTCGAAACGCCGGAGTCTTGCCAGAAGTGGAAAGAGGAGTTCGATTTACCGTTCCCTGTGGTCCCCGATGCGGACGGGGAGCTTTTCCGTCAACTCACGACAGGCTGGGTGCCCTGCAGCATGCTTGTGGGACCGGACAGCAAGGTCCTATTCTGGGAGAGCGAGTTCGACGAGGCCGGCTTCTCGACAGCAATTGAGAAACTCTACAGCAAGACGGCAGAAGCGCAACCCGAGCCTGTGCCCGCGAAGGGATCGATCCCGCGCGCAGGCCCATCCGAGGCCGCCAGAATCGTCATTCTGGGAGGCGGTGTCGGAGGGCTCGTGGCCGCGCACCATCTGCGCCGGCGTCTCCCGAATGAACACCGCATCGTCGTGATCGACCGTTCATCCGACCACCTGTTTTCGTCTTCCCTGCTTTGGCTCATGGTGGGGCACCGCCGGGAAGACCAGATCCGCCGGCCGCTGGGACGCCTGGCCGATAAAGGAGTCGAATTCCATCACGGCGAGGTCGAGGAGATCGACCTCGACCGCAGGCTGGTACGGGCGGGGTCAGAGCGGTTCAACTTCGACTATCTGATTGTCTCGTTAGGAGCCCAGCTCGTGCCGGAGACGGTTGAGGGATTCGACAAGATGGCCTATGACCTCTACGATCTGGAGGGCTGCGGACGAATCCGCGCCGCCCTGGATACGTTCACCGGCGGAACCGTCGGTGTGTTGGTATCCTCCATGCCGTTCAAGTGTCCGGCCGCACCGTACGAAGCCGCACTCCTGGTGGAGGCATTTCTTCGCAAAAAGGGCGTGCGGGAACGAACAGATATCCATCTCTATACGCCCGAGCATCAGCCAATGCCGATTGCGGGACCCGAGATGGGGGAAGCGATTGCCGAAATGCTTCACGCGCACGAAATACACTTCCATCCGCTCTACACCTTCGAGGAGCTGCGGCCCGAAACGAGAGAGATCGTATCTTCCGATGGCCGCCCGGAACAGGTTGACCTCCTCCTCGGGGTCCCTCCCCATCAAGCACCGGAGGTAGTTCGGTCGTCCGGGCTAATCGGCGTATCGGGCTGGATCCACGTCGACCAGAAGACCCTTCGCACGGAACACGATGGGGTGTTCGCCATCGGCGACATTACGAGCGTCAGGCTGTCCAACGGCAAGACACTCCCCATGGCGGGGGTATTCGCCCACAACGAGGCGAAGATCGTGGCCGAGCAGATTGCGTCCGAGATCCGTGGAAGTCAATCTCATGCGTCATACGATGGGAAGGGCTACTGCTGGATCGAGCTCGGCGACGGCAAGGCCGGGTTCGCCAACGGCAACTTCTACACCGAACCAGAACCTCAAGTCCGGATGTTCCCGCCCGGGCGCCTGTTGCATTGGGGCAAAGTTGCATTCGAGAAGTGGTGGCTCCGCCACTGGTTCTAGTCTTTCATAACGAGAAAGCGCAAGACGTTGTATTGAGTCATCATCGTTTGCTAGAAAGATTCGCAAGCTTATTCCCATAATAATCCAGATTTGGCAGGAGATTACCATCCACGACTCCTGCCCGGCCCGATACAGGCCCGAGCTTCGCAGCGCGGTAATACAGATTGCCTCTCAGATGAATTTTAGTGTCCAAGAAATGAAATTTAAAAAAGAAACGACCCAATGCTGCGGGGCCGGTGGATGCTCCCCCATGGGCAACACAGCCTTAACTGACAGGCACACCAGAGCCCGCGCCGGTCAGGCAAAAAGTGAAATCGTCTCCTATTGTGCTCACTGTCGCGAGCGGTTCTCGACCTGCGGCCCTTCTTTGCATATTCTCGATTTAATCTATGGTAGCTCATATAAACAACAAACTGAGGAATACCAAGATAGCTGGCGCAACTGGCTCAACCGCTGGTATTTAAAGAAAAGATTCCAACTCATGAAAATTTGATCGTAATATCTCAATTCGAGGAGAATGAAGGAATAGTCCTCTTAAAATATTATCGAGGAAGGAGGTAAAAAGTATGTTGAAAGTCAGATTTTTCCTCAACGAGCCCAGGGGGAAGACATGAAATAATCTGGATGAAATGATGCCCAGGCTGGGCGAAAAGTACGAGATTGAAATCAAAACCACATCCAAACCCAGAGCGAAATTCACAACCAGCGAGTATCTTGAACTGGGGCTCCCGAAAGCCCCGGCAATTATGGTGGGAGATGAAATCTTGATTGAAGGTTCCGGCATTTCGGAAGAAAAATTAGAGGCGATCATTTGTCAACACCTGGGTCTTCCATCACCGGAACCGCAAAAAAGAGGAATCTTTGGTCGAATTTTAAAAAAGTAAACCTTAATGTCTCCAAAGGCGGAGCCAGCTGGCTGGCAAATCGGTTTTCGCGAGCATACTGGAACAGAAAACCTTAATTTCCTGCCAGAGACAACTTAAAAAGAAAGGGCTTAAAACTGGCGGGCGCCTTAACGGCCTGCGGCGATTGCAAAGGAGAAATGACATGAAAATCGTTATTATCGGTGGATCGTTTGGGGGTTTAAGCTTAGCATATGAGTTAGAGCGACTTCTACCTTCAAAAAAATGTGATATTACGCTGATCTCTAAGGATCGGCGATTTGTTTTCATTCCTTCGCTCCCATGGCTGGCCATGGGAAACAAAACTATGGAGCAAATATCATTTGATCTGGAAGGCCCATTGACCAGAAAAGGCGTTCGTTTCGTCAATGACACCGTGCGGCAAATAGATACCGGATCACAGAAGGTATTGTCAAACGATGCAGAATACGGTTATGACTATCTCGTCATAGCCACCGGCCACCGGAGCGCCAACGAGGCCGTTCCCGGGCTGGGCCCCTTCGACGGCCCCGGTCATTCGCTGATGTCGCCACCGGAAGCAGAGGAAGCCGGAGAATCCCTGGCGCTGTTTTTACAAGACCCGGGCCCAATGGTATTTGGCTGCGCCCAGGGCGCAAGCTGCCTGGGACCGGCCTATGAGTTTGCCCTGGAGATCGATCACCTGCTGAAACAACGCAAGCTCCGTCATAAGGTTCCGATCACCTTTGTCACCCCGGAACCTTACCTGGGGCATTTTGGCATCGGTGGGTTCGGCAAAAGTCGACAGTTTCTGGAAGGTGAGTTTGAAGAACGTGACATCCGATATAGCACTTCAACAGCCATTTCAAAGATAACCGAGACATCGGTGGAACTGGCCGACGGCAAGCAGATTGACTCGCGCTACTCGCTCATCATTCCACCCCTTGCCGGAATCAAGGCTATCTCTGATTCACCCGGTCTTGGTAATCCAAAAGGCTTCGTGCCGGTCGATGAGCACTATCGCCACAAGGAATTTCCCAACATCTATGCGGTCGGAGTTGCCGTAGCTCTTCCTCCCGTAGAGGAAACGCCGGTTCCCGTGAATTTCCCCAAGACCGGCCATATGACCGAACAGATGGCAATGATGGCGGCCCACAACATTGCTGCCGAAATCCAGGACGGTGAGAAAATAAGCCATGATCTCTTTGCTCAATGCATTATGGATATGGGGGATAGTGCCGTGAATTTGATGGCCGATCCGGTTCGGCCGCCGCGTAACTCTGTAAAGGTAAGCCAAGGGAAGCGCTGGCTTTGGGCTAAAAAAATATTTGCCAACTACTACTTGTGGAAGATGAAACACGGTTTCACAAAGAGTCCCAAATGGGTTTGGTAACGACGTCGGGCAGGACCATGTGGCAGGAACAGAATGACGTATGCTTTGAGACCCCTGAGGGACGAGCCGTCTATCAGGAAGATTTGGAGAGGCTATTGCACACCGATCCGTCTTGGATGGATGCAAAACAGTTAACAAGGAGGGATGATTATGGGACTGAACAATATCAATACCGATGCGGCAGGAAAGTTCATGAAGGAAGCAAAGAACGATCCAAAAATTGCTAAGAAATCAAAACGAATTGAAGGTGAGTGGGTCTTTGAAGAGGGGAAACCTCAGTTCAAGGCCACCTTAGCTTTTAAGGAAGGAGATCGGGTTGTGGATTCCGACTTTGCGCCGTTTATGGGAGGGCGAGGTCTGGCGCCTGATCCAATTCAGTATTGCCTTTACGGCATGGCCGCGTGTTACCTGGGAACGTTCGTATCCCTGGCAACTATGGAAGGTATAGCTCTTCGAGGTCTGAAGATCGTGGTGGAAAACAAGATGGACTTGACGCGTACCCTTGGTCTCTCATCAAATCCCATCGTGGAGGAGATCGAAGTGACGCTGACCGTGGCGTCGGATGTGCAGCGGGAAAGGATAGAACAGATTGAGGCATTAGCAAGGGATCGCTGCCCTGGGGTCTACTGCTTGACTAACCCCATTCAACTCACGACACGTCTCGTTACCGAGGAGATATAGGGGGACATTAAATGAAGAAATCATTCCTAGGTTCCATGACAAGCTTTTCCCTGGACCGACCGAAAACGGTAATCGGGTTGGCTGTCATTTTAACGATTCTTTTCGGCATTCAGTTTCCCCGGATCACTATCGATACAGATCCGGAAAACATGCTGGAAGCCAGCCAACCCGACCGTGTACTCTACAATCGTATTAAGAAGGATTTTGGCATTCATGACCTGATTGTCGTGGGAATCGTAGATAAAAAAAGCATCTTTCGTCCAGAATCGTTAGAACGGGTGGAAAGAGCTATATCGGAGATCCTCAAGATCAAAGGGGTGATCATCGAGGATGTGGTGAGCCTCACCACCACAGACAACGTCAAGTCATCAGGAGGGCTGCTGGATATCCATCCGGTGATGCGTGAAATTCCCAGCAGCGCTGAGGCCGTCAGTCAGCTCAGGAAGGATATTGCTGAAAACCCGTTTCTTCACGAGAAAATCGCCTCGGCTGACGGTACGGCCATTGCCCTGTATATTCCTATTGAGAAGAAAGATATGAGCTACCGCATCGCCAGGCAAATCCAGGTTATCCTCGATCGCGAACTCCCTCCCGGGCAGACATCCCACCTGGCCGGGCTGCCGGTTGCAGAAGATACCTTCGGCAACGAGATGTTCATCCAGATGGCGGTGGTGGCACCCCTCGCCTTTATGGTGATCATGATTCTGGTGTTCCTGCTCTTCCGCAAAATCGCTTTCCTTCTTCCGGTTGGTATAACCGCCATGTTCGCCGTGATCTGGGCCATGGGATTACTCATCGGCACGGGGAACACGGTCCACATCATGAGTTCCATGATCCCGGTTTTCCTTATGCCCATTGCAATCCTGGATGACATACACATATTAAGCGAGTTTTTTGACCGTTATAAGGTGCTCGGTGACAAACGCAATGCCCTTTTGGAAGGCATGCAGCCGCTCTACCGACCGATGCTTTTCACCTCCCTGACTTCGGCGGTGGGCTTTGCATCCCTGGCCCTGGCCGACATCCCACCGGTACGTGTGTTCGGTCTCTTTATGGCATTTGGCATCATGGCAGCTTGGATTTTATCCATAACGATGGTTCCGGCCGTAATCAGCCTTATGAGCGAGGAGAAGTTAAAAAGAATTCTTCCCAAGGAGGCAAGTGATAGTGCCTCTATCTTCGATCGGGTTTTGCAGCCCATTGGCCGATTCGCCTTTTCACGTGCCCGAACAGTTCTAATTCTTGCTCTTGTGTTGGTAGCTGTCGGGATCAGTGGTGTCATCCAAATCCAGATCAACGACAACCCCGTAAAATGGTTCAAGAAAGGACATCCGATGCGGGTGGCCGATACCGTCATGAACCGTCTTTTCGGTGGTACTTACATGGCTTACTTGGCAGTTGAGGGGAAGGAACCGGAGATCATCAAGAAGCCGGAAGTTGTTGCTTATCTCGAACAGGTCCAGACGAAGCTGGAAAGGAATTCGCTGGTAGGCAAGACTTCCTCGGTGGCGGATATCGTCAAACGAATCAACCTGGTACTGCATGACAACAACAAAGCATACGATAAAGTCCCGGATTCCAGCGAGGCCGTAGGGCAGTTTCTCTTCTTATTCCAATCTTCCGGAGATCCGAATGATTTGGATAACTTTGTGGATCGCGAGGCACGTCAGGCCAATATCTGGATCCAGATGAAAGGTGGCGACAACCAGCAAATGACCGCGGTTGAGTCTGATCTTAAAAGCTTCATTAATTCAAACCCTCTTCCGGATGGTATTAGCCTTCACTGGTCCGGTCTCACATACATCAACAAGGTGTGGCAGGATCTCATGGTCTTTGGGATGCTTAAAGCGATTCTGGGCAGCTTCCTGGTGGTCTTTGTCTTAATGCTGATCCAATTTCGGTCGCTTACACTGGGTTTGCTCTCGATGGTCCCTTTGTCGGTATCCATTCTCCTTTCCTACGGACTCATCGGGTGGGTGGGAAAGGACTACGACATGCCTATCGCCGTCTGCTCCTCCCTTTCTCTGGGTTTGGGGATCGACTTCGCCATTCATTTCCTTCAGCGTTTCCGGACCAAATATGAAGAATCAAAAAACATAGAGGAAACCAATCGCTTCATGTTCAGCGAACCGGGTCGTGCCATTGCCCGAAATGCCATTGTGATCTCTCTGGGATTTTTACCACTCGTCTCATCATCTTTGGGGCCATATGTAACGGTGGGATTCTTTTTCGCCCTGCTAATGGCATTCAGTACCGTTTCAACCCTGTTGATACTCCCTGCGGCACTGCGGCTTGTCGGGCCGCGCATCTTGAAAGGAGCTAAATCATGATACAGGAACGAATCCTTTTGCTATCTTTTTTCTCAAACCTGTAATCAACGAAATTTTTATTTAACCGATCTGACCTAAGGAGACATGCGAAAGAGCTTGAAGCTTTAAAAGTGGGAGGTATTCAAAAATGAAAAAGGCAGTCTTTGGTGTAATAGCATTGACGATCCTTATCGCCGGTCAGGCTTTTTCCGAAGAACCAGCAGAAAAAGACACAGCGCTTAGCGCGGTCCAGATAATCGAAAACTCTCAGCTTGCTTTCTATTATCAGGGTGACGATATGAAAGCCGATGTCGTCATGGAACTCATTGTTCAGGGCGGCGGTAAGCGAACACGCGTTATGACGATGCTGCGGCGTAATGAAACGGAAGGGGGCAACCAAAAATATTTCATTTACTTTCATAAACCCGGCGATGTGCGCAGGATGACCTTCATGGTCTGGAAATATCCCGCAAAGGAAGATGACCGTTGGATATTTGTCCCGGCCGTCGATCTGATCAGACGAATTGCGGCCGACGACAAACGTTCCAGTTTCGTGGGATCGGATTTCACGCATGAGGATGTGTCAGGCCGCGATGTGGCTTCGGACTCCCATAGCCTTTTGCGTTCGGAGAAGCTCGCAGAGCGGGACTGCTATGTGATTGAAAGTAACCCTAAGGAGCCCACCGAGTACACAAAAAGGCTATCCTGGATTAACAAAAAGACTTTTCTCCCATTGAAGGAGGAATATTATGACGCCCAGAACGAGCTATATCGGATATTCACAGCCGATAAGATTGAAGATATCAAAATCGGTGAAGGGACCGATGACAATGTGTTTCCAACGGTAACACACCGAACCATGAAGAACCTAAAGACCGGACACCGCACCGAAGTTGTTTATAAGTCGGTTTCATACAATCTGGGGTTGGAAGACAAAGATTTCAGCGAACGGCACATGCGTCGGCCACCGCGCTCATGGATCAGGTAATCCTGCTAAACTACCTAGCAACAGACGATGAACAAAATAGTTACGATAGTGATGGTACTGGCAGTCCTATTGCCGTTCCCCGCATACGCCCAAGAGACAGAGGATGAAAAAAACATCGAAATACACGGATTTCTCATGGGCAATTATTCGCGGCGGACGTCCAACCAGAGGCCGGACGGGAAAGAGGGAGATGATTTTCTTCTTGCTGAAGAGAGATTTCGTTTAGACGTTTTGGGATGGACAGAATCCATCGAGGCTTCGATACGATTCAAAGGGGATCTTCTTTATGATCACGTGGCCAAAGAGTTTGACACCGATACTCGGGAAGTTTATCTGGACTATACGACAGGAGACTTCGACTTTCGCTTGGGTAGACAGATCGTTACCTGGGGGGTGGGAGATCTGCTCTTTATCAATGACGTTTTCCCGAAAGACTATGTCTCATTCTTTTCGGGACGCCCCCTTGAGTATCTTAAGAAAGGAGTGGACGGTCTGCGCACCCGATACTCTTCTACCTTGATCAATGTTGAGTTTTTGGTCATTCCATTTTTTGAACCGAACAATTTGCCCGAGTCCGATCGATTTTTACTTTTTGATCCATTCCCCGAAATTTCGTCACGTAAAAAAGAAGAACCGAACACAACATTTGAAAATACCCAGCTGGCCTTGCGGCTTTACCGCAGGATCAAGAATTTCGATGTCTCGGCCTATGCATACAGAGGTTTCTGGCTAACACCGAATATGAAGCCCGACGACCTCATTGCGCCCACGCGTGTGATAACCTTCTATCCCGATCTTTCCGTCTATGGATTAAGTGCCCAGGGCGCGGCTCTGGACGGGGTGCTAAGTTTTGAAACAGGCTATTACCAATCAAGAGAAGATGAAGGAGGCAAAGATCCATTTATTAGAAACTCTCAAATACGATTTTTAATCGGATACCAGCGCCAGATATGGGAGGACTTCACAGCGGGCGTCCAATATTATAGCGAGTACATGCTCCATCACGATGAATATGTTGAAAACCTGCCCGCGGGAGCTCCCAAGCTAGATGAGTACAGAGATATCACCACTGTCAGGCTCACCCAGTTATTGATGCACCAGACGTTGAAGCTTTCTTTTTTTGCTTTTTACAGCCCAAGCGATGATGACTATATGATTATTCCCGAAGTAAAATACAACTTTACCGATGAATTATCTGTTGCCCTGGGGGCTAACATTTTCGGTGGAGAAGAAGATGCCCCTCATTTTGGCCAGTTCGATAAAAACGACAATATTTACACTGTTATAAAATATGAGTTTTAGGTAAACTTTGATTCATTTGTAACTAAAAAAGGAGCAAAGCAGGATCTTCTAAATGGTTGAAAGTGAGCAGGAAAAAGATCCAATAAGTTGAAACGCGACATGCAATTAAGAAATAGTAGAATTTCAAAAGTACGTTTCTAATAATTGGCAAAATCATGCACAGTGAAACTGCGATACGGCTAGGCTTTTTCTTTTTTATTTTTGCCCTCGTTGCGCTCTGGGAATTTCTGGCCCCGCGCCGCACATTGGCCACTTCTAAAAAGCTGCGCTGGATCAGCAACCTGGGCATCACCTTCATGAACCCCTTTTGGGTGCGCCTGTTGTTTCCGGTCCTGGCCGTAAACATGGCCGTAAAAGCTCAGGAGCGCGGCTGGGGTCTTTTAAACAATTTTGCACTGCCCTACGGGCTGAATATTGTTGTCGGAATTATTGTGCTGGACCTGGTTATCTACCTGCAACATGTTATGTTTCATGCAATTCCAATTTTGTGGCGCCTGCACATGGTGCATCATGCCGACCTGGATTATGATCTGACAACCGGCTTGCGGTTTCACCCATTCGAGATTATCTTGTCCATGGGCATTAAGTTGTCGGTTGTGGTCATCTTTGGTCTTCCGGCTGTAGCTGTCCTGATATTTGAGGTCATATTGAATGGTGCGGCCATGTTCAATCATGGAAATATTCGTCTGCCGTTAAAAATTGACCTCATACTGCGCTACTTTATCGTTACGCCCGACATGCATCGCGTGCATCATTCCGTGATCATCCGCGAAACCAACAGCAACTATGGCTTCAATCTGCCGTGGTGGGACCGGTTGTTTGGAACGTATTGCGACCAGCCGGCTAACGGCCATGAGGAAATGACCATCGGGTTGACGCAATTCCGCGACTCCGCAAAGTTAACCCTGCCGTGGTTGTTGATTCTGCCCTTCATCGGCAATCCAGGCAGGTATCCAATCAATCGTCACTGATAAAAGACTGTGAGAAGCCCGGAGACCCAAAACAACCCGGCCTCCGTGTTGAACAAAAATTACGTATATGTCGAGATTACCAGTCAATATTTTTATGAATTCGAAAAACATTACAAATTAAGGATGTACACCTATGGAGACTGAATTTACGACTCAAGACAAAAAATGGATTCAAAATACTATCCGGGAAACATATTCGAAAGCCGCTAAAGGCCCAAAAGGCCTGTTTAATTATCCCACGGGCCATGAGGGGCTGACGGCTTTAAAATATGATCCTGAACTTCTGCAGGCGTTACCCCCGGATGTTGCCGCTTCATATTGCGGAGTGGGTAATCCCTTCACACTGGGGCTGATAAATGCAGGAGATGCGGTTCTGGATGTGGGCTGCGGAGCCGGCGTCGACACGCTCTTTTCCGCGATGATAACAGGCCCTTCGGGAAAAGTGGTGGGGATCGATTTAACACCCGCAATGCTGGAAAGGGCAAAAAAAAATCTTTCAATGACGGATTTAAAAAATGTTGCATTTAAGGAAGGATCGGTTGAAAATTTGCCCTTTGCAGACGAAGACTTTAACATTGTAACTTCAAACGGGGCTTTAAATCTGGTCCCCGACAAGGCCAAGGCCTTTGCTGAGATCTGCCGGGTCTTAAAACCAGGTGGACGCCTGATGGTTGCAGACCTAATTCTCACAGGAAAGCTGCCCAAGGAAAAAGATAAAATAATTAAAAGCTGGGCTCAATGAGAGGGCGGGGCGATACCGGGAAAGGATTTCCTGGCAATGCTCAAAAAGGCCGGCTTTGTGAATGCTGAACTGGTCGAAAAAACGGGTTTCAACAGTTCCCCAGCTACAGAAGGGGTATTAATCCGTGCTGGAAAATAAAAAAAAAGGAAGCAAATTATCTCATGAGCTTGCAAGGGAAAATTGTTCGCAGTTCTGTCGTGATTTTTTATTTATTAATCGGGCTCGAAATCATCATCATGATCAGCCCCTTTGCGGCCTATTTCTATGCCGGGTATGGCCCGTTACTCAACACGCTCTATGCTTTTCCGGCCACTGCCTGGCTGACCGG
>Ga0255055_10002166_pt1 | contig 13995 bp, 10 predicted proteins | sample JV7_2_27_MG_FD_188633 | JGI IMG/M metagenome (GOLD analysis project Ga0255055, IMG submission 188633) | Seawater microbial communities from Jervis Inlet, British Columbia, Canada - JV7_2_27 | ecosystem: Environmental > Aquatic > Marine > Inlet | place: Canada: British Columbia | collected...
AAATCATAGGCGTCCCCTCTCTACCTCTCTATTTTTTCAGCTCTGATGCATTTTATAAAAATATCATAATTGACAAGTTACGAGGCTTACCTTATAATTGACCAGAATATTGGTCAACTAAAATGGAGGTCTATTTATGAAAACATTATCTTTATCTGAGGCCAAAATGAAACTCAGCGAGCTGATTGAAAGGGTTTATTCAACTGATGAAGAGGTGGTCATCACAAAAAACGGTCGCCCTGCAGCGGTATTGATCAGCCCTGATGAATTTGAAGGCTGGAAAGAGACAATTACGATAAAATCCGACAGCGATCTGATGAAGGAAATTCGGAAAGGAATCAGCGCTTTAAAAAAAGAAAGCACGCTGTATACATTGGAAGAGTTATTCGAGTAAAAAATGGCGTCGAGACAGCCGAAAAAAAATAAGCTCCGGGTTCCTGATCATATTGTCTCCTTAATCCGAAAATCTCACCCTGAAATCAAAAGAAAGATTAAGGCGGGTTTGGAGTATATTCTGAAAGAACCCGGCGTGGGCAAATCCCTCAAGGATGATCTGGAAGGTCTTCAAAGTTATCGCGTAAGTCGCCTCAGAATAATCTATCGAATTTCAACAAAAAACATCATTGAAATCGTAGCAATCGGGCCTCGCATAAATATATACGAAGAAACTTTCAAGATTATTAAAAAAAAGGCCGAATCATAAACACATTTCAAAAAACACAAACTTGTTTTGGTTTTGGGGACGTCCATTAATATATAAATAACTCCTAATTTGAGCGACGCGTGCACAATCTGCGGATCTTTTTATGGGACACAGATCTGCCCCAATGGAATCCTCCAGAGGAGGTTCGCATAGCGAAATTCCATAGGGCAGGCACAGATTTTTTCTTTTATCTGTGTTTATCTACGTTCTAATTTTAGTTATGGATCTAATCTGTGTAATCCTCCAAAAAGATTGGCGGACAAGTCTGCGGATAATATTTAATCTGCGTATAGAAGGGGGAAAAACCCGGAGTCAGCAGCACCAGGAGAAGAATCAGGAAAACCCTACCTCCCCCGGGGAAGCAGCCATGCTTTGAAGAAAGGATTAACAAATCTAATTTCCTTTCCGCTTTTAAACAGGATGTTGATGTCGATCATTCGTGTAATCGCCCGGTTCACAGATGCAGTACTGTGCAGCCCGACTGCTTTCACAAAGTCCATAGAATAAACACTTTTTCCGCCTTCCCTTGCTAAAGCCGAAAGGCACTTGAACTGAAAGTCAGTCAGAAGACTGACAAAAGCTTCGTAAGACTTTTGCTCCCTGGTGAATATCAACTCAAGGGCGGACTTCAAATTGCCCGGGGAAACGGCGTCATTTACCGAAGTGACCTCCCACAAGACCTCACAAAGCTGCTGAATGTCTCCGGTCACATTATTGGCGATATTGAATACATGCTTCAAGGTCTCTGGCAATACTTTACGCTTTCCACTTTCAAATTTTTTTATCAAAAACTTTGAGAATTCTTCAACCGGCAGCGGGTCAACGGTGATCGGAATCGCCGATTTAAAAAAGGCTGAGTTCGGAGAAATAAATATTTCATCCATTTTGTGTCGTATGCTCCCCACAAAGACATAGGGAATATTGCTGTGAAACTGAATCTTGCTCCTTAAAAGGGCAATGGCCTCGTCGGCGTCGTTGATTTTTAGAATGTCCTGGAATTCATCAAAGACAACCACAAAACGTTTTTTCTGCGCCAGAGATTCAATCAAATCAAGCACTTCCTGGATTGAACCAGCCTTCAGTTCCACGGAGGCGTCAAAGGTAACTACCGGCATTGATGTTATAGGATCTACAGAAATTGTCGGTTTGAGATACGACAGGGTCTGAATTATTTTAGCCGTCCAGCTCGCTTTTTTTTCCAGGGTAACGATTGCCCTGAGCATCCTCTTGCACAACGCATCAACAGACTTTATGCCAAGAAGATCCATATACAAGATATCGGTTCCCTTTAGCTTTCTGACCGCCTCATATACAAGAGATGACTTTCCGATACGTCTTTCTCCGATCACCACTAGGTTCTGGGATGCTTCCATGTGAGCGGCAATTTGTTTCAACAGGTCTTTTCTGCCACAGAAATCGTTTCCCAGAACTATCGACCCATATTTGAAAGGGTTCATGAAACACCACCTTTCATCATAACGTATTTAGCACTTTTGTTTTTAGCATAATTGTTAGTAACACAACTGTTATAAAATTGCAACGGCTCAATTAAAAAAGCGTTCTTTTTATCAGTGAAGGGGGGACAATAAAACGCTTGATTTTACCTGCTGTTGCCTTTTCGCTTATGATGATAATATTGAGGCATCTTTCGTTATTTTAATTTCTGATTTTAAATTCCAGGGAATGGGCTTGTAATCAGTATCTATGGTTTATAATTTTCGCCTGTTTGGCTTATTTTTGCAATTAACCTGCGTTTTGGATAACCGTCCGCACGTGGTGGCAGAAGGAGTTTGAGAAATGAATTGGAAAAATTTTAAATCGATCATGGTGTTCACTTCGGTAATTGTCCTGGGTGCTTTCACCAGCGGTCTGGCTTCCGATGCTGTGGAGTGGAACGTCCATAAAACGCTGCAATTGGATGCGACCCCCATTGACGTGGCCATCACCTCCGACGGACGACGGATTTTCGTGCTGACCGAACAGGGGGAAGTTATCATCTATTCGTCAAACAAAAAAGTAGAGGCTAAAATTGATGTCGGCAAACACGTGGACCAGATAAAATTAGGCCCCAGGGGATCTACGCTCATTTTAAAGAGCGGCAAGAACAAAACCGTTCAGATTGTCACCCTTGACTTTCTCCAGAAAATTCATGTTTCCGGCGCTCCTTTTAAGGGACCCGAAGATGCCGCCGTGGTGGTTGCCGTTTTCGATGACTTTCAATGACCGTACTGTGCCCGGCTGGTGCCGGTACTCGAGCAGGTGCTCGAGAAATATCCGGATGATGTCAAAATTGCCTTTAAAAATTTTCCCCTCCGGAATCACAAATACGCCATGAAGGCGGCTGTTGCGGCCCTGGCTGCCGGAAGTCAGGGAAAATTCTGGGAGTTTCACGACCTGTTGTTTGAAAATTACAACCGGCTCAATGACCAGAAAATTAAAGATATTGCCCTGGCAGTCGGTCTAAATCAGGAAGAATATGAAAAAAAGAAGAAGGATCCCGCAATAACCAGACAGGTCAGACAGGATCTTTCAGAAGGGCAAAAGGCCGGTGTCAGAGGCACGCCCACCATATTTATCAACGGCATACGGTTGAGAGATCGCAGCCTCAAAGGATTTCAGGCAGCTATCGATAAGCAATTGCAAAAGCTCGGCAAGACAGCCACCAAACCGTCTTCCTGAAATACACACAGACAGATGGGGAAATACAGGGCCTATGATTTTATACCGCTTTCCATCATAATGTTCCGAATTAAGGAATAGGGGCATAAGTGGTTGTAGAAAAAAAAGTTTGAATACCGGACCGTTTTTTTGACAACCACTAAATACCGCTTTCCATCAAAATATTCCGAATTAGGGAATTGGGGTATAAGTGGTTGTAGAAAAAAACGGTCGCGGCACGCCCGTCTTCGCTGAAGCTACGGCGCGGCACGCAAGTCATGAGGGGGCTTATTCACACACAGGAGGAAACATGAGAACGATCAACGGAATCATGTGGAGGCTGCCGATGCAAGACGCGGACGGATCGATTGATTTGTCCTGACCTATACTTGAGTATATTAAAAGGGAAGATTTTTTTCAGCTGAAGGCCAGGCATTTCAGGAATAAGAAAAAAAAGACAGAACCAAAATGATCCTGCCTAAATCGGTGTTTCCAAGCATCTATTCTAAGATTGTGTTCTGAATACTTCTCTACGTTGTACGGGGGTATAGTTCTCGATGATTTAGACTAACCCTGCGTTCGGACGCTCTTCTTCGTGCCATTGGACTCCTACGATCAAATCCTTTTCTACGGTCCCAACCCGATCTTTTTTCCGGAATATAAGCTGTATATTGAAATTTCCGCCTATCAGTTCCCGAACGGGTTCCACCATTATCTGTCATTTTTAACTCCTTGTCCGCATTATTCATTAAGCGGACCCTGGCCACCTAATAATTTTTTTTGTATACTTTTTAACTTAAAATTCGGCTTAAATCATTTTCGCTCAGCGTCATCAAGGTTTTATCTTTGACATTTCTACGTCTATCTGCGATACCGCTACGCTGGTCATTCCAAATATATGTATTCCTTTTGCGCCTGTCTTTTATCCCAGAACGCCTTTCCTGAAATGAAGCATCTGATAAATTCTTAACGAACGGTTTTGTATTGTCCCTCACTTCATTATTCGATTTTCTTAACTTTCGGATCATATCTCAAAAAACCCTTCCGGTAATCTGAAAACGCTGCTTAGAAATTTGAAGATTAGGAAAATTGTATTTCCAATGTATAGAATTTATAAAGGAGGTTGTCAATAATTTTTAATAATATCAGCAGTATATGTAATATATTGCACAATTATATGAAAAAAAATACCACTTTTGGGTAGGGACGCCTATGATTTTATGCGTTTCTATTCTTTGGGTTAGATCCTTCTCTCTCCTAAGTGTTTAGTTGTGATGGGAAACCGCTTGGGTGGGGCTCTGATGGTCGGCAGATGACACATGGACTGTGTCAGTCTCCGGGGATTTTAGCAGTTCGGCTAGATCCGTTGTTTTTTTCAGCGTCATTTCATTATCGGTTAGGCGCACGTAATATGTCGGCTGTTCGGTCCAGGCGCCGGTGTTTAAGTACCTGATCCCATTAACAAACTGTTCTTCAGCATAATGGGTATGCCCGCAAGTGACGGCCTCAAATCCGTTTTCTTTAGCGTAATTTACAGCATTTAACATTACATTTTTTCGCAGATACTCATAAAAACTTTTCCATTTCTTGGCATAATGGGCCACGTGGACCGGGCGGGCACCCAATTTAACCCTTAGATCATGCATCATTTTAAAGGCCTTTATGAACATCCGGCTGCGCGGCATGACATCATCGAAAAAATCTCCATGAGTGATGAACAGTCTTTTTTGTAAGGCGTGGTGCTGCTTTATCTGTATTTTGCCTAAATTATCAGGGATATATCCGTTGTCGTGATTTCCCCGCACCCAGACAATCCTTTGAAGATAGGACATCTGTTCAAAGCGGTCCAGTATCTGTTGGTCGGCCGGCTTCATTTTCGCATAAGGATTGTCAATGATATCTCCATTTAAAATAAATTCAACATCTTCGGGAATATTATTCAGAAATTGCATGAAGTTTTCGTGTAAAAAGTAGCGGGAACCGATGTGCAGATCACTGACAATGATAGCTTTCATAATATTCGATAGTTACGGGTTAAAATTAAACGTGTTTTTTATACCGGAACGTTTTTTTGACAACCACTATAGAAGCAATCGAGCGTTTATTGGATTATACATCAAAAATGTCCTAAAAGGTTAAAATATTACGAGTTGTTAATTTTGAGCATCTAATCAAATATCGGTTAAATTATTGGAAACTTTAAATAATGAAATATTCGAATTGGGAACTGATTCGATTCAAAACGATACGAAGGGTATGGCAGGTAAAAAGAGGCGGGTGCTGCTTATAAGATCATCCATTTGCAGATCTCCGAACCGGGGTTGCTAAAAGGCCGGCCAAGGGCATTTGCCAGTTCAGCTTTAAGTTTCTATGGGTTTGAATTACAATAATTCTGAATCATTACTCAGCGGGTTCCCGAAGCCTTATCTTTCAGGCCGCAAGACCACTTATCTATTTTAAGTTAAAGAAGCCAGAGCCTCTTTGGCCTGTTTCAGGTAAACTTCCGCTTCGCATTGCTCAAAGAGTTCAATGGCTTTGGAGAAGCATTCTCTGGCTTGGTCGGTTCGTTTCTTGGCTTTGTGCAATAATCCCAGATCCAGATAGGCCCTTGCAATGGTGTTTTTGGAACCTATCTCTTCTCCAATTTCAATAACTTGATGTAAAAGCTTTTCTGCTTTTTCAGCAGCTGAAGGAACGTTTCTTAACAGAAAACCGATATTTTTGGCCATGGTGAGAAAGCTGGTAGGCTTAGCCCCCTCTACGATCTGCAAATAAATATTACCGAGAATATACTCTGTATTCGCCAGCATATACTTGCGTTCATTTTTTTTATATGATTCCCGTACGCATTCGATCTTTTTTAATCCACGACTCATCTGGCCTTTTGCGATGCAATTAATGCCGTACAACATACTGGCTGGACTTCCCCAAACTTCATAGCCTTTATCACGGCTAAAGGATTCAACCTGCTTAATTTCTTCTTCGATCTCCAGCAATTGGCCGCTGAAGGCATGAATGAAACCGAGGGTCATCTTACCACCTATCGAATAGATGGGATCAACTGAAACTTTGATTGCCTTCTGAATGTATTCCTTGGCCGCTTGGAAATTTCCTGCGATAAAGTGGCTCATTCCGATCGCTTGATAGCCTAAAAAGATACTTCGAACATTCGAATGTTTTTGACCAAAGTCCAGCAGCTTTTCTCCGGCTTCAAGTACCTTTTTCCTCTCCCCTTTGTAATTATATGCCACGGAGATACCTCCGAGGGATTTAAAAAAGAGATAGTGATCGGATTTGAGTACATTTGCGATTTTTTGTGCTCTTTGCCCCTGGGTTATGGCTTCATCTAAAAGACCCAATTCACAACAGGTCCAGCAAAGCCAGGTACAGGCATAACCGATAATTTTATCGTTTTGGATCGTTTCACCGATCTTAATTGCTTTGTGAAGATATTCGTAAGAATTTGTATACTTTTCCCTGAAGTAAATGGTTAAACCCATCCAGGCGTAATACATTCCGAGCCTTTCCTTATCGTCTAAAGTCTCAGCAAGAGCTTCATGGGAGACGAATAGCTTCTCAAACGCGATACAATCCGCCCGGTAGTAGAAAACCATGGCCCAATCTAAAATCAGATCAATTAGAAGGAGCTCCTCGTCTCTGGTTTTGTCGGCTTTATTCGATAGCAAGTCAAAAGCTTCCTGGTAGTATTTATGGGCCTCTTCCACGGCATAGCGTTTCAGGCTTTTTGCAGCGGCCTTCATTAAATACGTTACGGCGTTAATAACGGACTGGCCCTGCTGGAAGTGATAGGCCAGGGTTTCATAAAACTCAGGCAAGCGGTCATGAAAAAGCTGCTCCATCACTAATCCGATGCGCTCATGGATGACCCGGCGTTCCTTTTTCAGAAGACCGTTGTAAACCACTTCCTGGGTCAGTGCGTGTTTGAAGATATATTCCAGATCCGGCTGCAGGGCTCTTGCCCGGATCAGATCCAGCCGTTCCAGGCTGCGCAGGCTCCCGTCAATCTGGTGCTCCAATTCCGTGATGCGATTAAGGATCTCATAAAAAAAGGTCCGCCCGATCACCGAGGCTTCCTGTAAAATTCGTTTACTTTCCTTTTCCAACCGGTCCAGCCTGCCGGAAATCACCCCATGGATGGTTGATGATATTTCGGCCTCGGTTATTTCCCTGGTAAGCTTCCACTTGCGGTTGTCTCGAATTAGCGTGTCCGATTCGATCAGAGAATTGATGACTTCTTCAATATAAAAAGGATTGCCCTCGACTTTATCCTGGAGAAAGCGCTGCAATTCTGCAGGGATCGTTTCTGTCGTCAATAATGATTCCACCATGCCCTGCGATTCGGATGTTGAAAGATCCTGCAGACGGATTTCCTGGTAGGGGTGGGTCATGGCGCTGATCTGGTGGCCGGTGAAAAGTGAAATGATCGGTCGATAGACGCACAGAAACAGGATGGGGTCCCTTGATTCTGACAGAAGCAAACGGATGAGGTCTAAAAAAGAAGGATCGGCCCAGTGCAGGTCTTCCAGGCGGACAATGGTTGGCGCCCGTTGAGCCAGCGATGAAAGTATCGTCTGGATGGCCTTTTGCAGCTGCGCTTTCCAGAAAGCCGGGCTGACCTCATCGATTTCCGGGTAGCTCAATGAATATAAACTTCCGATGTAGGGGATGAAATCGGTGTTCTCACCCACCAGAGAAGACACGCCGGATTCTATCTTTTCTTTTACGCGTTGCGGCGGATCGCCTTCCTCGATTTGAAGGGAACGATTCAAAAGGTCAATCAGCGGGAAATAGGGCGTATTCTGACTGTGAGGATAGGCGTGGCCCTCCAGCCACTGAATCTCTTCCAGATCTAAAGAAGCTTTAAACTCCTGGATGAGCCTGCTCTTGCCGGTGCCGGCCGGGCCGTAAATGGAAAAGACCGCACCACGGCCCTCCTTTAGTTTGCGGGCGACATCGGTTAACTGATTCATTTCGACTTTGCGGCCGATCAGCTCAGCCTGAAAACCATGCAGGCGGTGGATTTTGATGGGCTGTTCTTTTTGGGCGATAACTTTATAGATTCGGATGGGCTCAGATTTGCCCTTAACCGTGGCCGGCTCAAGTTCTTTAAAATCAAAATAGCCTTCCGACTGATAATAGGTATCCGCACCGACGAGGATATCGTCGGCCATGCCCAGACTACTCAGCCGCGCCGCCACGTTAAGGGTGTCGCCGGCAACCCCGTGGGTGCCTTTTTCCAGATTAATTTCGCCGGTTACCACCAATCCGGTATTGATCCCGCTGTGCATCACCAGGGGTTGTTCGATACGCTCCTCGTATTGCGGGCTCAAAGAATTTACCAGGTTGTGGATTTCCCGGGCGGCTTTAATGGCCCGGACCGGGTCATCCTCGTGGGCTTGAGTGGCCCCGAAGAGCGCCATGACGGCGTCCCCGGCAAATTTTTCGACAAAGCCCTCATATTTGGTGATGACCTTTGAGATGTCATCAAAAATTTTACTGGTGATATCTTTGACTTCCTCGGGATCAAGCATTTCAGACATGGCGGTGTAACCGGAAAGGTCCGAAAAAAGGGCGGTTACGTGCTTGCGTTCGCTCGCGATGGGTTTGGGGGATGGGGCCTCTTTATCCGGGGCAGGTTCCGGAATCTGGGGCTCGGGTTTTGAGGGCTGCTTTAAATCCCGGCCGCAGGAGTCACAAAACTTGGCCCGGGGTGGCAGGGACTTTTCGCAATTGGGACATTGAATTCCCAGTTCCGCACCGCACTCCAGGCAAAAGACGGCCCCTTCCCTGTTTACTACCTGGCAATTTGGGCATTCCATTTTTTATACCCCTTTTGCTCACGCAAACCCGCGAAGCCGCAAAGAAAAAAATGCTTTTAGACTTTCCATCTCTTAGATCAATGTGGTTTGAAAATTTAAGAGGTATCACGTCAACAGGCGGCAAATGTTCTCCAACAGCTCGCTGAGTGATTTATCTTTAGAGGAAATTTAAATTATGTCGATGAACAACGTTTAGGGTGAGACTAGAATCCATCTCAAAAAAGCGTCTAAGTGCTCATGGCTGTGTTACGGATCGGCTCAAAATGCTCACATACTAACGTGTATGCTGCGCTTTTTCGCCGATCCGCGCCTTGCCATGAACCCTGATCCACATTTTTGAGATAGATTCTGAATTAAGAGCTCAGCTTTCGCATCAGAATGAGTTTTGGTGAAAAGCCACACAGCATGCCGGTTTCTGCTATAATTAAAATTTTGCTTGAAGCCTGTCAAGAATTTTGATTTTAGGTGAGTAGTAAAATCAGATGCGAAATGCCGCCATCGGGCAAAAGATGAGGTTTTGAAGCCAGTTTTTATTTTTTCAGAATTTGTGTTATTTTCCCCGACAACTCCTCCATGGTAAAGGGTTTCTGCATAAAGCCGTCACAGCCGCGTTCCAGCAGCTCAATTGCCTGCCCGTCAACACTGTAGCCGCTTGAAAGCAGGACCTTCACCTCCGGATTAATGGGTTTGATTTTGTCATAGACCTCCCCGCCGCCCATATCCGGCATAATGATATCTAAAAGGACCATCTTGATTTTATCTTTGTTGGCTTCAAAAATGTCGACGGCCTCGGTGCCGTTATGGGCTTTGAGAACGGTATATCCTAACTTTTCAAGCATGTTGACGCCCACGTCCAGCACCAGTTCCTCATCGTCAACAATCAACAGGGTGCCGCTTCCCTTAATTAGTCTGGCGTCTGCTTCAGGATTGTCTTCGACCCCTTTTTCGGCAGCAGGCAGAAAAATGGTGAAAGTCGTTCCATGACCTTTTTCAGATTCCACATCAATATATCCGTCATGACTCTTAACAATGCCGTAAACCGAGGCCAATCCCAGCCCGGTGCCCCGGCCCATTTCTTTTGTTGTAAAAAAGGGGTCAAAAATCCGTTCCAGGGTCGCTTTGTCCATACCACTGCCGGTATCGGTGATGGTTAGTTGAACGTAGTTGCCCGGCTTGGGATGGTAATGGTCGCTTTTGATATTCAGATGGGTTTCATTTTGTGTTTTTAGAAAAAGCTTACCGCCGCCGGGCATTGCATCGGCGGCATTTACGTAGAGGTTTAACAGCACCTGTTCAATCTGGCCCTGATCGGCCGCTATCGAAAACAGGTCATCTTCAAATTCTCCCTCAATGGTAATTTCCTTGCGCGTTCGTCCGAAAGTTTCTGCGCTTTCATCCACGATCTGATTTAAATCAACCGGCTTGACATTGAATTTTCCTTTGCGGGCATATCCCAGCATCTGCTGCGTGAGCTGGGCGCCGCTTTTGACCTGTTTTTCAATATTTTTCAGCGGCTCAAAATTAGGGTGGGTGTTATCAATTTCAAAGAGCATGAGCGACGTGTTCCCCTGGATATTCATCAGCAGGTTGTTAAAGTCATGGGCGATTCCGCCGGCAAGGGTGCCCAGGGCTTCAAAGCGCTGAGCCTGCTGGAACTGGACCTCCAGCTTGCGGCGTTCTTCTTCTGCTTTTTTGCGGTCGGTAATATCGATCATAAAACCTCGCAAACCAACGGGTTTGCCTGCTTTAAAAATGGGGGCGGAATGAATGATTACCGGGAAGGTGCCGCCGTCTTTTCGAAGGGCGATATACTCATTAATGCCGGTCCGGTTCCCGCTTAATATTTGGGCAATATTTTGTTTGGCGCGATCGCGATCCGCCGGTATGAGCATGTCAAGGCTGCTTAAGCCCTGCTTGAGATCAGTTTGCGTATAGCCGAAATAGTTATAAGCATTACGATTTACAAACGTCAGTCGGCCTTCTAAATTGACCTCAAAAATGGTTTCCGGCATCAATTCAGCCAGCTCTCTGAATCTTTCTTCACTTTCGCGCAGCGCGACTTCCGCCTGCTTGCGTTTGGTGATGTCCTTGGCAATCCCGGCGATACGCACCACCTGTCCATTTTCATTCCTGATGGCAAACCCCCTGTCCGATACCCAGCGCACCGAGCCATCCGGCTGCACGATGCGATATTCTCGTTCTTCACCGCCGCCGGTGTGGGCAATTTTTTCAAATGACGCTCGGGCATATTCCAGATCATCCGGGTGGACGCTTTCAGCCCATTCGTTATCTCGAGCATAAAGGTCTTCGATGGCGCGACCCCATATGCTCTCATAAGCCGGACTGGTATAGATCACTTCTCGTTTATCCCAAGCATAAAGCCAGAAGGCTTCACTGATATGTTCGGCCATCTCGCGAAAGCGTTCCTCGCTCTTGCGAAGCTTTTCTTCGGCTCTGCGGCGCTCGTTCATTTCATCGTTGAGCTGTTCAAATGCTTCGCGATACCGATTTTCGGATTCTTTGAGCGTCCGCTGATTATCGATCAGTGCTAATTGATATTTTTTCTTGAGGCGCTCGAAAAAGAAAGAGGCCATGATAACCAGCATAAAGGCGATATAAAAACGCAGTTTAAATTCTGATACAACCAGGCTTTCATTGCCGCTGACATAGAGCTCGAGGACGAGCAGCGTACAAAATAAAACCGATACCCACAGCAATGCCCGGGCCGTCCCCAGGGCAAAAAACACCAGCACCGTAAAGAGAAAGGCCCACGGCATCCGGCTTAAATTGCCCTCGACGCCCACGGTGTAGGCGATAAAGAACCCAAACAGTGCAACCAGGATGTTTAAAAAATAGGGATAGAGCTGATTTTCGTTTATTTTGTAGCCGGACTTGTTAATCGTCACAAAAAGGCCAAGAAGGATGAAAAACATTAGAATTAGAACAATCCCGACCAGATATCGGCCGACAATGAGGTCATAAATCATAAAGATGCCCAAAACCGGCAGGCCGACAATCATGCATACATTGACCAGATATTTCTGGTTATTCAATTCCGTGGATTCGGTAAGGTTGGCTTCATCACGGCTGATTAAGGCGGCCATTTTTCATATCCTTGTTTTTGGAAAGCGAATTGCAGGGCTTTTTTCTATAATTTTTGAGGGGATATATTATTATACCCTTAAAACGCTCAGATGCCAAAATTTTCTTCATTGTAGGCGGCCGGTTTTATCGAATTGGAAACTCAACTCATTTGGATCATGCGGTTAAACGATGGTTAATGGGGAGAAGGACAGGTTGAAGATTAAAAAGGACCGGGTTGAATAGGGTCGCCAAGGCGGCAATGGACGGGAATATTGGGGTTGTTTTAGTGGGTTTAACCCGCGAGGGATTGCTCAATAAGATCAGGCGCTACAAGATCAAGTTGTAGTTAAGACGAGAAGATATCTTAAAAACCGCAGCATGGAAACTAGTTCGCTTCTATTGCCTGTCTGACAACAGTTGCCAGATCGCGCATCACCAGCGGTTTCATCAGGAAGGTTTGAATGCCCATATCGGAGGCATTCCGGCGGGTAAATTTCTCGCTGTAACCGGTGCACAGAACGACCGCAATATCGGCGCGGATGTCCATGATTTTTTCGGCCAGCTTATCACCGCTCATGTTGGGCATGACAATATCGGTAATCACCAGGTCGAATCGATTGGGGTCTGCCTTGAAAAGCTCCAGGGCTTCGATGCTGCTCGTTCGCGTGGCAACACTATACCCCAGGCGTTCCAGCATTTGCTTTCCAATTTCCACCAGCGGCTGCTCATCATCTATCAACAGAATACGTTCAGATCCCATCGGCAGCGGTGTGGAAATTTCGTCTTCCGCTGTCAATTTTCGTTTTATGGTGGGTAGATACACGTGAAATGCGGCGCCTTTACCCACTTCGCTTTCAACCGTCACCGCACCATTGCAGGATTTGACAATTCCCTGGACCACCGCTAACCCCAGACCGGTGCCTTTACCTTTTTCCTTTGTTGTAAAATAGGGGTTAAAAATCTGGGGCTGGGCATCGGGATGAATACCCTCCCCACTGTCTTTAACACTCAGTTTCAGATAAGATCCCGCTTTAAGGTCCGGGATGCCGGCGGCAGCCTTTTGATCTAATTCGACGTTGCCCAAGCTGATTTCAAGAACACCGTCTTTTTCATTGATCGCATGGGCAGCATTGGTGCAAAGGTTCATCAGCACCTGGTGGATCTGGGTTGGATCCGCTTCAATGACACCGGTATCTTTTTCAATGTGCTGCTGAATTGAAATTGTGGCCGGCAGAGAAGCCCGCAGCATCTTGATGGCCTCTTTGGCAAGATGGGCCACCTGAATGGGCTTGCGCTCCTGTTTGTTCTGACGGCTGAAAGCCAAAATTTGCTTGACCATGTCGCGGGCGTGTTTGCTGGCGCTAAAAATTTCTTTTAGATTTTGCCTGACCTCTGCATCCACGTTTGCGTTCATCAATATCAGCTCTGTATAACCGATAATGACGGAAAGAATATTATTAAAATCGTGTGCGATTCCGCCGGCCAACGTTCCAATGGCCTCCATCTTCTGGGCCTGCTGAAGCTGATATTCCAGGTTTTTCTTTTCTTCCTCAGCCTGTTTTTGTTCCGTGGTGTCGTGCACCACAACCGTTGCGCCCTTTGGTCTTCCATCGGCGGCATAAATAATACTTGAGTTTATCAGCACCCAGAATTCATGGCCGGTTTTGGCTCTGATTTTGAATTCAACCGATGACGGTACTTTCTGGCCTT
>Ga0255055_10002167_pt1 | contig 13994 bp, 13 predicted proteins | sample JV7_2_27_MG_FD_188633 | JGI IMG/M metagenome (GOLD analysis project Ga0255055, IMG submission 188633) | Seawater microbial communities from Jervis Inlet, British Columbia, Canada - JV7_2_27 | ecosystem: Environmental > Aquatic > Marine > Inlet | place: Canada: British Columbia | collected...
CTGACTAATGTAGTCAATTATTGGGGAAAAAGGTGATAAAGGGAAGTATTTTTTTCAACCGCTTTTCCTTGATTCCCCGTACCGCCAGCAGATCGTCGGGCCGTAGGAAGCCCCCAAGCCTTTCTCGTTCCTTCACGATCGCCTTCGCCACGGGGTCGGAGATTCCGGGGAGGCCGGATATCTCTTCGTATCCGGCCCTATTCAGATTAACTCGCCGTCCGAGGAGAAACTTCTGTCGGACCGTCAAGGGTCCGGCATGCCCTCCCGTCGCCACGTCTCCTCCCCGGGCCCCCGGAGAACCGTCCCGGACGGATCCGGATTGCGGGATAAATCCACCCGGGGGAGACGATTGCCTTGTGAACAGGACCCACCCCGAGGCCCCCAAATTCCATACCAGAACAATCAGGGATAGGAGGAGAACAGCTCTCGGATCCCTACCTCTCCTATTCCGGAAGGATTCCCCGGGACTTCCAGAGTTTGTACCGGATTCCGTCGACCAGGGCCTGCCAGGACGCTTCGATGATGTTGTGCGAGACACCTACGGTTCCCCACTGGGTTTCCTTGTCCCCCGAGCGTATCAAAACCCGTACCGAAGACCCCGTCCCTTCCGCGCCGATCACCCGGACCTTGTAGTCGAGCAGTTCCACCTCGGAGAGTTCCGGGTAAAACTTCTCGAGCGCCTTCCGGAGGGCGTTGTCCATTGCGTTCACCGGGCCGTTGCCGATCGCCGCCGTGTGCTCGACCGTCCCGTCGACCTCGACCATGATGGTCGCCTCCGCGAGGGGCGTCTCCCCCTCCGAACGCTTCTCGTCGATCACCCGGAACCCCTTGAGCTTGAAGAACGGCTTGTGCGTCCCCATCGTCCTGCGGACCAGGATCTCGAACGAGGCCTCGGCCGCCTCGAACTGGTACCCCTTGTGCTCGAGATCCTTGATCTGTTCGAGGATCCCCTCCGCCGCGGGGTCGCCGGTTTTGAACTCGATCCCTTTCTCCTGGAATTTCGAGAGTATATTGCTCCTTCCGGAGAGGTCGGATATGAGAACGCGCCTTCTGCTCCCCACCGTTTCGGGGTCGATGTGCTCGTACGTCCCCGGATGGCGTCGGACTGCCGATACGTGCATCCCCCCCTTGTGCGCGAACGCTGCGCCACCCACGAACGGCTGGTGGAGCCAGTGGCCGATATTGGCCACCTCCGCAACATACCGGGAAAGATCCGCCAGTTTTTTCATCTGTCCCTTCGGCAGGACCTCGCGCCCCATCTTCAGTGCGAGGTTGGGGATGATGGAGACGAGGTTCGCGTTGCCGCACCTCTCGCCGTAGCCATTGATCGTCCCCTGCACCTGCGTCGCGCCGTTTTCCACTGCCACCAGGGTGTTGGCCACGGCCATCTCGCCATCGTTGTGGGTATGGATTCCGAGCGGGACCCGGGTTGTTTTCCGGACCTCCCGGACGATTTTCGCCACCTCCGACGGCAACGATCCTCCATTGGTTTCGCACAGGACGAGGCAGTCCGCCCCCCCGTCCCGGGCGGCCGAAAGCGTCTTCATGGCGTACTTCGGATTCCGCTTGTATCCGTCGAAGAAGTGCTCGGCGTCGAAGAAGACCTGCTCCGTTCGTCCCTTGAGGTATTCCACTGTCTCCCGGATGGCCTTCAGGTTCTCGTCGAGCGTGGTTCGAAGCGCCTCGGTCACGTGAAAGTCCCACGACTTCCCGACCACGGTGATGACGGGCGTTTCGGCGGAGAGGAGCGCCTTCATGTTGGGGTCTTCCCCCACCTTCTTCCCCACGCGGCGGGTCATGCCGAACGCGCACAGCTTCGCCGTCTTCAGGCGGAGCCGCTTCCCCAGCGCGAAAAACTCCTTGTCCTTGGGGTTCGAACCCGGGTACCCACCCTCGATGTAGTGGATTCCGAACTCGTCGAGCCGTTCCGCGATCGCAACCTTGTCCTCCACGGAGAGGGAGACCTCCTCGGATTGCGTCCCGTCCCGAAGCGTCGTGTCGTACAGGAATACCTTTTTTATCGCCGCCATGATTTTCCTTCCCCTTTTCCGAGAAACCCCTTCAAGCGTTTGCCGGTTTTCCCAGGCCGAACGCGTTATGCAGCACGCGTACGGCAAGCTCGGTGTACTTTTCCTCGATGATGCAGGAGATCTTGATCTCCGACGTGGTAATTCCCAGGATGTTGACCCCTTCGGTGGCCAGCGTCTCGAAGACCTTCATGGCCACACCGGAATGGGAGCGCATCGCCAACCCGACGATGGAGACCTTCGCAATCTTGTCGTCCCCCACGACTCTCTCCGCGCCGATCTCCCGGGCAACCACCTCGGTGAGCATCAACGCCTTCCTGTAGTCGGCTCGACCTATCGTGAACGTCAGGTCGGTGTGCCCGGTCACGGAGACGTTCTGGACGATGACGTCTACGACGATGTTGGCCTCGCCCAGAGGCTTGAAGATCTTCGCGGCGATCCCCGGTCTGTCGGGGACTTTCACGATGGTGATCCTCGCCTCGTTCTTGCTGCACGCCACGCCGGACACTACCGCCGTTTCCATGATCTCCTCCTCCTTCGTCACGATGGTTCCCGTATTGTCGTTTAACGAGGAGCGGACGTGGATCCGAACCCCGTATTTCATGCCGAACTCGACGGAGCGAATCTGGAGGACCTTGGCCCCGAGGCTGGCCAGCTCGAGCATCTCCTCGAAGGAGATCCTTTCAAGCTTCTGCGCGTCGGAACAGATGCCGGGGTCCGTGGTGTAGACGCCGTCCACGTCGGTGTAGATCTCGCATACGTCCGCGTTCAGGGCCGCCGCGACCGCCACGGCGCTCGTGTCGGAGCCCCCTCTCCCGAGGGTGGTGATCGCTCCGGTCTCGTCGATCCCCTGAAAACCCGCGACGACCGCGATCTCGCCCTTTTTCAGGGCGGACTGGATGGTGCCCCCCTCGATCTTCTGGATGCGGGCCTTGACGAACGCCGAGTCGGTCAGCACCGGGATCTGGAATCCGGTGAAGGACCTCGCAGGATATCCCATTTCGGAAAGGGCGATCGAGAGAAGCCCGATGGTCACCTGCTCGCCCGTTGACGCCACCACGTCGAGCTCACGCTCGTTGGGCATTTCCGAGAACTGGTGCGCCAGCCCGAGAAGCCGGTTCGTCTCTCCCGCCATCGCGGACACCACGACGACCACGTCGTTTCCCTCGTCCCTGGTTCTCGCCACACGCCCGGCGACATGCTTGATCTTCTCGACGGTCCCGACGGATGTGCCTCCGTACTTCTGGACAATGAGCGCCATTGTTTCCCCTAGCCTCCAGGGATGAGGTGTTTGACGCGAGAAAGGAATGTTCCGAATCTTGGATCGTCCCTTGCTTCCACCGACAGTCTTCGCCTCTCCCCACTTAAAATGTGAAATGTAACCCTAATACAGTCGTTTGGCAATAGGATCCGTATTTTTTCCGCCCACTCCACAAGACAGACACGGTTCCCCGACACGATTTCGTCGAGCCCGATGTCCAGGGCTTCCTCCTCCGAGGAGAGGCGGTACACGTCGATGTGGGAAAGCGGCAGCCTCCCCCGGTGCTCTGTTACGATTGTGAAACTGGGGCTAACGATTCGGCCGGAGGGAATGCCGAGCGCTTCTCCCACTCCCTTGCAGAACACCGTCTTCCCGGCCCCCAGGTCGCCTGTGAGCGCCACCACATCACCCGGTTCCAGGATATCCCCGAGCGACCGGGCAACGTGGATCGTGTCCTCCTCGCAGGACAACAGAAGCGTAACTTCCATGCCGGGTCACCCGGGGTCCGGGAGGACGCTCCGCAGCCTCGGAGGGGGACTCCGTTCGTGGCTCGCCGTGCGGGGAACCTGCACGGCTGCGCTTAACCTCACTGCGCCCCCACTCCTTCGGCTTGCTGCGCCGGCAACCGGGGACCCCAGGTGATGCGGGGGGTTGCCCGAAGCGGGGGATATTCCGGGGACATTCCTGGCTTTTATCTTTTCCCGTCTCAGGAGTGTCCTCTCCCAGCTGAAGGAGTGTCCCCGCCCATTTCCGTCACTCCTCCCCGGCAGGTTCGCCGAGGGTCTGCTGGAGCGCCTCGCGTATGTTTCCGATGACGTCGGTCGCGGATACGGCCGACATCGGGTGGCGCCGGACCAGGATATCGGCGGACTGCCCGTGGAGAAAGACCCCCGCGCATGCGGCATCGGTCGGCGACAGTCCCTGGGAGGCAAGCGCCGCCACCATCCCCGAGAGGGCATCCCCCATGCCGCCCGAGGCCATGTACGGGTTCCCGGTGGTGTTGATGAAGACATCGCCCTTGGAGGTGGCGATGATCGTCCTCGCCCCTTTCAGGATCACCGTCACGTTCTCCTCCTCGGCTAAATGCTGCGCCGATCCGATCCGGGAGGCCTCGATGGCCTCGATCGATTCGCCTGTCAGGCGGGACATCTCCCCCGGGTGCGGCGTGATGATGCAGGGCGCCTCCGCCTTGCGCAAGCACCCGACCTGACCGGCCAGCGCGTTAAGCCCGTCGGCGTCGACCAGAAAGGGAACCCGGATACGGGGGATGATCTCCGCCACGAACTCCGCGGCATCCGGGTAGGTCCCCAGTCCGGGGCCCAAAACCACGAAGTCGGCGCGCGAGATCTTCTCGAGGAGAACCGGAATGCTCTCTTTCCGGAAATGGCCGGAACCGCCGTCCTCGACCCCTGCCGACATCACCTCCATCAGTTTTGCCTCCACGACGGAATGCAGGGACCGGGGCACGACGACCGTGATCAGACCCGCGCCCATCCGCATCGCTGCCTGCCCCGCCAGGCAGGGGGCACCGGTCATCCCGGGGGAACCTCCGACGACGAACACCCTTCCCCCGTCTCCTTTGTGGAAGTCGGGCGGCCGGATGGAGAGCATGCTCTTGACCACCCGTTCCTCGAGCGCCTCCGTCTTGATGTCGGTGTCGAAGACGGCCTTGGACGGGATCCCGATGTCGTAGATATCGGTCTCGCCGCAATGGATGGAGCCGGGAAGCAGCACCTGCCCGAGTTTCAGAAGTCCGAACGTGCCGGTGTAGTCCGCGCGGATCGCCTCCCCGAGGATTCTCCCGGACGTCGCGTCGATCCCGCTGGGAACGTCGACCGCAAACACCGTGGTCAGGGACAGGTTGATCGTCTCCACCACGTCCCGAACGATTCCCTGGAGGGGGGAGGTAAGACCCGTTCCGAGGATGCCGTCGACGCACAGGTGGACCTCTTCGAGGTAGCTTCTCAGATCCTCCACGCCTTCCTGGTCCCGGAGGATCCTGCACTCGACATCCATCCTCCGGAGGATCTCGTATTGGGTCCTGGCGTCCGGGGAAAGATCTTCCACTTCGGACAGGAGAAAAACCTCGACGTAAACGCCCCGGTTGGAGAGGTGCCTGGCGATCACCATCCCGTCTCCGCCGTTGTTTCCGCGTCCGCACACGATGGCGACCGACGCCTCTTCCGGCGCGACGACCCTCTCCTGGAGGATGCGCAGGATCTTCTCGGTGCAGGACCTGCCCGCGTTCTCCATGAGAACGAGTGAAGGGATCCCGTATTGCTCGATCGTCACCCGGTCGAGCTCTGCCATCTGGCGCGCCGTCGCGACCTTCATGAGGAGCCCCCCGAATCTACGATGACCACGAAAGCCACCGCCTTTCCCCCGTCATGTGTAATGCTTACGTGAATGTCTTTCCCACCGATTTTTTTCATATATTTATTGGCATTTCCATAAAGTAGTACTTCAGGTCTCCCCATGGCCCCCCGGACCGTTTCCACATCCCGCCACAGGATCCCCTGAGACTTTCCCGTTCCCAAGGCTTTTAGAACCGCCTCCTTCACGGCGAACCGGCCCGCAAGCCGCTCGGCCTCCCGGACACTCCTGCCTGCATACTCCGCCTCTGCGTCCGTGAACACCCGCTGCACGAAGCGGTCCCGGTACCGCTCCAGGAGAACCTTCACCCTCTCCACATCCACGATGTCGACCCCGATGCCTACGATCATCGGATCCCGCGCCGCCTGGTCCGGGAAAAACGCTTACCTGCCATGGATCAGGTCGGCCATCTCACGGACTGCCTGCCCCAGGCCCACGAATACCGCTCTCGCAACGATGCTGTGGCCGATGTTGAATTCCTCGATCTCCGGAAGGGACAGGATCGGGACGATGTTTCGCAGGTCGAGCCCGTGTCCGGCAAAGACCCGGAGCCCGATATTGCGGCCGTATGCTGCTGCGGCACGGATTTTCCCGAACTGCTTTTCGGTCCTTCCTCCCTGGAAGGAGTTGCAGTATTCCCCCGTGTGGATCTCGACGGCGTTGGCCCCCGTGTGCTTCGCCGCGCGCACCTGGGCAAGGTCCGGGTCGATAAAGAGGCTCACGAGTATCCCCGCCTCCTGCAACCGGGAGACCGTGCCGTGAATCGCCTCCCTCTGGCCGAGAACGTCGAGCCCTCCCTCGGTCGTGATCTCCTCCCTTCTCTCCGGCACGAGAGTCGAGGAGAACGGAAGGATGCCGGTCGCGATCCCCACCATCTCTTCCGTGGCCGCCATCTCAAGGTTGATCCTCGTCTTTACGACCTGCGTAAGTATCGCCACGTCGCGGTCCTGGATGTGCCGCCTGTCCTCCCGGAGGTGCACGGTGATCCCGTCCGCGCCGTTCATTTCCGCTATCCCCGCCGCCGTCACCGGATCCGGCGATCTCCCCCTTCTGGCCTGCCGGACCGTGGCGACGTGATCGATGTTTACCCCAAGCTTCTTGCGCATCCTCCCCTCACGTGAAGTCACTTGATCTCGGCTCGCGCCTTCTCCGCAAGCGCATTGACGATATGCTCGGTCTCGTTCCCGTCCTCCCCCTCCACCATGATTCGGAGTACGGGTTCGGTCCCGCTGTACCGGACCAGGATCCTCCCCCTGCGCCCCAATTTCTTCTCGAACTCGGTGATCGCCTTCTGGAACCGGGGCATGTTCTCCAGGGGAACACGATGCTTGAGCTTCAGATTCACCAGAACCTGCGGGAACTTTTCCATCTTGCTCCCCAGATCGGCAATCTTCTTCCCCGACTCGACCATCACCGCCAGAACCTGGAGCGCCGCCAGGACTCCGTCCCCCGTCGTCGCGTGGTCGAGGAAGACCAGATGACCCGACTGCTCTCCCCCGAAGTTGTATCCCCCTGCCCGCATCGCTTCTACGACGTACCGGTCCCCCACGTTCGCCCTGACGATCCGGATCTTCCGCTCCCGGAGGAAGAATTCCAGCCCGATGTTGCTCATCACCGTGGCGACTACGGTGTTTTTTTTGAGTTTTTTCCTTCGGGACATCTCCTCCGCGCAGATCGCCATGATCCGGTCGCCGTCCACCACATTGCCCTTGTGATCGACCACGATCACCCGGTCGGCGTCCCCGTCCAGCGAAATCCCGAGGTCTGCCCCCACTTCCTTCACCTTCGCCGACACCATCTCCGGGAAAAGGGAGCCGCACTTCTCGTTGATGTTCAGCCCGCTCGGGGAGACGCCAAGCGCGATGACGTCCGCGCCTAACTCCTGGAACACCAGCGGGGCGATCCGGTACGCGGCACCGTTGGCGCAATCGATCACAATTCGCAGTCCTTCCAAGGACAGATGTGCCGGAAAGGTGTTTTTGAGGTAGACGATATACCGGCCGGTGGCGTCGTCGATCCGGTGCGCACGGCCGATCTGCGGGGATGGTGGCCTGACTTCCTTCAGCTGGTCTCCCATCATGAGCATCTCGATCTTCCCTTCCAGCTGGTCCGGGAGCTTGAATCCGTCACGGCCGAAGAACTTGATCCCGTTGTCCTGGTAAGGATTGTGCGAAGCGGAGATCACCACGCCTGCGTCGGCCCGCATGGAATGGGTGAGAAACGCGATCCCCGGAGTGGGGAGGGGGCCGACAAGCAACACATCCCCCCCCATGGAGCAGATCCCGGCCGCCAGCGCCGTCTCGAACATGTAGCCGGATAGGCGGGTGTCCTTGCCGATGACGATCTTGTGCTTGCCGGCGTGGTTCCGGAAACTGTACGCGACGGCCTGGCCGAGCGCCATCGCCGTCTCCACGGTCATCGGTTCGTTGTTGGCGACTCCGCGCACCCCGTCTGTCCCGAACAGCTTCTTGCGCACGCGTTCTTCCCCCTACTTCCGGAATTCGATCGTCACGAGGACGATAGGATTTCCCACGATTTTAGCATGCCCCTCCGGCAAGTTCACCCGGACCTTCGCCGTGAAAACCCCCTCTGCCTCTTCGGGGTTGATCTCCTCGGTGGTGAGAGTCTTCAGGCGGGACAATTCACCGGGGAGCGCCTCGACTTCGAGCGACGGCGGATCCACTTCCGTTTTTACGATCCGGGCGCGGATCTCGGAAGTTCCCCCGATCCGGGGGAGGACAGGCACGGTCCTTCGTACAAGTTTCTCCAGGACTACCTCGATGGAGCCAGGGTAGACCCGCTCTACCTGGAACCCCGCGGGGATCTTGACCAACCGCTCGGTCAACGGAATGACCTCCTTTCCGGCCTTCGCCCCGGAGAGGTCGACCTCCACGGAGATCTCCTTCTGTTCCAGGCCGCTGATGAGAGTCGAGGGACCGGCAATCCGTACGTCGACCTGGCGGTCCACCTTGTTGGTGAGCGCCATGCCCGCAGGGATGTTCCGGATTTCGAGCGGGACGTCGAACCCGACGAGGACGTTTCTCTCCCCCCCTACGATCCACCACAGAAGAACGGAAAGAACGAGCGCAAGCGCCTTCAGCCCGAGATTCTTCCGGAGTCTTCTCATGTCTCGAACAGCTTTCGCATGATCCCCGAAAGCTCCTCCGCATCCGACGCCACCTTTTTCTGGTGGTAGAAGAAGACCGTGACGATCCCCGTTTCCTCCGATACCACGACGGAGATCGCGTCGGTCTCCGTCGCCATCCCCCACGCAGCCCGGTGGCGCGTTCCCATCCCCCGCGTGGCCGGGGATTCCGCCGGGATCGGGAGGATGATCTGGACTGCAGCCACCCTCTCCCCCCGGATAACGACCGCCCCGTCGTGAACGGGGGAAAGCGGGGAGACGAGCGATGCCAGCAGTTCATAGGAGAAGACCGCGTCGATCTTCTTCCCGTGTTCCATGTATTCCGAAAGGCCCATGTTCCTTTCCAGCAGGATGAGAGCCCCGGTTCGGGATTCGGCTAGCCGGAAGGCCGATACCGCGAGTTCCTCGAGAATATCGGGGCCCCGGGACATCGGGGGCCAGCCGAAGAGCCTCGTCTGTCCCATCCGCGCGAGTCCCCGCCGAATCTCGCTCTGGAAGATCACCACGAGGATGACGATGAATCCACCGAAGAAACTCCCGATCACCCATGGGAACGTGACCATCCCGATCTTCTTCGAGAGGAGGAATACCCCCATCAGGAAGAGAAGCCCGAGCAGGATCTCAACGGCCCGGGTGCCCCGGATGAAGAGGAGGATCCAGTAGAAGATGAATGCGACGAGCAGGATGTCCAGGATGTCCACCAGCCGAATGGCAGGAAGATGTCCTAGCATTCCGTCCCTCCCATCACGGCAGCCGCCACGCAGATCGCCTCCCTCGTATCTTTCACGTCGTGAACGCGGAGAACGTGCGCGCCCCCCAGTACCGCTACCGCCACGGACGCCAAACTCCCGCTTATCCGGTCCCCGGGTTTCCTCCCCGTGAGTTTGCCGATAAACGATTTTCGCGACGGGCCGAACAGGATCGGCTTCCCGAGATTGCGCAGGTCAGAAAGGTGCCGGTGCAGTGCCAGGTTGTCCGAAAGACGCTTTCCGAACCCTATCCCCGGGTCGATCATGATCCTGTCCCCGGGAATCCCGGCGGCTTCCGCCGCCTCCATCCGTTCGGAGAGTGCGGCAAGAATCTCCTCGAAGAGGGAGCCGTACGACGGCTCATGCTGCATCGTTTCCGGGATCCCGTGGCGGTGCATCAGGACGACCGCACATCCGGCATCCCGGACGACGCCCGCCATTTCCGGGTCGTCGGCAAGGGCGCTCGTATCGTTTACGATGTGCGCTCCCGCTGCGATCGCCTGCATGGCAACGTCCGCCTTGGTCGTGTCGATGGAAAGGATTGCATCGGTACGCTCGGCCAGCTCCCGGAGAACCGGAATCACCCGCGCAACTTCCACCTCGGTCGGAACTGCGACCGATCCTGGCCGTGTCGATTCCCCTCCCACGTCGATAATGTCCGCTCCCTCCCTGGCCATCGTCTCCCCGTGTTCCACGGCGCGATCAACGGAGATGAATTTCCCGCCATCGGAGAACGAGTCCGGCGTCACGTTCAATACCCCCATGATCCGAGGGGTGCCGGACAATGGGAGCGACCGGTCCCGGATGCGCAACGTGTGTTCCCGTGTCTGATACCGGTCGATTGCCTCCCGTACGGGGGCAAAGGCATTGCTCGAGGCCGGAACATCCTTCGATATGCGGTCCCATTGCTCCTTCGAGGATACGGAAAAAAGGAGAACATCCCGTCCCCGCGCGTGCGGGACCCCCCTTTCCCGAAGAAGCGGCGGAAGAATCTGCGAAACCTTGTCCCCCAGGGGAACGCTTACGAGAAAGGCCCGAAGGTCTGAAACGAGCCGATTTGCATCTTCTTCGGCAGCGCCGAGGAACAGGATGCGATGGCGCGCTCCTTCCGGGTCCGAGAAATGCAGCACCCGGATCATCGCGCCCCTCGCAGGGTCAGGCCGGCGACCCGGCTTCGGCGGTCGGCGGTTCCTCCCCGGACGGGGCCACCAGATCCTCGATGATCTTCTTGATCTCGGTGCCGTCCACGACTTCCTTTTCGAGGAGCGTGTTCGCCACTTTGTGCAGGACGTGGATGTTCTTCTTGAGCAGCTTCTTCGCCCGATCGTAGCAGGAAAGAACGATTTCCTTCACCTCGTTGTCGATGTCCCGGGCCGTGGACTCGCTGTAGTCCTGGTGGCGGCCGAACTCCCTCCCGAGGAAGATGGCCTCCTGCTTCTGGCCGAACGTCACGGGCCCGAGCTTATCGCTCATCCCCCATTCGCAGACCATCTTTCTCGCGATGTAGGTGGATCTCTCGATGTCGTTGCCTGCCCCGGTCGTCAGCTCCCCCCGGACCAGTTCCTCGGCGACGCGCCCCCCCATGAGGATCGTGATGTTGTCCTTCAGGTAATCCTTGGAGTAGGTGTGGCGCTCGTCGATGGGGAGCTGCTGCGTCACCCCCAGGGCCATCCCCCTCGGGATGATGCTCACCTTGTGGATCGGGTCCGCGCCCGGGATGAGCGTCGCCACGATCGCATGCCCCGCCTCGTGGTAGGCCGTGGAGCGCTTCTCCTCCTCGGGGATGATCATCGAGCGACGCTCCCGTCCCATCATCACCTTGTCCTTGGCCGTCTCGAAGCATTCCATCGTGACATTGGAGAACCCGACGCTCGCGGCGTGCAGGGCGGCTTCGTTGCACAGGTTCGCCAGGTCCGCACCCGTAAATCCGGGTGTCCCCTTGGCCAGGACCTCGAGGTTGACGTCTTCGCCGAGGGGGATCTTCTTCGTGTGGACGCCCAGGATCTCCTCCCTTCCCCTGACGTCGGGCTTGGGGACCACGACCTGGCGGTCATACCTTCCCGGCCGCAAAAGCGCCGGGTCGAGCACGTCCGGTCGGTTCGTGGCGGAGATGAGGATCAGCCCCTCGTTCGCCTCGAACCCGTCCATCTCCACCAGGAGCTGGTTGAGCGTCTGCTCCCGCTCGTCGTGCCCACCGCCTAGCCCTGCGCCGCGGTGCCTGCCCACGGCGTCGATCTCGTCGATGAAGATGATGCAGGGGGCCGACTTCTTCCCCTGGATGAAGAGGTCGCGCACGCGCGCGGCCCCCACCCCGACGAACATCTCCACGAAATCCGACCCGCTGATGGAGAAGAACGGTACGCCCGCCTCTCCCGCGATCGCCCGGGCGAGAAGGGTCTTCCCCGTCCCCGGGGCCCCGACGAGCAGGACCCCCTTCGGGATCCGGCCCCCCAGCCTGGTGAACTTCTTGGGGTCCTTGAGAAACGCGATGATCTCCTGCAGCTCTTCCTTCGCCTCCTCGATGCCGGCCACGTCGGCAAACGTCACCTTCGCGGTAGTCTCGGTAAGAAGCTTTGCCCGGCTCTTTCCGAACGACATCGCCTTGCCGCCCCCCGCCTGCATCTGGCGCATGAAGAAGATCCAGACACCGATCAGGAGCAGCATCGGGAGCCAGGAAATGAGCAGGGTCATGTACCAGGGGTTGTCGTCGATCGGCTTTGCGGTGATCCGGACGTCCTTGCTTCGCAGGTTCTTGACGAGGTCCGGGTCGTCCGGGGCGTAGGTGTGGAACTCCTTCTTCGCCTTCCCGGATGCTTCGCCGTATTTCCCGTGGATCTCCTGCCCCTTGATGGTGACTTCCTGTACCAGCCCGGAGTCTACCGCCGCGATGAACTCGGAGAAAGGGACCTCCTCGTACTCCACCTTCTGCGTCTTGAAGGTATTGAACAGGAAGACCATCGCGAGCGCTATGATCATCCAGAGGGCGAGATTTCTGTAGAACTGGTTCAAGATGTCTTGTCTCCTGTGGTTATTTTCGGAATGAGATTATATCGAATATCGATGCGCCCAAAAGGGAACAGATTCTTCTTATAATTTAGCATAGATGAATCCCGATGTAACCGTCTTTAGGGCTTTCCCTCCTCCGCGAACTCCGTTTGCAGCACGATCGTGCGTCTCGTTTTCGGGGTCACGGGGGCATGGGAGGACCTGACTACACCGGGAATCCAGAGGATCTCCCCCCTGGAGTCGCACACGACGGGCCTGCCCCACCGCTCGTCGCGCGGGATCTTCCGGTCGATAAGAATCTCCTTTATTTTCTTTTCGGCTCCGAGCCCGAAAGGGCGGATCCGATCCCCCGTCTTGAGCGGCCTGGCGGAAAGAGGAAGCGGGAGCATGTCCGCGTCGAAAGCGGCCTGCCGCTCGCCCTCTGCCCGTCGACGGATGGTTCCCGGCGCGGTCTTTCCCCTCTCTTCCCAGAAGAAAGAAACAGGGGAACCGGCTTCAACGTCACCGCCTCCCCGGGCGGGTTGGTTCCACCGATAGATACCCGGACCCTCCATCTTGAAGACGGGTTCCGCCACCCTTTTCTTTTTTCCCGCCTTTGCCCTCTCCTCCTCCACCCTCCGACCTTTATGCTCCTTTTCCTTCACTGGCTGCCGCCCGAAACGTTCGCCCCCCTCTCTCGATGTTCCCTTTTCCCCCGGCGAAGAAAGGATCGTCTCCCCGTACTGGCACCGCAACGTGAACCTCTTCCCGATGCTCAGGCGGGCCGAGGGACTCCCGGATACGATCAGCCGGTCCATCGACACGAGAAGGCGTTCGTTCGGTGATGTGCCGATCCGCCGGAAACAAAGAATCTGCAGGATCCTTACCCGGAGAAGGGAGGGTAAGCCGGCATAGGCTTTTCGCGAAAATCGGACAGTTTCCCTTGTAAGCTGTTTTTTGTCGCCCTTATTCTCTGAATAATGGCAATTACTTTTCAGCCATTTATCTACTTTTATCTCAACATATGCATCAATTTCCCGGAAACGCTCTCCGAGCGTGAGAATCCTTTTCTTGACGGACTTTCCGTATCGTTTTTCAAGCAAAGGGAGAAGGACATGCCTGACCCAGTTCCGCTCGAACCGGGTGTCAAGGTTCGAGCTGTCGACCCGGTAGGGAATATCGTGTTTTTCGAGATACCGGAGGATATCCTCCCTCCAGGTGGAAAGAAGCGGCCGGACGATCCCCTCTTCCGTGGTGCGTGGGATCCCCTTGAGTCCCGAAATTCCCGCCCCCTCCAGTACCCGCATCAGGACGGTCTCCACCTGGTCGTCAGCGGTGTGGGCCACCAGAATCTTTTCCGCCCCGTGCTTTCTCTTCATCTCTTTCAGAAACGCATACCGGGTTTCCCGCGCCTTCCTTTCGAATCCCGGCAACTGGCCCTTGTTACCTTTCGA
>Ga0255055_10002168_pt1 | contig 13992 bp, 9 predicted proteins | sample JV7_2_27_MG_FD_188633 | JGI IMG/M metagenome (GOLD analysis project Ga0255055, IMG submission 188633) | Seawater microbial communities from Jervis Inlet, British Columbia, Canada - JV7_2_27 | ecosystem: Environmental > Aquatic > Marine > Inlet | place: Canada: British Columbia | collected...
ACCGAAAAGCACTCGTTCGAGGCCGCGATTCGCTCGGGGGCGGAAATCAACGCACTGGCTCGCATGACCGAAGACTATCGGGAAGGCGTGAGCGGCTTCGTCGCCTCCAAAGGGAAGAAAGGATAGAGCTGATCCTTCTCCATCTCAGGCTAGCGCTGATCTTCGTCGGAGCGCCGCTGGCGCTGGCGGCTCAGCCCCTGGACCAGCGCTGGTTGTTCTACGTAGGCCTGGCTTTGCTAGTGGTCGCGCTTGCCCTGCCGTCACACCCCGGCCAGAGCGTCAACGACCGAGTGAGGAACATCGTTCGGCATCTGCCCGGCGTGAATTGGCTTCGGCGGAAAGACTAGCCAGATAGACTAGCGGTCCAGCGTATCGAGCAGCCCGGCGATGTCTGTCGGCGTGGATTCGGAACCGGGCTCGATCCACTCGGCAGCGACTTCCAATTCTCCACGTTCGTGCAAATTCGCCGCCGCCTCGGCCACGTCAGGGTCGAAATGGCTGCCGGCGCTGCTCTTGATGTAATCGACAGTCTTGTCGAACCCCAGCCCGTCGCGGTAGGAGCGTTTCGAGTTTAGGGCGTCGAGGACGTCGGCCACCGCGAGGAGCCGGCCCAGGAACGGGATGTCGGAGCCCTTCAGCCCATCGGGGTAGCCGCTGCCATCCCACTTTTCGTGGTGGTTTCTCACCCCGGGCATGATCGCCTGGAACTGTGGGCTCTTAATGTTGCTCAAGATGTTCACGCCGTGAACCGGATGCTTCTTCATCTCGTCGAACTCGGCCTCCGTCAGCCGACCCGGCTTGTTCAGAATAGACTCCGGCACGCCGATCTTGCCCACATCGTGCAGCAGACCTGACAGCTGGACGACCTCTATCTCCTCTTCGCTGACACCCAACTCCGCTGCTATGCGGGTCGCGAAAGCGGCCACGCGTTCCGAGTGGCGATGCGTGTACCCGTCCTTCGCGTCGATGGTGGCGACGATGGCGCGGATCGTATCGAAGAAGAACCGCTCTAGCTGAGCGATCAGCTGGGCCCTGTGAATCGCGACTCCCGCTTGGTTTCCGATGAGGGCCAGCAGCTCCAGGTCGCTTTCGGAGAACGCGCCCTTCATGCTGCGGCTGTCGGCATAGAGAACGCCGAGGACTTTGTCATCGGTGGCCACGGGGGCACACAGCACCGAACGGATTTTCTGCTGGATGATGCTGTCGCCCGCACGATAGCGAGCGTCGGCGGTGGCGTCTTGACTCAGCGAAGAGACTCCGTTCTCCAGCACGTCGCGCACCACAGTACGGCTCACCGTGATCTCTTCCATGGCCTGATCGTACGAGCGCGCCCGAGCCGCGACGACCTTCAGGTCCTCGTCGTCGCCCGTTTCCTGGAGAATCAGCGCGGCGCGGTCGGCGTTCACCGCCGCGAAGACCGAATTGATCACTCCGTCGAACAGTCCCTCGAGATCTCGAGCATTGGCGAGCATCTTGGAAACCTGATAGGCGGCGGCGAGGTTACGCTGCGCCCGCAGCAGGTTCTCCAACTCTTCCGGCTTCGCAGCCTGGACGACCTCGACTCCGGGGAAGTAGGTGTCCACGACCTTCCGCACCACCATCATGGAATCCTCTTCCCGGTAGGCGAGCGTTGCCTCGCCTGGAGTGCGCCCGTGAGGCGACTCGGACCGGCACTCGAAGATTGCGGGCCCGACGGCCAGCTCATCGCCCGATGTCAGCGACCCCTTCGCGATCGGTTCACCGTTGACGTAACTGCCGTTAGCCGAATTCAGATCCACAACCTCGAGCCGCCGACCCAAGTTTTCGACGGTACAGTGGCGCCGCGAGACGCCCTGGTCCGGTAGGCGAATCTCGCAGTCCGGTGAGCGCCCCACGGTCTTACGCTCGCCCGTGGCTATAGCGAAAGAGCGGCCGTGATGCTCACCCTGGCGGACGACGAGCTCGAATATCATTCGCGCCGTCTACTCTGCTACTTAGGAGGTAGGTTCAGTCTGCCCAAGCTCACATCGTCGAAGGGCGGAACCTGGAACTCGCGCCGGAGGATCTGGAAGTTGCGCTCGTTTTCGAAGGTGGGATGAAGCTCGAGCGTGTGCCGGCCGGCGAAGAGAACATATCCGGCCAGCGGTGTTGATCCGACTTTCTCTCCATCGATGAAGACGTCCGCGTATGGCTCGGACGCCACGGTAACGGACCCGAAGGCCCGGATTTCCTGCTGAAACTCGAAGTGCTGGCCGGGCTCGAGCATGATCTCACGGGTGTGCAGCGGGACGGTGTACGACGAGTTCATGTCGGTCCCAACCAACTGCACGACGTGCTTACGGTTTGGGTCGATCTGTCGGCGCAGGATGGGCAAGTAGCCGATCGTCTGGCCGTCGATGAAGAGCTTCACTCGCTGGGTCGCCTGCGGCGGCGTCACGCTGACACTGATCACGGCCGGCTGCACAGGAGCGCGTCTGGGTGCCGGACCTGTGAAGAACGGAATACTGTCGGCGGCTACCGGGTTGCCAGCGCGGTCTGTTACGCCCGGGGCCACGATGAGCGCGTAGTTCGTGCTATGACGAAGCGCCTCTGCCGGCTGGACTTGCGCAGTTTGAAGGTCTTCGGTGAGTGAGACCTGAACCTGGACGAGGTCACCCTGATTGTCGCGAAGTTGCAGACTCTCGCTGTCCACCGATGACGGATTGATCTTCTCGTTGAATGTAACGGTCAGCAGCTGATCGATCGGCACGCTCTGCGCATCCTTCGCCGGCGTGCTCTCCACCAGGAGCGGCGGCTCTCTGTCGGGCGGCGTTAGGCGCGTATTGAAAGGAAATTCCACCCCGGGCTGTGTGTCTCGCGAATTGCGGAAGATCGGCAGCCCCTTGGCACTCCTCAGGCCATCGGTGATCTGGACCGTGTACTCCGTCTCGTATTCGAGTCGCTCGAGCGCTTTGACGATGAGGCGTCGGTCCTCGTCTCGCGGCGTCAGTTCGGCTTGGACTTGCTCACCACCGGGTCCTACTAATCGGACAGTCTCTCGACTGACCGAGACAGGATCGATCGGTGCGCTGAAAGTGAGCGTGAACTCGGGGTCCTCTACATCGGAACCGCCTTCGACAGCCGCGAACACGAATCCCGTGGCATAAGTCGCCCCGGTTCCTATGTACGGGATCTGGGCTAGGACGGGGAACTTCTCCTCACCCAGGGTGCGGAAGCCCTGCAAGTCATAGGTGTAGGCGGCCACCGTGCCGGCCAACACCGCTGCCGTCGCCACCAGCCAGGGCCAGACACGGCGTTTCTTCTTGGGCGGCTTGGTCGTCGCTTCGTAAGACGCGAAGGGCCGTTGCGCCTCCGGTGTCTTCTGCGCCGCCGCCTGCTCCGGGGCCACGGCCGCCGCCGACTTCGTCTCCGGCTCTCTTGGCGCGATACTGACGACAACGGAACTTTGCCCGGCGCCCATAGCGCCGGTGAGGTCCTGTCGCAGGTGGTCGGCGCCTTGGTATCGGTCTGCCGGGATCTTTTGCAGACACTTGAGGATGATTCGCTCGATCTCGGGGCTGAGTTCCGGGTTCTTCTCTCGCGGCAGAGCGGGGAGTTCCTCGATGTGCTTGCGGCCCAACTCGAACCAATCGCGTCCGGTGAACGGCGCTTCGCCCGTAGCCATCTCGTAGAGCGTCACGCCCAGTGAGTAGATGTCGGAGCGATGGTCCACGCGCTGGCCCCGCGCCTGTTCCGGGGACATGTACTTCGGTGTGCCCACGTAGACGGTGGTTCCCGTCGCCGCCGTGTAGTTGGTGGCGGCTTCGGCGATCCCGAAGTCGGTCACCACGGCGTTGCCGTGACGATCAAAGAGGATGTTGTCCGGCTTGAGATCGCGGTGGACGATCCCGCCTTCGTGAGTGTGAGCGAACTGCAGAGCCGAGGCCACGTCGAGCCCCACCTTGATGATCACATCCTGGTCGAGCCCCTGTCCGCCTCTCATCAGATCCTTCAGCCCCGCCTCCAGCAAGTCCATCGAGAAGAAGACGATGTCGTCGTCTTTCCCGGCATAGTGGATGGCGATGACGTTGGGATGGCGGAACTTCGCCGCGCGGTGTGCCTCACGGCGGAAGTTCGCCTCGAAGACCTCATCGTAGGCGAACGCGGGTTTTAAGACCTTTAGGGCGACATCGATCTCGAGGTTGGTGTCACGCGCCCGATATACGTACGCAAACCCACCCTCACCGAGGAACTTGTCGATCCGGTAGACCGCTACGCGGCGGCCGAGAAAGATGTCCTTCTTCACGCTATATCCCTAGGAGCCTGGCCCGACGTTCCCGAAGTACTGCCGTGTCTCTGGGTTGTATATTGTCAGGTCGTAGAGTTTCTGCAACCGGGGGATCTCCCGGCTCAGGTTGAAATTGAGCCTCACGCTGTACACCTGCTTGTAGACGTCCTCAGCCTGGGCCCGACGTCCGAACGCGTAGTAGGCGGCCGCCAGCAACTGCCACGAGATGACCCTCTGTTCGACGCTGAGTCCGCCCTCGGTCAGCGCGCCCTCGAAAAAGCTCACGACTTGCCCATAGTCCGCGTTCTTCCAGTACTCGATGCCCGGACCCAGCTTGTCCCGGGTCGAGAAGACGGTGATCGAGTCCTCGTACGCGAAGCGGATTTGCTCGTCAACGGTCTCGGGTATCGCTTGGGCGTAAAGCCGCATGAAGTCCAGCGCATCCTCCGCATACCCGGCACCGCGCAGCATTCGGTAGATCTGGAACGACTGCTGAACCACCTCCTGCCGCTGGAAGTAAACGGGACGAGGTCCCTGGCCGACCAGGGTCAGGATGTGTTGGCTCGCTTCCCTGGGCTCACCCATGCGCAGATACACTTGGGCCAGCATGAACAGGAACTCGACAAGATCCTCTCTCGGCATCGGTATCAGCGTTGCGCGTTGAGCCCAAGTCACCGCCTGAGAGTACTCGCCTAGCTGATAAGCACTGGCAAAGCTGAGTCGAAGCATCTTCCCCTTAACGTCGTCGCTCGCGTCGAGGATGCCCTCGTCGATGAGACGGATGCCTTCGGACGCGTCTTGCAGGGCTGTTTGATAGTCGCCTTGCTGGTAGGCGGCGGATGCGGTGAAGTAGGAGAGTGGCATCGCTTCAGTCGGTGCGCCGCGCACGCCCGTCGTGAATACCGGAGCCACGCGCACGAATCGGGGCGGCGATTCGGGAAGTTCGGCCGAATTGATCCGGTAGGGTGGCGTTTCCGCCGTCGCGACGACCCGGAACGGTCCGTCGGGGCTATCAGCGCCCTGGATCTCATAGCCACTCGTGTAACGCTCCGGACCAGGCTGCCAGTTCAGCACCGCCACGTCGCCCTCGTACTCGAGATCGAGACCGGCCAGCGGTGGGAAGTGCACGTCCCAACGATAAACGACGGTACGGCCCGTTCCCTCATCAGAGATGTAGATATTGCCCTCGCCGTCGACGTGGAGCCGGGTCGGCTCGTCGAGGGCATTCTCCTCACCCAACTGGATCAAGATGCGATCGAGGCCCGCCTCTACGATCGTCACGCGATGCGTCTCGACGTCGAGTAGGAATAGATTGCCAGCTTCATCGAAGGTGAGGGCGGCAACAGGACCTGGGAGTAGCGTCGGAAGCAGCGGCTCGAGACGCGCTTCGTTGGGGTCGAGTCTGCCCACGACGGTGCCGTCCTCGTTCCAGACATAGACTTCGCCTTCCGGCGAAACAGCGACACCGACCGGCTTGACCACCGGATAGCTAGCCACCAGGCTGGCCAGATCCGAGCTGAAGACCTTGACCCGGTTGTTGCCGGTGTCCGCGATGATGACCCGACCGTCAGACAACACGGCTAGTCCACGAGGACTCTTGAGCTTCCGGTCGTCCTGGTAGTTATCGCCGAAGGTGCCCAGCAACGCTCCGGACATGGCCTCGAAAATAGCGAAGCGGTTGCGACGCGAATCGGCGATGACGATCGACGTATCCGTCATCACTGCGGCGCCGACGTCTCCGACATCCTGGCTGAAGTTGCGCTGCAGCGTCTGCGGGTCCGGCTGGTAGGCCCGCACGCTATCGCCGTATACCGTGGCGTAGGGCTCGACCTTCGCCGCCAGCAACGAGGCGCCGCGCTTCTCGATGTCCAGAAGCAGTAGCGGCGTACCGTCAGGGCCATATCCGATGTCGAGGAGCGGCTCCGGCAGACCCCTCGCGACCTTCGTCACGCGGATGGGGAAGCCCAGGTCCGCGCGAGTATTCAGATCAAGTTCCGTCGTCAGGTGGATTTTCTCGATCTTCCTCAGATCCTGATCAAGTATCAGGAGGTCCTCCGCACCGATGAACGCGATGTCCACCGCTTCTCGGAACGAGCCCCGACCGGTTCCTATCCCACCGTACACCATATCGTTCGGGCCGATGTCGGCGTTGGTGTAGGCGTTGCGACGGAAGAGCCGGCCGGCCTTGTTGTCCAGCACGACCACCGTACCCCGGTCGTTGACAGCGATCGCCACGGGCTCCTCCAGGCGCGCGCCTCGCATGGCGAGTTGCCCTGCGATACCCATCGGCAGATCACCCACCCAGGTCAGCTCCGAGAAAGGTGGAAAAGCGAAGACGTGCGTCCGTGTGCGCCTATCGGCGACGTAGATGGCACCATCGTTGCCCACCGTAAGGGACAGCGGCTCGCGGATGGATTCACCGAAGACCATCTCGCGCACGAACGTGCCGTCGTAGCTGAAAACCTGGACGCTCTTCCTGCCCCCGTCCAGGACGTAGACGTAGCCGCTCGGCCCCACGGCAACGTCGACGGGCTCGTCGAGTCGGCTGCTGCCGCCGCTCGTGCCGATCTTACGCACGACCAGACCTTCGATGTCGAAAACGACGACCTGCTTCTGGTCGGTGTCGAGAACGAACGTCTGGCCTGCGGCGTCCAGAGCGAGCTTCTCTGGGCGGCGCAACTCGTTCAGCCCGTAACTTCGGATGTGGGCACCGCTTGCCCCGTAGACGTGTACCACGCCTTTCCCGTCGGCTATGTGGACGTTTCCGTCGGGGCCCAGCGCCATCGCCAGCGGACGATCGGGCGCGCCCGGTTGGCCCTTGGCCGCAAGCTGGAACGATCCCTCGGACACGAAGTTGGCTTTTACCGTCTGGGCCGAGGCCTGGGTGGCATGAATGGCAACGAATGTTGCGGCGGCGGCCCAGCAGAGGGCCCGCTTGGCTGAGATAATCCGGGTCAGTTGCACGGCTGTGCTGGCTCCAGATTGAGGTTCACGAGTGGCCGATCTCCATCTTGAAACACGAACGTCGAGAACCCGGCCACCACCTCATCACCATGTTCTAGCTTCTCACGCGCATCGACGAGCTCGCCGCGTAGAAGCGTTCCATTGGTGCTGCCTAGGTCCTCGATCCACCATGCCTCTTCTTTTCTGCAGATCCGGCAATGGTGGCGGGACACCGACCGATCAGGGAACTGGACGTCGTTGTCCGTGGCGCGCCCGATCAGGGCTTCGGAGCTGTCGATCCTGAACGTCTTTCCGCTGTGCACACCCCCAACGACCTGCAAACGGCTGAGTGCCTCGCCGCGCCCGTCGTTGGTGAAACGAAACTTCAGATCCGCCAGCCCGATAACGTCTCCATCCTTGAGATTCCGGCGGTCGCCCGCCCGAAGCACGCTCCCGTTCAGGGTAGTGGGAGGGTCATCTGTAGTAGCCTCGACGAAGTAACGGGAGACCTCTCGCTCGATGCGGATGTGATGATCGGCAACCCTCTCGTCGCGGATCCTCAAGGTGTTGGACTTAGCGCGACCGACCGTCATCACCGGAACCCGGAGAGAGTATTCCCGATTCCGCTCCGCATAGAACTGCCCGATGAGCGCTGCACCATTCGACAGTGCGCCCAGTAGTCCTAGCTCCTTTGTCGGGGGGGAGGGGTAGGTATCGCCGTACGCCCCATAAAGTTACGCCATTTGCCTCGAGTGTCAATTACGCTGGGCCGCTACGCGCGGTCGGGTAGGGAGGACCGGGCTAACTCCGCGGCCTTCTACACCGACTGGCCGGGAAGGTGCCGCGGCCACTCTAAAGCCAGCGGAGAAACTCCATAGCCAGCGAGTCGTGTGGGTCCAGCTCCAGCATCGCCTGGCAGTGCTCCACCGCCTTGTCCCGATCGCCCGCGCCCAGGTAGGCCAGTACGAGCGTGGCGTGGGCGTCGCGCGATGGCTCCTCATCCATCTCCAGGGCCAGCAAGCCGATCTTCACAGCGTCGTCGTTCTGGCCTGCGGCGCGCAGTCGATAGGAGAGCTTGACTACTTCGACGCGATTGAAGTTGTAGGCCCCCGGCTCCTCTTCGCGGAGTGCGTAGAAGCGCTGGACGGCTGCGTCGGCGCCTTCCTTGGCAACTACCTCGGTCAGCGTCTCACCGATCGACGGCTTCTGCTGCGAGTTGAAGGCGATCTTGGAGAGGTCGACCGCCGCGCCTTGGATCTCGATCTCCAGGTCGACGTCGTCGGACACCACGGCGAGTGAGCTGGCGATCTGGTCAACGGCATTGGCGAGGCCGAAATCCTCACGGCTAATCGTCAGGCTGCCGGATCCAAAAACGCGGCCGAACCCGGGGGCAAACTCTCGAGTGCCCAAGAAGCTGAACGGAATCGCGATTTCTCTGGTGACATCCCGAATCGTCAGATCGCCGTAGGCGATGAAATCGTCTTCGTCCTCGCTCTCTATCCTCGTGCTCCGGAAGACCGCGATGGGGAACCGCTCCGCATCGAAGAACTGATCGCTCCTCAGATCATCGTCTCGCCGTTCCATCCCCGTGTCGACGGTTCTGACGTCGATCACGATCGTCATCGACGACCCCGTGAAGTCCTCCTTGTCCCAGAGGATGGTACCGCTCCACTTGCCAAATTGCCCGCGCACCCGAGTGAATCCGAAGTGAGTGACCGAAAAGCTGAGCACCGAGTGGAACGGGTCGATCCGCACGATTTGCCTGCCGAGGATGGCGGAAGGGTCGTCCTCGACCGCAGGCGCGCTCGCGAGAGAGAAGGTCAACAATCCCGATAGCAGAGCATTGAGTCCCATGGAGTCAGTCCTCCCGTCGTGCACGCGGGGCGGCGTCGGCGCACGTGCCCCCCAATTCAACTATCCGCTTTGTATTACTAGAACAGCGACGACCCGGCCCGGGATCCCGAACGCCAGGGCCTAGAACGCCTCGCCGAAGCTCAGGTAGAACCCGCTGGAGTTCACGTCGAAGCCCCAGCCGAAATCGGCCCGGATGTTGAGTTCCTCCTGGGGACTCAGCGCAAAGCGGAGCCCAGCTCCCAGGCTGGGGTGGAATTGGTCCGACCGGAAGTCGTTCAAATCGTGCTGGACCTGGCCGATCGCCCCGAAGCCGACGACACCGATCCTCCACCACACCGGCATTCGGTACTCCGCCTGGAACGCCAGCAGGTCGCGATCGCGGTAGCGGCCGGCGAAATAGCCTCTCAACAGCATTTCGCCGCCGAGTTGTGGCATGAGGTCGAAGGGTGGGTCGCCGGGCGCGAATACGCCGAGAGCGCGGAGCGCCAACACGTGCGTCGTAAGAACCGGGAAGTACTTCCGAAGGTCGAGCGAGATCCTGCCGAAATCGTAATCGCTTCCGAAATACCCGCTGAACAGCTGCGCTCTCAACTGGTGGAAGCTCCCTCGGTGGGGGTACACCGTGCTGCTCCGGGTATCGCGCGTCAGAAGCACGCCCAGACCTACCACCCACCCATCTTCCGCGCCTGGAACCAGCCCGCTCGCCAACAGCCCGTCGTCTTCGATGTCCCTCAGCTCTCGATAGCCCAGTTGCCCAAGCACACCAGCGTACCACCCCGGTGCGAATCGTTTCTGCACTTCCGCCATTGTGTTGAGCGTCAGGGGCGTGAAGTCCTCCTCGAGGGCATCCGGCGTGTTGTTCCCTATGCCCCAGAACTTTGTAGGAAACTTGATGAAGCCGGCCTCGCCGATGATCCGGTAGTCGCCTCTGTTGGGGTACAGCTCGGTCCTCACCGACAGGATGATCTGCTTCTTCAGAGTGTAGATTGCCACCGGCGCGATGGTCGAAGTCTGAAGTTGCGTTTCGGCCGTCGGGTCGGCGTCCGATGAACCCGATGATCTTAGGAAGTACATCGCTGTAAGGCCAAAGCCCAAGCCGGTCTCGGGCTGATAGAAAATGACGGGGAGGGGGATCAGGCTGTTCCCGCCCTCTTCCTCCTCCGCAGAGGCACTGTCAGGTGGCGTCTCATCAGCCTGAGCCAGGGCTCGTTCCGTGGCTCCGAACATCAGAATGACGGCGATCAGTAGCGCAGGTAGCCCGCGGAGGTGTCCCGATCGATCGAAACTATTCACCACTTCGCCACCAGGTCGCTCCACTCGCGACTCTCGAGCCGGCTGCATAGTCGATTGAGGACCTCTGCGGTGCGGACCAGATCTTCCACCGCGATGTCGCCGGGTAGCTGTTTCAACAGGTCGATCTCGTATCGGCGCATCGCGATGAGCATCGCTTGGCTCGTCGTCGCTGCTTCGCTGATGGATTCGCCCGGTTGCTCCAAGAGGCCTCGATTGGGCACGGGGCGTCCGTTTCCGTGTACGTCCTGAACCACGAGCCGTGATTTCTGGCAGAGGGTACGTGCCGCAGCGAGCACGGTGTCTAGCGCATTCAGCTCTTTCTCGTTCATGAATCCTGGCGTCCTTCTGTCGGACCGCCCTCCGGGTGTGAAGCTTCTATCTGTGTGAAGGAACCGTAGTGCCGCGTGATCAAGCTGCGGATGTAGCGTCGTCTCTCGTTCGCGTCGTGGAAGTCAACTCCGGCGTCGGCGAAGAGACCGGGCACGAGTATCGGCATCATCACCGCGTTCCAGAATTGGACGGCCGAGCGCATCTGCTCGTCACGGCCCTGGTCCGGCACGCGAGGGGCGAGCAGTTCTCGAAATCGCTGGAGCATGTCGGTCATGCGTGCCAGTAGTCGCTCTGGGTACTCCTGGCGTGTCATTGGCCCGTGAAGATGGGCTTCGGCGAGCCCCGGCCACTGCAGGCCGTTGCCCATGAATTCAACCAGGAATTCCTCCAGCGCGGCTCTAACTTCCATCCCTTGATCAAGCAGGGGATAGAGCTCTTCGAGGGAGAAGGCGTTGTGAAGGGTGGTCTCCAGCGCGTGCTCGATCAGAGAGTCTTTGCTGCCGAAGTAGTAATTGATCGCCGCCACGTTCACGTCCGCCTCGCCGGAAATGGCGCGGACCGTCACTCGGTCCAGGCCGAGGCGCTCGATACACGCGATCGCGGCCAATACGATCCGTTCGCGTGCCCCGTCTTCTTGTCCCACCATTCCTGCCCCCGGTCCCCTAGAACCGTTGTTTGAAACACGTGATTGAAACGGCTGTACTATACTGTCTAATTGGGACCCCGTCAAGGGAATGTTGAATCGCGGACGCGGGGCGCGGACGCGACCCCGTCGTCGGGGCTCGAGCGAGAGCGGTTGAGCGATCCGTTATCGGGACGGGGTTGGGTCGTTGCGATGTTTAGTGTTGATCTTCCGATGAGTGCCGCGCGCCATCTAGGAGCATGTTCGAAGAAGCGCGCTCGGTCCTCGACCGATACTTCGGTTACAGCGAGTTCCGTCCCGGTCAAGACGATGCCGTTAAGTCCGCGCTCTCCGGGCGCGACACGCTGATCGTGATGCCCACCGGAGGCGGCAAATCGGTCTGCTTCCAGGTCCCGGCATTAGTTCTGCCCGGCCTCACGATCGTCGTCTCACCACTGATAGCCCTGATGCTCGATCAAGTGAGCGTACTCGAGGGCCGAGGCATCGCCGCGGCGCTCATCAATAGCACACTCTCGAAGTCCGAGATCGACGATCGACTGGCTCGGGCCGCGGCCGGAGAGCTCAAGCTGCTCTATGTGGCCCCCGAGCGCTTCGCGAGCCCCGTCTTCCAGAGGGCGCTTAGACGCATGGACGTCAGCATGGTGGCCGTCGATGAGGCGCATTGCGTCTGCGAGTGGGGTCACGACTTCCGGCCCAGCTATCTACAGCTCCGCGATGCTTGGGCCATGATCGGCCGTCCGCGACTCCTCGCCCTCACCGCAACGGCCACGCCGGAGGTGCGGCGCGAGATCGTCAGGGAGCTCGATCTGCGACGCGCGCGTGTCATCGTCCGGGGCTTCGACCGGCCAAACTTGCGCTTGACGGTTCGACAGGAGGATAAGCTGACGGAAAAGAGCCGGGTGCTGCTCTCGCTACTGAGGGACAGCGACGAGGTGGCCATCGTCTATGCTTCCACGCGCAAGATGGTCGAGGCGGCCACCGAGCTACTGCGGAGTGCGGGAGTGAGTGCTGTCGCGTATCATGCCGGGCTTCACCGCGATCAGCGGTTGCGCGCTCAGGAAGCGTGGATGTCCGGGGAGATTCCGGTCGTCGTCGCCACCAACGCGTTCGGCATGGGCGTCGACAAAGCCGACGTGCGACGCGTCGTCCATTTCCAGATGCCGGGGTCTCTGGAGGCTTACTATCAAGAAGCCGGCCGCGCCGGCAGAGACGGCGAGCCCGCCGAGTGCATCCTTCTGCACAGCTACAGAGACCGGTTCACGCATGAGTTCTTCATCCGCGCCAACTACCCGTCGCGCCGTGTCATCGTCTCCGCCTACAGTGCTCTGTGTGCGGCCGTGCAGTCTTCCGGCGGCCCCGTGACGGCGGCTCGTTTCGCGGCGCGGGTCAAAGGCGCCAAGAGCGAGCAGGAAGTCTATTCGGCTATGCGAATCCTCGGCGATTGCGGCTCCGTAGAGGACGTCGGCAAACGTCGAGGCTGTGTCGTGCGATGGATCGCCGCACCGGAGCGGATCGCGAATCTGATCGAGAACGGGAACGGGGCGGAAGATCTCCATCAGGTTCTTCCGCTACTCGAATCACTCTACCGTGCCTCGTCGAGTGGAGAGCGACGACACTTGAGATTCTCGCGGCGCGACGTGGCGCGATGGAGTGGAGGCGATTTCGGGGCCGCGCGCGTCGCTCTCGATGCCTTGCAGAGCGCCGGTGTACTGGGGTGGCGCGACGAGGGTCGAAGCTCCGGATATCGACCCAAGGATCCGCGGCTTCCCGGGGAGAACCTTCCCGTCAACTGGACTCGCGTCGCGGCACGGCGCACTCTGGAGCTCGCCAAGCTGAAGCGCATGGAGGGCTATGCCTATCAGCGGAGCTGCCGGCGGCGCTACGTGCTTCGCTATTTCGGTGAGCAGGACGGGCGAGGGCGGTGCGGGTCGTGCGATCGCTGCGCTTCCCAGTTGAGCCAGTAAGCCTGTCTGGAGCGATCACTCCCATTCGATCGTGCCGGGCGGCTTCGTCGTAACGTCGAGCGCGAGCCCGGACACACCATCCAGCGCTAGCACGTCGCGGCGCAGTTTGGCGAGCAACGCCGTGGGGAGCTCCACCGGCGTCGCCGTCATCGCCCGCTGCGAGCGTATCGGCCGCACGACGACTAACTCACCGCCATCGCCTGCGAGGTCCAGCGGGACGAGCACGGTCGGACACTGCCAGATTTCGTCATACAGCCCGTGGCTGCGCAGCCCCTCCATCACGATGTGGTCGGCGTCGCGGAGGGTGTCCAGGCGCTTTCGCGTGACCGTGGCCGCGACGGGCAGGGCGGTAGCCGGTAGCTCCGGTCCCAGGTTCCAGATGCAGCGGTTGATTCCGGGAACCTCTGAGGTCAGTACCGAGGCTGCCGCTAACAGCGTCTCCCACGACGCGTCACCGCTCAGAAGTACCGGGTGCTCGTACGCGCGTAGATCGGCCTTCACGCCCACGGAACGGATCGGAAGCACCTCGGCATCGAGTCCATGGCGTCGGCCGACCTCAGAAACGAGTGGAGCGACCTCTTCGAGTCCGGTGGCATCACCTTGGCCGTCTCCGCAAAGCAGGCGCACGCCCAGTCCGGGACCGGGGAAGGGGTGGCGCCAGACCAGTTCGTGCGGTATGCCGAGCTTCTCACCAAGCTCCCGTACCTCCACCTTATATA
>Ga0255055_10002169_pt1 | contig 13983 bp, 23 predicted proteins | sample JV7_2_27_MG_FD_188633 | JGI IMG/M metagenome (GOLD analysis project Ga0255055, IMG submission 188633) | Seawater microbial communities from Jervis Inlet, British Columbia, Canada - JV7_2_27 | ecosystem: Environmental > Aquatic > Marine > Inlet | place: Canada: British Columbia | collected...
TCGGCGGCTACGGGAGCTACCGGAGCTACCGGTTCTGCCGGTGATGCTATCGGTTCTACCGGTGGGGTGGCGGGTTCGGCGGCGGGTTCTACCGGCGGCGTAATCTCCGCACCTTCTGCGGAGACTGGCGGCGTAATCTCCGCACCTTCGCCCTCAGGCGGCTTGTTTATGTCTTCGATTATTGCGTTTGCTGCATCGACTTGTTTCTGTACTGACTTAGGGAGCGCACTCATGGCGTATTCCTCATTGCTGTGACTTGAATTTCTCCAATGTGGCCGGAGCCTCGCCCACTGCCTTAATGAATTCGTCTACAACTTCCGCTTTGCCCTGAGATCGTTGGACTTTATCAGGTGGAAGTGTGCAACACTCATCACGGTATTGGGTTCGATGATCCTTAATCCATTCGAGAATAACCGCGAAATCCGAGCTTCCCCGGAGATTCGCAAATGCTTGGGATGCTTTATTTGTTAGCTTCAAAACAAGCCGAGACCCACAACTTCGCTCGAATCAACGTCGAAGCCGTATCGCTCAGCTCTGGCCTTTTGGTCGTCCAGCGATTGATTACCCGCTGCCGCTACCGCCTTGCCAGTTTTCGAGAAATCGCCCCTCATCCGGGCGTCGTAATCTGCCGGGCCGACGGAGACATCCTTGAAACCGTCAACGCCCGTCACACGGAACTTATTCACGCACTTCGCTGGCTTTGCCCTGTTGGGTACGTTAGCCATTAGTACGAATCCTTGCGTCCTGCATTTGCTCCACCGGCCTTGTGCGGACCGCCGCCTGCACCGCTTGACACACCTTCGCTGCGGTTGGTCGGTAGGTCGCTGTTGCCCTTGGTCGGACCACAGAACTTGTCTGCGCCTTTCGGCTTGTGGGCTTCGCCGCTACCGCCGAGTTTGTTGGCGTAGCTACGATCCGTTTCCAGATCGGCATTGCCCTTGGTGTTACCAAGGAACTTGGCGCTGTTGTGTCCGTAGGACTTGTGTTCGCCAGTATTCTTACTCATTTCAAAACTCCTGATACATATGGGAGAGGCTTACAGGGCGATACTACCCTATATATGTCTGCAGACCAAGCCTTATCCTCCAGCTCTCATACCGGGGCGACCATTCACCCCAGTGAAATCTTGCTCAATTTCCTCACGTGCAGCTTCAGGTCCCGCTCGCTCATCCTTTGGGCCGGGCGTTTGGCTAGGATCACCCCCTTGGTCTGCTGGAACCCCAGCCTGCGCCTGAGCTGCCGCCGCCTGCTGTGCAAGGTTCTGTTGAATAACATCGTCGTCTGGGATCGTCTTCTCGTGTTCGAGGCCAAGATTATCAGCCACGCTTCGGAGAACATTTGCACGACCCGGAATACCGAGAATCTGCATATCGATTGGGTTAGCTGTAAGCTGCAGGAATTCGAGCTGTCTCATGCGATCCTGCTCACGTTTCACAGCGTGATTCACACCTTTAACGACAATCAGCTCGTCACCCCGGAACATTCCCGGTTCGGTGAGCATGATCATATCGTACAGCTGGTGCAGCATGGGTCCGATCACGTCGCGGTCAATAGATGCGGCGACATTCTGTAGGGTCTTGGAAGCATTGCCCATCAGCATTGCCAAGCCTGATGCCGTGCGGCCAGCGCCGCCGACCTTCTCGCTGCCGGTCATGTATTTGGGGATCGCACTGATCTCGTCGCCCATCGCTGACCATTTCTCGTAGATACCCACAAGCTCGGCTGCATTCATCTGCGGCTGGAAGAACTCAATCGGCTTCGTGCCAGAGGAGACAAGGGCTGGATCGTAATTCACGTGCCAGCGCTTCCATGGGAACAGGTCATCGGTCTCGGCAGGCTGAAGCACCGCGTCATTGATCACGACCTGCGGGCCGGATGCGATAGAAGCATTGTTGACCAGCGCACGAGCAGAGGCGTTGCAGATCGTCTGGACATCTTCCAGCAGGTCTGGCAAGCCGTAACCCAGCAGAGCGCCGGGAATTTGCTCGAAGGCAGTGACGAAGTATGGGGCGCGGTCTTCGGTGGAGGGGTTGATCTGCACCTTAATAACGAAGCGATCGATCAGCCACGCTGTTACAAAATACTCAACATGCTCGTCAGGAATTTCTTCTTCGGACTTGCCCCACTGTCGGAGCAGCTTTCCAGACACGTGCCCTGTAAATTCTGCAGTATCGATAAGGGAGGTAGCGGTTCTCGCCCATCTCTCACGATCCTCAAGTTCGGCTCGGGACGTGTCAATCGTGTCCCACCATTCATGCAGGCCATCAACGTAGGACATTTCCAGTACAGAGTCGATAGCCTCGTCGTTATAGCCGGGAAGACCCTTGACACTCGACAGCTCGGCGCGGGTAATTTTGATGCGTTCTACAAACTCAGCCTGCCCGACGGTCGCGGCTCCGGGCGACCAGTATAGGTCGAACGGCGAAACGCGCTTCCAGAACATCTTCGGGATGGACTGCTTGACTGGTTGTCCGTTCACCCATTTGGTCTGCTGGACCCGGCGAACTTCTGGACCCTTGATGACGGCGTACGGGAAAATAGGCAGGTCGATCAGGAACTCAGCAAACGCTTCGTAGAAATTACCTTCGGTGAGGATGTCGTCGAGCTTGTTGCCTGCTTTCTCGGCTTCGACGTAGGCGACTTTCTTGGCGGCTTGCTCGGCGCCTTTTCGGAGACCGTCTACGCGGTCAGCGATCATTTGCTGGTCAACCGGAACGCCATTCTGCATATTCGTCTGGACCTCGATGTTTACCAGCTGTTGAATCTGGGCATCGATGTCTACAGGCGTTTCCGGTTCAGGGGTGGGGTCAACATCCCATGGGCGTTCGCTGCCCAAATATACGTCTCGAAGGAGTGCGGTGGCGGCGCGACACTTGGTAGGTGTCACTCTGGCAAAGACCTCACTGCCTCCAAACTGTTTAATCTCGTTTAGCTTAGTGCCGTCGTACATACCTTTGTATGTGCGCAGCGCATTTAATAGTCTCTCACTGATCCCCTCCGCGTTTCTGAAGTTGCGCATGTCCGTCATTCTGGCCCGGATATGCCCGGCGAGTTGGTCGTGGACTTGCTCATCCTCTTTCTCTTTTTGCCGCAGGGCGGCAGCATCATTTTCCTGCTGTACCAGCATATCGTTGGAAACAATGCGGAGCAATCCCCTGCCAGTATCAGGTTTGACAGGGATCGCTTGAGGAGTGCCATTAGCCATAGTGGGTATTCTGCGTGTATGATGTAGGCATTGTCAACCTAGTAGGCCATATGAACGAATTAGCCGTACAAGACGACCAGCTCGGGCTTAGCCACCTTAGCGCCACTATCTGCGCAGAACTGGCCGCTGGCCTCTCTGACGTAGAGGGGATCAAGGGCAAATACGATCTGAGCGATGCGCAGTGGGATAAGCTCAAAGTGGCCCCCGCCTTCCGAAACATGCTCAAGGACGCTCTCCAAAAGCTGTCGGGGGACATGAACGCTGGAAAGCGAATCATGATGAAGGCCGAAATTCTTTTGGAAGATTCATTGCCCGTACTTCATAGCGTCATTCACAATACGGAAGGAAGCACGCAGAGTAAGATTGACAGTATCAAACAGCTGACCGTTCTCGCCCGTAAAGATGGTAAAGGGGAAGCTGCAGGAATGGCCGGGCAGGGGTTCAACGTCTCTATTCACATCAATACTGGGGATGGACGGGCTGCTGAGCCTATCACGATAATCAACGCGGAATCCGAAGATTAAGTCCATGCGCCCTTCGGTGGAGCTGGTCTCGGCATTGGCGGATTCATCGAAGCCATCACCTTCCCAAGATAATTCGCATTCGTGGACATTGCCATGTACTGGAGACAATCGGCTAAGTCGGACCATGGGTGAGTCTTCTCAGGCTTGTCCTCTAGTACGCCGGTTTGCTTCCGCCTGTATCGGTACCAGTATTTCATAGCCTGCGTCGTCGTTACGCACGCATTGCTGATCATAAGTTGGGGGCCGCCGTCTACCTGATGCAGTAGCATCTGCTCAACTGCCCGGAGTCTCGGGTCGATGTTATTCGTTGGTGCAGCGTAAACGTCAAATCCCAATCGCTTCAGCACGTCGAATGGCGAGTCCTCGTTGGTTTGTGATTTGTCACGGCCTTTTGGATCGGCGACCATAAATATTTTCTTACCCATGTACTTCTCTGTCATGAGCATCGGTCGAAGTAGGGTCGTAGCGAATTGCTCGATGCCCATATCTACTGATGTTAATTCGTCATGGATGACGAGTCGCCCTCGGTTGTCGATCTGCCCGAGCAAAGACGCAGGCGTTCTACCAAAGTCCTGCCCGACCATTATGGGCATAGACTCGACAAAACATAAGTCGTCAGCTTCGACGATATGGAAGCCCGGATTGAACGATGCTCGGAATACTGCCTGCCCGCCCAACGATTTTCCGTATTTTGCATGGACGTGAATATCCGACCAGTCGGAGTTGTTATTAGCTTCGAGGTTCGGGTAGTAATTGTCCGGTAGGTTCTCTACGTTCTCTGCCTCCGGGGTCATGCCTCCCGGCTGTTTGTAGAACGCCCAATTCGGTGGCCGCTCGATCTCCAGTTTCGTATACCACTCGGAGTCCTCGTCAGGCGGGTTTGACTCAGCAACAATACCGAACCAAGTTGGCTTGGCGATTGCCTTAGAGGGAAAGCGCCCAAGACGGCCAGAGATTGCGTCGATAAGTCCAATGTCAATCTCTCGAAACTCACTGATCCATGCACCGGTAAGGTTAAGGCTGAGTAGTCGCTGTTGATCTTGCTTAGTATCCAGCGGAATAAGCATCCAATCACTCTCCACCTTCGTTCCATCGGGCAATGGGAAACGTACTTGAATCGTAGCGTCCGTGACGCGGTAATGAGCGATTGGCGCGAGCCAAAGCTGGATGTCAGCAAGACAAGTCTGCCGCAACTGCTGCAGAGTGTTGCGCACAATCGCAAATCGTGTCTGTCTAATTCCTCGTGCATTGGGTTCTTGTAACCTCCCTCGACGTAAAAGTTCCATGAAGCAACCCGCCGACTTTCCGGAACCAACAGGTCCCATGATCAGCCGTACAAAAGAGTCGTCCAGCATGAACTTCCCCACCGTTGGCGGAGTGACAAAATTCAGTTCGTTTGGATTCGGGTCAGTGTTGCTCATGCAATGCTTTCCTAAGCAGGGGCACTATGAAAGGATTCGGTGGGAACCGCTCCAAGAATTGTAGGCTACCACGTAAATAAGAACCTGCGTTTCCAGTTCCGGCAACATGAGCGCATATTTGTTCGGCCAACGCCTCCGGGTTGTAGACTCCCTTCATGACTGCTATCTTAGAGGTATTCATGAGCCGTCGGGCTTATTGGCCCCCTCTTTGGGGGCTTTTTTTGCTCGGTCCCACATGACAAAATCGTTGGAGTATAATTTCTTCCACTCCTCGTATTTTGAGATGGTAAATATTTCATCCGCCCGGCGACCAGTTCGGTTCTCCCACAAAAACCGTTTGTAATGCGAAACCTTCAGTGGCGGGTTCGCTAGAAAATATTTCATGTCGTAAAGTATATCTGGGCTAGGTCCGTACCCTCCCAGCTGTGCCCACTGCGAACGAAAATGAATATCGCATTTCTCTTGATCCCGAGAGAGTATATAGTCGATGCAGTCATCTACCGACGTTACTTTGAATTTTTGCTCGATACTTTTACCGCTGAACAGGTTATAGGCGGAAAGAAGCCTCTCCCATGGATTCCGTACGACAATAAATTGCCTCGGGGCTTTCAGCCAGCGCTCATAAGACTGCCCGTAACCATATGTATGCAGGATGGTTGTGGAACCGGCGCGAGGGAAGGTTTTGATCCCGCAGTCATCTCGCACGATCCAGTATTCGTCTGTCATGCCGCCATCGGGGGTGGGTCAAATACGAGCGGTTGATCGGGTATATCGCCAAGCGGAGATATGAGGAGTAGTTTCGGGGCGTACTCAACCTTATCGACTATGATCGACTGGTGTTTACTGCATAGGGTCAAGGCGTGATTCTTGACCTGTTTTATACTGCCGGGATTCTCGAACTCGATAAGAGTCGGCACCATGATGATCGCCCGCTGTTTCATTGTTTCTTCGAGCCGAGGTAAGTATCGACTGCGCGGCGCATTAGCTCGCTCATCGGTAGCCCGGTTCTCTCCGACAGTTTTTGCATCTTGGTGTACTGCGGTTTCGTCAAGATTAAGTGAATGCGAACTCCATCCATTGATTTTCTAGGCATAGAACCCCCTCGGCTTACCTTTCTTCGCCTGATTGACTTTTATCGCCCGTAAACGACGCTTGGCGGCTTCGAGCGTTTTCGATACGCCCGGTACGTTGTCGATCTTGTAACCACCTTCTACTTTTTTAATTGGCATCGCTTAACGCTCTCAAAGCAACTAAATGGTCAAGTGCTTGCGAAATCCCGTCTCGCACGTCGTCGGTATAGATAGAGATGCCCTGAGCAGGAATTTCAATTTTGAAGCCGCCGTCATACGGCTGGACAGTGACCTGTTTCTTGCGCGTAAACATCGCGTGCAATGCGGCCTGCTCGTTAGTCGCCATCTGGGTATCTTCTTGGTCGGCCAGATTAGATAGAACGTCCGCAACGGCGGTAGTATCGGGGTCGCCATACGCTCGCAACCCCTCGTTAACGTCCTTGCTTAACTCCAACATCTCGCGATATGGAAGTGTGCTAAGTATTGCTTTAACCCTGCGATTCATCTGTTTCCTTTGCCTGTCGAACGACATCAATCGTCTTGCCGTCCAAATTAGTTATGTACGCAATTTCGTAAGTCTCGCCTTCACCCACGTACTCGCCGAACGAATCCTGACCGTTTAGCTTACGTGACATCTCGACACACGCGCCGCCGTTTGTTCCTCGGCTAACCTCGTAGCTGACGACTGAGTACGACTTATAGTCCCTGTCAGTACGGACGAATCTTATTGTAAACATTATCCTTGTGGTCTCCACTCGGGGTCTATCGCGCTTCTTACGTTCACCCCGAATTGTTCGATTAGTTGTTCCTGCGTTACGTCGCCTTTCTTGGCCCGCTGTCTGACATACGATGCAACCCAGAAAACAGTCTGTACGTACATCACCGCCCGACCATCCATGCTCGACTCGGCTATTGTTAAGGATCGTGGCGGTGCGGGAGGAGACTTCTCGCCCTCGTCGGCCATATCACTGGCACCAGTAGGAATCGCCCCATTCGGGTGGGCAGGTACCTCTGCAGTTTGCGCGGGGGAAGGTACGTTTGATGTAGATGGTACCGTTACCTGCTTTGCACTGTGCGAAGAACCTGTAATATTCATCACGAAATTGCGTATTACGGTCCTCAATACGGTACCGCATGTCTTCCTTTTTGCTTTCGATAAGGTTTGCTTCACAAGCGGCTACTCCTTCCTCTGCCGATACACACGCGCCTTTTTCCTCGTCCGTGAGAGTGATTGCGCAGGCGGAAAGCCCCAACACTAAAATAATCGCGCAACATCTCATATCTCTATCTCCGGTTCCTCAAGCTGACGAACTGGTAACGGAAAACGGTTACACTCCGCTACCAACTTACGAGGTTCGGTTCTTTCTCTATTTATCGCATAAGTTCGTACCAATGCAGCGGTGCATTCAGCTCGCGAATCGTATTCGAGGTCGAAGGCTGTTACTCCATCCACCGTAAACGCATAAACTATGAGCCACCACTTCATTCATTGACTGTACCACTTTCTTCTTCGCCCTTGGGCAGTATTTTGACCCTTCGACACTCGAAGCGGTAAACCAGCCCTTCTACCGCCTTAAACTTAGGCGCCACATGGTCTATGGTCTCTTGGCAGTGAACTTCAGACGGTACAGGGACGTATGACACCGCAGGCGCTACGTGCGGTGGCATTGCTGTGAAGACGATGAGGACCCACTCCCACATCTTAGCCTTCCGGGTCGAAGTCTTTGTTGTCGCCGCCGAATAATGCTGCGCCGAGGTTAGCGAGGGTTTTGCCGCCTTCTCCGGTTACAGGAGCCTGATCGGTAACATCAACGCCGACAGGAACATCTTGGTCGGCATCTGAGGCTTTGGCGGTGGGGGCAGCGACGGCTGACTCGTCTATAACGAGCTTCTGGTTTCCACCGACTGTGAGATCGACGGTTTCGCCTGCGTTTACTTCGTGAGTGTCGCGGATGTTTGCGCCGAGAACAATCTCGACTCTGAGGCCAACTTCGCCGATTGCTTCGATACGTACGTTAGACATTTCCTGACTCCAAATTTGGCCTCCGGGCTGGAGGCGAACTTAGAGCGTATCATAAAACGCCCACTAATCAAACTTAGTTTACGATGTAGCTAGCTTCCTGTTCTGAAAACTGGTGGACCTTCATCAGTTTGTTTTTCACTGCTTCTCTGACAGGATCAGCCCGTGGTATATCAGCCACGTCTTTCTCTGCCTGAGTCATCTCGACAACTTCTTTCCCTACAACTTTTCGATGTCGAATCGGAACATCCTGCAAGTCAGAGAGGTCAGGATTTATGAGCCAGTCGGCTTCGGGGAAATCGGGCGTATTAACGCTCCGGCGATGCTCACAAGTCTGTCTGTTAACTACGTCTGCCATTTCTATACCCTCTTTCTGGAACTTAGGCCGGGACCTTCTACATAGGTTGGGCGCGGAGCGCCATACGATCTGAAATAAGGAATTTGATTCGGTCCCTGATCGGACGCATTACTTGGGACCAGTGAAGTACCGGGGGGAAAGTCATCCAAAATCGGTCGGGCTGAAAGTCCGTCAACAATTCCGTCGTGGCCCCGCGCAGTAAAAATGGTCAACCATTCTTCTGCTGATAAAATTCTGTCGTAATATCGTGCATCGGCTATATCATCATCCATTTGATTACCGCCGTCGCCAGTTCCACCGATACCAAAACCTTCACCCGAATTAAAAACTGTACCGGGATCATTTAATGTTGCTTCTAATACTCCATTCAACCAAAGATGCTGGTCAGTGCCATCAAAATCCATACCGGCGTGAAACCATGTGTCAAGCGAAAGAACTGTCGAACCTACCAGAGTGTTATTCGCGGACCCATCAAAGGATACCGTGCAGCGCAGCACAAGCGATCCTGTGGTGTCAGTTCTTATCGCCCATGACTTGTCAGAGGGATTGTCCCATACCAAAATAATTGCCCGGTTAGTTGGGTTAGAACCACCTGAATAAAGTTTGCACCATGCCATCGCTGAAAATGGTGTAGATGTAAAAATATCCGATGGGTTAGTAAACGCAATATTTGCGCCATCGACATCATTGTTACGAACTGCCATTAGGTGAAACTCACTTTCACCAACAGTAAGTCCCAGTCGCCCGTCAGGTCTGTTCCTGCTCCGGGGAGTGTACGCACTAACTCAAACTGAGTGGTCTCACCTGCAGTCACTCCAAGAGTCGCGAGAGAGACACTCTCTGAATCTTCTTGGAAGAACTCGTTGGTTGGTATATCGAGGTCCGCGAGCGCTGTTGCTGAACTCCACGCTTGCACAGCTGCATTGTCCGGAATGCCTCTGTTGTAGATGTCGAGGCCGACGGTGTTTACGATTCCGGGCGCAGTCTCCGCACGTGCTACGAAGTCGAAGACAATGTTCGTAGCATTTGCCGGGACTTCGATGGTGAAGCCGACGCCTTCCTCAGTCGTGTCGTCAAACAGTCTTACCGACAGTCCGGCATTGTTACTGTCCGCTACTGCCGGAGCAAGCGCGTTAACAGTCCAGTCCGCGTTTACGGGATTTTCAAGTTGGTCCGCGAAGAACTGGAACTCTGGGAATACTTCGTCAGGGACAACAATATCGGCGGTCGTTAGGACTCTTTCGAGGCCAGCGCCGGTTAGTGTGTTGTTGACCCGCAGTCCGCCGGATGCCGCCGCTATAGTCTCAGCTAGTGTAACGCCACTACCAATTAGTGCGGGGAAGCCAGATATACCACCCAGACCGCTAGTTAAGTCTTGGAAGTCTTGGGCAAATACTGCATTCGTAGCACTTGGCGCTTCCGCGACCATCGCTGGTCCATTCGCAAGGTTAGCGTGGAAATGTGTAGTCCGCATAAACCAAGTATTAGAGCCAAGCATCGAGAATCCGAGGACGCCCGCACTTTGCCGATACATACCCGAATTAGTCTCACCTGTGAATGAGAATACTGGTGCGCCCAAACTGCCGAACGCAGCTCGATACCGTAGAGTCGTATCAATAGAGACACCGGGATTGAGTGTGAATGCGGTAGTACCCTCAAGAGTACCGTCGCCAGTCCATATACCGATTTGGTTGTCTACCGGAGTACCGACCTTAAATACATTGCCTACACCACCAGTAATATCGGAGGCTGTCAGGACTCTTTCGAGACCCCCACCAGTCAGTGTGTTGTTAGCCAGTAGTCCACCTGCAGCGGCGGCAACGCCTCGTGCCATCTCAACGCCGCCACCGATAAGTGAGGGCGAACCTATGGCAAACCTGCCAACACCAGTACTGAGATCGTCTCGACCCGGACACAGCGTCGGTAAAACTGCTGTTGGAACTCGATTAAATAGTAACGGCCCTTGCCCAAGTCCTGTGCCGACACCCAATGATTGGAATGAAGCGTCATCAAAACGCCAGTATTCTGTTCCGCCTTCTACCCATCCCGTGTGGGTTGTACCGTCTCCGTAGAAACCAGTACCAACAGCGCCGATTGCCACTGATGGAGTAGCTACGGCTCCTAACGAAACTCGAACACGTCCAGACGCCAGAGAAAGGATTGTGCCGTCAAAAGTTAGGGCGGTTGTGCCTTCAAGAGTACCGTCGCCAGTCCAAACACCGACTTGGTTATTGACGGGGGTGCTGACTTTGGTTACGTCGCCGAAACCGTAAGACTGTAGGTCGGAAATCTGTGATTCGGTGATCGAAATTGCCGCCTGAGTGAAATGCTCGCTCGCTAGGAAATTCAGTAGCGAGTCATGGTCGATTGCACCGACATGCTGGGTAACAGCGCTGGCAGGGACATTCGTATCCGGAATATCGTCCCACGTAACAGCGGCGGTGAGGTCATTGACTTCTGCCGTCAGGTACGCCTGCAGGTCGGTAATTTGGGACTCAGTGATCTGCAGCGCGAGCTGGAGAACTGACGTTTCGACGTATTTGTCCCGCGTGTCACCAGACTGCCGGACAATATATCTGTCGGATTGGGCAGCTGTGACTACCGGATCAAGTTCGGGGATTCTCTGGTCCATTTCAGCATTCTCACATTATAAGGGGGTAGGGTCAATTACCCAAAGACTTTTACTCGTTGCGGACTTCCCTGATCCTTCTGTAAATAGATATGGCCGGTAGCAGGTCGAACGAACATACCTCTCGGAACGCCCATATTGGTAGTGCCACCGGGACCATGTACAGTAATTCCGGTCACAAAACTCCCAGCTGTCGAAATATCGTAGGGTGTACTTAATGTCCACTGGCAAAGGAGACCGGCAGTCGTCATGCTATACAGTAGTGTGCCGTCAGATGAAAAAGCGAAAGAGGCGGTGCTACGAGAACCCGCGTCAACTCTTGAGTCAAAAACTGCGATGGGGGTCGTCACAATAGTCGAAATATCGAACGCTACCGCCAAAGAGCGAGTCTGCATTTGGCCCGCTTGATGCTCTAGGGTAAGTTCGGTTCCGTCGGCGTTGAAACGTATAGTGAAAAGACCCGGTGGGACATTCGTGTATGCCGTTGCTGCACCGAGAATCGATGCATCATAAGGAGTAGCTGACTGGTCGTAGGAGATGAGGCGGTAGAAAGAGCTGAACCATCGCTGGGATGTTATTAGCTTCGTGCCGTCGTTGTTCCACACAAAGTCTCGGGCGAGACTGCCGCCGATCAATACCGGCGTACCTGAACTTGACCAGTCGGCGTTCTGAAGCGACCACGCGGGAGACACGTCATACTGCCTAAAGCTAAAGGTGGCGCTGGGATTGGTGCGCCATGTGTGTGCGCGCAGACCGTCGGGCCTGAAGGCCCAAGCGTATCTGAAATTCCCGCCAACATTCTCCGGGGTCCCCAGTGACACCAGTTCAGACATGCCGGTGACGGGGAGTACTGGCTGTTCGGCAAATGCACCGCCGTCGATTCGCAAAACATCGGGCGCGGCGTCGTCGATCAGGAGTACGTCTTGGTTCGTATCGTCGATCAGGAGATTGCAAAGCCCGAAGCCCGGAGCGCTACTCGCGGGCTGTCTGCGCCGACGTAGTATCCGATCTTCGAGCGGATTACGTCTTTGGGGCCAAAGCGAACTCATTAGTCAACTTTCTCAGCTTGGAAAACGCCCGGACTGGATTCTTGTATTACCGACATGAACGCGAATGGCAGGTCGCTCGCTACGTCTATCGGCACGGGGATGATCTGCACTCCTGCCAAAAACAAGCGCGATGCGTCATCGGCAATCACGGCAGTTGCGACAACTGTATTGTCGCCGAACGCGAGGAACACGTTTTCGGTGGACGTAATCTCGATTAGCTCGGTGTCGGCGGGGAGGGCGATCAGTTCTGCGGCGCCGCTGGTTGCGACCCCGACTCGTTTGCCTGTCCAGCGCGTGACCTGAAGCGACTGACTGGATTTTGAGCCGAAGACATAATCTTCGTTTACGGAATCTCGCTTGATAGACATGGGTGATCTCGGTAGAGGGTCGAATGTCCCTCAATTATAGCCCTTAGATGAGCATAGTCAATGGGCCTCGGGTATCTCGTAGGCGCTCGACGCAGACTGCGGGGCCGATGGCCCGTCGGCCCGGAATCTCCAAGAAGCGCAAATCCGCCTTCATCTGGAGACACGCTTTATGAGAGGGCGCGGCCTGCTTGTATGGCATCTGGCTTTCGTGCCCGTGAGCATCGGTTGTCAAGATCATGTACATAAGAACCCAGTGTGTCATACGTGTCCCCTTCATATGTCGAGAAGTGTCGGTGTTTTTGTCCGAGGTTTCGTAACAACCTTTAGAAACGTGCCCCTAATTAAAGGTTGTCACACGACAACCAAGAGCTGTGGGGCCGGAGGCGCATTATAGCCTACAAGTTATATTCTGCCGAGGGAATATAGCCTACAAGCTATACTAGCACATAAAAAGCCCACTATTCGATTTTTGCAAACTGCATGTGTGAAGTACCTAAACGCTGGTACGGGTGGGTACCCCCCCTTGGCCCGGTAGGGTGGGGTGCGCTTCGGCCCGCAGGCCCGTCGGTCATTCCTAGCAACTGTACTATGAGAGTTAGCCAACTGAAAGGAGAAACAATCATGGCTGATAAAGAGAAACCGCAACCACGTAAGGGTGCGGGAAAGGTAGCCGCCGCAATCGCGAAAGTGTTTGACACGGTGGAGAACAACGGGTCTGTGATTACACAGTGTGTAACTTCTGCGAAGTCTGTATATCGTGGCGCTGAGATTCCCACTGTGGACTTGGCCTACATTGCTGACAATGTAGCGCGGATTCGTAGCTGGACTCCGACGAGTATCAATGCTCGCAAGTCCGAAGTGCGCAAGATACTACGCGCATACCGCGAACTGCCGGAAGCGATTGAGAAGTTTCGCAAGAAGTCTCCGACGTTCACGTGGCATCAGGCCGTAAAGCTCGCAAGGTTACTCGGCCAGCACAGCACGATTAACAAAGCTGTCGCCGCGATGGTGCAAGTCTCTGAGGCCGCAAGGCCCAACGCAATGACGCAAGTTCTGAATTGCCTCACGCGAATTGCGAATGTTGAAACACGTTCGCAGAAAGTTATCGCGTTTCGCAAGGACCTGAACAAGCTGATCGCGAAGCATGGTCTGTGATACTCAACGGACCTCAGGCCCCGCAGCAATGCGGGGCTTTTCTTTTGCCTACACGTGTTATTTCTGACCGATTCCCAACAGGTGTTACACAATGTGTAACTCAGGAGGCGATGATGCGATGGGATTAAAACCCCCCGGCCCCAAGGCTCTTAACACGTGTGAGTTGAGGGGCCGTTATCATCGG
>Ga0255055_10002170_pt1 | contig 13981 bp, 12 predicted proteins | sample JV7_2_27_MG_FD_188633 | JGI IMG/M metagenome (GOLD analysis project Ga0255055, IMG submission 188633) | Seawater microbial communities from Jervis Inlet, British Columbia, Canada - JV7_2_27 | ecosystem: Environmental > Aquatic > Marine > Inlet | place: Canada: British Columbia | collected...
AACGGCACCTATTCGGATCATATTAAACTGGAGCAGGAACTCGCCGACTTTTTCGGATGCAAATATGGCATGGTCTTTTCCACCGGGTACATCGCCAACCTGGCGATGCTGTCTGCACTGACGGGACCGGGCGATATTTTGCTCATTGATGCAGACAGCCATGCCAGCATTTACGATGGCTGCCGTTTGAGCGGAGCTGAAATTATTCGATTTCGGCACAACAATCCGGGCGATCTTGAAAAGCGGCTTAAGCGACTTGGTGAACGCGCAGCAAACACCCTTATTATTGTTGAGGGCATTTACAGCATGTTAGGGGATCGTGCACCCTTAGCGGAGATTGCTGCGGTCAAAGAAAAATACGGCGCCTATCTTCTGGTTGACGAAGCCCATTCGCTGGGGGTGCTCGGCCAGCAAGGCCGCGGACTTGCCGAGGAAGCCGACGTGGAAGACAGGGTCGATTTTATTGTCGGCACTTTCAGCAAAAGTTTGGGTGCCATTGGTGGATTTTGCGTCAGCAACCAAGCGGACTTGGATATGATTCCTTTTGCGGCTCGACCGTACATGTTCACGGCATCGTCTTCGCCCTCGGTCATCGCGTCTACCCGCGCCGCCCTGCAAATTTTGAGAACACGTTCTGAACTGCGCAGCAGACTGTGGGGAAATGCCCACCAATTGTATCAGCAGCTGCAGGAGCTGGGATTGCAACTGGGTCCGGAACCCAGCCCGGTCGTTGCCGTGCGGGTTGCAAACATCGATCAGGCCATCGCCTTCTGGAAGGGACTCCTTGAGGCCGGCGTGTATGTTAATCTGGTTACACCGCCGGCCACCCCGGACGGTGGTTGTCTGCTGCGCTGCAGCGTCAGTGCCGGGCATAGCTCGGAGCAGATCGAGCAAATTGTTCAGGCGTTTGCTTTTCTTTGCCGGAACACACAGGCTGTTCAAGCCGGCTAATTTGGTATTTATTTGATGGAAAGGTTCAATTTCTAAAAAAGATGCGCTTTTTATTTACCATTTTTCGTCAATATCCATGGCAGACCGCAATGATGCTGGCGCTCTTGTTGTTATCCGGCATCTTCGAGGGTATCGGACTGTCGGCAATGCTGCCCTTGCTCGCCATCGCACTCGGAAACACTCAAGGCGGAACATTGGGTACCAGCAAACAGGCTACCGCGGCTGAGCGGATGATCCAGGATGTCTTTGACACCATCGGTTTGACACCGAGCCTGGAAATTTTGCTATTAGTTATCTTTACTGCCATGCTGTTGAAATGCGTGTTTGTGTTGATTGCCAACAAACGCGTTGGATATACCGTAGCGCATTTAACGACAAATTTACGCCACCAGCTGCTGCGGGCGTTTATGTTGGCCCGGTGGGAATTCCATTTGAACCAGCCAATCGGTAAACTTTCGACCACTCTCATGGGCGAGACGGTCCGCACTGCCAATGCGTATGCCGCAGGCGTGTCTATTATCGTTGCCATTATTCACGCAGCCATCTATATCGGTGTTGCGCTTATGGTTTCCTGGAAAGTGACATTGATTGCCCTGGCTGCGGGGATGTTTTTCGCGTTCCCGTTAAATCGGTTCATAAAAAAAGCCAAATGGGCCGGCCGCCGTCAGGTTAAATTAAGAAAGTCAATGAATGCGAAATTTGTGGACAGCATTCAATCCATCAAACCCCTCAAAGCCATGGCCCGTGAGGAAAGGGCCGAATCCATTCTGATTACGAAAACAAACAAAATAAAAAGTGCCTTGCAAAAGCAAATTATCAGCAAGGAGTCATTGTCAGCCTATCAGGAAGGCCTGAAGGTGACATTTATGCTGGTTGCCATATATGTGACGATTGCCATTTTGGGTATGGCACCGACGACCGTCCTGATTTTGATTCTTCTGCTCGGCCGCATTTTGGGTAAGCTGAGTAAAATCCAGAAACAGTACCAACATATGGGTGTCCTTGAAAGCGGTTATTGGTCGATGATGGAAACTTTTGAGACTGCTCAGAGGATGCGTGAGCTGAAGCTCGGTGACCGGAAACCGGAACTACAGCAAGCTATCTGTCTAAAAGGGGTGACATTTTCTTATTCAAAAAATAACGTTCTCAATGATGCATCGCTTGTTTTTCCAGCCGGAGAGATCACCGCAATTGTCGGACCGTCGGGAGCTGGAAAAACAACCATTGTGGATCTGGTGATCGGTTTGCTGCGCCCGCAGAGCGGTGAGGTTTGGATCGACGATTTGCCGCTGGCGCAGGTCGATTTGCACCAGTGGCGGTGCATGATCGGTTATGTGCCTCAGGAAAACTTGCTTCTTCGCGATTCTATATTGGCAAACGTAACCCTTAGAGATCCGGACATCACAGAACGTGAGGTTGAAGAGGCGCTGCGAAAGGCGGGAATTTGGGAATTCGTCGAAACAAGGCCCAAAGGCATGCTTAGCTCGGTGGGGCAACGCGGTCTCAAATTATCCGGAGGTCAGCGGCAGCGCATTGCCATTGCGCGCGCGCTCGTGCGTAAGGCCAAATTATTGGTACTGGATGAAGCCACCACGGCGCTCGATCCGGAAACTGAGGCAGCAATTTGCCAAACATTGCGAAAACTACGGGGAGAGATTACCATTCTGGCGATTTCCCACCAACCTGCCGTTCTGGAGATGGCAGATTGTGCCTATCAAATACAGCACGGAACAGCTACCCCGGTAGTTGTTCCGTCCACAACGAGCAGGCATTTGGAAGAAGCGCCACTTGACTCCGATAACGAACTTCAGACAGGAACTGCGACTTAAAAAACGATATATAAGTGAATCCGAACACAAATTCTATAGAAAAAGTGATTCGCAAGATTCGGCTGATTGGCTTTGACTTTGACGGCGTTTTTACCGACAACATGGTATACGTGTCCGAAGATGGGTCAGAGGCGGTAAGGTGTTCGCGCGGCGATGGGATCGGTTTACAAAAACTGAAGCATTTAGGAATTGAGGCCGTGATTATCTCAACCGAGTCCAACCCGGTGGTTTCGGCCCGGGCGCGCAAGTTGCAGATTCGCTGCGTGCAGGACTGCGCGGATAAACACAAAGCATTGGAGCGTATTGCCGAGGAAATAGGCGTTTCCCTGGCCGAAGTGGCTTTTGTGGGCAACGATATTAACGATCTGCCATGTCTCACGTGCGTTGCATTGCCCATCGTCGTCCAGGATGCACACCCGGACGTGATTCCGCCTGCTCTTTATCAGACAAAAAATCCAGGCGGGTACGGGGCCGTTCGAGAGATCTGTGACTTGTTTGAACGTGCTTTAGAGTAATTGTCAAAAATATGTTCCGATTGACTTAGAGAATCTTTCAAAAGTCATTGCGAGCGAAGCGAAGCAATCCCTCAGGTTTTCCAAAAGATTGCTTCATCGCTAAGCTCCTCGCAATGACAGGTTTTGATGGTAGTGCTGCCTTGCGTCCTTGCGAGGCGCGGCAGTGACGAAGCAATCTTGAGTCTTGCGATAGGTATGGTAGGTGGTGTGATCCCACGGAAATGCGAGCTACCCGGTATCAAGTAGTGGCGGGATGCTTCCAAATTAAACTATTAACCAATAACAAATAACTAATAAACCCCAATTTACTTTTAGCTAAATTGGGTTATAAGGAGGAAGGAAGATGAGAAAATTAACCATCGATGGGAAAACAATTCAAGATGATGGTGATTGCTGGGTGATTGCCGAAATCGGACACAACCATCAGGGCAAACTCGAAACCGCCAAAGAGATGTTTCGAGTCGCCAAAGAAAGCGGCGCCGATGCGGTCAAACTGCAGAAGCGGGATAATCGACAGCTTTACACAAAGGCGGGCTATGAAAAGTCTTATGAAAATATCAACAGCTACGGCGGGACATATGGTGAGCACAGAGAGGCACTCGAATTTGGCTGGTACGAATATAATGAATTAAAAGATTATGCCAAAGAAATCGGAATTACCTTTTTTTCGACCGCATTTGATTTTTCCAGTGCCGACTTTCTCGCGAAACTGGATATGCCGGCATTTAAAATTGCCTCAGGTGATTTGAAAAACATCCCTTTGCTTACCCATATCGCTAAATTTCAAAAACCGATGGTTATGAGCACAGGCGGCGGCACCATGGAAGATGTCCTCCGGGCCTACGATACCATTATGCCGATTAATCAACAGCTGAGTATACTCCAATGTACGGCGGGTTATCCGGCAGAGTTTGAGGAACTGAATTTAAGAGTGATTACCAGCTTTCGGGAACGGTTTCCGGATACAGTTGTTGGATTGTCTTCTCATGACAACGGTATTGCCATGGCAGGGGCGGCTTATATGCTGGGCGCACGCATCATTGAAAAACACTTTACCCTCAACCACACCTGGAAAGGCACCGATCACGCCTTTTCTCTGGAACCCATCGGTTTCAAGAAAATGGTGCGCGACCTGCAGCGTTTGAAGGTGGCTGTCGGTGATGGCGTCAAAAAGACATATGACAGCGAAGTTAACCCCATTATTAAAATGGGCAAGAAAATCGTAGCAGCTCGTGATCTGCCGGCAGGTTACACCTTGCGGCGTGAGGATCTGGCTTTAAAGTCACCTGGAGACGGATTGCCGCCTTATGAAATGGAAAAAGTGATTGGTCGTGTTACCTTACAGCCTTTGTCTGAAGATGATGATGTCACTATTGACGTTTTAAATGGCGCTCAGAAGTGGCCTGAGGCAGCCGCATCTTGAAAGATTTGTTCAGTTTAAAAGAGGAGGTCGCGGTTGTAACCGGTGCTATGGGCCAGTTAGGTGCCATTTGGATCGACACGTTGCTTGAGGCCGACGCCAGGGTCTTGGCCCTGGACCATCCCAAAGCTCAAAAATCTGAAGCGTTTAAAAAGCTGCAGGCCCATTATGATGACCGGCGTCTGCTGTTCGCATCTGCCGATGTCAAGGAACGCCAGGCTTTGGAGGCAGCATCTCAACAATGCCTGGATGCCTTCGGCGTGCCTTCTGTTCTGGTCAACAATGCCGGTATCGATCAGCCACCCGATCAGCTGGATAAAGGATACCGTCTGGAAGAAATTCCTTTCGAGCAAAACCGGGAGGTTTTTGAGGTCAACACCCTGGGGCTTTTTCTGGTCACCCAGGTTTTCGGCAGCCAGATGGTCAACACCGGGCGGGGGTCCATCATCAACATCGGTTCACTTTATGCCAGCGTTTCTCCTGACTCGCGCTTTTACGACCACATCGAAAGCGATCCTCCCTTCCTCAAACCACCGGCGTACGGCGCTTCTAAGGCGGCCGTGGTTAATATGACCCGGTATCTCGCGACCCTGTGGGCGCCTTACGGCGTGCGCGTCAATGCGCTGTCGCCGGGCGGCGTATTGGGCGGCCAGGATTCGGAATTCAAACGCAAGTTCTGTGACCGCGTGCCCCTCGGGAGAATGGCCGACGATTCTGATCTGCGTGGCCCGATGCTGTTTTTGGCATCCTCAGCATCTTCCTATGTAACGGGGATTGAGCTTGTTGTCGATGGTGGTTTTACGGCGTGGTAAGGTTTCAGGTGTCCCGCCTTCGCTAAAGCTTCCGACTCCGCTAAAGCTTCGACGGGACAAGACGGCGGGCAAGCAGGTGTCAGGTTTCAGGTGTCAGATACAAATAATTTTGGATTTTGGATTGCGGATTTCGGAATTTATTGACAGACATAATGTTGCGATTCAATTTAGAATTGTAGGGTCGGCCACTGTGCCGACCGTTTGATAGTAAGGTCAATAGAAAAGTCACCCATTTTAAAATTAATCAATATGGCCAAAAAGCGACCCACAATTGTCGCATTGATTCCGGCTCGCGCCGGTTCCAAGCGCGTGCCGGATAAAAATATTCGCCCCCTGGCCGGGCATCCTGTAATGGCTTACACCATTGCTGCGGCCCTGGAAAGCGATGTTTTCTCGGATGTGATCGTTTCCACCGATTCAGAGAAATATGCCGAAATCGCACGGTATTATGGTGCAGATGTGCCGTTTATGCGTCCCCCGGGGCTGGCCGGCGATGTCTCTCCTGACATTGAATGGTTGGAATACACCTTAAAAAGGCTGCAGGAAATTGGATGCGAATATGATTGCTTTAGCATTTTGCGACCCACCAGTCCATTTCGATTGCCGGAGACCATCCAACGCGCCTGGCACGCATTTCTGGCAGAAGAAGGCGTTGATTCACTGCGTGCGGTTGAGAAGTGCCAACAACACCCCGGGAAAATGTGGGTCGTGCGGGGCAGCCGCATGATGCCGCTTTTGCCATTGAGCCCGCCGGAACAGCCCTGGCACAGCAGCCAGTATCAGTCGTTGCCCGAAGTTTATGTGCAGAATGCCAGCCTTGAAATTGCCTGGACACGGGTTGTTCTCCAGGAACGAACAATTGCGGGTAGAGTATTGATGCCTTTCTTTACAAAAGAATACGAAGGTTTTGATGTCAACAACCCTTACGACTGGGGCTTGGCTGAACATTTGGTAAAAAATGGAGATGCACAATTACCCTTTGTCCCCAAAAGCCCATATCCGTTAAAGTAACACGCTTAATTTTGATGCAGATCATCAAATGATCTGTAATTAATAAAGTTTGCCAATTGTTATGAAGTTACGGTAAATTGAAGTTGAAATCCTATTTACGCCGCTTTAACCCGATTAAATGCCTTTGCAATATTATAAAAAAATTGCAAGCTACCGGGTAATAAAGATCATAAGCGCTTTAATTTGTCTCATTTGCAGGCGAATAGCGATGAAAGAAAAAAATAAATATATTGGATAATGGGATTAAAGTATTTGATTGCCATTTAAGGCCATAAACAGAGTATAAAAGACCTAATATGAGGGGATCAAATTGTCTTGCAAAATTCAGAATGATTTTTCAGGTGGCGTGCCCTCAATTTTAAATTGGGATCTATGTTTAACTTGGCGGTGTTAGCTCTAAATTTTTTTATTTAATTTGGCGATGAACGGATTACTAAAAAAAATTCAAAAAAAGATTCAAAAGCGGTATAAATTGTACCCTGAAACAATTCAAAGAAAAAGCTTGACCGGTGCCTTGCCAGGTGTGGTTGAGGGTAAAGTGTTTTTCGACGATTCTGGCGCCCAGCATATAAGCCGAAAGGGGTATAAATTGTACCTTGAAACAATTCAAACGCCGTATAAGTTATACCATGGATCAATAAAAATTCATAAACATGGCTTTTGGTTTGTAGATATTCCCAGAACATCTTCCACCAGTATCAAAGCTGAACTAGGCAGGATTTATGGTCTACCTTATGGAAAAGCTAAGTTGTTTATTGATCAAAATTATGCCAATGAATTATCGAGCGATTATTTCACAACTAAGCAACACAAAAAGCATTACGTGAATCAGATATTTAAAGACCACCTTCTGGCGATAGAAATGCAAAAAATAGTTGGTGAAAAGATATGGGAAAAAATATTTACTTTTACATTTGTGCGCAACCCATGGGATAGGATTCTTTCTCTCTATTTTTACATAAAACAAAAGGGCGATATTCTTGATGACATGCAATTTCGAGACTATATTTTTGCCCTTAGCAATTTCCGAAAAAAAGGAAAAGAATCTTTATTTCGAAACCGCGAGCATTATTTATCAGCCTCAGATTATATCATAGATGCCAATGGCGAAATCTTGGTCGATTTTATCGGGAAATATGAAAACCGGGATGATGACATCAAAATAATTGCTCAAAAACTCGGATGTGAACAACTAGGTACACTTGCGATTAATAAATCTATCCGAAATAATAGGCATTATTCCGAATATTACGATAAAGATACTCAAGAAATTGTCAGAGAAATATATAGAAAAGATATAGAATTATTTGAATATAAATTTGAAGCTTAAATTTGAAGCAGTCAGATTTTATCAAATCATTAGAGGATTTATCCAAAAAACTGGGATTATATCTGATTTGTCTAAATTTAAGTTCTGACAACATCTGACAGAATGCAGATATTTATTTCAAGTCACTGGGGCATTGGCAAGGTATCCCAACACCCTCCTTCTCGATTCCTGAACAACCACATTCACTTGTCTGATAATGATGTGCGTACTTATACAGCGGCTGCATAATTGTCATGATTGGTAAAAAATGTAGGCATTTCATCGTTGGAAATAAATAATAGATTGCGGTAGAGGGTTGGATAGAAATGGTGGAATTGATTGAATTATCAGACAGATATGATAAATAATTTATCGGACTATTAACGGAAGTATCATGATGATGATCGTAGAATTTGGGCACTTATAGGGTGGAGTTATATAAAAATGCAGCGTTCACATTATGATGAAGTTAGCCACCATGAGAAAACATATGCGCGGAAAAGTAAAGCGATATTTACACACGCCAATCTATATCTTTCAAATGGGAAAAGTCGGATCTAAATCCCTAAAAGCCACGCTTTCGGCTAAATATAGGGGGGCGATAGTTCATGCGCACTCCTACAAGGGTATGTCCTTTAGTGAAAGGGCGCTTTTAACCTGGCGAAAGCGCCTGTATTTGCCAATTTATGTGATTTGTCCGATTCGGGAACCATTGTCGCGAAACGTTTCAGCTTTTTTTCAAACTTTTAAACGAGACACAGGCTTTGATTTTACCGAACAAGAATGGACATCTTCTGAATTGAAGGATTTGTTTTTAAAATACTATCCTCACAAAGTTTGCAACGAGTGGTTTGACAAGCATTTTCGGACCACATTTGATCTTGATATTTTTTCCAAACCATTTCCTATTGAAAGAAAATGGAATGTATATAAGCATCGCTCAATAAAAGTACTTATCTTTCGGGCCGATCTTGAGCGAGACGAGCAATTGAGAGCTGTTTCTGAGTTTATCGATTGCAAGATTGATAACTGGACTTTTGCGAATGTTTCTGAAGAAAAGGAATATTCAAAGCTGCACAAAAATTTTTGCCGTTCAGTCACGTTGCCTGATATTTATATTTCATTAATGTGTAAATCACGTTTTTGTCAACATTTTTGGAGTTTAGAGGAAATTGTCGCTTTTTCTTCGCACTGGAAAGGCAAACGAGGGAATGCACGCGACGAGGATCCCGCTGCGTTTCATCCCCTCCAGTGAACATAATCGTTTCGTATTACTCTATTTTGCACAACCGGGCTTGATGTGATATCCAGCGCCGGTATCATAGGAAAAAGTAGAAAAATGCTCGTTAGCCACACCAAAAAATTTATTTACACCAAAACCAAAAAAACCGCCGGCACCAGCGTAGAATCGTACTTTGAAAAATATTGCCTGCTCGAAGGCACCTGGGAATTTTTTCACAACCGGCCGGCGTATGTCGGCGAAACCGGCATCATCGGTTATCGGGGCGGCAAACCTCCAAAAGGCGAGGTTTGGCGCAACCACATGCCCGCCAAAAAAATTAAAAGGATAGTCGGAGATGAAATCTGGAATAGCTACTTTAAATTTTGCGTTATACGGGATCCTTTCGACAAAATGGTGTCCGGCTTTCACTTTTATTACAGACGTAAACAGCGTTACGCCCTGACAAACAAGCTCAATGCGGCCGCAAACCGGCTGATCGGAAAAAGCAAGCCCATAGACCGTGTTTCCGGCAGCCATAAAGTCGACCGTTTCAGAAGCTGGGTTAAACTCGGCGGATGGGTAAAGGATCGCAACAAATACATAATCGATGGGCAAGAATGTGTTGATTTTTTTATCCGCTTTGAAGACCTGGAAGGCGGAATCCGAAGCGTTTGCGAGCGCTTGGAAATCCCATTTGAGCCGGAACGGATTCCCCGGCTCAAGCATGGCAATCGCATTGACGATCTGCCGTTAAACGAATATTACGACAAAGAGACCATCCAAATCGTTTCGGACCGGTACCGGTTTGAGTTGGACCGGTTTGGTTACACTGCGCCTGAGCCATGCCAGTGAGTTTGCAATAGGCACAGGAAGGCCTGTTGCCGCGAAAATTTATTTGCCTTACATTGCAACAAGGCATTATGGCGGCGAACGACAACCGCCCTGCCGGTTGGGGCGCAAATTTTCTTAAGTAAATTTCTGTGCCAACCGACGGCGGCTCATTTCGCAGCCCGTTAGGCTCATAAAAAAGAGTTGAGGTTAAGATGATTTCACACCAATACAAGTGCATCTTTGTAGAAGTTCCCAAGACCGGTTCTGGTAGCATCAGAGCTATCATTGGATCCCCTCCTAAACCGCATCTAAATATTTGGCAGATAAACTACAACATGCAGAATTACTGGACACACTATGATGGGAGAAAAAACAGAGTTTTAGCAAGTCTTTATCTGTTATTACCGGAAAAAAAACGAAGCGAAATCGGGGAAAAGCAGTTTAATTCCTATTTTAAATTTGGATTCGTTCGTAATCCCTGGGATCGCGCAGTTTCACTATATCTTCGCAAGCAAGGTCTGCAGATGCGACACAAATTAACCTTTGAAGAGTTCGTTGCATGGATTAAATACAGTAGCAGCACGTGTATACATCCTGTTCCGCACCTAAACCAATTAGATTGGTTTGTCGATCCACATGGTAATGTACTTGTTGACTTTATCGGAAAATTTGAAAGCCTTCAGAGTGACTGGGTAAAAATTTCTAAAAAGCTTGGACTGACGCAAGAATTACCTCACAAAAAGAAAAACCCGAGAAGAGGCAAACACTACACAGAATATTATTCTGTGGCAACAGAGAAAATAATCGAAGATAAGTTCAGGGTAGATATAGAATATTTTGGGTATGAATTTGGAAAATAACAAATCCAGGATAGCACTACACGGGACAGAAATTCCGCATATAATAAAGTATCATTCAATCAGCTTTTTATAGGGATTTTTCTTTGATAATAAGATTTTTTTAGGGAAATGCTGCTCGAAATAATAAGGTTTATTTCGATTATAGAAAAAGTCAAAGATTGAGATATGTCGGCATTTTGTCAGGTTTTTCCAGTCTTTCATATTTTTCCCGGTAATCGTTTCTATCGGATAACCTTTCCTTTTCTGTCAAGATAACAAAGAAATGATATATGTCTAATTTAAAACGAATTTTCCCCAAACCTGTCAAGAGAGCAAAAAAAAGGATGGTTCGTGCCGTTAAACTCCTTCGCGACAAAGTATTTTTTAAGCGCTATTTGAGAAACCATATCCCCGTTCTGGTCTACCAGATGGGAAAAGTCGCTTCTTCGGCCGTCACTCAATCTTTAGTACGCCAGTACGCTGGAGTCGTTCTCCAAGCACATTATTTCAAACTAAATCATAAGGATTGGAGGGTTAGACGCCTATATCATTGGGTGATGGCGGGGGCTAGGCCCTTAAATGTTATCTCACTTACCAGAGAGCCAATTGGAAGAAATGTATCGGCCTTTTTTCAAAATTTTGAAACGCACACAGGTGAGCCATATCATAGAGCGAATTTCTCGCTTGAGCAACTAAAAGTGATTTTTTTGAATAGATTCGCAGACGGAAGGCCATTACGATGGTTTGATAAGAACATAAAGGAGAATTTTGGTATTGATGTATATGTCAAATCGTTTCCAAAATGCGGCTATGATACCTATTATCACAAAAACATTCGACTTCTCGTTATACGGTCAGAAATAAATGATAACGAGAAAGCTAAGGCTATAGGGGATTTCCTTAAATTAAATGAGTTTCAACTTTTCAGCAGAAATATTAGTGCGGACAAGGAGTATGCATCAACCTATATGGATTTTAAGAGGAACGTTAAATTACCATTGGATTACATTGATAAGATGTGTAAATCTAAATACTTTAACTATTTTTACGAGCAGGACGTAATTAATAAGGTCAGAAAAAAATGGAGTGAAAGCAAATAGATTGTATGTTAGAAAAGAGATCGCTTTTCACTGAGTCGAGAATAGAGCTTTCGTCATATAAAATAAATGCTAATTGAAATTATTTCAAAGTACTTATTAAGGTGTGTTTCTCATGATCCTCAAAAAGTTTTTTCGAAAGCATTATAGTTCTAAAATGACTTCAGATTTTTATTTAATATATAAGAAATACATTCATAACAAAATTAGATTAGGTAATGTTGCCATGTTTCATACTGGAAGATGCGGCAGTACGGTATTAGGGAATCTGCTAAACCAAAATCCTGAAATCTCGTGGGCTGGTGAAGTATTTGAAGACATGCATGAACGATATAGAAAATACCGTTGGCGAAAAGAAAAGCCTTTAAAAATCATCGAAATTATAATGTATTCAAGAGAATGTAATTTTTTTGGCTTTGAAACAAAATCCATGAAAGAACAGCATTTAAGGCCGCAGTGGATAGATATGAATCTCATTGATTATATTGGAGCTTTATGTAAGTTAGGATTTAAGCATTTTATCATTTTAAGACGGAAAAATTATTTAAAGCGAGCAATGTCTGCAACGGTGGGTTTCAGATCAGGAATATGGCACCAAAAAAAGGGTGAAACAATAAATCCAATTCAAGTGAATATCGATATAAACAATTTCAAAATTGGTAATACTTCGAAACCTCTGTTGCAACATTTTGGTGATTTGGATCAACACTACCTTGAACTTAATTCTATATTAAAAGAAAATAGCCTCTTAAATTTAATTTATGAGGACGATATTCAAGATAATCCAATAGCTGCATATAACAAAATTTGCGATTTTCTAAAAATAGAGTCGTTTCCGGTTGAGATAAGACGCAAAAAAACCAATCCTTTTAAAATGCATGAAGTTGTACAGAACCTTGATGAAATAAAAAATGCGTTGCACAATACTAAATATGAATGGATGACAGTAGAATAGAGATATTTCTAATACTAAATATAGGCTGTTGAGAGGTACACAGGAAAAGATAATGCTAATTTTGAGTGCAGGCATGCCAAAATCGGGTAGTGCGTACCTATACAATATTTTGAATGCACTATTAGTCGAAGCAGGAAATGCAGACGCTCGCAAAATAAAAGCCAAAAGAAATTTAGAAGATTTGATGAAATGGCATAACAATTATATCGGTGAGTTATCATTAAAAAAAATCATCAGGTTATGGTTAATTAGCATCCAAGACGGCTCTTTTGCCGTCAAAACGCACCAAGGCCCGAAACTATCCACTAAAGCTTTGAACAAGCTGGGCTTACTTAGAATTGTTTACTGTTACAGAGACCCGCGAGATGTATTGCTTTCTGCGGTTGACCACGGGAAAAGGATTCTGGAGGACGGTGGTCATCATACCTTCGCGAAGATGGTCGATTTCGATAAGGCATCAAAAAAAGTAAAATCATGGCTCGGTGTTTGGAAAAGATATAACAATATGACAGGTGTTTTGATGGTTAAATATGAAGACATGATGGAAAAGCCCATTGAAAATACCAAGGAAATTGTGGAATTTCTGAATATATCGGTTACTGATAAAAAACTGGAAGAGGTTATCTGGAAGTTCTCGCGAGATAACCCCGATGGCGACCGAACAGGAATGCACTTCAACAAAGCCAAGACTTATAGGTATAAGACTGAGATAACAGAAGCACAGAGAACAAAATGTCAAGAAGCATTTGGCGATTACCTTGAAGCTATGGGTTATGAGATCGAATGAAAATAAAAATCAGGAAAAAAATTAGATCTTTTGCTAAAAGCGTTAAACGCAAATATTTAAATCTGACAGATCATATCGACCGTATAACGTCCCGGTCTTTAGATATAAAGGACTGTGAATCAGTATGCCTTGCTTTAGGACCATACAGAAATCTAACCACTTTGACGGCAGCAACATTGTTCCTACATCCTAATTGTCAGGTTCTCAACCATGCAGGCAATCGAATATATGGAAACAGGCACGTTGATTTTTTGTCTGATTACAGTGAAGAGAGATTAAACCATTTCATTCAGTTTGCAATCAAAATATCTGGTAAAGGGCGAGGAGGATATGTGGGTGGTTCCATAACATACTCACATGCGTTCCATTCAAACCATGAAATAAAAAATGAATTTGCAAAAAC
>Ga0255055_10002171_pt1 | contig 13980 bp, 17 predicted proteins | sample JV7_2_27_MG_FD_188633 | JGI IMG/M metagenome (GOLD analysis project Ga0255055, IMG submission 188633) | Seawater microbial communities from Jervis Inlet, British Columbia, Canada - JV7_2_27 | ecosystem: Environmental > Aquatic > Marine > Inlet | place: Canada: British Columbia | collected...
TCCGGTGACGGTGATGCTCGAGTCCTCTCCCCGGTTCCACAGCACCAAGTAGAGGTCGGATGCCGTTCCGGTGAGCGTGACGTCAGCGGGTCCATCGCCGCGGGATGTTGTGATGCCCTCTGGTCCGATCGTCACATGCCAGTGGTCATCGGTGTCCTCGGCGTGGACGTGCATCGTCTGGCGGGTCTCGACTGGGAACTCGTGACGCCGCGGCGCGAACCCGACCAGCAGTTCGTCGATTCCGTCGGCGCCGAACACTGGGGCGAATCCTGACGCGACACCGGTCGCGTTCTCCGCGTCGAACCGGTGTACCGCCGTCTCGTGGGCCTGTCGCCGCGCCCACATCGCCAGCGGCGACGGTGCGGGAAGGAACGTGGGACACTCGAGATCCGGCGGTGCCGAATCGAGAGCACGAACCAGATTGGCGTTGGTATCCAGGTACCAATCGACCAAGACGTCGTCGTCGGGCCAGAAGACGGCCAGATCCGGCCAGGAGACGATTAGTTCGGAGAGATCGTCAAGCCATAGCTTTGTGCTGCGCTGAGCGACATGGGCTGCAGCCCACAAGTGGACTTCACTCAGGTGGCGCACCAGATCACGCATGTCCCACTCGGGACAAGTCGGTATACGGACGTCGAGTCCGCCCTGTTCCGCCGCCGCAGCGAGGAGTTTCCCCTCCCTTGTCACGATTGTGATGTGCTCAGCAACCATCATGGTGTCCTCCGAGGAGGGTTCTGATCGATCTCGCAGATCCGAGCGTCCCCACTGTTGCTGCATCCGGCGACCAGGACCAGCACGCCAACGATCCGTAGCCAATGCGCCACCCAGCAAGCCTATTCGCCGGTCAGGCAACGCGTGGGAGCGAAACTCATCCACGCCACGACTCGGCCCCACCGCCCGGCCGCATGGGTCCCACCATTCCAGCCAGGGGCCCCCAACACGACCCGGGCCTCCACAATCGACTCTGGCCCCCGTAACGTTTATTCCCCAGAACTACGTTGCGACCGCTGATGAGCTGCAGGTCAAGGTACTTAGACTCGCCAAATGCCCCGGCACCGCGCAGAGGATCTCATGGATGAGCACCCAGATCGGCGGCTGCTTGTCCGGAGTGGCCTGAACAGGCTTGGTCCCTGCCAGCGATGGGGTGTGATGAAGCTACGGCCTCACGTCGTTCTCGCCAGGGTAGATCCGATAGCCGGCTTCGCTCAGCGACTCTCTCCGGGAGGCGAAGCCGGGCCCAGGTGCGGTCGACGTGTGGGATGGTCTCGTCGATCTGCACGGTCCACCGGCTTGGGCTGCCCTCACCTAACCGTTTCTCCTTCTGGGGACAGCGGTGTCTGATGAATCAGACGCCCTGTTGGAGCGAGTCGAAGACGATGCCCTGCGCGCAGAGCTATTGGAGCATGTCCATAGGCTCCGAAGGAAACGCCAGTTCGGGTTGGTGTTTGAGTCACATCTGCCGGAGCGAGTGCGGCTGCCCGATCACCCCATTCGGCGTGGGGCGTCCGGGTTCAACAGGTCCTTTGCCCTTCCAGAGAGCCATCTTGGTGGGCATATACCTCTTCTATGCAGGAGCGAAGACTACCGCCCGGCGACAACGCGTGGATTTGGCACCTGACGGCTTGGGGAAGGCAGAGCACCGAGGAGTTGGTCGGGACTCGCAGCCCCATGATCGTCACTCCCCTTACATATCCGGCAATATGCGTTCCCACGTCCACTCTCTCAGGTAGCGCATATGTGCCGTAGGGGCTATCCGGTTAGCTCCAGCAAGCTCAAGATGTTGTGTCCGGCCCCCAGAACCGGGGGTTCCTGATGACAAGATGTTGTGGTCACTGGAGCTAACCGGATACCCCATTGTGCCGTTATGGGCGGTGATCCAGGGTGGTGAAGCGTTTGAGTCTGCCTCGTCCGGTGGTGGGTGCTCTGTGTGGTCTTTCCGTTTCGTCTAGCCCACCGATTCGAGATCCTGCTCGCCGCCTTCCCGGTCAGCCTGTTCTGCTGCTTCGTGGCCTTCGATGTCGATCTTGGGTAGCCACTCGAGCCAGTTCGGCAGGTACCAGTTGATCGAGCCCAGGAGCCTCATCGCTGCGGGCACAAGGATGGAGCGAACGACCGTCGCGTCGAGGAACACGGCGACTGCGAGACCGAAACCCATCTGCTGGAGCGGGATCAAGTCCCCTGCGGCGAAGCCGCCGAACACTGCGACCATGATCAGGGCGGCACCGGTGATGATCGCCCCGGTGGTGCGTAGGCCGTAGGCGACCGACTCCTGATTGTCTCCCGTCTTGTCGTATCGCTCTCGAATCCTTGTGAGCAGGAACACGTGGTAGTCCATGGACAGCCCGAAGAGGACGGCGAAGAGGAACAGTGGCAGCCACGCCTCGATCGCTTCGACTTGCTGGAACCCGAAGATGTTCTTTACCCACGATGGCCCGACACCGTCTTGGAATGCGAGGACGACGGCTCCGTAGGCAGCAGCCACCGACAGCAGGTTCAAGAGGATGGCTTTGACTGGCAGAACGACGGATCGGAAGACAACCGTTAGCAGCAGGAAGCTCAATCCGAGCACCCAGACGAACACGAGCGGGGTGTAGGTTGACACGTCGTCGAAGAAGTCCACGTTGAAGGCGCTTGCGCCGCCCACGAGCACTTCGACCTCGGTGCCCGAGAACGCGGCCGGGACGAGGTTCGATCTCAATTCTTCGATGGCGCGTGTCCCCGCTTCGCTTGAGAAATCGTCGGTGAGCGGCACCGAAAGCAACGCCACGTCTCCGGCCTCATTCACCTCGAGCGATGCGGGTATGCCGAAGATCTCATCCGTGGCCATGGTCGCCTGAAGTGTCGTGAGAGCCGCTTCAACGTCGGGTGTGATGGGTCCGACGATGACGATCTCCGCCGGGTCGGTGGCGCCACCGAGGAAGAAGTCGTCGCGCAACACCACGAATGCTTGTTTCGAGTCGAGGTCATCGGGAAGGGTCGTCACCCCAGAGAATCCGGTCGCCATGCTGGCGAAGAAGACCGCAAGCACCCCCATGAGAGCGATGCCGCCGATCAGCCAGACGACGGGTCGACCCATAACCGACGCGGTGATTTTGTCCCAGAAGCCTCCGGTCTTGTCGACGTTCCGCAGCGACGCTTTGGTGCGGACCGGCAACCAGTTAATACGGTCGCCGAGCAGCGAGATGACGGCTGGTAGCAGCGTCATAGACGCTCCCATCGCGAGGAGCACCACAAGGATCGCTCCGATCGCCAGGCTGCGGAACACCGTGTTGGGCACAAGGAGCAGGCCCGAGAGCGCAAGGACGACGGTGAGCCCGGAAAAGAACACGGCACGGTTTGCCGTGGCCCCGGTACGCCCGATCGCTTCGAGTTTCTCCGCGCCGCGGACCCGCTCCTCGCGATACCGGGCCACGATGAACAGGGCGTAGTCGATACCGACGGCGAGTCCGATCATCGTGATGAAGTTCACCACGAAGAACGAAAGGTCAAAGGCACGGCCGACGACTGCTGTGATCCCGATAGCGGTGGCGATGGCCGCGATCGCTAGCAAGATCGGAAGCGAGGCCGCCACGGCCGCACCGATGACGACGAGAAGCACCACGAGGGCTACCACGATGCCGATCGACTCGCCCTTGCGGAGACCTTCCTCGGCGAGTTCGACGAAGTCATTGTTGATCGACGCTTGCCCAAAGAGCCGTGCGTGGACGCCGTCTGGTGCGTCGACAGAAGCGACGGCCTCCTTGAGATCGACGGCGTGCTCCGAGGCCTCGTCGAGGTCAGTATTGGTTAGGACGACCGTGACGAGTCGGGATCGACCATCCTCAGAAACGATCGGCGCTCCGTCTTGGCCCACGGCGAATACCGCCTGGACACGGTCGGGTCCCAGCCCGTCGATGGTTCCCGTCAACTGGACGAAGTACGCCTCGTAGGCGGCGTCGTCCGCGGTGAGCGACGTCGAGGTGACCACGACGATCTCGGTGAAAGTTTCAGGGCCCCGGAGCCGTTCTTCCACCACCTCCAGTGCGCGCTTCGACTCCGGACTATCGGTGAAGTCGAAATCCGTGGTCAACGCATCGGCAAGAAACGCGGAACTGAAGCCACTAGCCACCACGATGACGACCACCCATCCGGCCACAACGCGCCAGGGCCTGCGGCTGCTGGCGCGGGCAAGAGATTCAGGACTCAGTTTCATGTTGCCAATTCCCTCCCATCACCTTCGCGATGATGTGCTTCACCGTTCTTTCACCGACGTTTGAGGACTGTGTTGCCTCTCCCAAGGTCGAATTGTGCTTGACTTGGCGGGCCGTATGAACGATTTGTGAACGAGAACTTAGACTTGTATCCAACCTGTGTCAAGACTATCGTTCTTGCAGTTGGCAGAAAGAGTGCGCATCGTGAAAACGCCACCAGATGCAATAGCCGAACGAGTGATTGCTGCCTACGAGGAACTCGAAGGCAGCGGCATGGATATGAGCGTCGACGAGATCGCAGAGAAAGCCGAGATCCCCCGTGCCACGCTGTACTACTACTTCTCGGGCAAGGACGACCTCGTTGCCTTCTTCGTCAACGACAAACTGACCCGAGTCGCCACCGCGATTGCCAAGGCAGCCGCCGCTGAAGGTTCCTCATCGGATCGACTCTCGAATGCGATTCGGTCGATCGTCGTCGCCATGGTCGAACACCCGGCTCTATGCACCGAACTGCCCCACGCCGTCAAACGAGCTGGACAGTTCGCAGAAGTCGCCGCTAACGCCGACCGGGTCGTGATGGCCCCGATGCGCGAGCTCCTAATCGAAGGCCGTGCCACCGGAGAGCTCACCGTCCCCGACGCGAGGGTCGCGAGCCAAGCGCTCGCAGGTGCGATCATGCACACCACCATGATGCGCCTCACACTTTCAGACGAACCCGTCGACGCCGAGCTACTCGGCGACCAACTCGCCACCACCCTTGTCGAAGGCCTCCGCGCCCGACACTGAAAGGACCTTCGTCACGGAACCGCGTTGATCGAGTTGACACAAGTACCGAATGCACGAAGCGGGCTAAACCGCCTCGTGCCGGGTCGGTCAGATCGCGCCTTGTCGGCATTCATGCCTCGGGTACTGCGGTTGGCACGTCGCTACCAGCTGGAAGCTTGCGCGCTGCGGTTTCTATGGCGTCCATAGGGGTATTTAGACCCTGGTCACAGACCGTCTCGCGCGGGCTCAATGGTGAGGATCCCAGATAGGAGATCGTCATGTGGAGCTGGAGCCTTCTCGACCTTGCACCGCTTGCCGCTGTGTTGACCGTCTCGGTGCTGTCCGCAGCAGCCCTCGGGTCGACGCTCGTCCGTGCGGTGCTTCCTGAGCAGCGACCCAATCTCCGCCTCATCCACAGCTAGACGGGGAAGGCGACGCCGGAGCATGAGCAGCGGTAGCGCATAACCGGCAATATGCGCTGTCAGTCACCCGTGCCGAGGTAGCGCATATGTGCCGATATGTGCGGGTCCGGCGGCTGCCCGTTCGGCTGATCGAGGCTTGGATGATCCAGCTGGATGGTCTTCGTCAGCAAACTGGTGATCAACCACTTGCCGAGCTGCGGGTTCGATCTCTGCGATCGCACTCCTCCGCAACAGCTCCGGATCGACTCGGCGCTGGTGGACGTCGGCGTGATGCCCACGGGATCGAGGTGGTCTCACTCGGTGTGGCTACGGAGTCACTTCAAGTGCCGCCGGCCACCAGGTGTGGATGCGCACATTGGCATCATCAAGGAGGGTGCAATCCACGACGTAGGTACCGGGCACGGCCACGAACGCGCTGGTTGTGTCCTCTCCGCGGCCGTTGATCTGGACGATGATTGTTGGTGGAATATCCGTCTCGGCGGAGTGGTCGAAGTCCGTTCCCACCAGTTGCTCAAGCTCGTCGATGCGGTCTAGTGGTATGTGCCTAAGCGTGACGAAGAGCAGATCCTCTGACTCGTTCACGAATGTCAGGCTGATCCCGTCATCAAGAGTGGCGCGGTCCGGGCCCGAATAGGCACAAGCCTCGCCGTCGTAGGTGACGACAAGTCCGCCTGTGCCAACGACAGCCTCGGTAGTGGTCGTCGTTGAGCTGGTTGTGGTGGTCGTACTCGTCGCTGCCTCGGACGCGGTTGGGTCGGCTGAGTCCCCATCGCCCCCGCATGCAACCAGTACGAGACTTGCGATCACCGTTACGAAGAAGAAACGCATCTCGCTTCGACCTCTCCAGTCGGCTGTCGCGGGAGGCTACTCGACCGACAACTGCACCGCCGTATTGCCGCGCATATCCGGCGACAGGCAATATGCAATATGTATGGTCGGAGTCGGCTCCTCCAAGGAGCGCATAGGTGCCGATATGGGCGGCCATTTCGATCGGTCTAGACGGGCCCAGGCTCCCTGGCATGCAAGCCGCGAATTGGGTCTAACAACGGCCATCCCACACTGTCCGAAGGTTGACTCGAACGGACTTATGCTTGGGCCACCACCCGAACAACGCGGAAGTCTGCGAACGTGATGGGCGCCTCAGGGGGTGGTGCCATTCCCTTCGCCGCTTCGACAGCCGCATTGGCGGCAGCTTCGGTTTCGAACAGCACCATGCTGGTTCCATTCTTGTCGTCCAAGGAGCGCGTCCACGTACCACCCACGAACCCGCCCATCTCTTTCACCCGGGGCAGCAGTCGTTCTTCGAGCAGGGATACGGCTTCCTCAACACGATCCGGATCAATCTGGGCACTCCCGATTACAGCAAACATGTGTGACTCCTCCTCAGACGTCGCCGGACGTCCACCATACCTCGCAAGCACTTGACAGTCTCCGAGGCAGCTTGACGAACCGGACCTGACCAGTCGCACATATCCGGTAAGAGGTACGGTTCACAGGGAGCGCATAGGTGCCGATATGGGCGGCTCGAGTGGCGGGTCTGGAGGGATCGGCATGCTTCGGGTGGCTACGCTGCGCTGTGTGGCGATTCCTCACCGCGACATCCAGTTCACAACAACTGCGGACGGTGTCGGCATCGCTTACTGGGAGATCGGATCGGGGCTTCCCGTCGTCGTCACGCATAACTGGAGTTTCAGCCACGCCGAGCTGGAGTGGACGGTTCCGTCGATCGCCTCCTTCTACATCGCCCTCTCCGAGCGGTACAGAGTCATCAGATTTGACCCGCGAGGATTTGGACTGTCCGACAAGGGGTTCCGTGAGTGGGGCGTGTCCACCTCGGGAGCTCAACTCGGATTATCAACTGAGGAGGCTGGTCTTGACATTGCCGCTGTTGCCGAGGCTTGCGGCGTGGGAGGTTTTGTTCTGATGGCTGTCGGTTCTCAAGGCCCGGTTGCCATCGAGTTCGCCGCCCGGCATCCAGAGATGATGATTGGCCTAATGCTGTGCGACACGACGGCCAAGGTCGAGGGCAGCTGGCTGGATGCTGCAATTCAGAGCCAGGCAGCGGTGACCGCGATCGAGGCGGAGGTCGGTACCCGCACACCGGTCTCTTTCCTCGAACACATGGTCCCAAGAGATGAGCTAAGGGATTGGGATGCCCTCGAACGATCGTCTCGTCCTGTAGGTGAGAGCCTGACAGCTAGCGTCCTAGCTATGAGGGAATGGGATGCGAGTCCCCTTCTTGGGACGGTCGAGACGCCGACATTGATCCTCGTTTCCCGAAACCCAGATGTCGACTTTCTCGTGGAAGCCCGGAAACTCGCAGCGGGTATCCCGAACTCGCAAATGCGGATCGTCGATGGAACGTTTGCGCCCTACATCGTCGACCGTTCGGTGGTCCTTGACGCCATAGCCAACCTACTCGGCACCGAGACCGAGACTGATGGCGATAAGGGCGTCTCCGACTTCAAAACGGTGGTGTTCACTGATGTCGTCGGGTCAACCGAGTTCGTGGAACGAGTCGGGGACGAGAATGGCCGTTCTGCGATGCGTGACATCGAGCGACTCGTGGTTGAGACCGCTGCGAAGAACAGAGGAATGGTTGTCAAACACCTCGGAGATGGATCCCTCATCTCGTTTAGTTCCAACTCGAACGCTCTCGCCTTCGCCGTCGCCCTCCAACACCAGATCGGGTCGGGACCTCTGCAAATACGTGTTGGAATGGCCGCGGGCGAGCCCATCCAAGAAGACAACGACATTCACGGAGCGGTCGTCGCCCAAGCGAGCAGAGTCGCTGATCTCGGCACCGCAGGAGAAGTCATGGTCGCTGACAGTGTCCGCCAACTCGCCCTCGGCAAGGGATACACCTTCGAACCAGTAGGCGAGGTATCGCTCAAAGGCTTCAACCAACCGACCAAGGTCTGGAAGGTCAGCACCCAATCCACTAGCGCATAACCGGTGCGGTCTCAGGGGGTCATTGCAACGCTTCGGCGAGGTTCTCTGATGGTGTCCAATCGACGTCCCTCTGCGCATACGATTTGCGTCTTGTCCCCCCACGGGGGCGAACGGAGCGTATTGCGTCTTGCCTGTTCGACGCGCAACGTGTTCAGAAGCGATGAGGAACGCAATCGAGTGCTTTCAGTCGTCGTCGTCATCGTCGTCGTGTTCACCTCCGCCATCGTGCTCGTCGCCGAGAGTGGCCGAGAGACCTGAGGCGAGTGCCTCCATCTCTGCGTCGCTGAGGCGGGACTTCGTCGGGGCGTACAAGCGAGGAGGCATCGACCCGTCGCGCACGGTCTCAGCCGATTCGTCGCCTTCCTGAGAGAGATGCCACTCCGAGAAATTCAACTCGGAACGCCCCTCATCCACCTCGTTCTGGATGAACCACGAGATGGGTGCAACGTTCGTGTACCACCGCCACTCGGTCTCATTACTGTGACAGTCAAAGCACGCCCGTCTCGCAAGCTCACGGGTGACCGGCGAGTCCCATGCCGGTTCGGCGACGACGGGGGGATTCTCGTGATCGCGACCGTAGGGAACGAATTGAATGATGACGACGACGCCAAGGACTGCGATGAGCCCCCGTTTCAGCCACTTCACGACTGAGTCTCCCGTATCAGCAAACGTCGTTCGTCGACCCATCCAAACTGCACTGGATGACCTTCTTACACCCTTCGAGACGACAACCGCCCGAGGCCAACAATCGTACCCGTCGCAGACGATGCAAGATCACGCCGAACTCCACGCGTCGAAGGACGCGACGACAACTCTGAGATCTATCTCATAGACGCTGACGGTTCCAACACAACCCGGCTAACCGACAAGCCGGCCTCCAACCTGGGGCTCCCGACTTGGCCTCCATCCGCTCGAGAATGCAGATCCGAGAGACGGCCAACAGCCATCCGCACTCTGCAACTCCCTCGACCAGCAGACCCGCCACACCCGCCCATATCGGCACCTATGCGTGTGCGCCGTCTTCGTGTGCTGGAGTTATTGGCCTGCGCAGATGAACCCGACCTCGACAGTGATCGGCGGTGAAGGGAAGGCGACGTCGAAGACGGTGTCTCCCCAGAAGCAGAAAGGGTCGGAGCTGGCGGACTCGATCTGCAGGTCGTAGGTCCCGGGTTCCGGGGCGATCTTGACCTTGCCCGCGTCATCGAGAGCCGTTTCCAGGACAACGGTGTCGTCCTGGTAGAGGCGCAGCGTGGCGCCGGGGACCGCATCGCCGGTCGCAAGGCCTTCTTGGGAGAAGTGAGGTGCAACTACTGCGCTTACCTCAGTGGTCTGATCCGCATCGGAGCATCCCGCCGCAATCACAACAGAGACCACAAGTGCCGCTGCGATTCGCGGGCTGCGCATCTTGACCTCCACGACCGTTGGACGCCCAACACAGCGGCAAGGTTCCACCTCAGCAACTCGGACACAGCGTCCCCCACCCGCCCATATCGGCACATATGGGCGGCTCACCGGTGTGATCGGGCTGTTGTTTCCCTTCAGGCGTCGAGTGCTGGATACGCAGGGACCAGTTCAACCGATCGTGTCGAATGGCGCAGCGTATTGGAACGAGCCCTCGATCGACTCGGTCCACATGCTCAGCGGCAGTACCTGGAAGTGCGCTCCCCAGCTCTCGGGAGGGTGAATGCCGAGGTCGGTTGACGGAACGAACCCGAATCTGGAGTAGTAGGCCGGATCGCCGAGCAGCGCAATCAGCGGTTCACCCAGCGCGTCTGCGGCTCCGATCATCGCGTACATCAGCGCCGAGCCGACCCCCGCACGTTGGGCGTTGGACACCACGCCTATAGGGCCGAGGCCGACGCAATCGACCTCACCGACGTGGCCTCTGGTGCAGACGCCATGGCCCACGACCCGCCCGTTGATCTCTGCTACCCAAGACAGTTCTGGTATCCAACCGTCGTCTTTTCGCAACTCATCGAGTAGACGTGCTTCCGGGGGCTCTCCCTCACCGCGGTCAAAAGCTGCCGCCTGGACGGCGCGGGCCGCCGCGCGATCTGCCAACCGCTCCCGTCTCACAATCATGAGGGATCACGCTACCCAGGCTCCGCCCCGCCCATATCGGCACCTATGCGCGGTCAGGTGGTTCTAGTCCGAGGAACTCCAAGCGAGGTTCATCCGCCTCGCTTGGCTCATCTGCCGTACGAGAGATCCACGGTTCCCGAGTGGGTGTGTGGTGCGCCAGTCATGAACTGGCCCATGTCGCCGAGCACCGAACTGACTGTCTCTGATGCGGCGTTGAATGCATCTTCGCTCTCGTAGGCCGCGACGATCATCCCTTCACCGGGAGCGGACCGGTAGGTGTCAACATGAAGCATGCCGTCGATGCCTTCGATCTCTGCCCTCACTGACTCACCCCAAGCAAGAATCTCGTCGAACCGTGCATCGTCGAAGTTGTATTTCGTCACTCGATAGAACATGTGTGCTCCTCCTAATCGCCGGGCGATGTCGAATCGGAACCTAGCGATCGTTCAAAGTCGGTGCTGGACCAGCCGCCCATATCGGCACCTATGGGTGCGGCCTGGTTGAGTTGAGAGCCGTGCAGGTTGGTGCTTCCGACACGAGTCGGGAGGTACGAGATGGGTTCTGGATCAGCGAGATTGTTGGCGGTCCGTCGTGACGATCGAGACCTGGAGGTGCAGTTGGCTCTGGGTGGCTTTCTGGCGGGGTATTCGGGCAACACCCGGTTTGCGTATCAGCAGGATCTCCGCCGCTTCGTTGAGTGGTGTTCCCATCACGACGTGGCGATGCTTGACGTCAGGCGGACCCACATCGAGCTGTTCGCCCGGTGGCTCGAACACCACGGTGCGGCGCGGGCCACGGTCGGGAGACGGTTATCGACGGTGGCGGGGTTCTATCGGTACTGCGTCGAAGAAGAACTCCTCACCCACAACCCCGCCGCCAATGTGCGCCGACCGCGGCTCCGTCACGAGCCGACGATCAGCGGCCTGGACCGCAACGAGCTCGGCGCCTTCCTGGTCCAAGCCGGTCTGTCGAATGCCAAGGATCACGCTTTGGCGTGCCTGTTGGCGTTGAACGGCTTGCGGGTCTCTGAAGCACTCGACGCCGACATCGAGGACCTCGGCCTGGAACGGGGCCACCACACCCTGCTGGTGCACCGCAAGGGCGGCAAGACCGTCCTCGTGCCGCTAGCGCCACGCACCGCACGCACCGTTTACCTCGCCGTCGGCGAACGCCTCGGCGGTCCCATCTTCACCACCATCGATGAGCGCCGGATGAACCGGCACCAAGCGACACGGATGGTGCGCCGCCTCGCCAAGCGAGCCGGGATCGACAAGAAAATCTCGCCGCACTCGCTGCGACACAGCTTCATCACCGCCGCGCTCGACGCCGGAGTACCGCTGCGCGACGTCCAAGAAGCCGCCTCACACGCCGATCCGAGAACCACGATGCGCTACGACCGGGCCCGCCAATCCCTCGACCGCCACGCCACCTACATCGTCGCCACCTTCATCGCCGGAGCCAGCCGATGAACTAAGAACCCGAATATGCAGCGGTGTGGGCTTGGGGAAGACAATGAGGGACGTCACTTTGCGGCCTTGCAGCCTTCCAGCGTGACCGGCTCTCACCCTCAACACCGGCTCTTCGGTTCGGTCATTGCCCCGAGCCCAACACCAACCACACCCCGGCTCACCGGAGCGCATAGGTGCCGATATGGGCGGCCCTGGTCCGAGGCGGTTACCTTCTAGCGCGATGCGCTTATTGGGTAGTCATTTCGTGTTGGCTGAGATTGCAGTGTTGACGCGTTCGTGGGAGGAACACTCCGTGGTAGTGGATTCGGGGTTGGCTAGACGCGCCGCCGACGCGCGCTCGCCCGGTCGACAAGGATGGAACTGGTGAGGGTTGGCCGTCGAGTACTAATGACGTTGGCGTTCTATCCACGGGGTGGGTCGGCGCAGGTGGTGCGTTATCTGGGCGGAGCGCTTGAGACGCTTGGGACCGAAGTCACGGTGTGTAGCGGATCGCTAGGGCCGCGGGGTTCTTCCTCGCACGCGGTGACATTCTTCGCGGGCCTCAACGTACGGGTGCTTGACTTCACAGAGGCAGCCACGTGGTTCGAACAGGGATGGGACCCGATGGCTGCGCCTGTGCCTATCCACCCGTCGTTCGAGGACCGACTAGGCGTGCCCGACCGCGTCTTCGCCTCCTTGGACGACGATGCTTACCACAGCCAAGTAGCGGTGTGGCAGTCGCTACTCGAGCGGGTCGGGCTGCCAGATTTGTACCACATACATCACCTAACCCATGTCAACGATGCGGTAGCGGCTCTCGATGATCGACCCACTGTTGTGCACCTGCATGGCACCGAGCTGAAGATGCTGGCCGAGATCCGTCACAGCGGCGTGGAGCGGTGGAAGCACGCGGCCGAGTGGGATCAGCGTCTGGTGAGGGCTGGCCACCGGGCCGACCGTCTCATCGTCATCTCATCAACAGATCGGCAGCTCGCAATCGACCTGTTGGGGGTCGCCCCTTCGCTTATCGAAGTGGTGCCGAACGGAGTTGATGTCGACAGGTTCGCACCTATCGGCCTGACGAGGAGTGAACGGTTGGCCCACTGGCGCCAGTGGTTGGTGGACGAGCCACGAGGGTGGGATGAGAGCGGCGAGCCGGGCACGATCCGCTACTCGGATAGCGACATAGACCGTTTCATGTTGGACCCGGCAACGGGCGAGCTGCTCCCGGTGCTGCTGTTCGTCGGCCGCTTCTTGGATTTCAAGCGGGTCCCTCTACTCGTCCGCGCCTACGCTGCAGCCCGCGGGGCGTTGGGACCGTATCCACCGCCGCTGGTCATCTGGGGTGGTTATCCGGGCGAGTGGGAAGGCGAACATCCCCACAGGGCGGCGACCTCGTTAGGTGTCGACGGGGTCTTCTTCGTCGGCTGGAGGGGCCATGCGGATCTCGCTGTGGGGTTCAACTGCGCTGACGTGTTCGTGGCCCCCTCGGTCGATGAGCCATTTGGCCAGGTCTACCTGGAGGCGATGGCCTGCGGCCTCCCAGTAATCGCAACCGACTCAGGTGGTCCCAAATCGTTCGTCAACACCGATCCGGCTGCGCCGAACGGCTGGCGGGTGACGCCGGACAACGAGACTGAACTCGGTGACGCCATGGTTCGGGCGGCATCCGACCAGTCCACCCGACGTCAGCGAGGGCGCCAGGCCCGACGACTGATCGAACGACAGTATGACTGGCGCCGCATCGCCCACAGGATCGACCGAATCTACACCGAGCTACTCACCTAGCGACCCAGCCGTAGTCCCTCACGGAAATCCACTCGTCTCAGGCGGTGCTCTCCTTGAAACCCCCACTCGGAGTGAGCCGCAGCCGCATCTGACTTGCGCGCTAGTCGCCCTTCTTGCGCCTCAAATGGGAGCCACGGTCCGATCCCAGCTAGCGCATAGCCGGCTGGGGGCGGCTGTTCACCAGCCCGCAGGTTGCGCACAGGTGATGCCGTTATGTGCTGGTGGAACCGGAATGATCAAGCGTTACTTGACTCGTTCCTAGGATCGTTGCGGTGAAGGAGGACTCACCTCATATCGGGACCCTCCGGGAAAAGCCACTCCACGCCTCGTTGA
>Ga0255055_10002172_pt1 | contig 13974 bp, 13 predicted proteins | sample JV7_2_27_MG_FD_188633 | JGI IMG/M metagenome (GOLD analysis project Ga0255055, IMG submission 188633) | Seawater microbial communities from Jervis Inlet, British Columbia, Canada - JV7_2_27 | ecosystem: Environmental > Aquatic > Marine > Inlet | place: Canada: British Columbia | collected...
ACTTGTCGAGTAGAGCGATAATGGAAGAAAATTTCGAGATACATGGTGAGGGACTGACAGAGCGGGACAGGGAATATGAAAAACGACTAAGGCCCCTCTCCTTCTCTGATTTCAGGGGACAACACAAGACAGTTGAAAACCTGAAGGTTTTCGTACAAGCTGCCAGACAGCGGGAAGAAGCCCTTGACCATGTATTGCTTCATGGTCCACCTGGACTGGGAAAAACAACCCTTGCCTATATTATAGCGGGAGAAATGAACGTAAACATGAAAATCACTTCAGGTCCCGTTCTTGATAAACCCGGAGATCTTGCCGGGATACTTACCGGACTGGAAGAATCTGATGTATTATTCATTGATGAAATTCATCGCTTATCTCCTGTGGTTGAAGAATATCTTTATTCCGCCATGGAAGATTACCGGATCGACCTAATGATTGACAAGGGACCAAGTGCAAGATCTATTCAGCTGGACCTTAATCCTTTTACACTGATCGGGGCCACTACCAGATCAGGCTTGCTTACAAGTCCGCTTCGAGCTCGCTTCGGCATTAAGTTTTTGCTGGAATACTATGATGCTGAAACGCTTGAGATGATCATCAAAAGATCTTCAAGCATTCTTAGGGTGGATATTGATCAGACTGCTGCAAGTGAGCTTTCCTCCAGGAGCAGGGGAACACCAAGGATAGCAAATGCCTTGCTTCGCAGGGTACGAGATTTTGCACAGGTAAAAGGCAGTGGGAAAATTGACCTGGACATCACAAAGTACTCCCTGGAAGCAATGAATATTGACAAACATGGACTTGATGAGATGGACAACAGGATACTCTCCACAATCATAGAAAAATTCATGGGCGGTCCTGTGGGCATATCAACCATAGCTACTGCAGTAGGCGAAGAAGGAGGTACCATAGAAGAAGTGTATGAACCATTCCTGATCAAGGAAGGTTACATCAAACGCACTCCTCGTGGAAGGCAGGTTACAGAAAGGGCATTAAAACACCTGGGTAAAAGTAATTTTGGAAATCCGGAATTACTGTTTTAGTTCATCAGAATCCCCTAGTTATACAGATTTCCAATTCTTATTAGTCCCGCTTCATCTTGGATCCTGATCTTCCTGCCGTTTAATTCAATCAGTTGATCTTGTTTAAATTCTGATAAAAGGCGAATGACTGATTCAGTGGCAGTACCCACAATATTAGCCAACTCTTCACGGGTCAGTGATATCTGAAGGATATTGTTTTCATCAAGCCCAAAATCATTTTTCAAATGTATCAGAATCTCTGCCAATCTTTCCCTGACCGTTTTCTGGGCAATATCTGTAATATAGGTATTTGCCTCACCAAGTTCTTTACAGGTGAGCTGCATCAGTTCCATGCTGAAATTACCATTATGCTTAACAAGAAAAATCAGGGTTTCTGCCGGGATATAGCATAAACTTGCTTCATCAAGTACCTCAGCTGTTGTGCATGCAAGTTCATTGCTCAATACTGAACGGAAACCAATGATATCGCCGGTACGGGCAAAGCGGATGATTTGTTCCTTTCCGTCAATACCTGTCTTGTAAACCTTGATGATACCCTTCTGTAGACAATAGCAGCCATTGATACGGCTACCTTCCCGATAAATTATGGAACCACGTTTATATTGCTCTGTGGATTTATCAAAAGTAACTTTATCGAGCTCGTCAGGAGTAAGGTGTTTGAATATGGAATTGGCCCTGACCAGGCATCCATCGTTGCACGATAATGTTTGGAAACTCTTCATCTACAGCACCGATCAACCTTTGGTAATACTGGGTAAGTTAATGGTTGCAATATACAATTTATCCCTAACTTTGTGAATAAATTACATAGCAAAATATATAGAGATGAAGAAAGAATCGATAAATGTCCGATGGTTGGAAGGGATGTCATTTGAAGCTGAAGTTGATGGCTTCAAAGTCGCCATTGATGCTGATCCTGAATTTGGAGGGAAAAGTAAAGGGCCTAAACCAAAGCCTTTAATGATGGTGGCTCTTGCCGGCTGTACGGGGATGGATATTGTCTCCCTGCTGAACAAAATGAGGGTGGGTTATGAAAGCCTGAATATTAAAATTGATGGCGAACTGACCGAAGAACATCCCAAACATTTCACCAAAATGAAGGTGATATACGAACTAAAAGGGGAAAATATAGATATCAAAAAAGTACAAAAAGCAATCGATCTCAGTAAAGAAAAATATTGCGGTGTAAGTTACTCTTATAAAGGTATAATGGATCTGGAATACGAGATCAGGATACTTGATTAGGCCATTGCCACTATATATTAATACGCAGCATTAAACTGATCAAGGAATCGTTTATCATTCTCAAAGAAAAGGCGAAGATCATTGATCTGGTACTTTAGCATCGCAATTCGCTCTATACCCATACCAAACGCATAGCCGGTATATTTCTCGGAATCAATGTGGCAGTTGTCCAGCACATTGGGATCCACCATGCCACAGCCCATTATTTCGACCCAGCCTGTATACTTACATACATTGCATCCTTTACCCCCGCAAATGCTGCAAGAGATATCCAGTTCAGCAGAAGGTTCAGTAAAAGGAAAAAAAGAAGGCCGGAGGCGGATCTGGGTTTCCCTTCCAAACATTTCACGTGAAAAATAGAATAATACCTGCCGCAGATCAGCAAAAGAGACATTCTCATCGATATATAAACCTTCAACCTGATGAAAAATACAATGGGCACGGGCAGAGATGGCTTCATTGCGAAACACCCTTCCGGGAGAAATTGTCCTGATAGGAGGTTGTTGTTTTTGCATGACCCTGACCTGCACTGAAGAAGTATGTGTTCTTAGCAGGATATCCGGGTTCATCCTGATGAAAAAAGTATCCTGCATGTCTCTGGCAGGATGATCCTGGGGAAAATTCAAGGCGCTGAAAACGTGCAAGTCATCCTCGATCTCAGGTCCTTCTGATATAACGAAACCAACCCTGGAGAAAATATCAATGATCTCTTTCCTGACAATGGATACAGGATGCCTTGATCCAAGAGGGCGTGGTTCTCCGGGCCTGGTCAGGTCCATCTCCTGTTTCTCGGAGATTGGACTGTCCGCTGATGAAAGGAAGGATTCAATCTTTTCCAGGGCAATATTTTTCAATTCATTGATTCTTTGTCCCAGGAGCTTTTTCTGGTCGGGTGGCAGGGTTCTGAAATCTGTGAACAGATCTGCAATGATACCCTTTTTACTGAGGTAGCGCAATCTGAAAGATTCCGCATCATCCCTGGTCTTTATGGTAAGGGACTGGATATCTTTGAAGATCTGGTCAATTTCTTCGCGCATGGTTCTATGATAAGCCGCTAAATTAAGGATTTTGCTTCAATACGGTTATTTTAATGATTTTCACATCTTCAAGGGGCCTGTCCCTTTCATCAGTAGGTTCTGCAGCTATGGCATCGATAATCTCGATTCCTTCTATCACCTCACCAAAAACAGTATATCCATAGTCAAGATGCGGAGTGCCGCCCAGGGACTTGTAAAACATACGTTGTTCTGCTGTGAATTTGATATGAGAACCAGAGCTCTCCAATTGATCCAATTGTTCGTCGGAAAAAACCACTCCCTGGACAATGTAAAATTGTGAACCATTAGATTCACGGTTTGGATTGGTCTCGTCCCCCTGACGCGCCGCAGCAAGGGCTCCTTTTTTATGATAAAGGTCAGGGTTGAATTCAGCTGGCACCTTGTGTTCTGGTCCCCCGCTCCCCACCAAAGCTCCCTTTGCTGCATTTTTTGAATCAGGATCTCCGGTTTGGACCATGAAATCTTTGATTACACGGTGAAAGAGTACTCCATTATATGTTCCGTCATTGACAAGCTGAATGAAGTTATCAGCGTGCATCGGGGTCTGTTCATAAAGAATGCATTTCATTTTTCCCTTGCTGGTTTCAAAAAGCAGTGTATGGGCTGGTGTTTGAGAACTGGCCTTATGACTTGATGTCACAGATAGAATGGATACGAATGTGAGGGCTGCGAAAATATAAGTTTTCATTATTTGGCGGTTTACATATAACTGAATTCATGTAACTTGAAGGCACAAAACTAATAAACATCCGGGTGAAAAAGAAAACTGTTGCATTAGCCGGGTCATCAGGACTTATTGGTTCTTACTTGTCGGATTACCTGCAGGGATATGAAATATTAAAAATCAACAGGCAAGATTTCAAATTGGAAGATAAAAAAATTGCTGAAAAATTTCAGGAAGCAGATATCATAATAAATTTGACAGGTTCCACAGTTATTCGAAGATGGACGAAAAAGAACAGGAAGGAAATCCTGGACAGCCGTATCCTGACCACCCGAAAACTTGGCAGCATTATGGACTACTACCCTGAACGGGAACGAATGTATTTATCCGCATCAGCCATAGGGATATATAATGATGAAAATATACACACAGAAGAAAGCACTAACTGGGGGAAAGGCTTCATGGCAGAAGTAGTTAATAAATGGGAAACCGAAGTCCGTAATATTGAGTCCCAAAGAACAACCGTATGCCTTATGAGAATTGGAGTTGTATTGGCCCATTCAAGCGGGATGCTTGCCAGGTTATTACCTATATTCCGTATGGGACTGGGTGCTAGGATTGGCAGTGGGGATCAGTATTTTTCATGGATTCATATAAATGATCTGGCAAGGGCCATAGATTTCATAATTAGTAGAAAAAAGGGTGGAGTTTATAACATGACTGCCCCTGAATATTCTACAAACAGGGAATTCACCATGTCTATTAGTAGTAAACTAAAAAAACCTGCTCGTTTTATTTTGCCAAAAGTATTATTAAGACTGCTATATGGAAGAGGTGCTGATGTTGTAACAGGTGGACAGGCAGTTATTCCTGAAAGATTGATCAAAGAAGGCTTCCAATTTAATTATCATTATGTTGATAAAGCCTTGGAGGATATTGTTAATTAAAAAAAACACCTGTAAGCGTAAGCTAGTAGGGGGTATCATATCTTTGATCAAATTATTATTTATCCTTTATTGAATCCTCTGAAACAATTATTTGGGCAAACAGCCATATATGGGTTTGGCACTGTTGTACCCAGGTTATTGAATTACCTCCTGCTTACGCCTTTCTTTACCAGGGTGTTTGACCTCAAGGAATATGGAATCATCACAGAGCTATATGCCTATGTGGTTTTTTTGATGATCATTTTGACTTATGGAATGGAAACTGGATTTTTCAGGTTCGCACAAACCAGGAAAAACGATAAACAGGTTTTCAGCACAAGCCTGATATCCATATTTGTAAGTTCTATATTTTTTATTGTTTTGACCAGAATTATGTCCCTGCCATTTTCTCGTATTTTGGGCTATGAGGAAAATCCTGAATACATCATATGGATAGGTATTATTGTTGGAGTAGATGCCTTTACTGCTATCCCCTTTGCACGGTTAAGATGGGAAAACCGTCCTAAAAAATTTGCCTTGATAAAAATAGCAGGAGTGGCATTGAATATTGGCCTGAATTTCATGTTTCTTTTATTGTTGCCTTCACTCGCTGACAAAGGTTCTACAACATGGTTTTTAAAAATTTACAATCCTGAGATTGGTGTTGGATATGTTTTTATATCGAATGTCGCATCAAGCCTATTCACACTGGTGCTGTTGTCTGGAACAATAATAAGTGTCAAACCGGTATTTGATCGAAAACTTTGGGTAAATATGATAGGATATTCTTTCCCGCTGCTTATATCTGGGTTGGCTGGTACGGTGAATGAAGTGTTGGACAGGGTATTGCTTAAACACCTGTTGCAAGATCCGGATTCTTCTCTTGCACAGCTGGGAATTTATGGGGCAAATTATAAGATAGCAGTACTGATGACATTATTTATTCAAATGTTTAGATATGCAAGTGAACCATTTTACTTCGGTAATGCAGATAAGGCTAACGCCAGGATTGTTTTTGCTCAGGTAATGAAGTACTTTGTTATCGTATCATTGCTAATATTTCTTGGCGTAAACCTGTTTATTGATCTGTTCAAACATTTTATAGGCAGTGCCTTCCATGAGGGTCTCCATATAGTCCCGGTAATCCTGTTTGCAAACCTGTTACTCGGGATATTTTTTAATTTGTCCATATGGTATAAATTAAATAACCTGACAAAATACGGTGCCATGATTACAATTATGGGTGCATTGATCACATTTATTGTGAACTGGTTTTTTATTCCATTATATGGATATAATGCATCAGCTTGGGCCCATGTGGCATGCTATGGAAGCATGGTTGTCTTTTCATGGTGGCTGGGAAAGAAGTACTATCCCATTAGATATCCACTGAAAAGCATTGGGTTGTATATAGCCCTGGCAGGTATCATTTATTTTGTTGCAAAGCTGGCAAAAGAATTAAGTATGGTTAGTGAGATATTGATTAATACTGGATTGTTGACGGGATTTATTATCATTGTGATTTTCTTTGAGAAAAATAAAATATACCAGCTAAAATTTAGAGAGTAACTGAAAATGAATAACATGAAAGTCAGGATTGTAAATAAGTCAAAACATGATTTGCCTTCATATAGTACTATATTTTCTGCTGGCATGGACCTGAGGGCAGACCTGGATAAACCCAGGATATTAAAACCCGGAGCGAGAGATCTCGTTCCCACAGGATTGTTTGTTGAATTGCCCAGAGGGTATGAGGCGCAGATTCGGCCACGAAGCGGACTGGCAATAAAAAAAGGAGTTACTGTGTTAAATACTCCGGGGACAATAGATTCAGATTACCGTGGTGAAATAGGTATTATTATGATAAACTTGTCTGAAGAAGATTTTGTCATTAACGATGGAGAAAGAATATGCCAGATGATTATTGCAAGGCATGAAACCATTGAGTGGGAGGAAACAGATTTGCTTAATGATACTGAAAGGGGAAAAGGTGGTTTTGGACACACCGGACAATAAGGTATTGTCCGGTAATGTAGTTTGTTTGAAGTATATGGAATGAAACAAAATAATATTAAAGTGAGAATAAAATATGGACATTTAGTGATCATTACTGCCTTGATGTTGGGTACAGCATGTGGATCGTCGAAGAAGATGGTTGAAAAGAGTGTTAGCCAAAACATGGGTGAAAATGAGTTGAGGGAATATAATTATGCTTTGACTGAAGCAACGAAACAAAAGCTGTTCGGAAATTTCAAACAGGCAGCTGTACTTTATCAGAAGTGTCTTGAAGTGAATCCAAATAGTGATGCTGCAGCTTTTCAACTTGCTGGATTATATATGATGGCACAGGATTTTGAAAATGCAAAAAAACTAACCAACCGGGCAATTTCAATAGATCCTGATAATTACTGGTATAAAGTACAGCTGACTCAGTTACATATGATTAAAAATGAACCGGATAGCGCTATTACTGTGTATGAAGAAATAATGGAAAAATGGCCCGGAAAGGTAGAGGTGAAATTCGAACTCAGCAGGCTTTATTCAGAAACCGGAAAGGAAAACAAAGCATTAAAAATGCTTAATGAAATAGAGCGGGAAAACGGAATATCGGAACCTGTATCATTGTTAAAAGAACAAATATATTTGAGACAAGGAAAACCGGATCTTGCTATTGCAGAACTACTTGCTCTGATAGACCTGGCTCCGGAAGAGGTAAGGTACCTTGGTATTCTGGCTGAACTATACACAACACTTGAGCGGAAAGAAGATGCAAAAAAGACCTATAAGAAAATATTTGAAATTGAGCCAAACAATGGAGTTGCTCAGCTTTCTATGGCCGAGTTTTACAGGCTTGAAAATAATACTGATAAACAATTCGAGTACCTGGATATTGCTTTCAGGAACAAATCTCTACCAATAGACCGGAAAATGGGTGTCATAATTGACTTTTTAACAGACCAGGATAGATTTAATGAGAATAAGACAAAGATTGATACACTTATAAAAATACTTGAAGAAGAATATCCGGGTGATTACAGGGTACGGACAGCTAAGGCCGATTATTTATCTAAGCTTGAAAGATATGAAGAAGCATTATTGGAATATGATGAGGTACTTAAGGAGCAAAAGGTTAATTATTTTATCTGGGAACAGGCCATATTTATTGAGAACATGATGGAAAATAATGAGGGTGTGTATAGAAGATCTACCGAGGCTCTAAAATATTTCAATGATAAACCACTGTTGTTTTTGTTTAAGGGTAGCGCTGCCATGCAATTAGGGAAAAATGAGGAGGCGGTTCAATCTTTGGAAAAAGGACTCGGGTTTGCTGATAACAACCTGCCTCTGACAGTACAGTTTTATTCTATGTTGGCTGAAGCATGGCAAAACCTGGGAAGGCATGAAAAATCTGATGAGTATTTTGAAAAGGCCTTACAGATTGAACCTGAGAACATTATGATACTTAATAATTATGGATATTACCTTTCGCTTAGAGAAGTAGAGCTCGAGAAAGCTGAAAAAATGAGCCGGATTACCATACTTGCAGAACCGGATAATCCTACATACCTGGATACATATGCCTGGATACTGTACAAAGCTGGCAAGAACGAACTGGCCCTGGAATATATTGAAAAGGCTGTTCAGTCCGGGGGGGATGAAGATCCGGATATTCTTGAACATTGCGGTGATATACTCTATTCACTGGATAGGAAAGAAGAGGCACTGGAGTATTGGAAAAAGGCCTTGGCGGCTGGGAGTGAGTCTGAAGAATTAAATGAAAAAATTGAAAACTTAAGATAGCGTGATAAGACTGTCGAAATATATATTTGGCATATATGTGATACTCTTATTAATTTCATGCAGATCTCAAAAGCCCGTGACTGAGGTAAGGGGACCTGAAAAGTTAATAACTGAAAGACATGTCCCTGAAGATGTTTTCACTACCGGACATTCTTTTAAAACGATGAAAGTAAAAAGAATGAACGTCGACTTCATGATCAATGGGGTAACGGATAATTTCAATGGGAATATGGCTGTTTCGCGTGACAGCATGATAGCTATTTCAGTAATTCCTTTATTAGGATATGAGGCGCTTAGGATCTTGTGCACAAAAGACAGCATAATTGTGATAAACCGCACAGATAAAACATATCATGCCTCTTCGCTTGATTACTATCTGAAAAAATATAATATACATGCTGGCTTTTATGATCTTCAGGCTGTGTTGGTTAATGAGGTTTTTTATTACAGGGCCGGCTATAAGGACATAGAGTATGAAAAGACTTTTGAGATGCGAGCAGGGAATATGCTTTATATAATCAATTCTATTATGGGGAATATAAAGCTGACAAATCAAAAAATCGCTGCAGATAGTGCCTGTTCTCAAATAAGAGATGTTTTTGTAATTGATTATCAGAGGGGTGTGGAAATGGCTGTCAGGTATAATGATTTTAACGGCTGCGAGATGGAATCTTTTCCCAGTAACATCATTATTGATATTACAGACAGAAGAAATGATATAAAACTTGATATTGAATATGGACAGGTGATATTTGATGATATGATAAATGTGAAATTTGAAATACCGAAAAGTTATTCACGGATATATATGTGATTAATATGATTAGAAGGCCAAATATCAGGTATGGCATGATAGCATTAGTTATCATATTCTTATCAGGGTATTTGAATATTACATGTGCCCAGACAAAAGAAGAACTGGAACAGAGAAAGGGGAAAACCCAGGCGGAAATAGAATACACAAACAGGTTACTGGAAGAAACACAGCAAAAAAAGCAGAACAGCCTGAACCGGGTTAGAATACTTAATAAAAGAATACAATTGAGAAATCAGCTGCTAAGATCGATTAACCAGGAGATCTCGATTTGTAATGATGATATAGACCATAAGCGGAAGTTGATAGTTGAATTGGAAAATGATATGGATATTGTTAAACGGCAATATGAGATGTTGGTGCAGTTTACCTTCTGGAACAAAAACAAAAATGACTGGCTCATGTTCATTTTGTCGGCTGATAATTTCAATATGGCATATAAAAGAATGAAATATATTCAGCAATATGCCAGACATAGGAAAGAGCAAGCAATGCTGATCAAGTTTATGCAAAATGATTTGAAGATTGAAATAAATGAATTGGAGAAAATTTTATTACAAAAGGAAGCGCTAGCCACTCAGAAGGCTGGTGAAAACAGGAATCTTGAAAGGGAAAAAAGGGGCAAAGACAGGATGGTTCAAGAATTAAGCGGACAAGAAAAGGAACTTAAAAATAGAATAGCAGAAAATCAAAAAATTGCAAGAAAGCTTGAAAAAGAAATTGCTGCCATTATTAAGACAGGAGCCAGCAAGGGACGATCCAGGAATATGTATGATCAGCTAACACCGGAAGAAAAACTGATATCAGATAATTTTCAGGGAAATAAAGGGAAATTACCGTGGCCAACCGAAAGAGGCATTGTCACAAGCCGGTTTGGTAAGCACCAGCATGCAGTACTAAAACAGGTAACCGTACAAAATGATGGGATAGATATAAGTACAGTACAGGGGGCTGAGGCAAGGGCATTGTTTGACGGGGTGGTCAGTAAAGTAGTTGCTATTTTGGGTGCTAATTATACTGTAATTATAAGACATGGGAATTTCCTGACCGTATATCAAAATCTTATTAACGTAAGGGTAAAACCTGGAGATGAGATAGGGGTAAAGCAGATACTGGGGACTATATTTACAGAGGAAGATACAAACTCAACCTTGCTTCATATTGAGATATGGAAAGAATTAAACAAACAGAACCCGGAAGATTGGTTAAGTAGTAAATAAAAGTTTGGAAAAAATATTATATTTTAGCAAAGAAAAAAGTAACCCTAGCCTCATTTCTGCAGTATAAAAAGCATGTTAATGAATTATCCTGGTATGGAGAGAGTACTAAATATTACATCCAGAATTGAAAACCTGAGAGAAGTTGAAAAGATGGTCGATGAAATTTCAACTGCTTGCAGCATGAGTTCTGAGGTGTATGGAAATGTACTGATCGCAACATTGGAGGCGGCCAATAATGCTATACTGCATGGCAACAAACTGGATGAGAATAAAGATGTTAATCTGGCGTTTACCTGGGATGATAACAGATTGGAGCTCGTGGTAACTGACCAGGGAAAAGGTTTCAATTATAAGGATATCCCGGACCCTACTGCACCTGGAAATGTTGAGAAGGTAAACGGTAGAGGGGTATTCCTAATGGAAAAACTTTCGGACGATATAAACTTTATGGAAAACGGCAGTAAGGTCACTTTAATATTTAATTTATAAAAATTGGCTATAAATTTTCATGAAAAAGATGAATCGGCCGGAATAAAAAATAAAAATCTCCTAAAAAAATGGCTAAAGGATCTGATAGTGCTGGAACATGCCAGCCCTGGACAGATCAACATTGTTCTTACTTCAGACAACAATGTATTGGAGCTTAATAATAAATACCTTTCAAGGAACTATCTTACCGATATAATTACTTTCGATTACTCTGAAAATCAGGTAATTGCAGGTGATTTGTTCATTAGTGTTACACGTGTCAGAGAAAATTCGGAGAAATTTGATGTGACTTTTAAAAAGGAGCTTAAAAGGGTCATTGTCCACGGTGTATTACACCTGTTGGGATATGGGGATAGCACCCACAAAGAGAAATCACTGATGCAACAAATGGAAGACCGTTACCTGACTATCTCTCCTGAAATATAGAAAAAAGGACCAAATGGTCTTTTAAAAATTCATTTGTGTAAATTTGTAAAAAATTCTTGTTTACATGATATCGAAGTATGATGTGATAGTTGTTGGTGCGGGTCATGCAGGGAGTGAGGCGGCGGCAGCAGCTGCAAATATGGGGTCGAGTGTTTTGCTGATAACGATGGATATGACAAAGATTGCACAAATGTCGTGTAATCCTGCCATGGGGGGTATTGCAAAAGGGCAAATAGTAAGGGAAATTGACGCCCTCGGGGGGTATAGTGGTATTGTCACTGATGGTTCAATGATTCAATTCAGGATGTTGAACAAGTCAAAAGGGCCCGCAATGTGGAGTCCCAGAGCTCAGTGTGACAGGATAAAATTCTCTTTGATGTGGAGGGAGACACTGGAGAGGATACAGGGTATTGATTTCTGGCAAGATATGGTTACGGAGCTGATCATTGAAGATGGGCGGGTATCAGGTGTTAAGACCATGATGGACATAACGTTTACAAGCGAAACAGTAATACTAACAAACGGAACATTTCTAAATGGTTTAATGCACATTGGGAGAAACCGGCAAAAAGGAGGCAGGGCCGGAGAACCTCCATCTTCCGGTTTAAGTGAGCAGTTGAGGGAATATGGATTTGAGGTTGGACGAATGAAAACAGGGACTCCTGCCAGGCTTGACGGTAGGACGATTGACTTCTCGATGATGACAGAACAGAAAGGGGATAATGAGGGAAAGAAATTCTCATTTCTGCCATACGAGGTGGATTATAGTTTTCATAAAAGCTGTTTTATTGCCTATACAAATACTGAAACTCACAAAATCCTCAAAAAAGGATTTGCGGATTCTCCATTGTACAATGGAACCATAGAAAGTGTTGGCCCAAGGTATTGTCCAAGCATAGAAGATAAAATAGTCACTTTTGCAGAGAAGGAAAAACATCTGTTGTTTCTAGAGCCGGAAGGACTGAATACAAATGAATTTTATATCAATGGATTTTCGAGTTCTTTACCATGGGATATACAATTGGAAGCGCTAAGAAAGATTAAAGGGTTAGAAAATGTGAAAATCTTCAGGCCTGGATATGCCATAGAATATGATTACTATCCGCCAACGCAGTTGTTTCACAGTCTGGAAACAAAATTAGTCAATGGTCTGTTTTTCGCAGGACAAATAAACGGTACAACGGGATATGAAGAAGCGGCAGCACAGGGTATAATGGCAGGAATAAATGCCCATAAGAAAGTAAGAGGCAAAGAAGAATTTTTGCTTGAAAGAGATAATTCATATATAGGTGTGTTAATCGATGACTTGGTTACCAAGGGGGTTGATGAACCTTATAGAATGTTTACTTCAAGGGCTGAGTTCAGGATACTATTGCGACAGGATGATGCCGATGAAAGGTTAACAAAAATTTCACATGAAACTGGTCTTGCTGAAAAAGAGAGGGTGGTTGTTTTGGAAGAAAAAACAAAAAAACGTGACAGGCTTATTGCATTTTTAAGAGAAACCAGTGTCTCTCCAGAAGACGTAAATGAAAGGATGAAGGATCTGGGGACATCAGGATTGAAGCAGAAAATGAAAAGTGTTAGTTTGATAGAAAGACCACAGATCGGTATTAGTGACATATGGAAAAATATTCCAGGATTAGAAGCTTTTTTGAGCAGAACTTTGAAGCTTACTGCTGATGATGAGATCGTGGAATCAGCAGAAATATGCATTAAGTATGCTGGTTATATTGAAAGAGAAAGGAAGCTGGCTGAAAAGATTAAGAGGTTGGAAAAGATAAAAATAGATGATGGTATTGATTATAATAGTTTAAATTCAATTTCTACAGAAGCAAGACAAAAGTTAAGCAGAGTGAGGCCCAAAACAATCGGGCAGGCCAGAAGGATTAGCGGAGTGTCACCATCGGACATTAGTGTTTTGTTGGTTTATATGGGTAGATAATTAAATGTTCCACGTGGAACAATTTTGAGCAATAAAAATGGATTTGTTTAAAAAACTGGCTTAAATGGAGAACAACGAGCTTGGTGTTATAAGGAATTCGATTCGGACTATTCCGGATTATCCAAAGAAAGGAATCCTTTTCAGAGATATTACAACATTGCTGAAAGATGATGTATCTTTTCGAATGACCTGTGAATTCCTTGTGTCGTATGCTAATGAGTTTCCTGTATTTGATTTTGTGGCTGGGATAGAGTCAAGGGGCTTTATTTTTGGATCTGTTTTGGCTAATAGATTGGAAAAAGGTTTTATCCCAATTAGAAAACCTGGGAAGTTGCCTGGAATA
>Ga0255055_10002173_pt1 | contig 13972 bp, 6 predicted proteins | sample JV7_2_27_MG_FD_188633 | JGI IMG/M metagenome (GOLD analysis project Ga0255055, IMG submission 188633) | Seawater microbial communities from Jervis Inlet, British Columbia, Canada - JV7_2_27 | ecosystem: Environmental > Aquatic > Marine > Inlet | place: Canada: British Columbia | collected...
ACCCGCGTCCGGATCCCAGCTCGACACACAGGTCACTTTGCCGCCGATCTGCGTGTAGAGCTCGATGGCGTGCTGGGCTACTGTGCCGAATCCCTGAACGCTGGCGGTCGTCGCGCCGGGTTCCAACGTCAGCTCCTTGAGAGCCTCACGGAGGTTGTAGACGAGGCCGTAACCGGCCGCCTCGAGGCGTCCCAGCGAGCCGCCGGCGCCGAGGGTCTTGCCGGTGATGGCGCCCGGGTTGTGGCCTCCGCGCAGCGTTTCGTACTCGTCCAGCATCCAGGTCATGTGCTGGCCGGATGTCATCACGTCCGGCGCCGGGACGTCCCGTCGCGGACCGATGGTGCGTGCGACGCGCCGGATCCAGCCACGGCAGATCCGCTCGATTTCGGGAGTGCTCAGCCGGTGTGGGTCGCAGATCACGCCTCCCATGCTTCCGCCTAAAGGAATATTGACGACCGCGGTCTTCCAGGTCGTCCACATGGCGAGGGCGCGCACCGTGTCGATCGTCTCCTGCGGGTGAAACCGGACACCGCCCCAGGCCGGGCCGCGGGCATCGTTGTGCTGTACGCGGAAGCCGTGGAAAACCTCGACGGTCCCATCATCGAGCCGGACCGGCAGCGTCAGCCGGTGCTCGTGGGCGGGGTTGCGAAGGAGTTCCCGGGTCGGTGTGTCGAGCCCCATGAGATCGGCAAGACGGTCGAACTGAGCCTGGGCGTCGGCGAAGGCGTTGAAGGAGGCAAGGTCACTCATGGCTTTTACCCCTCTCGATGATCATCGCACACGCAGCAATGAATGAGGAATTAGGAGTTAGGAATTAGGAATGCCGCCCTCCCTCCCTTTGTGTTCAGCGGGGGGGTGGCTGGGAATTCCTCATTCCTAATTCCTCATTCCTAATTTGAAAAACGGCGGCCCCGAAGGACCGCCGAAGTCGTACCGTATTGGTGGCGTTACACCAGTCCCTGATCGATCATCGAATCGGCAATCTTGACGAAACCGGCGATGTTGGCGCCGACCACGTAGTTACCGGCCTGGTCGTACTCGGCAGCGGTCGTGACGCACGCCTCGTGGATGCGATTCATGATGTCGCGCAGGCGGTTGTCCACCTCTTCGCGGGTCCAGGCAAGCCGCTGGCTGTTCTGCGACATCTCGAGGCCGGAGACGGCAACGCCGCCGGCGTTGGCGGCCTTGCCGGGACCGTAGAGGATCTTCTTTTCGATGAAGATCTCCACGGCCTCGGGGGTCGACGGCATGTTGGCGCCTTCCGAGACCACGAAGCAACCGTTTTCGAGGAGGGTCTTGGCATCTTTGTCGTCGAGCTCATTCTGGGTGGCGCACGGCAGCGCGACCTCGCACTTGACGCTCCAGACTCCGGTGCCCTCCTGATAGGTGACGCCGGGGAACTTGTCGGCGAGCTCGCGGATGCGGCCGCGACGGACGTTCTTGAGATCCATCAGCTCCTGCCACATCTCCTGGGTGAGGCCGTCCTCGATGACTACGAAGCCCGAAGAGTCGGACAGGGTCACGACCTTGGCGCCGAGCTCGAGGCATTTTTCGGAGGCGTATTGGGCGACGTTTCCGGAGCCCGAGACCGCCACTCTCTTTCCCTCAAAGCTGTCGTCGCGGGTGCCGAGCATGTCCTGGGCAAAATAGACGCAACCGTAACCGGTGGCTTCCGGACGGATGAGGCTGCCGCCCCAGTTGAGTCCCTTGCCGGTCAGGACGCCTTCGAAGCGGTTCCTGATGCGCTTGTACTGGCCGAACATGAAGCCGATTTCGCGGCCACCGACGCCGATGTCGCCGGCCGGCACGTCGGTGTCGGCGCCGATGTGGCGGCAGAGCTCGGTCATGAAGCTCTGACAGAAGCGCATGACCTCGTTGTCGGACTTGCCCTTGGGATCGAAGTCCGATCCGCCCTTGCCGCCGCCCATGGGAAGGGTCGTGAGGGAGTTCTTGAAGACCTGCTCGAAGCCGAGGAACTTGAGGATGCCGAGGTTGACGGTGGGGTGGAAGCGGAGACCGCCCTTGTACGGACCAATGGCCGAGTTGAACTCCACACGAAAACCCTTGTTGACCTGGACCTCGCCACGATCGTCCATCCAGGGGACGCGGAACATGATGACGCGCTCCGGCTCGACGATACGTTCGAGGATGCGGTGATCGAGGTACTTGGTGTGGCGCTCCAGCACCGGCACCAATGACTCCACGACCTCCTGGACGGCCTGGTGGAACTCCGGTTCGCCGGGATTCCTCGCGACGACGCCGCGCACGAACTGCTCAGCAAAAAGCTTTTCGACTGGACGCATTGGCCCTTCCTCCTGCGGTTTGGATGTTGATTGACGGCGGATGACTCCGCAGCCATCGAAGTCGAGAATACTCCACGATCGTGGCGGTGGCAAGGGGCTTGTGATGTGATTCACAATTTCAGGCAGGCCATAAGCTATAAGCTATAGGCAATAAGCTATAAGGCCCGAAGATTGAACAAGATACGATGGAGCATAATCGACGCCCGAAGCCTATAGCCTATAGCCTATAGCCATAGCCGACGACCGGCGACCTCAGCTAAGACTCCAAAATTACGCCCCGACTGGTACTTCCATCCACCAACACCTGCGCCGGTTGCTCCAGACGCAAATGGCGAACAATCCCGCCCAGGGCCTCGTTCTTGGATTCCTGCCGATCGAGCCAATCCCAGTTGATGACCCCGCTCGCGTTCTGCTCGTGGACGTCGAAGAAGGCGACTCCGTAGCAGGTCAGGTTGTGAAAGAAATGAGATCCGAGCGAGGGCTCGACCTGAAGATCGGTGAAGTCGGTTTCGACAATGGCGCGGGCTGTGGAAATTTGTGGCCAGGTGACCGGAATGCCCAGCCAGGAGTCACGTGAACCCCAACGACCGGGCCCGATGAGGATCGACTGCCGGCCTTCGCGCCGGAGTTTGCGGTTGAGTTGCTCGATGGCAGCCGCGGCCTCCGTGGTCTGGGACCGATCCATACGTCGCGGATCGACCACTAACAGATCGGAGATCGTCTCCCGTCGTCCGTGTCCGAGCGCAACCTCCGACTGAACCACCGCCCGAGGAACCATTGACTCGTCGAACTCGAACTCCACGTCCGTTTCTTCGAAGACCATCGGTCGGAGCTGGAGAACGTTGAGGATCTGCCGTTGCCCGAGACCGGGTTGGATATCGGCGGCAAACTCCATCTCGGCCGGGCTTGCGAGTCCCGTCTGGCAGACGTCGAGCAGCCGCGACAGGGTGTCCGGCAGCGGCAAGGTCCGTCCTTGAAGCAGCGGAGCAAACGAGATGATGGGAGATCCCCCTTCATCCAAACCCGACACGAGGCGGTCGTTGGCGCGATCGTAAGTGGAAGCGATGGGAGCCGCGGCACCGTCCCGCACCGACTCGATGATCTCCTCGTGGACGAGGTTGGCGTCGGTCTGGACCCCCGGGATCACATCGTTTCGAGACATGTCGAGGGCGTAAAAGCGCCGCTGGGCATTCCGCAGGACGTCCTTCACGGCCGAGAACTGCGGCAGGGTCTCGGGATGGCGCGGGCAGAAGCGCAGGGCCTCGAATCCCTCGACGACTGTCTTACCGAGCCCGAGGGCCACCTGGGCGACTCCGTCCTCGGGGCGCATGTCGCCGAAGGGGTAGAAGTTGTAAGACGAGGCGACTCCGGAGAACGTGGGGTAGAAGCGGTCACCGCGGCGGCTGCCGACCAGCCGCTGGATCAGCACCGCCATCAGCTCTTCTTCGATTCGGAACGGGGTGGTCTCGAGATAATCGCGCGCGTTCTGGAACACGGTGGAGGCGTAGACGACCTTGATCGCCTCGAGGAGCTGGGCGAGGCGGACGTCCAGTGAGGGGTGGTTGTTGGGCAGCATGATGGTGGCATAGACGCCGGCGAACGGCTGGTAGACCGAGTCTTCGAGGATGCTCGACGAGCGAACCGCGATGGGCTCAACAACCCGCTCGAGGTAGGCGCCGAGATCCGAACGGAGCTCGTGGCGAAAACGGCTGCGCCGGATGTAGTCGAGCACCTGCTGGTCTGTCATCTCGGCCGCGCGGGTGACGAAGCCCCGCAACCGGTTGTCCTCGAGGAACTCCTCGTAGACGTCCGACGCCAGGGCAACGGTCTGTGGGATCGCGATCTCGACGCTTTCGGTGTCCAGCACGTCGCGGGCGAGGATCTTGTGCATGAACGCGAGCCCGCGGCCCTTGCCGCCGAGCGAGCCGGAACCGATCTTGGAGAAGGCGGAGAAGTCGTTGAAGAGCTCACCTTTAAAGTCTGTGATGACGTGTTGCTGGATCTCGCGCAGGTAGCCGGTGATTGTCGAAATGAGGTAGGTGCGGAGGTCCGAGGGCGTATCGAACTCCGTGACCTTGCGCGGACGAAGCATCGAGGCGAGCTCGAACTCGGTGCGCGCCTTGAGCCAAGCTGAGAAGTGGTTGCGGCTCGCGTGAAAGACCAGCGATTCATCGGGCACTTCGGCCAGCGATCTCAGCATGTCCCTGACGTCGACTGCGTGGGCGATGGCCGAGCCGTCGGGAAGCTTGAAGATGAAGTCGCCGAAACCGAAGTTGTCGACGATGTACTGCTTGAGATCTTCAAGGAGGTGGGGTGACTTCTTGCTCATGAACTGGGCACCGATCTCGATCGCCTTTTCCCGGTGCTCCATTTCCATGGATTGGACGAGGATCGGAAGATCGTCGTCATGCTCCCGGACCCTTTTCGCGAGGTCGAGCCCCGCCTCGTGGTCGAGCTCACCTCCGCGCGGGTAGCTGACGTCGGTTATGATGCCGAGAATCTTGCCCTCGTAGCGCTCGTAGAGCTCCCAGGCCTCCTCGTAGTCCTGCGCGAGCAGGATCTTGGGTCGTGCCCGGATGCGTAGCAGTCGGTGGGAGAGGTTGATCCCCTCCGACATGAGACGGGCAGTCTGGCTCGTGATCTCGGTGTAGAAGTGGGGGAGGTAGATCGAGTAGAAACGGGGTTCGTCTTCGACCAGGATGATGCCCTGGACGCCGCCGACCAGGATGTCGTGCTCGGCGTTGCGGCGGTCCTCTACCTGCTTGATCATCGCCAGTAGGCTTTGCACGTTTCCCTGCCAGAGGAAGGTCCAGTCGAGCTCGCCGCCGGTTCGCAGGTCCTCGAGCCACGGCAGCTCCCAGGCGTGGGCGGCGATCAGACCCACCGGTAGCTTGGGGTGGTCTTTTTTGATCAGGTGGACCAGCTTGCCGATCTCCATGTCCGGCAGGCGCGGCGTCGTGATCACCATGTCGAAGTCGCGTTCCTCGATCAGGCGCAGGGCCTCCGCCGCCTCCGAAGCTCGTGTGAATCGAGGCGCGAATCGAAGGTTGAGATCGAGGTTCCGATATTCCTCGATCACCAGCTCGGTGAGCTGGCCGTCCTCCTCGAGGATGAAGGAGTCGTAGTGCGAGGCGACGAGCAGGATCTCGATGATGCGGTACTTCATCAACGCCGAGAACTCCTCGGTGTTCATGCCGTACCGGCTTCTCAGTTCGATCGAGTTATTTGCCATTCCGCTTCGCTCAGGTCCACGGTAGCAGAAAAGGGAGTTTCAAAAGAGGAGCAGAGTAGAAACGGGGTAGACAAAGCCACGTGTTGGATACTCGATACTCGATTCTGGATACTCGATCCGCCCACTCAGCCCTTGACAAAACTACCCGCAGAACCACTACTCAGTCGCATCGAGCATCGAGCATCGAGCATCGAGCATCGAGCATCGAAATTCTGAATGCCCTTGAGGTCCGGATCTGCGGTTTAGTCGACCCACTCCGTTACAAACACATTCGTCTCGCCGGGTTGGGAATTGTGCCTATTGGAGCAGAAGACAAAGGTCTTGCCGTCGGGTGACCACATCGGGAAGCCATCGAAGCCCTCGGTGAAGGTGATCTGCTCGAGGTGTTGTCCGTCGAGATCGACCATCCAGAGATCAAACTCGCGACCCGAGGGATCTCCATAGTTGGTCGAAAAAATGATCTGCTCGCCTGAAGGGTGGAAATATGGCGCGAAGGCTGCAACGCCGAGGCTGGTGATCTGGCGTTTGTTCGAGCCGTCTGCGTCCATCATGAAGATCTCGAGCTTGGAAGGGCGGATGAGTCCGTCGGCGAGCAGGGCCTGGTAGTCCTCGATTTCAGACGGGTCGGAGGGGTGACGGGCGCGGTAAACGATCTTGGTGCCGTCGGGGGAGTAGAAGGGGCCGCCGTCGTAACCGATACCGTCGGTCAATCGGATGACGTCGGAGCCGTCGAGGTTCATCGAGTAGATGTCGAGATCGCCGTCGCGCATCGAGGTGAAGACGATGCGGTCGCCCATGGGCGAAACCGTCGCCTCGGCGTCGTATCCGTCGCTGTCGGTCAGCTTGGAGATCTCCGAACCGTCCGGTCGGGCGCGGTAGATGTCGTAGCTTGAATAGATCGGCCACACATAGCCCTGGCTGTGGTCCGGCACGGGCGGGCAGTCCGGTCCGCCCTCGTGGGTGGAGGCGTAGACGATCCACTCGTCGCCGGGCAAGTAGTAGGCGCAGGTAGTACGGCCGGTGCCGGTGGAGGCGAGAGTTGTTTCCGCCGTTTCGATGTCAAGGACGAAGATCTGATCGCAGCCGTAGGGTGGTCTGGTGGACTGGAAGATGAGATCGTTGCCCGCGAAGGAGAAGTAGGCTTCGGCATTCTCGCCGCCGTCGGTGAGCATCCGGAGCTCGCCGAGGTGGCTTTCCTGCGGGTCCGGTTGGATGATCCGGGGCAGGGCTGGTGCGGCATCCGCGGAAGTTTCGGGGGCAGGTGCCTGCGGCTGTTGTGCGCACGCAGCGGTCAACAGGACAGTCATGATGGTCGTCAGAACGGTTGCGAGATTGAGCTTCATCTTTCCTCCAGGCCGCGAGATGGTCTCATGAGAATCTCTATGTGACAAATTTTTGACAGTTTCCAGTGCCCGATTCTCCGGGGCAGCATTGCCCGTGAGTGCCCCCTCTGGCGATGTTTGGGCCAGAATCATCCACTCGCAACAAGCATCCATGATCCCAAAATCGTCAGAGACGGCACGTCCGGTGAGCAGAAGGTACGGCGACACGCCAAATCCTGGGTAGGGGCGGCATATATGCCGCCCGTGGTCGATGTCGGTATCCCGAAACAAGGGCGGGATATATCCCGCCCCTACAGAGGAACGCCCTTCAGTACCAATTCAGCTATCCGTCGAGGGCCAGGAGTATTGGTTGCTCCAGCGCATCCTTGAGCTTCGCCATGAACCGCGCGGCATCGGCGCCATCGACGAGGCGGTGGTCATAGGACAGTGACAGCGGCATCATCAGCCGCGGCCGAAAGCTGCCCTCGTGCCACTGGGGCTCGATACGACCCCTGGAGACGCCAAGGATCGCCACCTCCGGCCAGTTGACGATCGGCGTAAAGCCGGTGCCGCCGATGCCGCCGAGGTTTGAGATCGAGAAGGTGCCGCCCTGCATCTCGTCCAGCTTGAGCCTCTTCGAACGCGCACGGTTGGCGAGGTCATCGAGGGTCACCGAAATTTCGGTCAGGTTTTTCGTGTCGGCATCGCGGACCACAGGCACTAGGAGTCCACGCTCGGTGTCCACAGCGACCCCGATATTGATCGAGTATCGGAAGACGATCTCCTGCCGGGCCATGTCGACCGCGGCGTTCAACACCGGATGCGCCTTGAGGGCGGTGGCGACGATCTTGACCAACAACGCGGTCATCGTGAGTTTGCCGCCGGCTGCCGCTACCCGCTCCTTGTAGGCCTTCCGGAACTCCTCGAGATCGGTGATATCGGCAATCTCGTGGTTGGTGACATGAGGAATCGTGACCCAGGCTCGGGAGAGGTTTTCGGCGGTCAGCTTGCGGACCTTCGTCATCGGCTCGCGGTGGATGGGTCCGAATCGCTCGAGGTCCGGCAGCTCGAGAGCTATTGCCGGTTCTCCACCCGCAGCGCCTGCCGAGAGCCGGCGGTGGGCCTCGGCCTTGACGTCGTCGATCGAGATCCGGCCGGCTGGACCGCTCCCCTGAACGGTCGAAAGATTCACGCCGACCTCGCGCGCAAAACGGCGCACTGTTGGCGCGGCTGGAATGGCTTTCGAGCCATCGCGTGGAGTGACGGGGGGTGGGGGAGTGGGTGAAAGCTCGGACTCCAAATTCCGGGCCGCCTCCTTCTCCTCTGCCCCTCCGCTCCTCTGCTCCTCTGCGATCTCGGGCGCGGACTCGGACGCGGACTCGGACGCGGGTTCGGGGGGCGCGGATTTCGCTTCACCTTCCGCGGCGTCGAGGGTAACGATCGGGGAGTTTTCGCCCAGGACCTCGCCGACTGTGACGTGGATCTCGGTGACGGTGCCGGCGGCAGTGGCCGGGACCTCGACCGAGGCTTTCTCGGTCTCCACTTCGATCAGTCCCTGATCCACCTCGATGATGTCTCCGACCGCCACCAAAACGGCAACCACGTCAACACTGTCGACGCCTTCGCCGAGCTCGGGGAGGGTGATTGTCATGCTTGCCATCGCTCGCTCCTCAGACCGTCACCGGGTTCGGCGCATCGGGATTAATTCCGAACTCGGCTACAGCCGCATCCACAACTTCGCGCTCGATCTTGCCCTCTGCAGCCAGGGCATTCAACGTCGCGACGACGATGTGCTCGGCGTCGACCTCGAAGAATCGGCGCAGAGCGGCGCGACTCTCCGATCGGCCGAAGCCATCGGTGCCGAGGGCGACCGGTGCGTTGGGGAACCATTTGCTGATTGAGTGGGGTAGTGCCTTCACGTAGTCGGAGGCGATGACGTAGACCTCGTCGGTTTCTCCCAAGCACTGCTCGATCCACGGTGCTCTGCGAGCGTCATCGGAGTGGAGCCGGTTGAAACGGTCGCAATCGGTGCCGTCCATGTAGAGCTCCTTGAAGGAGGTGATGCTCCAGACGTCGGCGGCGACGTTGAACCGTTCGCCGAGGATCTCCTGGGCGCGCAGGACCTGGTTGAGAATGGCGCCGCTGCCGAAGAGTTGGGCGCGAAGCTCCGCCGAGTCGTTGCCCGACGGTCGGAACCGGTACATGCCGCGCAGGATGCCTTCCTCGGAGCCCTCGGGTTGGGCGGGCATGGGGTAGGGCTCGTTCTCGGCGGTGATGTAGTAGAAGATGTCCTCCTGTTCTACGTACATGCGGCGGATGCCGTCCTTGATGATCGCCGCCATTTCGAATGCGAATGCCGGGTCGTAGGCCTTGAGGTTGGGCACCGTGTAGGTCAGCAGGTGGGAGTTGCCGTCCTGGTGCTGGAGCCCCTCACCGTTGAGGGTGGTCCGGCCGGCGGTGCCGCCGATCATGAATCCGCGGCTGCGCATGTCACCCGCGGCCCACACCAGATCGCCGATGCGCTGCATGCCGAACATCGAATAGAAGACGAAGAACGGGATCGTATTGATGCCGTGGGTCGCGTGGGCGCAACCGGCGGCGATGAACGAGCTCATCGAGCCGGCCTCGGTGATGCCTTCCTCGAGCAGCTGGCCGTCCTTGGCTTCGTGGTAGTACATCAGGGTGTTGGCATCCACCGGTTCGTAGAGCTGGCCGGCGTGGGAGTAGATCCCGATCTGGCGGAAGAGCGACTCCATGCCGAAGGTTCGGGCCTCGTCAGGAATGATCGGCACGATCAGCTTGCTCAGCTGCTTGTCTTTGAGGAGCTTTGTGAGAATGCGGACGAAGGCTCCGGTGGTCGAGATTTCGCGTCCGTCCGAGCCTTTGGCGAACTCCTTAAAGAGCGAGTCCGGAGGGCTATTGAGCGGCTCGCAGCGGACGCCACGGGTCGGCAGGGGGCCGCCGAGCTTGGCCCGGTGCTCCTGCAGGTAAACCAGCTCCGGGCTGCCCTCTGGAGGCCGGTAGAAGGTCGCCTCGCGTGCCTCGTCGTCCGACAGCGGGATCCCGAAGCGGGTGCGGAACTCGATCAGCTCGTCCTGGTTGAGTTTCTTCTGCTGGTGGGTGATGTTGCGGCCTTCACCGGATTCGCCGAGCCCGTAGCCCTTGATCGTGCGGGCCAGGATCACGGTGGGGGAGCCAGTGTGCTCGACCGCGGCCTTGAATGCTGCATAGACCTTGGAAGGATCGTGACCGCCCAACCGCAGACGCCGCAGTTCTTCGTCCGAGAGATTGGCGACCATTTCCGTCAGCTCGGGGTACTTGCCAAAGAAGTGCTCGCGGACGTAGGCGCCGTCCGATGTCGAGTACTTCTGACTCTCGCCGTCCACCACCTCGCCCATCCGGCGAACCAGCAGGCCGTCGGTGTCCTTGGCGAGCAGCGGGTCCCAGTCTTCGCCCCAGATCACCTTGATGACGTTCCAACCGGCGCCTCGGAAGTGGCCTTCCAGCTCCTGGATGATTTTGCCATTGCCGCGCACCGGACCGTCGAGACGCTGGAGATTGCAGTTAACGACGAAGATCAGATTGTCGAGGTGTTCGCGGCCGGCCAGCGAGATCGCGCCGAGCGCCTCGGGCTCGTCGCTCTCGCCGTCACCGAGGAATGCCCAGACCTTGTGGTTCGACTTAGGGTGAAGGCCGCGGTCTTCGAGGTAGTGGTTGAAGCGAGCCTGGTAGATGGCCATGATCGGACCGAGCCCCATCGAAACCGTCGGAAACTCCCAGAAGTCGGGCATCAGCCACGGGTGGGGGTAGGACGAGAGGCCGCCATCGAATCCATCGCGGAGTTCGCGGCGGAAGTTGAAGAGCTGTTTTGCGGTCAACCGGCCTTCGAGGAAGGCACGGGCGTAGATTCCGGGTGACGCGTGCCCCTGGAAGTAGACCTGATCGCCATCGTAGTGTTCGCCCTTACCGTGAAGAAAGTGGTTGAACGCGACTTCATAAAGGGTCGCTGCAGAGGCATAGGTAGAGATGTGGCCACCGATGCCGTCCTCCTCGAGATTGGCGCGGACCACCATCGCCATCGCGTTCCAGCGCACCAGGCTCTTGATCCGCCGCTCGATTTCCCGGCTTCCAGGGTATGGCGGCTGGTCGGAAACCGGAATGGTGTTGATGTGCGGGGTGGTGGCCTCGAATGGGATCTCGACACCCGCCTTGCGGGCATGAATCTGCAGATCCTCGAGGAGACGGCGAACCCTTTCCGGACCTCCGTGGCTGAGGACCCAATCCAGTGACTCCAGCCACTCCCGGGTCTCGATCGCGTCGATGTTTTCAGTCGTGGTATCTCGCGCGTTGCTATCGCTCATTTTGACCTCTGATTTGTGGTGATCGTCCCGCCCCAATGGCGTTCCTGGTGATAACAATAAAAATGGCGAACGTGTTTCAGTATCGACTGAAAATAGTAGCAGGAATGGACTTCAGTTGAGAGTTGAGAGTGAAGAGTTGAGAGTTGAAGACCGGAAAGCCGGTGCCGGACTTCCTAACTCTAAACTCCTAACTCTCAACTCTTAACTTGCGGCGCCCGGCCGCGCGGCGGAGCCCTGCATGCGGTCCGCGAGAATCTTGGCGAGGTGGTTGGGGTGGCCGGCGGTCCTCTCGAGAAGACTCTCCGCGACCTCCTTGGGCAGTGGCGGCGCGATGAAGTAACCCTGGACCATGTTGACCTCGAGCTCAACCAGGGCCTCGAACTGGGAACGGGTCTGGACGCCCTCGGCGACGGTGTCTTTGCCGAGATTCTTTGCGAGGGTGATGATCGTGCGCACGATCTCGGAGCTTTCCTCGTCCTCCAGCATCCGCGACACGAAGGAGTAATCGATCTTGAGGGTGTCGATCTCGAACCGGCGCAGGTAGGCGAGGGAGGAGTAGCCGGTGCCGAAGTCGTCGATGCTGATCGCGATGTTGAGTGCCCGGAGTTGTTCGAGCACTGCGGAGGCGTACTGGGCGTTTTCCATCAGGACGCTCTCGGTGACCTCGAGCTTCAGGCTCTGCCCATAGAGGCCGCTGTTGCGGAGGATGAGGTCGATTCCGGCGACCACATCCGGGCGCATGAGCTGGGTCGTAGACAGGTTGACCGACATCGTCGCGCGCGAGTGGGCGCGGAACTTCTGATGCCAGATCCGAAGCTGCTTGCATGCCTCCTCGGCGACCCAGCGATCCATCTGGATGATCGCGCCCATTTCCTCGGCAACCAGGATGAAGTCGCCAGGCATCAGCAGGCCTCGCTCGGGGTGCTGCCAACGAACCAACGCCTCGAAGCCGGCAACGTGGCCGTCGTCGATGGCAACGATTGGTTGATAGAAGACCCTGAACTCGTGGCGTGCGAGTGCGCGACGGAGATCGTTTTCGAGCTGGAGGGTGGCCACGACCTGTTTGTGCATCTCGTCGTCGAAGACCGTAAAGCTGTTGCGGCCCATTGCCTTGGCGCGGTACATGGCTGTATCAGAGTCGCGAAGCAGATCTTCGGCGCGGTCGTACTCGGGGTTCCATAGTGCGATGCCGATGCTGATGGTGGCGAAGACCTCGTTGCCCTCGAGGTCGAACGGAACCCTGAACTCTTCCTGGATTCGCTCCGCAGCCACCGTCGCGCCTCGGATGTCCTTGATGTCCTCGACCAGAATCACGAACTCGTCGCCGCCGAATCTGGCCACGGTGTCACCGGGTCGACACGCCTTCTCGACCCGTTCGGCAATCATCCGCAGGAGCTGGTCTCCGTGGAGGTGACCGAGACTGTCGTTGACGTTCTTGAAGCGATCGAGGTCGAAGAAGAGGACTGCAAAGCCCTGCTCAGGATCGCGTTCCGCTCTGGCGAACGCGTGGCGGAGGCGATCTACGAGAACCGCGCGGTTGGGCAGGCGAGTGAGCGGATCCTGGAGGCCTGAGGTCCGTACGGCTTCCCTCGATTCGTCCTCCTGATCGACATCCGTCTGCCGGCCGACAACACGAATCGCCTTGCTTTCTGCATCCTTGACGACCTCGCCGCGGGTCAACATCCAGCGGTACTCACCGCTCTTGACCTGAATCCGGTACCGCTGCTCGATGACGGTGACCTCGCCCGCGATGCTTGCGTCGATGATCGCGCGAAGACGGGTCAGATCCTCCGGATGGACCCGGCTCAGCCAGCTCTCGAGGTCATCCTCGATCTCATCCTGGCCATACCCCAACATCTCTTTCCATCGATCCGAGAAGTGCACCCTCTCGGTCAGGAGATCGAGATCCCAAACGCCGTCTCCGATGCCGCCGGTGGCGATCAGGAAACGCTGGTACTCCTGCCTGATTTCGTCTTGCAACGAACGCATATCGTCGAGCTCGCGCAGGCGGGTCTCGATCAGGCTCAGGCGGGTGGCGAGAAGGGGCCGGTCGAGTGGAAGCATGACGAAGTCGTTGACACCAAGCTCGAGGATTTTGACCAGGGTGTCAGGTTGTCCCTGAGGGACCAGGGCAAGGATCGAGCACGACTGCCTGCCGTCGGAGGAATATAGCGTTGAGGCAAGCTTGGCCGCGCTCTGCTGACCGAGGTGCCAGTCGATGATCGCGAGGTCAGGCACGTTGCGACGTGCCGCATAGCGAGCCGCCCAGGGATTCCGGTGGACAGATGGTGTGTATCCGCGCTCGCTGAGAAGGTCGCAGAGATCGTTTCCAAGGTCGGCGTCCCGAGTACAGACGAGCACCTCTCGCCGCCCCCCGCCCGGGGACGACGTGCTAAGGCCCTCCGATGCCGGAGGGTCACTTCGCTTACGCCAGAAATCGAAACGAAATGGGGCCATCGCACCTCTTCTGATCGGGCGACGGAACCCGGTTGAAAGCTACCCTTCGGCGCGGGATCCGGCTAATGCCCACCAGGCCAAGTCTATCACTGATGAGGTCTAGAGCAGTTCCTCGAGGGTGCGGCGGATATCCCGAGCAACGCGGAAATCGCCGACCCCTTCAACCGTCTCTTTCAGCATCTCGAGCGCCCTGCCCGGTTCACCGTCGGCGATGAGTTCGTCGATGGTCGCCAGAGCGGCCTTGCATTCTTTCGCGAGCCTGGCTTCCGTGGTTTGTTTCCAGGCGGCCTTGGTCTC
>Ga0255055_10002174_pt1 | contig 13965 bp, 12 predicted proteins | sample JV7_2_27_MG_FD_188633 | JGI IMG/M metagenome (GOLD analysis project Ga0255055, IMG submission 188633) | Seawater microbial communities from Jervis Inlet, British Columbia, Canada - JV7_2_27 | ecosystem: Environmental > Aquatic > Marine > Inlet | place: Canada: British Columbia | collected...
ACTTAAAGCCAGGGAAGCGGCGAATCTCAAAGGCCTGATGGCAACACCGGAGAACTCCTATATCAACGAACTGGTTCATGAGGCGGCGCGGCTGTCAATTTTAAATCAAGGGGATATTGCCCTGATTGCCTATGAACCGCAACCCGGTGTCAGGCTCAAACACGAATGATTTGCATTTAATTTTTTATGGCCAAGGAGTAAACCACACGTGGCTGAATATTCGCTTGAACCTGTTGATGTTAAAAAAGTGTCGACCCGCTATCGAAGCATTCAAACCAGGATACCGGTTCCGGAATCTCTGGCTATCTTTGCGTCTCTCAAAAAATCCGAACCGCGCTCCATGATGGGCATGCCGCCGGTTGTCTGGGATCGGGCTGAAAATTTTAGCGTTGATGACAAATGGGGCAATCGCTGGATCGATTGGTCATCCTGTGTGCTCCTGGCAAATGCCGGTCACGGCAGGCAGGAAATCAAAACCGCCCTAAAAGAACAAATTGATCAGGGACTGCTGGCCACCTATGTGTTTGTGCATGCAAAGCGTGCCGAGCTCACCAAGGCTTTGCAGGCCCTTTCCCCGGATCCGGTCCTTTATGAGGTGTTTTTATTGAGCACCGGGAGCGAGGCGATTGAAAACTGTATCAAATTGGCGAAAACCTATGCACTCGAAAAACATGGTGCTGATAAAAAATATATTGTCTCTTTCGAAAATGCCTTCCATGGCCGTACCCTGGGTGCTCAGCTGGTCGGAGGCAACCCGGCACTGAAAAAATGGATCGGCGCCGCCGACCCCGCTTTTGTCCAGGTTCCGTTCCCGGACGGCTATAATACCACGGATACGTCCTTTGATCTTTTCCGGGAAGCCATCGCGGCCAAAGGAATAAAAGCAGCCGACATCGCCGGTGTGTTAACAGAGTCATACCAGGGCGGCTATGCGGATTTTCTGCCGGTAGCATACGCCCAAGATCTGGAAGCTTTTTGCCGGTCGCACGATATTGTCACGATTTACGATGAGGTCCAGGCCGGTTTCGGGCGCACCGGGAAAATGTTTTGCTACGAGCATTACGGTGTGCAGCCGGATCTGATTGCCTGCGGCAAGGGCTTGAGTTCATCGCTGCCGATCGCGGCGGTTATCGGCCGGGCGAGCATTATGGATCTATATCCTCCGGGGTCAATGACCTCAACCCATTCGGCCTCGCCGCTTTGTGTGACAGCAGCCCTTGCCAATCTGAAAATTCTGCAGGCAGAGGATTTAATCGTCAATGCCGCCCGCATGGGTAAAATTCTGATTTCCGAATTGGAGCGAATCCGCAATCAATATCCCAAAATTCTGGCGGTGGTCCACGGCAAAGGATTGGTGGCCGGCATTCGGGTAGCTGATCCGAAAACCGCCAAGCCGGATGGTGAAACCGCCCTTAAAATAAATACGGCCTGTTACCAAAAAGGTTTGCTGATGTTTGCACCGGTGGGTTCCCAGGGTGAATGTGTTAAAATTGCACCGCCGTTGACGATTACGGAAGATGCGCTGCGGGAAGGGATCGACGTATTTGAAGAAGCCCTCAACGAGGTTTTGAATTGACGACAGTCAAAAAATTTGGAAGCTTTCGCAAAGGTGAAACTCTATGAAGGACATTGCCAAACAGGCGCGCCGTTATACTTTGATCATTCTGATTCATCTGGGAGTCGTTATTATCTGGCAGCTGTGGGTGAGCATAAGCAATATCCCTAATTATGTTATGCCGAGTCCGGGTTCTACACTGCTTTCACTGGGTGAAGACTATGGTTGGCTTCACAATACCTATATTACGGCAGCCGAGGTGTTTGGCGGTTATTTCCTGGCCGTAATCGCGGGGGTGGGTCTGGCGCTCTTATTCAACTGGTTCAAAATAATGGAAACATTGTTTATGCCCCTGATGGTCAGTTTGAACATGATACCCAAGGTGGCGCTGGGGCCGCTGTTTATTGTTTGGATGTCCTACGGAGTTGGTCCCAATATTCTGATATCATTTAGTATATGTTTTTTGCCGATTTTGTTGACGATGGAGCGCGGTCTCCGGGAGAGCGATCCCGATCTTCTGGATCTTGTCCGCACGCTGCGCGCTTCACGCTGGCAGATATTCACCAAGATCCAGCTTCCCGGCTCACTGCCCTACCTCTTTTCGGGTATGAAAGTCGCTGTGGTTCTGGCGGTTGCGGGTGCCATCGTCGGGGAGTTTATCGCCTCGCAGGAGGGCCTGGGTTATCTCATGCTGCAGGTCCAGGTCACGCTGGACACCGCTGCCATGTTTATGGCCGTGCTGATCATTACGGGCATCGGTGTTGTTCTTTACGGCCTTGTGCTGTTCCTGGAATATATATTTATCGGTCAGGCCCCCAAAGAAATCTAAAACGAAGGGAATCTAAAATGAGTGAATCGTTTATACATCTTGCAGATGTCCGCAAAACCTTCAAAACGCGCAAAGAGGAGTTTCTGGCGGTATCGGAAGTCACTTTTGATGTCAACGCCGGCGAATTGGTTTCGATCGTAGGTCCATCCGGCTGCGGTAAGACGACGATTCTAAAGGTCCTGGCAGGGATTCATTCTTATGAAGGCGGTACCGTGAGAATTGGAAGCGAGGCCAATCCTTTTGATCCTTCCAAGGACATTGGAATGGTGTTTCAACAACCGTTGCTGTTGAAATGGCGCAAGATCCTCCAGAATGTTCTTTTGCCGGCCGAGATTCTCGGTCTGCCGCGCAAGGAAAGCTTGGAGCGGGCGCACTATCTTCTCGGAATGGTCGGTTTGCAGGGCTTTGAAGATAAATATCCCCATGAGCTTTCCGGCGGCATGCAGCAGCGCACCGCCATTGCGCGCGCGTTAATTCATGATCCTAAACTCGTTTTGATGGATGAACCCTTTGGTGCCCTGGATGCCCTGACGCGCGAGAAGATGAATCTGGAGCTTCTGCGCATCTGGAAAGAAAGTCGGAAAACGATTTTGTTCGTAACCCATGGGATCCAGGAAGCCGTATTTCTGGGAAGCCGGGTGATCGTATTAACCTGCGGTCCGGCCCGCATGGCCGATAACATTACCATCGACCTGCCGTATCCGCGCACACTGGATATGAAGACCCACGAAGAATTCGGCAAATATACCCGCCATCTCTATAAGCATCTGGAAATGGATGCCGACGGGTCTGAGATTGCCGAAGCGTGCCGCATTGATTAAAAATCCCATCCGCCATATGCGGATGGGATTTTTTCTGCTTACTTCGGCATCTTGATGCTGCGATCCAGCATGTCGTTGGTAAAGGTGGTTTTGATGTCATAGGGCGCATCAAGTTTGAAATAGGTCTCGATCAGCTTATAATCGCTGTCCATACGCGCCGGATCAAAATAACCCAGTGCAACCGATGTGGAGAACTCATCGCGCATCAACTCGTTTACCAGCCCCCAATTCGTTTTTTCATTCTTAAATTTCAATCCCGTGTTGGCACTCACCAGGGCTTGAATACACGGATCAGGACTGTCGACACAGGTTTTAAACGCCTTTTGGCTGACCTGTACGAAGGCTTTCACAACTTCAGGCTTTTTCTTGAGGTAATCCCCGTTGACGATAATCGAATTCCCATAAGGATTGACGCCGTAATTTTTCCAGGGAAAGAATCCCATGTCATCGCCGAGGTTGGCCTGGAAAATATGATGAATGTTGTAAAAGCTGGTGGTGGCATCAATATCCCCACTCATAAGGGCTCCCAATTTGGCATTGGGCTGTATATTGACCCAGGTCACCGATTCGGGATCGATGCCGACCGACTTTGCCAGGGCCGGCCACATTTGACGGGCGGCGTCCCAGGAGGGGTTGCCGATTTTTTTGCCGACCAGCCCTTTGGGCCCGTCTATGCCGGAAGATTTGCGCCAATACATGCCATAGGGTGAATTGGCATAAACATTCATGACCGCAACCAGATTGGCCCCTTTGCCTCTAGCCACCAGCGCTGTTCCCAGATCTGCCAGCCCGATCGGATTTTTGCCGATGCCGGTACGTTTCGCAGACATGCTCGAGCCCTTGCCCTGTTGGGGGACCAGGTCAATACCCGCTTCTTTGTACCAACCCTGCTGTATCGCATAATAATAGGGGGCGTGATCGCCACCGGCAATCCAATTCAGAATGAACTCAACTTTCTCAGCCGCCATGGCTGTACCGGTTCCGAATAACATTGAAAAAACTAAAGCTACTGCCAATAACAATTTGCCATATTTCATATCAACCTCCTTTGTTGTTATCGTTTTTTTTTGATAACGATCCATGTTTGAAAATATGCATAAACGCTTATGTTTTCTATAACGAGGGAAAAATTCTGTCAATCTTGAAAAAATTTATAGTACGGCTTATCCGTGGCCATTCTCAAAATCATCAGACCCAGTTCCATGGCATGATAATCTCCCCACATAGAGGATTCACCGCAGGGCACTTTCTGCCCTTCGGGAATATGGTCCCAGGCATTGGGACGATGGTAAACGGAATGCAATAAAAGCCCTTGATGATTGGGATCAGTTGAAAGGTAAGGCACATCAAATAAGCGATCGGCAATCGTCAAGCCGGCCTGGAAGTATCGCCTGGCAAGTGAACCTTTTTCCTTCAGTTCCAGGCATCGCCCTAATCGAATCAACCCCTGGGCTGAAATCGCGGCGGCGGAACTGTCCACCGGTTCGTGGTTGTTGAAAGGATCGGCCGGCCGCTCGAGGTAATCCCCCAAAAGGGCTAACCCGGGTGCCCCCGTATCCCAGTATGGAATTCCGTCCACAGGTGTCTGCTCCAGGTAATAATCGGCCACGGCCGTGGCCACTTCAAGGAAACGCCGCAGAATTGACGCCTTTGTGGTAAACAACCCGGGCGCGATCCCATCGATTTCGGCGGAAGGCAGGGATTGCATGAATTCAAGCTGTTCCGCGTACCCCAGCAAAATCCATGCATGCCCGCGGGTCCAGGTGGAAAAAGGGGCGTACCCCTGCTGGGTGCTGGGGCAACGGTAAGCGCCGTTAGTGACGTTAAAAATCGATTCGTGCACCACCCGTCCGCGGACGTCATAGGCATCGCGGCCCTGGCCGAAGTAGACATTATAGCGGGCGGTGGTCTCGGCATGCTGCAGGGCTCTTTGAAGGAGATTGATTGCACAATCCTGTTCGGCCATCAGCACATGCCCGAGCTGATGGCTGATAACCAGCGCGCGCAGGGACCGGATGGTATCGGCGAAAAGAGAATGGGGACCATTAAAAGAATAGATGTACCCCAGTCCATCTGCAAGCGCTGTCCAGCGGGACGCCTGGACGGCGCCGGACATTTTCAGCGCCAGCTCGTAATAATTTTTTTGCCATTCATTTTCGGCAATGCGGCCTTCGATCATCAGGCGCCGCAGATTGCCGTACGTGCTGATATTATTGAATCCGTGGTCATGGACCCCGGTGTGACTCACATGCGGCGCCATGCGTTCAAGCGTTTGACTGCGGCCGTATTCCAGAAATTGTTTTTCTCCGGTGGCATCGTATTGCAAAATAGCGCAACCAAATTGAAAACCCTGGGTCCACTCGGTCCACCCCCGGGAGGTGTATTGGCCCGCGATGGTAAAAACCGGGCTGGATCCGGAATCTTCCTGGCTTGCTTTGATCGCCTGAATTTTTTGGCCGGCGCATTCAAACAGCGCCTTTACCTTGGGTTGAAGATCCTGAGGAGAGATGCCTTCGTTAATTTTTAGCATATATGATCCCCTTTACAGCACACGCTCGCAGGCCTTACAGCCGTTTGATATGAAAGCCGCCATCGATATCAATTACGCTGCCGGTTGAAAAAGGAAAGCTGCCGTCTATCAGGGCGGCTACTGCCAGGCCAAGATCCTGCGGTGTTCCCCAGCGGGGTTGGGGGACAAGGCCTTCTGCAATCAGGCTGTCATATTTTTCTTTAACCGCAGCGGTCATGTCGGTCAGCATAATGCCGGGACGCAGCTCAAAAACGTGAATATTGCGATCCGCCAGCCGGGCGGCCCACAGCCTGCCGGCCATGGAGAGACCGGCCTTGGAGATGCAGTAGTCACCGCGGTTTATCGAAGCGGCCTCGGCCGAAATCGAGGTGATAAATATGACGGTGAATCCCGCCTTCAAAAGCGGTGTCGGCTTTTGGGTTAACCAGTATTGCGCAACCCGCTGGGTCAAGAAGTAGGGACCCTGCAGGTTGATCCGCATAATCTCTTCAAAAGAGGCCTCGGTGGCATCAAGGATATCCGCACGGTCTCTGGGGGCGATCCCGGCGTTATTTACCAGGGCATCGATTCTGCCGAATTGTTTTAAGCCGCTTGCGATCAGGTTCTGGCGGTCATCTTTTTTGCCGATATCCGCCTGCAGCGCAAGAAATTTTTGGCCGCTGCGGGTTTTTCTTTCCTGACATTCGGCGGCCGTTTTTTCGGCGGCTTCGGTATTACCGACAAAATTAATGATAACCGAATAACCGCTTTCGGATAGCTTCAGGCAAATACCGCGTCCCAATCCCCGGCTGCCGCCGGTGACGAGAATAACCGCTCTTGAATCAGACATGATCTGCCACCTCTTTTCCGACCAGAGAGGGTATGCCCTCAGTCAGCTTTTTATAAATCGGCCGATAAACCTCGGCATCGTGTATGACGCAACCGGTGACGCTGTCCAGCCGCATCAGTTCGGAACATTTACCGCAGGCAATGCAGCATTTTTTGCGCTGCATCGTTCCGGTGTTGATGATATCTGCCGCAAAATCCGGATAGGCAAATGACTGCCGGCCAAATCCGGCCAGCTGAAACCAGCCTTCCTGTATTCCTCCGGCGGCACAGGCCGCGCCGAATTCTCTTAACCATGAAAAACCGGTGGCCAGAATCGCCATTTCCGGAACCGCCTTTTGGATGTCGCGGGCGGTTTTGAGCAATCTTTCAACGCCATACAGCTGGTTTTCTTTGGGCACATATGGACCGAAGTCCCATGGGCGGTTGACATGGGGGTTATAATAAGGGTTGCCGCCGCTGATGTTCATCAGTTTCACACCCCTGTCCCGCAACAGCTTCACCAGCCGGATGGGCTCGGAGAGGTCGGTCTGCCGGTTATTTTGCGGGTCGACACCCCATCCATAGGGATACGGCATCCCATCGTATGCATTCATGCGCACGGTAACATCGATTGCATCGGACAGTTTTTTTCGAATTTTAGCGACAATATTGAGCAGGAACCGGGTTCGATTCTCGAAGCTTCCGCCATACGCGCCCTCGCGGGTATGGGCAGCGAGGAGCTCGGAAATGAGATAGCGGTGGCAGCTTTTAATATCGACCGCATCAAACCCAATTTCTGCAGCCATAACGGCAGCCTCGACATACTGATCTTCAAGTTTCTCTAATTGCGCATCGGTGATGATATGTTTTGGAGCCGGAATCTTTTCGTCAAGATAGGGATTGGTGACGGCAACAATCGGCTGGGGCTTTGCGATCGGCCTGCTGTACCTTCCGGAATGGGTTAGCTGAACAACGGTATAGGGTTTGCGGTCGGCACCGTTTTTGTCCACAGCCGCGTTTAATGCTTCCTGTAGGAGGGCCCTTAAGTCTTTGACGGTATCTTTGGTAATCAGCAGTTGTCTCGGATTCGCCCGGCCTTCGGCCACAATAGCGGTGGCTTCAAACCAAACAAGCCCGGCGCCCCCCTCCGCAAACCGAATATAACGCCGCCGGGTCAAGTCCGCCGGCCGACCGTCCGGGTTTCCATCGCAGCCTTCCATGGGATGGACAACCATTCGATTCGGTATGATGTTTTTACCGATCCGCAGCGGTTGTTGCAGAATGGCAATATCATCCGCGAGCGGAAGATATATTTTCATTTTTTCTAATTCGGTGCGCACATCACCGATGGATGAAAACTTAAATCTTCTATGGGCTTGCATGGATTACCTTTATGGGTTATAGAACCTATCTCAAAAAAAGCATTTAACACGCAATGGTACAGTTTTAAACCTATATAAAGTGTTTACAACGACAAATGAGCTAAAATTTAAAATGATCTAAAATGCCTAAAATTATGGTTTCGCTGCGCTCCATCTTTTATTATAAACATGGTAGAATTCCTTAACTTTAGGCATTTTAGATCATTTTAGGCACTTTAGGCACTTCTTACTTTAGAGCACCCTGGGAACTTTCTTTCGCTGTCTTCCAAGATGAACTGCTAATTTTGAGATAGCTTCTAGTCTTTCTCGATGCTTTGTTTCAAAAACCGGTTGGCCAAGGCGTCCAATTCTTTTATCTGATCATCGGTCAGTTTGGGGTCGACCGTATTTTGCATCAACGCCCGGGCTCTTTCTTCCGCTCTGTTTGCGAGATCCTTGCTGCCCTGACTTTCCCACTCCTCCCGGGGCTGGCGAAACAGGAGTTGGGGCATAAACAGCTCGGTTCGAAAATGATCGGCCGTATGCGGTTGTTCCAGAAATGAGCCCGAAATCCCGACCTGTTTGATCAGCTCCACTGCCAGGGCTGCATCATCTACGGAAACACCTTGCAAATAGCGTTTTACGTAAGCGATGATTTCATCGTCAATGACCGCCTGGGCGGGAGAAAAGGTAAGCTCGGACTCCAGCTGGCCGACAGACCAGATGTTGGAAACTCTGCTTTGCAGATGGGCCATAAAACCGCAGGTTTTTTCCATGGCTGTTTGCGCATCCGGACACATTGATTCGGTCGAAACCCAGCTGGCCGAAGGTAAGTTATAAAAACGACCCATCATGGCGGCCATCTGGGCAAAAAGATGGTTTTCAGGTCCGCCGGTTACCGCAATACTGGTACGCATATCAAAGGTGTGCGCCAATCCGAGATTAAAGACGCAGGGACGACCCGGCTCAAGTATCTGATTGATGACAATGCCTGCCAGAATCTCCGCCGTTCCCACTGCGGCTGATCCGGCCAGGGTTACCGGTCCGGATACGCCGGCCATGGGTTCTCCGTTGATGGTGGTCGGGATGCCGTGACCGGCGGAACGTTTGAAAATTTCCAGTGCCAGATTTGTCCAGCGTAATGGACCGTGAGCCGTAAACCCTACACTAAACCAGGGATATTCGCCGACCACCTTCTTCATTTCAACCATCATATCCGATCCCTGGGGGGTAAAGCACAGGACCCGGATATGTTTTTTGGTATTTTCAGCCATCATGCGAAGTCCCACCACATCCCGCGCGCCAGGGGGGACATCATCCAGTGCAAAGCCGAATACGCCGTCAACATTTTCGAGTTGGTCGAGTAGCCGTGCAACCCTTGCCATATCATCTTTGGTGAATGGGCGGATGGCATTATTTTCGTACATTTTCAACCCCGGAACCGACCAGATGACGGCGTCACTTTTTGCACTGACCGGCCGGCCCTTGCCCTCTTTGTCGGCAAACACAAACTCACGGGGGCAAAGCGCAAGTTTTTCGGCGACTAATTCTTTTGGGAACCGGATGACATCTGCGGAAACTCCCTTTTGTGCGCCGGCACCCAGAAGCCCTTTGCAGATCTCGTCATGATCCAATTTGATTCCCGGGTCTTTCAATAGCGCCATTGCGGCGTTATGAATTTTTTCAGCAACTTCGTGTTCGGTCACATTTGGGTTCATTTGATGAGCCTTGTCATTGTCTGGTCTCTGGCTGCTGGCCATAAACCAGAAGCAAGAAGCCAGTAGTTCTCGAGGACGAGTACGAGGACGATATTTTATTCTCCTAATTTTACTCGTCCTCGTCCTCGTTCTCGTATTCGGTTGGTGTGCAATAATACCTCTGAATCCTGACACCCGAAACCTACTTATTTCCGACAACCAAAATAAGACGGATAAACATTTATAAACTCAACATGTATTTTGTAAATGACTTGCTGGATATAATACTAGATCGACATTACGGAAAACCCACCATCGACCACCAGATTGGACCCTGTGATAAATTGGCCGGCCCTCTCTGATGCCAGCAATAAAGTTGCTCCGATAAGTTCCTCCGGTTCCCCGAAACGGCCCATGGGTGTCTGCCGCATAATGGCTTCGACTCTTTGTGCATCCAGAATTGCTCGATTTTGTTGTGCTGGAAAAAATCCGGGGCAGAGTGCATTAACGCGAATTCCGTAAGTTGCCCATTCCCGTCCCAGATTTTGAGTCAGGTTCTGCAAGCCGGCCTTGGCGAGGCTGTAGATAAAGGTTCGGCTCAAAGGCCGCATAGCTGCCATTGAAGACATATTGATAATGCAGCCTTTTTTTTTGCGGTCGATCCAGTGCTTTCCGATGGCCTGGCATGCCATATGGACCGCTTTTAGATTTACATCTATTATAGATTCAAACTGCTCATCGGTAATTTCAAAATACGGAGCGGGTGGCGCAATCGTTGCCCCATTAATCCAGATATCGATATGCCCGTACCAATCCAATACCTGGGGTATAATCTGTGCAATTTGATCTCTTTGGGTCACATCTGCCTTGAAGAAGCGGGCATCATCCGCGGAACAGCCCCAGCGCTGGAAATGATGATCTGCTTTTTCTTTATTGCGCCCCACCAAAACCACCCGAGCGCCGGCCTGCAAGAGTCCCCACGCCATTTCACCGCAGAGCACGCCCGTTCCTCCAATTATTACAGCGACCCTGTTTTCAAGATCAAAAAGCGCCTTATAGTATTTGCCTGGATCCTGTCGCTCCAATTCGACCTCCTGAATTAAAGGGTTTCAAGTTAAAATAAATCTCTCTGGTCCCGTTGGATCTCATCCATATGATCCAGATACAATTGAACCTGTCTTTTAAGCGATTCAATGCGTTCTTGATTGGACAATTTCCAGCGGTAGAGCTCATATTGTAATTGGCGACTTTCCCGAGCCAGCGCCTCCACCACCTGAACTTTGGCAGGCTCCCAGAGCAGATGGGCCTCTTCGGCCGGCAGGTCTATTTTTTGAAAATGCCAATGGCAGTACCGGTCCCACCATTTTGAAGGTATTTCTCCGTTTGTTAAGGCGCCTTCAAAATAAAAAAAGGTCCATTCCAGTTGGGGCAGCGAAATATGTAGATCCCGCGCGATATCCCGCAGGGCCTGCCGGCCTTCGATGGTGTGCCGGTCGAAGGCAATCCAGTAGGGAAATTTGGGATCCGTGGTCGGCCCATCTTTTATTGGCGGCAAGTCACCGGTCACCGTCAGATAAGCGGCTGCTTGAATGACGGCTTTATCATGGGGCAGACCGGTCTTTTTGAAGCGGGTGGCATTCTCGATCAGAATTTTTTGATTGACGGATGTTTTTTGCCAGGCGACCCATTGCCAGAAATCATCGGGGCGCCGGATCGCATTGGCCACAATCTTGATGGCTTTATCGTCCGCCGTGTCATCCAGGACCGATGCGTCCCTTTGGGACAATGCATGCGCTAAATACCCGAGCCCGGTGGCATCCCGGGCCTTAACGGATCGTGTTACTCGGATTAAGGCGGCCACCTTGCTGTGGAACTTTTTATTGAAAATTAATTTCGTTCCCAGCGGCCAACATTCTTCAAGTGTGATGATGGCGGTTCGTATGCGATACCAGTTTCTGTCTTTTGAACCGAGTGATTCAAGGAAGGCGCTGACAGTCAAGACCAGATCGACATTTCCGCGTCTGACGGCTTTTTGCAACAACGACCGATGTCGTTTTTCGGTTTTGGATCGGCTGATTGTCATTGCGATAGCGAATTGAGGATTATCGACCTTCACAATACCAAAGCCGCCATACAATCCTTTATTGATCTCCCCCTCCCCGGAATCCCGGGGTTTCCGGCGCAAAAATAGCGATCTGATTGTCCTCCTCGATAACAACCGTTGTCCATTGCTTGCTCGAGTACCACACGCCGATCTGGTTGCCCTTATGGTCCAGTATGCGCGATCCGTAGGGCGGATATCCATAGATACTGTCCATCTGGCTGACCCAGCTTCTCAGCAGCTGGGCAGTGATCTCAACTTCCTTCCACAATCCCTTGCGGAGTTTAATTTTATTATGAACGCCGATAATCGCGTACGGAACCGTCCCCCAGCCATGGGTGTAATATTTGTGATCCGGTAAAATCTTAGAGGTTTCAAACTTATTGGTGACATCCCGGCTGCGTTCCAGTTTGCCGTATTTTAATTTTAGACCTGGGATTTCTAATGCACTGGAAAACACAGGCAGAACCATGAGAATACATGCCAGTATGATTATCTTTCTGAATATATCGCTTTGTAGAGATTGCATCTAAGTGATCCTTTCGCTCGCATCTGCTGGACTTTTAAATATTTTGCGGTAAGATGGCATATTAAAACCAACCATTCGGCAGGCTTCCCTTGATTGAAGTTTCTCACAGTCCGCCTCGGGCAGACAAGGTAGTTTGGCGAAGGTAAATAAATTCTGCGATCCAAAACCGCTTTTTTGGCAGTCCCTATATTAACACGCAATCGTTTTATGTCAATTTGATCCTTATCTCAAAAATAGTAGATCATAATCATGTCAGCATTTTAAGGAGACGCACAACGAAGCTATTGCGCGTTAGATTCATTTTTGAGATAGGTTATAAGCTTTGCAACAATTCAACCGTTTTCATCTTTTCGTTAACCTGCGAAGCTGCGCCATAAAATTTTTTAGGGAATTGAGCAGCGGTTTGCGGATGCGAACTTTGAGATACCGATCTCCTGCTTTACCGCCGCCTATGCCTTCCTCACCCATTCCCGTAAGCCGAATGGGCTGGTTGTGTTTGACGCCCGGCGGGATTTTAACAACCAGCTTTTTATCCTTTTTCCGCAAATAATAGGCATAGGGTCCCCCTTGCCGGGCGTGTTCCGGGCTAAGTGAGATCGTGTCATTAATGTCGGCACCGTCTTGCGGCAATTCAATCCCACTGAACTGCTTTAAAAAAAAGCGGATGAGTTTAGCGATGCTTCCCTGCAATGGTAAACCGGTATAATTCACCCCCTGGGTTTGCCGAGGGCCTGAAAAATAATAGCTTTTCGCAAAAAATCCGGGTTTTCGGAATTGATAACGCTGATATCCCTGACCGTAAAACTCCTTAAAGATTTCATCAGATCCTCTTAAGCCGAACGCCCGGGCCATCTGTTCCAAAATTTGATTAATATCTGAACCACTGAAAATATCCTGCTCGGAGTAGTTTTGTCTGAACTGGCTATAGGCCGATGCGCCGAACTGCTGCCTCAGGGTGTCGTATTCACGACGTTTGGCTGCATCCGACAGAACCGCATAGGCTTCATTGACCCTTTTCATTTTTTCGGCCGCCTCGGGGTCTTGGCTGTTTCGATCCGGATGGTATTTAAATGCGAGCTTGCGGTAGGCCGCTTTGATTTGCTTTGAACCTGCCTTTGGGTCCACATTTAACATCTGATAATAGTCATTTTGAGACATTAATTATATTCATCCTTTTTCTTCGAATTGGGATTCATAAATCTTGGCATCCCGGCAGGCATCTTTATAATCCAATTTACAGGCGGTTTTGGCATTTTCTAAAGCTTTTTGAAGGTCCCCCTTCTTGAAAAAGATCCGGCTTCGCATATAGTGGGCCCAGGCGTTATCCGGCTTCAATTCAATCGATTTGTTCAGGTAAGTGAGGCTTTCATCATATTTATCACGGCGCATGAACAACCAGCCCAGATTATCATACGCCGGACTGGAACGCGGATCCAAATTCACCACCGTTTTCAAATCCCCAACCGCATCATCATATTGCCCCATTCGAATAAATGTTCGGGCACGCCAGAAATACGCTTCGGCATTTTCGGGATCGATTTCAATCGCCTGACTCAGTTCGTCCCGGGCTTTTTTAAACCGGTTTTCCTTATAATGGTCGTGACCTTCACGCACATGCTTTTTGACGAGTCGGGCTTTTTGGTTTTTAGGCTGGCGCGTTTTCTGGAATTCGCCAAAAATGATTTTGCCATACCGGGAAACCTCTTCAACCACTTTGGAAACCGTTTCAAGTGGT
>Ga0255055_10002175_pt1 | contig 13964 bp, 13 predicted proteins | sample JV7_2_27_MG_FD_188633 | JGI IMG/M metagenome (GOLD analysis project Ga0255055, IMG submission 188633) | Seawater microbial communities from Jervis Inlet, British Columbia, Canada - JV7_2_27 | ecosystem: Environmental > Aquatic > Marine > Inlet | place: Canada: British Columbia | collected...
ATAATACAGGGAGTAGAATGCAGACACAAGCCGATAGCAAGAGAATCCTGACGGGCACCCATTTTATGCTTGGCAATTGGGCAGTTGTTGAGGGGGCCTTGGCTGCAGGCTGTAATTTTTTTGCGGGGTATCCCATTACGCCGGCCAACGAAATTTCCGAGCGCATGTCTGAGCGAATGCCGCAGGTGGATGGTAGCTTCCTGCAAGCCGAAGATGAACTGTGTGCCGTTTACGCATTGTCAGGAGCCGCTCTTGCCGGTGCAAAAGTGATGACCGCAACCGCCAGTGCCGGTTACAACTACATGCAGGAGGGTATCGGCTATGCCATCGCATCGGAAATACCCATGGTCATCGTTGATGTGCAACGCTGCCGGGGAGAAAACTTTGCAACTCAATCTGATGTAATGCAGATGCGCTGGGGCGCCAGCGGTGACCACGAGATGATCGTTCTGGCACCGTCATCGGTACAGGAATCTTTCGATCTCACCATCCGCGCCTTTAATTTAGCAGAAAAATATCGCTCCGTCGCCGTTGTTATGTCGGAAACGACAATTGCATTGATGCGTGAAAAACTCGTAATTCCCGATGCTCAGAATATTGATATCATTAACCGCCAAAAGCCCAGCGTGCCGCCTGGTGAATTTATTCCTTTTCGGGCCGAGAAAAACGGGGTGCCGCCTTTGCCTGAATTCGGTGAAGGATACCGCATAATCCACTCCCTTAATCCCCATGATGAATGGGGGGGCATTGCCTGGGAGCCGGATGTATTTGAAAAGTTGTATGATCGAATCACCGGTAAGATTACGAACAATCTCGATGATATCATCCAGACAGAGGGATTTTTTCTTGATGACGCCAATATCGCTTTAATCGCTTACGGCAGTGAGACGCGGCCGTGTCTTGAAGCTGTTCGACATGCCCGAGACAATGGAATCAAGGCCGGTCTGCTTAAGCTGATTACGGTATGGCCGGTTGCGGAAAAGCAGATAAGGGCCGTTGCCGGCCAGGTGGATACCGTTCTATCTGTGGAGATGAACATTGGCAAATATGCCCATGAGGTTGAAAGAGTTTGCTGCGGGTATTGTAAGGTGGGTCGCGTCACCAAGAACCGCGGCATGATCCATACGACCGCTGAGATTTACCGGGCATTGGAGGAGGTCGCCAAATGACAGAAAACCCGCTAAGAAAGTACCTGCGCAAAGGGGCATTGCCTCACTTTTTTTGTTCGGGGTGCGGGGCGGCGCAAACCTTGAATTATTTTGTCAGGGCTGCTGATTCCATTAACCTGGACTTCGATAAGCTGGTGGCCATTGGCGGTGTCGGCTGCACTGCGAGGATTCCCATTTATCTGGATGCAGAAGTTCTACACGGTGTTCATGGGCGAACGCTTCCCTGGGCGACTGGCATCAATCTGCACAAACCCGAACTGAAGGTGGTCATATTTGCCGGGGACGGTGATGCCGCTGCGATTGGCGGCAATCATTTAATCCAGGCCGCGCGCCGCAATCTTGATGTCACGGTAATCCTGGTCAACAACCTAAACTTTGCCATGACCGGCGGGCAGGTGTCACCGACCACTCCGGCGGAGCTGAAAACTTCAACCACACCTTACGGGAATCCAGAGAAGCCCTTTGATTTATGCAAGCTGGTCATCGCCGCCGGTGCAACCTTTGTTAGCCGTTGGAGCACAGCCAAACCGATGCGAGCCATAAAGGCCATTAAAGGGGCGCTGCAACACGCAGGATTTTCCATGGTGGAAATCGTCTGCCAATGTCCGACGTATTTCGGCCGCAAAGCGATTTCCTCCGGTGAGCCCATCAAGGTGCTTGAATGGATCAAGGACTGTTCAGTAACGGAGAAAGAGGCACAAAAACTCACTGACGAGGAACTTTCCGGATTCTTCGTCCTGGGTGATTTCGTCAACAAAGAAAAACCGGTTTTTGAAGGCAGCTCCGTCAATTACCGCAAGGAGGGTGAATAATGTCAGCGGGCCAAACGAACCTGCAGTTATGCGGATTCGGCGGGCAGGGGATTGTCCTTGCGGCGGTAATCTTCGGAACGACCGCTGTCACCAAGGCCGGCATGAATGCCGTCCAGACACAATCTTACGGCTCCGAGGCCCGTGGCGGAGAATGCCAGGCAGAAGTGATTGTTTCCAACCAAACAATCGAATCGCCGGCAGCCGACATGATGGATATACTCCTTGCCATGTCCCAGGCCGCGCTCGATAAATACTTGCCACGGCTAAGACTTGGAGGCACCTTAATTTTCGATCCGGAGTTCGTCGAAAAGCCCGATCGTTCAGATATAACCAAAATTGAAGTTTCCGCCACCCAAATCGCCGCTGAGATTGGCTTGAAACTTGCCGCCAACATGGTCATGCTGGGTTACTTACAAGAGGCGACCCGCCTTTTCAGCGCAGCAAACCTGCTTGACGTTGTGCGGGAAAATGTCCCCAAACGATTTGTTGATTTAAACCTTCGAGCAGTAAAACACGGGATCGCTCTTGCAAAAGATAACGGGACAAAGGTGGAGAGTAAACTGTGAGGTTGCTGGAATTTCAGGCCAAAAGACTCCTTGCTGAAATAGGGATTCCGATTCCCAGGGGTGTTTTGGTCACCTCGCTGAAAGATACGCAAAAGGTGGCGTTTCCGACTGTATTGAAAGCCCAGATTCCGGTGGGCGGTCGGGGCAAAGCAGGGGCTATCAGGAAAGTAGAGCATGCGGATAATGCCGCATCCACCGTAAGTCAACTGCTTGCCGCCACCGTTAAGGGATATCCTGTGCAGGCCCTTTTAGCTGAAGAGCCGGTTGAGGTGCAAAGGGAACTGTATCTTGCCCTGCTTGTGGACAAGCAACGCAACTCCCCGCTATTGATGAGCTTTGATTCGGGGGGCGTCGATGTCGAGGAATCGGCCCAAAAAGCTCCTGAAAGGCTTGAGAAGCAGTATTTAGATCCCACAGCGGAAATTCAGAATTCTGTAGTCCGATCTCTGGCGAAAACTTTGGACCTCAAAGACTCAAAAGCGCTGACAACTTTTGTCAGCAAGATGTGGCAAATCTTTAAAAAATATGACGCCACTTTTATTGAAATCAACCCATTGGCTGTAACACCCAAGGGGCTGGTTGCTCTTGATGCCAAGGTGGTTTTGGACGACAAAGCGGCTTACCGGCATTTGGATCTCTTTTCCGAGCTTAAAGCTGAGCAGCAAAAATTGGACGGGCGGGTTAAAAGTCAGCCGGAAGAAATGGCCGCTGCCAGGCATATCAACTATGTGCCCCTGGGCGGAGATATCGGCGTGATCGCTGATGGAGCCGGAACCGGCATGCTCACATTGGATATGATTCACGACGCCGGCGGCAAGCCGGCAAACTTCTGCGAAATGGGGGGGATGGCCAATGCTGAAATAATGCATGCGACCTTGGAGGTTGTTATTTCCAACACGCAACTCAGGGTCTTGCTCATAAGCCTGATCGGCGGGCTGACCCGCATGGATGAGTTGGCGGAGGGCATCGTAAGGTATCTTGACCAAAATGACCGTACCGTCCCGATTGTGGTTCGCATGTGCGGCACTATGGCTGAAGTCGGTTTGCCGATGCTTAGAAACGCCGGGGTCGATACCTATGAAGATCTGGACGCAGCGGTTCAGGCAGCGGTGGCAAGGCAACAGGAATTTTGAGATGGCCATACTAATTGCGAGTGATACGCGAGTCCTGATTCAGGGCGCCACCGGTAAAGTAGGGTCATTTCAGACTCGAATAATGCGCGACTACGGCACCAGGATTGCGGCCGCTGTAACTCCGGGTAAGGGTGGAACTCGGATCCATGAGGTTCCTGTATTTGATTCAGTTGCGGAAGCGGTTAGTGAACACGAGGTCGATGCAGCCATCAGCTTCGTACCGGCCAGATTTGCCAAAGATGCAGCGCTGGAGGTGATTAACAGCGGTATTGGTTTTTTGGTACTGACGGCAGAGGGAATCCCCGAGCTCGACATACTCACCATTCTCCGGTCTGCTGCTCTTCAGGGGACCAATGTTTTGGGTCCTGACACGCCGGGGTTAATATCGCCGGGCAAGTGCAAATTGGGAGTTCACCCGCAAACCATGTTCCTGGAAGGCCATGTGGGGATTGTTTCCAAGAGTGGTTCGCTCTCATACGAGGTCGGAAGGGTACTGACCCAAAACGGCATGGGTCAATCAACGGTGGTTGGCATAGGCGGCGGGCCTATCTGGGGATTATCTCAGGAGGCTGTTTTGCAAAAATTTGAGGAAGATCCCGAGACAACGGTTGTCGTTCTCTTGGGTGAGGTCGGCGGGCGGTTGGAGCACGATGCAGCCAAATATATCCGTTATCATATGAAAAAGCCGGTCATCGCGCTTATCGTCGGACGCACTGCACCTGCAGGGGCCCAGATGGGGCATGCAGGAGCGATAATCGAAGGTCAAGAAGCAACCGCCTCGAGTAAGATCAAGGCCCTGGAAAATGCCGGGGCCGTAATTGCCCGCAATTCCACGGAAATACCTGAATTGATGAAAGAAATGGAGTGAAACATAAGATGCCCGTACATTATATTGAGAAGGAATTATGCAAGGATTGCGGCCTATGTGTTTATTACTGTCCGAATGACGTTTTGCGGATGACCCCCCGGCGAAATAAAAAAGGATATAATGTTGTTGAGGTGGCCAACCCGCAAGAATGCATTGGCTGTAAAATGTGTGAAATTAACTGCCCTGATTTCGTGATTTACGTGATCAAAAAAGCGCCCTCTGACGCTTAAATTCGGGACTACATGCGTTAAAAAGGTTTAAAATGAGGCATATTTGGATCAAAAGCAGATTGGAATTTTCGACTCGGATTTAGATGGGTTGACGATTGTCCGCGTCTATTTCTCAGATTTCAAGAATTTTCCTAATAGACTGCGGCCACCTTGAAAAGCGGAAAACCAGGATCCCCCCTGATGGCCTTTGCACAAAAAGAAATTGAGAGTAATAAGAATTATCCATTACCTTTTTCTAAACACAATAGGAGAACACAGCAAAGAAGAACTTTTCTAACAAAGGCAGCGGCGTTTCATGAATGATGAAAATGGTCAAAAAAAAGTGCTTTTGGGCTGGATCGATGAGGACCGGGACAACCTGATCGACTTTTTGAGTCGTTTCATCCAAGCAAAGAGTCCAGACCCACCTGGAGACACTCGCGAGGCAGCCGGGCATATCAAACGGCACCTTGATCAGAAAGGGCTGCCCTAACGGACCCGCCCTTTCGCGCTTTAGTGCAAATCTTTGGGACGCCTGCTGGAAAGGAGGTGATGAGACGAAGCCCTTGATCGAGGACTTGATTGGACATTCTTTTGTTCACCTTATTTCATGAAAGGAGAGACTAAGATGAAAACACTCAGACCGTCCTTGACAATCGTAATCCTGCTAGGGGTGCTGCTTTGTTTTGGAGTGCAACCAACCTCAGCAGCCAAAGACAATGTCCTTCGGATAGCATTGGATGCGGCCGATATTACGGATCTCCATCCGCACTTTGCCCATACTACCCAGGACAGAGGCATAGTACATTTGATGTTCACTGGTCTTGTCCGTTATAAGACTGGTGATATTGGTAAGTTTGAGCCGGACTTGGCCGAGAGTTGGGAGGTTTCCAAGGACGGGCTGACCTGGACCTTCCATCTCCGCCGGGGGGTGATGGTCCATCCCTGGAAGGGCAATCCCGGGTATGAGCTGACCTCAGAGGATGTGGTTTACTCGTTCAAATCAGCCGCCGACTCCAAACGGTCAGCATGGGCTGCCGAGTACTCCGGGATGACTTTCAAAGCGGTCGACCCCTACACGGTGCGGATCACTTTAAAGAAGGCGTTGTCGGAGACATTGTTCCTTCCCAAAGTGGCTGATTATGCAGGCGGCCTCATCATACCAAAGAAACCGGCGAAGGAGCTAGGAGAAGACTTCAGGACACACCCCGTGGGAACGGGCCCCTTCATCTTCAAGGAATATTTGCCAAAAGAGAAGGTAGTCACTGTACCGAATCAGAAATTCTACCGGGGCGCACCGCAGCTGGCAGGCGTAGAGGTTTTCTTGATGCCGGACCTGAGCAGCCGGAAGTTTGGTCTGCAGAGCAAGGAACTCGATGTAATCGAGGGTCCACCTTCGCAGCCCTGGGTTGAGGAAATGAAAAGGCTTCCAGGGGTTGAAGTAGACATCTTTGGCCCTGGCGAGGCCGGAGTACTCCATTTCAATATGACCAAGAAACCGTTTGACGACATCAGGGTGCGACGCGCAATAGGTTACTGCCTCTCTCGTGATGAGGTAGTGACCGCCCTTGGCAAAGCCATCGCTGAACCGGTATATTCTGAGATTCCGAACCCTCAGCCAGGATGGATAACGCTCGAGCAAGCCAAACTACGTGGCTTCCAGGATGGGAAGGATTATCTCTATGGATCCGATCGCGCGAAGACAAGAAAGCTCCTGGCAGAGGCCGGTTTTCCAAAGGGTTTCACGACGGAAATGTACTTGACGGAGCGGGGAGAGTATCAGGTGCCAATGCAGAACGTTGTGGCCCAGCTCAGGGAGTGCGGGATCAATGTGAAGCTGAATGTTGTCGATCATTCCACCTATCACCACAACATCCGGGCAGATATGAACCCAATCGTACTCTATAACTGCTGGAGGCCAACCGCCGATGTAAAACTCACGTATTTTACCCATTCAGATGCAGTCGTGGTAACCGGCAAGAAACCCAATACCAACTTCTCCCATATCGGGGCAGCAGACGCTGACGGGGACGGAAAAATCGACAGTGTAGATTACCTTATCGAGGTGGCCCGTGAGATGCTGGATGCTCAGGGACAGAAGGCGCTTTGGCAGGAAGCACAGTTCAAGCTCTTAGACCAGATTACCTCTTATCCACTTTTTATCAAGAGATTCACCTATGCCAGACAGAAATATGTGGACTGGGGGTATGATTTGCAGTCGACTCTGATCCTGTCCCCGCAGATCAACGAGCTGACTTCGATAACTAAATAAAGACCGGTGTACTTTAAAAGGGGGGCACGGGCTTGCAGCACAAAACCCGTGCCTCCTATGTTTAGTGAACCGGAAGGAATGGTCGATGATTGCTTACACAATTAGACGAGTCCTGATCGCAGTACCAACCCTTATCATAGTGCTGACAATTACCTTTGTACTTGTACGGATTGCGCCGGGAGACCCGGCCGAGGTTAGGCTCGGCGACTATGCTAACAAAGAGTCAGTAGAGGCTCTACGCAAGGAGATGGGCCTCGATAAGTCGATGTGGGCTCAATATCTTGAAACCTTGAAAGGATTGCTCCAGGGGGATTTTGGCAGGTCTATGGTTAATGGGAGGCCTATCTCTGCGGAAATAAAGCGCAGCCTTCCATATACTTTAGAGCTCACCCTGGTGGGGATTATCTTCGGCGCAATATTCGGGATACCTGCAGGAGTGTACACCGCGTTAAAGCGTAACACCCTATCCGATTACATAGGCAGGACTTTGTCGCTTGGCGGGCTGTCTTTTCCAACCTTCTACCTGGGGATACTGTTGATGCTTGCATTTTCAATCAAAATACCTCTCTTTCCAGTCGTAGGCGGTGGAGACATCCATAATCTTGCAGATAATCTCTACCATCTTGCTCTCCCAGGGCTTACTTTAGGATTGATTATGACCGCTTATGTTACACGGATGGCGCGTTCGTCGGTGTTAAACACCCTGAATGAAGACTACGTGAGGACGGCTAGGGCAAAGGGGCTCACAGAGCGAAAAGTGATCTACAAACATTTGTTGAGAAATTCGCTGCTTGCGATTACCGCACTTATCGGGGTCTATGCGATTGTGCTTATCGGTAGTTCGGTCATGGTTGAGATCGTCTTCTCCCGTCCCGGTTTAGGGAAGATGATGATTGGGGCATTGAAACAGCGCGATTACACATCTTTGCAGGCTGTGATGATAATCTTCGCTAGCCTTGTAGTTCTTATAAATCTTATAACTGACTTAACATATGGTCTTATCGACCCAAGGGTAAGATATAAATAAATTCTTAAAAAGGCTGGAAGAGTTGCCATGAAACAACGTGGTAAGCGACGGAAGATGTGGACAACCTTTCTTAGGAATAGAACGTCCCTAATCGGCGCATGCATTTCTATGGCGATGATCTTCATAGCCATCTTAGCACCCTGGATTTCCCCGTATGATCCCCTGAAGCAGAACGTTTATTATCGTCTTACCCCCCCGGAACGAAGTCACCTTCTCGGTACAGATGTGTATGGAAGGGATGTTCTTTCGCGGATCTTTACTGGAACACGGATCTCGTTTTTTGTTGGAATCGTGTCGGTAGTCATAGGAATGGTCATCGGTACAGGAATGGGCATGCTAGCGGGCTATGCCGGGGGCAAGGTGGAAACAGCGCTCATGCGTATCCTGGATATAATGATGTCCTTCCCCGACGAGGTATTTGGAGTTATGGTTATGATAGTCCTGGGCACTGGAGTGCAAAATGTGATCATCGCGATCACGGTCTTGATGATTCCCAGATTTGCCCGGATGGGCCATGCTCCTACTCTGGCGCTAAAAGAGGCGGACTATATCGCTGCAGCCAAGTCAATTGGGGCAAGCGACTCTCGTGTCATCATGCGCCACATCCTACCCAATATTTTTGGCGAGATCCTTGTAATGAGTACCCTCTGGCTTGGGACGGCTATCAGGCTTGAGGCCAGCTTGAGCTTCTTGGGTGTAGGAGTGCCGCCGCCAACGCCAACCTTGGGTAGCATGGTACGGGCCGGTGTGGACTTCTTGGGAATGGCTCCTTGGGTGTCTGTCTTTGCTGGGCTTGCGATCCTGATTTCGATTTTCGGTTTCAACTTGCTGGGCGATGGCTTGAGAGACATCAGTGACCCCAAGCTATACGCACGCTGAGGAGGAGAGACCTCTGTCCGTTGCTGATTCTTGAACTCGCTGCGGCACACCATAGGAGGTTGAATATATGTCCCTGGTAGCTCCGTATGACGAGATGAAAAATGCTGCTTCCTGAAGTCGGGCATGGAAGATCGTATGGCTTTTTCCGTGACCTAAGCGAAATTGGTGAACTACACCTCATAGCGGAAGGAAGGAGCTTTGGTAAGGAGGGAGTGTGAATTTCAAGGCGTACAGATGTGGCATTTGTGAACGAGAATTCGCCCCGGACGGGATTCAATATAGGTGCAGCTCGTGCAACGGTCCGCTTTTGGCTACCTATGACTACGCAATCTTGGCAAAGAGGGTCACCACGGAAAGCCTTGCAGCAGGCCGGCCAGGGGTTTGGAAGTACCGGGAGCTCCTGCCAGTAAGCCCTTCCACTGAGCCTGTTAGCTTAGGGGAAGGGGCTACGCCGATGTATAAGGCAAAAACTCTTGCAAGCTCTATTGGCATCTAAAACCTTTTTCTCAAGGATGAGGGGAGGAATCCGACGGGGGCATTCAAAGACCGGGGTAGCACTGGTGGGGATGACTGTGGCTGTTGAACGTGGGGTGCGCACTGTAGGGACCGTCTCGCACGGAAACATGGGTACGTCCGTGGCAGCCTATGCCTCAAGAGCAGGTCGGATGTGCTATATCATCGCGCCCGAAAACATCGTTAGCGCAAGATTATTGTATCTAAGTGTTTACGGCGCAAAGGTCATACAGGTAGTGGGTGGATATGATTCGATGTATGATGAATCTTTAAGGATAGCCGAAAAGCACGGTGTTCTCTTCATAAATTGCGACAATCCGTTTAGGACGGAAGGGCAAAAGACGCTGGCCTTCGAAATTGTCGAGGGTCTCGGCTGGAGTGCCCCTGACTGGGTTGTGGCACCCGCTAGTAGTGGGGGTATGGTTTCAGCCCTATACAAGGGGTTCCTCGAATTCAAAGAACTGGGAATCGTCGCGGATATCCCCAGAATAGCGGTGGCGCAGCCTGAGGACGCAAAGCCAATAGTCATCGCCTTCGAGAAGGACACGGCGACAATCGAGCGGGTAAATCACGAGTTTACCTCTATTGTTCGCTCCTTGGGCAACCCCTATCCGCCCAGTGGCAATCGTGTTTTGAAGCTCTTGCGAGAACTGGACGGGATGGCCATCGCGGTGCCCGACGAGGAGACCACTGCTGCTCAACGGGACCTCGCAAGAATGGAGGGGATCTGTGCTGAACCGGCCGGTGCGATTGCCTTAGCGGGACTTCGGAGGCTGATGAAGCTCGGGAAGGTAGACCCGGACCAAAAAGTCGTGCTCATTATCTCCGGATTCGGTTTCAGGGACCCGGGTGATGCCGATAAGCTCACCGACAAGCCGATGACTGTTGATATTAAAGACCTAGAGTCTTTGATTGCCTCCCCTCGAGAGGGTTGATGAGGGGGAGATGTGCTACAGCGACAAGGGGAGATCACGGTGCCGTTAATCGAGGTTAGAGGTCTCAAGACGTATTTCTACACAGAGGACGGTGTGGTGCAAGCCGTTGATGGGGTTGACTTTACCATCGAACGGGAGAAAACCCTCGGGGTAGTTGGTGAGAGTGGGTGCGGGAAATCGGTGACTGCCCTATCGATTCTGCGGCTTATCCAGACACCGCCCGGCAAGATTGAAGCCGGTGAAATCCTCTACCATCAGAACGGGAACGTCATTGACCTGACGAAGCTTAACCCCGAGGGAGGCAAGATGCGATCGATCCGCGGGAACGAGATCGCGATGATCTTCCAGGAGCCGATGACCTCCTTGAATCCGGTGTATACCATCGGCAACCAGATCATGGAAGCGATCATCCTCCACCAGCGCATGCGCAAGAAAGAGGCGCGGAACAAGGCCATCGAGATGCTGCATGCCGCAGGGCTCCCGTCACCTGAGCAGCACATCAACGAGTACCCGCACCAGCTCTCCGGTGGGATGCGCCAGCGCGCCATGATCGCTATGGCCCTTTCCTGCAACCCCTCCCTTCTAATTGCCGACGAGCCGACCACAGCCCTCGACGTGACAATCCAGGCGCAGGTGTTGAATCTGATGAACAACCTGCGCATCGAGTTTAAGGCGGCCATCCTATTCATCACGCACGACCTTGGAGTCATAGCCGCCATGGCCGACGATGTTGTCGTCATGTACCTCGGAAAGATCGTAGAAGGTTCGGCCGTGCGCAACATATTCCACGACCCCAGGCACCCTTACACCCGGGGCTTGATGAACTCCATCCCGTCGCTGGCCACCACGGAGAAGGAGCGCCTTGTCCCCATCAAGGGAATCGTCCCTGACCCGTTCGAGGTCTCAAAGGGGTGTGGGTTTGAGCCGCGGTGCCCGCACACGATGGAGATCTGCAAGACCCAGATCCCACCGCTCAAAGAAGTGGCACCCGGTCACTTGACCGCTTGTTGGTTATTCGAATGATAAAGAGGTGAGAGCTTGTCTGCTGACAACATCCTGCTTGAAGTTAAGAATCTGAAAAAGTACTTCCCCGTGCACAAGGGGATCCTGAGGCGCGTGGTGGCCCATGTGAAGGCGGTCGATGATCTCGACCTGTACATCAAGGAGGGAGAGACCCTCGGCTTGGTGGGTGAGAGCGGGTGTGGGAAGACCACAACCGGCCGAACAATGCTTCGTCTGATCGAACCGACCGAAGGGGAGATCCTTTTTCACAGCAAGAAGCTCGCCGGCCCTGGCGAGGAGTACAAGGAGGTGGATATCGCCTCCGCCTCGCGCAAGCTCCTCAAGTCCCTCCGGCGTGATATGCAGATCATCTTCCAGGACCCCTATTCCTCCTTGAACCCCCGGATGGCTGTGGGGGCGATCGTAGGAGAGCCGTTACTCGTATACGGCGTGGCCAAGGGCAGGGAATGGGAGGACCGCGTCCGCAAGCTGCTGGATGCTGTTGGTCTGAACCCGGATTACATGACGCGCTACCCGCATGAGTTCTCCGGTGGACAGCGCCAGCGGATCGGAATCGCGCGCGCCCTCGCCCTTGAACCGCAGCTGATCGTAGCCGACGAGCCAGTCTCCGCCCTCGACGTCTCCATCCAGGCGCAGGTGATAAATCTACTCGAGGACCTCCAGCAGAGATTCGGCCTGACATACCTGTTCATTGCCCATGACCTTTCTGTGATCAAGCACATCAGCAACCGGGTGGCGGTGATGTACCTGGGGAAGATCGTGGAGTTGGCTGACACGGAGCAATTGTTCTCAAATCCAAGACACCCGTATACCGAGGCATTGATGTCGGCGGTTCCGGTTCCAGATCCCGACCACAATGTGGATAGACTCATCCTCAAAGGGGACGTCCCCAGCCCGGTGAACCCACCCTCTGGTTGCTACTTCCATCCGCGCTGTCGATATGCCCAAGAAATATGCCGCAAGCAGACACCCGTTTATCGGCAGTTAAACGGTGGTCATTTTGTTATGTGTCACTTGACAGAGGAGTTGGACCTCCAACCGGTTCGGCAGGGTTGAATTCTGAAAACGCTGAAATGATCTAACATACAACTTTTTCGCCCTCTAACGGTATTGGCTGAGACAAGAAAACACCGTAAAAGAAAACATCGGTTGTAGTCACGGTAGGAATGCCGGTTACCCGGACCCCCCCCGTACAGATCCCAAGCATACGGAACCACCGCACTGGGCTCCTGCCTCAGGTCAGACGCAGAAACGTTGATTCGGGTAAGGGTGTAGTACGCGCGCAGTGGGAATCCACTGTTTTTCTGATTTTATATTTCGAAATTAATCCTCTCTCTTAGGAACAGCGATATCAGCCGATTTTTTCAGATCAAAGATGTGAACATAGCCCGGAGCGCAATCATAAAACATTTCAAGGAGGTTTAGATGAATAGCGATAGGAAAGTCTGGTTAAACGGAAACCTGATCCCCTGGCGGGAAGCCACTGTACCGCTGTTATCCCATGGTTTTTCGCGGGCCTCGGCCATTTTTGAAGTTTTTGGGGTTCATGTAGGACCAAAAGGGCCAATGGCCTTCAGGATGGATGAGCACATAAAACGACTCATGCAAAGTGCTCGGTTATTGGGAATGGAGCTGGCATATTCTGCTGAAGAAATCATGGAGGCAGCCAAAGCCACTGTTCAGGCCAACAGCCTCGGGCGGGGATTAATAAAGATACTGGCTTACTGGAGTGAAGAAGCGATTACTAAATTAGTTTTAGAATCAAAACTGGACCTGGCCGTTTTTGCCATTCCCGAAAGCGAGGAGTTGGGACTGGACGATGCAAAGCCGATTTCCGCCTGCCTGTCAAAGTGGCGCAAGATTCACCCCGAAACGGTTCCGGTGGGAGCGAAGGCCTGCTCTAATTATTTGAATGGTTACCTGGCGCGTAAGAATGCAAATAGCCGTGGTTTTGATATCGGCATTATGTTGAGCACGGATGGTTTTCTGGCTGAAGGTTCTATGGAGTCGGTTTTTATAATAAAAGATAGGGTTCTCAAAACACCGCCAGTAGGGCGGGTTCTATCAAGTATAACGCGTATGTCTATTCTTCAGGCGGCACCGATGATCGGAATACCCAGCCGAGAAAGTCCCATCACGGCTGATGAATTATTTGCAGCAGACGAAATGTTCACTGCCCAGACCGGTATAAAAGTAGCAACTGTAGTCCGTTTTGAGAATCGGGATCTTCAAGCTCCGGGACCGGTAACAAAACAGGTGATGCAGCTGATGGACGATATCATTCATTTCAATGATGACCGTTTCATGGACTGGTTCCAGCCATTGACATGAAAAAAAACTCATTTTGGCTATCCATTACCGTTATATAGACTCTTTCATCAATCCTCTATGGAAATTGATAGATCCCGGTTATGAAATCAAAATCCCTTCCTTTGGAAACCTCTTTTTAATTGAACTTACTAATCTATTTTAAACGAACTCAGGAATAAAAATTGTTTGTAAATTTTGGAAGGTGAGTATGTGGCAAAAAAAAAAGAAATTCTGGGAAAATTTTTATT
>Ga0255055_10002176_pt1 | contig 13962 bp, 8 predicted proteins | sample JV7_2_27_MG_FD_188633 | JGI IMG/M metagenome (GOLD analysis project Ga0255055, IMG submission 188633) | Seawater microbial communities from Jervis Inlet, British Columbia, Canada - JV7_2_27 | ecosystem: Environmental > Aquatic > Marine > Inlet | place: Canada: British Columbia | collected...
CGATGCAGTGGGCATCAGCGTCCTGTGGGGCGAGCGGCAGCGGACGGCCGAAACCGCCATCCGGCATTATCAAGAGCAGCACAGTCAAGCTGGCAGCGATCATCGAGCGTCCTCCATCCGACCGACCCGCGCCCTCATTCGAGCGCAGAGCGAAGATTCGGTGTGTCACCCGCCAGGCCCATCCCCACTTATAACTTAACGTATACCCCGCTGGTTCCCTCGGGGTCGTCGAGTTCCCGTAACAGGAACTTTGCTGTCGGATGGAGGTACCGCAACGGAAACACCGGTGGTGCCTCCAGCACCGGCGTCGGCCCACGTGCCTCTGGTTTGAGATTGATCCATGATAGCTGGTCCAGGAGCCCTCCGTCCACCCTGGGGCGCGGCGCTCGCATCTCATCCGGTCTGCAGCCATCTTACAGCCCCATGAGAGAGCTGCAGGATCGCCTTGGCAAGGCCCTGACGGGACGCTACCGCCTGCTTCGAGAGATCGGACGGGGCGGCGCGGCCATCATATACCTGGCCGACGACCTGAAGCACGACCGCCGCGTGGCGCTCAAGGTCTTCCGTCCGGATCTGGCGGCGAGCCTTGGATCGGACCGCTTCCTGCGGGAGATCAAGATCGCCGCCAAGCTGTCGCACCCCCACATCCTTCCCGTGCACGACTCCGGTGATGCCGGTGGGTTCCTGTACTACGTGATGCCGGTCGTGGAGGGGCATTCGCTGCGGGATCGTCTCGCCCGTGACGGGGTCATGTCTCTCGCCGATGTGGCCGCGCTGCTGCATGACCTGCTCGACGCACTGCACTACGCGCACCAGCGCGGTGTGGTGCACCGCGACATCAAGCCGGGCAATGTCATGCTGTCCGGACGCCACGCCATGGTGACCGATTTCGGCGTTGCGAAGGCGTTGGAGGCAGCCGCCGAAGGGCGCGAGTCGGACACGGCCGGTCTCGTGCTGGGGACGCCGGCGTACATGGCGCCCGAGCAGGCGACCGCCGATCCCGACATCGACCATCGCGCCGACATATATGGGGTCGGGGCTCTGGCGTACGAGATGCTCACGGGACGCACCCCGTTCGAGGGTGAGACGGCACAGAGCATTCTCGGCGCCCTGGTTTCCAAGGTTCCGGACCCCGTGCAGCAGCACCGTCCGGAAACACCGCCCGAGCTCGCTCAGCTCGTGATGAAGTGCCTCGAGAAGGACCCGAACGAGCGCTGGCAGACCTCGGAGGAAGCGCTGCAGCAGCTCGACGCCCTGGCTGCGACTCCCGCGGGCGGGCTCGAGCGCATTTCTGTAGCCACGAAACCGCCACGCGCCTTCTGGACGCCAAGGCGGCGCATCGCCGCGGCTGCGGCAGCCATCGTCGTCGTGATGGTGGTCATCGCGGGGCTGTCGGTGCGGGGACCCCAGCCGGGAGGCGGTTCGACGCTGCCGGTCATCGCCGTTCTCCCGTTCGAGAACCTGGGGCCGCCCGAGGACGAGTACTTCGCCAACGGGGTCACCGACGCCATCACGGCTCGGTTGGCGTCACTGGGAACGCTCGCCGTGATCTCCAGAACCAGTGCCATGCAGTATCGTGATTCCGACCTCAGCTCACGCGAGATCGGCGCCGAGTTGGGTGCGGACTACATCCTCGAAGGCACGATCCAGCGGGAGCGGCCGTCGGATCCGACGAGTCGCGTGCGGATCATACCGCAGCTCATCCGCACGTCGGACGACACACATATGTGGGCCAGTGTGTACGACGAGGACCTGGTCGAGGTGTTCCGCGTGCAGTCGGAGATCGCCGAGCGAGTCGCCCGCGCAATGGACGTCACACTGGCCGAGCCGCAGCGTCAGCGTATCGTCGGTGCCCCGACGACGAACCTGGAGGCCTACGAGTTGTACCTGCGGGGCCACGACTACCTGGAGGGCAGCCGTGGCAGCGGCGACGCCAACGCACGACGCATCGCCATCGACTTCTTCGACGACGCCATTGCGCTCGATGGGGAGTTCGCCCTGGCGTGGGCGGAGCAGTCAGTGGCGCACATCTGGTTGTACCGGCACTTCGTGGATCACACGGACCGCCGCGCGCTGCTGGCGAAGGCTGCCGTCGACACGGCGCTCGCGCTGGCGTCGGACCTTCCCAAGGCTCACCTGGCGCTGGGTCTCTACTACTACTGGGGTCCCGAGTCCGATGCTGCACTGGCGCTGGAGGAGTTCCAACACGTCTCAGAGCGTGAGCCAAACAACGCCTACGCGCTTACCCTGATAGCGGTGCTCCAGGCGGCGCGCGGCCAGTGGGACGAGGCGGTGGCCAACGCGGCGCTCGCGGCGGAACTGGACCCCAGGGAGCCCGACTGGGCGGTGACGGCGGGCATGTTCCACTTCCTGTTGAGGCGCTACGAGGATGCAGAGCGGTACCTCGATCTGGCGCTCGAGCTGTCCCCCGACAACGCTGCGGCTTTCCAGACGAAGATCGCTCTCCAACTCCGCTGGCGCGGCGACACGGCGCGCGCTCATTCGGTGGCGAACGAGATGCTCGCGCGCGTTACGCCAGGGCAGGTGGCGCTGGCTCTCGTGGAGGTGGCTCCCGAACTGATCGCCGGGGGAGCCTACGACAGTGTGTTCCAGCAACTTTCTCCCGGCTCGCTGAGCGGGCCGTACCCGTTCGACTATTACTTCACGCGAGCGGAGTTCAACCGCCTTCGCAGTCGCCCGGCTCTCTCGCGGGCGTACTTCGACTCGCTGGCCACTGCCGTTCGGGCGGCGCCGGCCGCGACCGGCGACCCGGTGGTTTCGATGTTCCTGGGACGGGCATACGCCGGTATGGGCGACCGGTCACTCTCACTGCGGCAGGCCGGACTGCTCGAGACGGAGCTGCTGCAGGCGAACGACGCGCTCAGGGCCCTGGCGGTGCGGGTAAGCCTCGTGTGGATCTACGGGATGCTGGGTGAGGACGACGCGGCGATCGATCACCTCGAAGCGTTGCTCGAGGTGCCCTCTCCGGTTTCGCTGACGTACCTGCGGATAGCCGCTCTGACCGGGACGATCCGCCTGCGTCCGCGGTTCCAGGAACTCGTCTCGGAAGGGGCGCCACCCGGCCCTCCAATCGAGGCCGGAATGCGCTCCATGCTGGCGGGCCGCTCGCGCTAACTCAGGCTCACAGTTTCACATCCCCACCGGGGTCGCGCTCCTCGAGCTCTTCGAGGACCTGTCCCGCTTCGGCCCGGCGTCGCTCTCCCTCCTCCTGGTCGATCAGCGCCCGGCCCCAGTCCGGGGTGCCGGCATCGTCCACCGGCACGCGCAGCACATCGCTCTCCTTGAGCTCTCGTGGCAGCCGCGAGCACGGCACGAGCACGTAGTGCCCGTCCTCGTCGACCAGAACCGCAGTGCGGTGCTGAATGCGGTCCACCGCGTAGATCCGCTCGCTCGCCATCACGCCTCCGCGTTGCCCCTACCCATCAAAGTTACCGCTCGTCCGGGGTTCGGCCATGGCGGTCAGTAGCTGTAGTTGGCCACGATGTCCCAGGTGCGGTCCCGCAGGATGGCCGCATCACCCTCATCGCCCCAGCGGGGAGTGCCGCTGTCCATGTAGAACGAGCGGCCGTCACCATGCCCGGCGCCGGTGTAGACGGTGACGCTGTCGCCGGCTGCGACGGACGCGCTATCAGGGAAGATGAAGCAATACGACGCCGCGTTGCACAGACCCCACCCGCCGATCTCGACGGCGCGTCCCGTATTGTTCTTGACCACCGCGTGCTCGTCGGGGGTGGTCGGAGACACCCACACGCCAATCGGATCCACTGCGGAGGGTCCCGGAGCGAGCACGGCCTCCGTGTTCGAGGGCACGAACCTCGTCTCGATCTCGTAGCTGCCGTCGCGCCTACCCCGGATCGTGATGTCCCCATGCACGTCGGTGCGGTAGATCGCTTCGGCTGCGCCGTCGTAGTAGCGCAGGGCCCACTCGTGGGGGTGACCGTAGCTGTTGCCGCGACCTACCGAAATCACCACGACCCGCGGTGTGGTAGCGGCGAGCCACGCGGGCGTGACGGCGTCGCGGCTTCCGTGGTGGGCGGCCTTGAGCAACGTCACCTGCGGCACTCCGGCCGCCAGGAAGTGGTTCAGCTCCTCGACCTCCGAGTCTCCGGTAAACAGCGCCCGGAACTCGCCGTACTCCACGAGGAGCCCGATCGAGCGGTTGTTGTGCCCGGCGGCGTCCTGCGGCGGTGGGAGCACCTGGATCTTCACGCTGCCGAGCTCGACGGCTCGGTCCGTGGCCCGCAGGAAGGTGACGTTCGAGCGCTGCAGCGTGGCCATCAGGTGGCTGTAGGTGGAGGTCGTGTGCGGCGCTCCGTTGTCCATGTAGTAGCGGACGGGGAAGGAGAGCAGTATGGCGACCATCCCGCCGATGTGGTCGGCGTGGGGGTGGGTGGCGACAACGAAATCGACGGAATCCACGCCGTAGCGCCTGCGCAGCACGTGGGCGACCGAGCCCGGTCCAGCATCCACCAGGGCGGTCTTCCCTTCTGGGGACCGGATGAGTATGGCCTCCCCCTGGCCTACGTCGAGGAAGACGATCTCTACCTGGCCGGATTGCTGGGAAGAGGCAGGCGAGCAGGCCCACAAGAGGGCCAGAGCGGCAATTGATAGCAGTGATCTTGGCATCGTAGGGGGCGCGGTACGCATGAACTTAGGGCCCGGCCGGGCCCCTTGGAAAGGGCGTGCAACCGAAGCCGCACCTGGCGGGTATAGACGGTGACGCGACGGCCGGGGTAGTGGCCGCCGCCCCGCCCGGGTAAATTGGGCCTAGTGGTGACCAGATTCCATCACCGTTATCGAAGGAGAAGGGTTCACATGAGACGCGTTCGCTTTGCATTGTTGGCGGCGGTGATCGGCCTGTCCGCTTGCGGTTCCGGCATCAAAATCCAGACCGACTACGATCCGACCGCGGATTTCGCGGGGTTGGAGACGTATCGATGGGCGCAGCGTCAGCGCACCGATGATCTCGACCCGCGGGTCTACAACGACCTGGTAGAGGGACGAGTCAAGCGCGCTTTCAATCAGGTGCTGCAGGAGAAGGGCTTCCGCGAAGTGAGCGCCGGGGACCCGAACTTCTGGATTGCGTGGCACGGTGACATCGACGGCAAGATGAGCTTGACTACCGTGAACAGTGGCTACGGGTACGGCTGGGGCTGGTATGGCTACGGCGGCATGGGAATGTCCAGCTCCCAGACATACGTCAACGAGTGGGATGAGGGCACGCTGCTGATCGACATCGTGGAAGCGGCGGAGGAGCAGCTCATCTGGCGCGGCAGCGCCACCATGGAGCTGCGCCAGGGAGGGAGCCCCGAGCAGTCTGACGCGAACGCGTACTCGGTGGCCCAGAAGCTCCTCAAGAGCTTCCCGCCGGGCGAGGGAAGCTAGACCGGCGTTCTCCAGAGTTGCTGAACGAGTCAGCGCCCCCCGCTCCACGAGCGAGGGGCGCTTCTCGTTGGGAGCTTCCGCGGCGCCTACGGCCGCTCATAGCGGCGGCGCAGCTCGCTCAGGGCCGCCTGAGCGCACTCCGAGAATGCGGTGCGTGTGCCGCCGCCGGCTTCCTGGTACCGCGCGAAGAACAGGAAGGGATTGGCGAAGTCACTCGTCAGGGCCGCCCGACCAAGTCCCCGATCGATGGCCCTCGCCATGTAGAAGCCGGTAGGATGCCCGCTTTGGGGCACGATTTCCTGTAGCTGCTCGCCGGCGGCTCTTCCCTCCGGCTCAGTGCCGTGGCGACACAGGAGCGAGTCCACGGACCGAAGCAGAACGGGCGTGGCCGCGAGGTTCTCGCGGTAGCGCGCGGCGTATCCTTCCCGGCCGGCTGGCGTCCGCGACGGGTCCGCGATCCAGCCAGCCTTGTCGATCTGGTCGGCGATGCCCTCCGCCTGGATCTGGCTGAGGGTCCAGAGTGCCGCGTAGTCGTCGGGCCCGACCGCGGCCTGGTCGAACGCGAGCTGCCGGTTGCGCAGCCAGTGGTGGAACTCGTGGGCCAGAAACGGCTCGATGTCCCAGGTCATGGAGGCCAGGAGGTCGATGACGATAGGGTCATATCCCCGGCCGTCGTTCGCGAAGATCACGAACGATACTGGGGGGCAGCCGTCCACCGGCGGTTGCGGTAGGAAGGCAGCCGTTCTCTCGAGAGCGGGCTCGCACAGCGGCTCGGTGCGCAGCCGCTCCTCCTGGGCCGCCAACGAATCCCGCAGCTCCAGCGCACGCAGGTAATGCCGCAGATTGCGGCCGCTTGGGCCTTCCAGCTCGGTGGAGAGCGACTCCCTCATCGAGGGCATGTATGCGATGGTGAAGAGTCTCTCGAAGTAGGCGCGCTCGAACTCGCTCGCCACTAGTGCTGCATACCCCGGTGTCGCGAACAGCCGGTTCCACTGCTCGAGCGCAGGCCTTCGATCCTGCTCGAGCGTGTCGACCACACTCCAGAAGGCGTCGATACCGCTGAAGTCGAAGCTGGGGTTGGGCGTGGGACTCGGGCCGGAGCAAGCCGCCACGCCGGCGAACACCGTCAGTCCAGCGGCGAAACGCCGCATCCCACCGCAGTGCATTCTCTGCTAATCCTCCTCCTCTTCGGCTTTTCCACCGGGGACGACGTTGAGGTCCGGTCGCCCCTTGGAGCGGAGCCACTGCAGCACCGCCCACATCGCCTCCAGGTCCTCCCGGTTGTAGGCGATGATGAGGTTCATCAGGGCCTGCCGCTCGAGCTCGTCCTCCGTCTCGACCGCCTCCACGTAGCGCGCCATGGCCCAGTCTCCGCCCGTGTCGCGGAGCTTGCGCTCGAAGCCGATGTACTTCTCGACGACCTTCAGGCTGTAGCTCGGCAGCGGAAGCGCGATCGACTCCTGGGCAAGGGGAAGACAATCCACGAGGTTCTCGAGCACGCGGGCAGCAACTCCGTCAGGGTCGCCGTAGCGCTCGACGTACAGCCGGATGTTCGTCTTCTCGTAGGAATGCCAGTGGACGAACGGTAGGTCGCCGTGCTGGTCCAGCACCTCACCCGCGAGACGGAGGAACTCCAGCCAGCCGTTGCGGTCGCCCTCGGGGCCGAAATCGGCCAGGGCGCTCTGGAACTCGCCCGGCTGCCGCCCGTACACCTGGAGGCCCCACAGGTAGATCTTCGCGGGCTCCTGGAGCTGGGGTGGCATCCCCTCGAGGTCGAACATCACGTAATCGTCGCACTCGGGGATGGCCGGGGGCTGGATGAGGATCTCCCGGCCGTCCACGAGTGCCTGGGCCATGCGCATGATGGAGCCTGCCCGCTTGCCCACCTTCGAAGTGTAAGTGTCGGCGTGCTTGGTGAGGCGCGCCAGGCGTTCTTCGGTGAAAAGCTCGACCAGCTTGGGATACGTCTCGATCCCGTCCTCCCGCAGCTCATGGACCATCCACTGATGCACGCCGTACACCAGCGCCACGTCCTGGCGCCTCTCCGCCTGCGGCCAGCAGCGGTAGTGGAACGAGCAGTCATTGCACTTGGTCCAGCCGACAGGCTCGTACGGCTCCCTGGACGTCCGCTTGATGCCGGCGATGACCTCGAGCTCCTGGAGTGCGCGGGTGCCGCCCTTGTAGGTGAGCTCCACAATCTCGCCGGCGCCGTTGTACACCTCGAGCGCCTGGGGCGGGGTGCCGAATGTACGCTCGAACAGCCAGCCGTAGAGCTCCATCTGGTAGTGGATCTCCGGATGGTCCTTGTGAGTGATGCGGCGCGCGATCTTGCAGTCCCGGATGAGGTAGCCGTCGCCCCAGCGGATCAGGAAGTCGGGGTCGCCCGTCACCTCCCAGCGCACACCGTCGATCTCCAGCGCCGCGCGCAGCGCCGGTTGGTAGATGACCTCCAGCTCATCGGTCACCGCCTGGCGGGTGAGCCGCTCGCGCTCCTCGCGCATCCCGGCGTCGAGCTCGACCACGCCTCTGAGCGAACTGAGATGACTGCGCTCGTGTCGCTCGCCGAGCCGTCGCAGTACCTCCTCGTACTCCCCCGGCTCCGACTCCAGCTCGCCGCGATGCCGGAGGTAAACCCGCAAGCTGCATGGGGATGGGCGGTGGTGGGCGTAGATGTCGGAGGCGGAGAGCCGCATGCTGCAATCTAGCACGCTCCGGCCGGGCGATGATGCCCGAGCCTTGCAGCGGCCGCGCACCAGCAAGCACCTTTGGGCCATCATGCCGAACCACGAAACCAAGCCGATCCTGACCGAGCGCGAGCGCCGAGTGCTCGCCGCAGTGTGCGACACGCTGCTGCCGGAAATCGCCAGGGACGACGACCCGGAGGGCTTCTTTGCTACGGGAGCGCGGGCGGCGGGCACCGCAGGCAGGGTGGAGCGCCTCATCGAGTCCCTGAGCGATCCGGGAGACCGCGACCGCCTGCGGATGCTGCTCTCCGCGCTGGGCTCACCGCTCGTGAACCTCCTGATGAGCGGCAAGCTGGCCTCGTTCCCGGCGATGGAGCCCGCGGCGCGCGAGGCGGTGCTGAGGAGCTGGGCGCACTCCCGCGTATCGGTCCGCCGTGCCGGCTTCCAGGCGCTCAAGCGTCTGGCCCACGTCGCCTACTACGGCTGGCCCATGGCGGACGGTTCCCACCCGGCGTGGCGGACGGTGGGCTATCCGGGACCGCTGCCCCAGCCCGAGAAGGCGATCGAGCCGCTCCCGACACTGCAGGTCGAGAGCGACTCCACACTCGACTGCGACGTGGTGATCGCGGGATCTGGCGCCGGTGGCGGAGTGGTGGCGGGAGTGCTCGCGGCGGCCGGGCTGGACGTGGTGGTGCTGGAGAAGGGCCCCAACCCCGGCTCGCGCGACATGACCCAGGTGGAGGGCGACATGCTCGGGTCGCTGTACCTGGAGGGCGGGCTTCTCATGACGCAGAGCGGCTCGATGCCGGTCCTGGCGGGGAGCTGTCTCGGCGGCGGCACCGTGATCAACTACACCACCAGCTTCCCGCTCCCGGAGAGCGTGCGAGGGGAGTGGGATCGGCTGTCGGGGCTCTCGCTCTTTGAGAGCGCACGGTTCACGGAGTCGCTGGACCGCGTTTCGACGCGGTTGGACGTGGGCACGAGGTGGACCACACCCGGCCGGCGCGACGAGATCCTGGAACGGGGCTGCCGCAAGCTGGGGTGGCACGTGGACCTGATGCCGCGCAACGTGACCGACTGCCTCGAAGGACTCGAGTGCGGCTACTGCGGCTACGGCTGCAGGCATGGAGCCAAGAACTCGACCGCGCGCACCTACCTGAGCGACGCGGCGGCGGCGGGCTCGCGGCTGGTGGTCGGATGCGAGGTGGATCGGGTCGTCTCTGAGGCCGGTCGCGCTACGGGTCTCGAGGCGACCGTCACTCGGTCCGATGGCGCGCCCTGTCGGCTCAGGATTCGCGCTCGCGCGGTCGTGGTGGCGGCCGGGGCCATTCACACTCCGGCCATCCTCAAGCGCTCGGGACTGGCCAACAAGCGAATCGGTCGAGGCCTCCTGCTGCAGCCGGCCACTGCCGTGATGGGCGTCTTCCCCGATCGGGTGGATCCGTGGGCCGGCTCGATCCAAACGCGCTACTCCGACCAGTTCGCGGATCAGGATGACGGCTACGGGGCCAAGCTCGAGACGGCGCCGGCGCACTTCGTGCTGGCCGCGAGCGCGTTCGGATGGGACAGCGCGCGCCAGTTCAAGGAAGACGTCGCCCGTTTGGGGCACCTCGGGCTCGTGGGCGTGCTGCTGCGCGACCGAGATCCCGGGAAGGTGGTGGTGGGGAAGGACGGGCGCCCGCGGGTGCACTACGAGCTATCCCGCTTCGACGCGTTGCACGTGCGCAATGCGGTGCGGGGAGCGGCCCGGCTGCTCGCGGAGGCGGGAGCCGAGGAGATCTTCACGCTGCAGACGCCGCCGGCGCGCGGGTGGCCCGGGAAGGGTGCCTGGCTGGACCGGCTAACGTCGGAGGCCGACTCCCGCGGGTATCGCTACGCCCGCATGTCGTACATCTCGTTCCATCAGTTGGGCACGGCGGCCATGGGTCGCGATCCCGCGCGGTCGGTGATTGACGAGATGGGCGAGGCGCACGAGCTGAAGGGGCTGTACGTGGTCGACGGGAGCGCGTTTCCCGGGTCGAGCGGGGTGAACCCGATGCTCACCATCATGACGATCGCGGATCACGTGGCGCGGGGGATTGCCGAGCGCTGGTGAAAAAGCCCCGGGGCGCGAACCCCGGGACTTCTCTTACACTGAGCCCTGTCTCGCGCGCTACTGCTGCTGCGATCCGGGCTCGGTCATTTGCGCGGGAGCGCGGCGGTCCTCGTACGGCGGTCGCACGGGCCGGGCTGGCGGGTTCATCTGAATCAGCAGCAGGACCTCCTGGATTGCCCGCTCGAGCTGAGGCTCACTGCCGCGCGCCAGCGCGGTCGGGTCCTCAGGCACCTCGATGTCCGGGTCCACCCCGTGGCCCTCGCGGAACCACTCACCGTCGGGATCGTACATCCGGAACGTCGGCACCGTCACGCTGCCGCCGTCGATCAGCGAGGGCGCCCCCGTGATGCCGATGAGCCCGCCCCAGGTGCGGGTCCCGATCAGCGGTCCCACGCCGGCCTTCTTGAAGTAGTCGGGGAACGCGTCTCCACCCGAGCCGCTCCAGGAGTTGATCAGCATCACCTTCGGGCCGAAGTGGGCCATCGGCGGCCAGGCCCAGTCCGTTCCGTCCCGCACCGCCCAGAAGGCGAGCGGGGGGCGGTTGAGCAGCTCCACGAACCGATCCGGGATCTGCCCGCCGCTGTTCCAGCGCTCGTCGATGATGAGTCCGCCCTTGTTGATCTGCGGGCGCCACTGCCGCAGCAGCTCCGCTTGTCCGTCGCGGCCGGTGCTGCGCACGTACACGTAACCCACGCGCCCGTCGGTGGCCTCGTCCACGGCCTTCCGGTTGGCCTCGATCCAGGCGAGGTGTCTGAGCCGCGTCTCGCTGGAAAGCGTCTCGACCAGAACACGCCTGGCGCCGTCCGTGCGCGGCCTGTCGTTCACGGTGAGCTCGACCGTCTGGCCCGCGAGCCCCTGAAACGCCGCCCAGGGGTCCCGGTTCGGATCCAGCGGGATGCCGTTCACGGCGAGGATGTAATCTCCCTCGCTCACGTCCACGCCCGGCTGGCTCAATGGCGAGCGGACGTCGGCGTCCCACTGCGCGCCCCGGATGATCCGGGCAACCCGGTATGCGCCGTCATCGAGCTCCCAATCCACTCCCAGGAGCCCAACCCCGCGCCGCGGCGCGGACTCCGTGTCACCGCCGCCGCGATAGGTGTGCGAGGCACTGAGCTCGGCGATCATCTCACCGATCACGAAGTTCACGTCCCAGCGGGTGACTGCATCCTCCAGCAGACGCCCGTAGTGCGCTCGCACGGCGTTCCAGTCCACGCCGTGCATGTTGGGGTCGTAGAAGAAGTCGCGCTCCAGGCGCCAGGCGTCGGTGAAGATCTGGCGCCACTCGGCCTTCGGGTCCACGACCGTTTCCATCTCGGCGACGCGGAGCGGCTCGTCCATCTTCTGATCGGGCTTCACGTCTACTATCGCGAAGCTGCGGTCCTTTCTGATCAGGAGCTTCTTGCCATCGGTGGACACGTCGAATCCGTCGGCATCCCCGATGACCGTCTTCTCCTCGCGCTCCTCGAGATCCCAATAGACGATCGGGCTCTCGTCGTCATCGCTCCCGCTGCGCGGCAGGCGGCGGAACAACACCTTGCCGGGGACGGCTCGGAGGTTCGTGTAGTTGCCGGGATCCGGCGGCAGGATCGTGACGCGGCTCTCGAAGTCCACGAGGTCGATCTCGATCGCCTTGTCCTCGTCCTCGTCCTCCTCGTCCCCATTCCCGTTCTCGCCGGCCTCTTCCTCCTCGTCGCTCCGGGGCGCCAGCGGGGACGGTACGTCTCGTCGCAGTGACGCGGCCGCCACGTTCGTAGCGTTCGGGTACACCCAGCTGTTGTCGAAGTCGCTGTACACCGGCTGGAATGACCGGTCCGTGAGGAAGTAGAGGTAGTCGCCATCCGGATCGAAGACGGGCTCCGCGTCGCTGTAGTACCCGGCCGTCACCTGATGCAGCTGGCCCGAGCGAGTGTCGAACAGGAATACGGCATTGTTCCGGTTCTCCAGGTCGCGCGCGTAGGTGAGCCAACGGCTGTCCGCCGACCAGCTGGGCGAGAACGCGTTAAGGGAGCCCTGGAACCAGAAGAGGGCCTGATCCACGTCCGTCGTCCGCTCCCGGTCCATGTCGTAGATCCGGATCGTCATCGTCTGGTCCACGAAGACCAGCTGCTTCGAATCCGGGGACCACGTCGGCGTGTAGCGGAATCCGGGGCCGTACGACGTGAGCGTGCGCTCCTCGCCCGAGCCGTCGGCTGGCCGTACGGTGAGTTGGTACTCTCCCGAGCGGTCGCTCCAGTACGCCACCCACTGGCCGTCCGGCGACCAGGCCGGGTAGCGCTCCGCGACGCCGGAGCTGTTGGTCAGGTTGCGGACCGGTCCGTGTTCTGCCGGCACGGTGAAGACGTCTCCGCGCGCCTCGAACACGGCGCGCTTGCCCGATGGCGAGATGCCTCCGGCGAAGATGAGCCCGGCGACTTTCTCGCTGCGCGGCCGCAGGGTCGCCTGATCCGTCACGACCTCCACGCTCACTTCGTTGATCAGCTCGGTCGTCAGGTCGAGCAGGTAGAGTCGTCCGCCCGCCTGGAATACGATGTCCGAGGGACCCATGGCGGGGAACGTGACATCGACATCGGCGAACCGCGTCACCTGGCGCACGCTCTCCGTGTCGAGATCGTACGCCCAGAGGTTGTAGCGCTGGTTCTCGTCCCGGTCGGACAGGAAGAAGACGGTTCGACCGTACCACATCGGCTGTCCGTCGTTCGCCGGGTGGTTGGTGATGTTGCGTGACTCCAGGGTCTCGAGGTTGAACAGCCACACCTCGGTTGCCCACCCGCCGCGGTACCGCTTCCACGTGTGGTAGTCGCGTGACTTCGGTGTGTATGCGAGCGTCGTGCCGTCGGGAGAGAGCGTCCCGAACTCGCCGTACGGCAGCGGCAGCTTCACCGGCAACCCGCCGCTCGGCGCCACCCGATAGAACTGGTTGAACCGCTGACGGCCGCTCTCGCGGGCAGAGGCGAACAACAGGGCGCTGCCATCCGGATACCAGTCCAGCATGCGGTCGCCCATCGGGTGGTACGTGACCCGCACCGGATCCCCGCCCATAGTGGGCACGACGTATATGTTGCCGCTGCCGTCGTAGTTGCCGCTGAACGCGATGTGCGCCCCGTCCGGCGAGAAGCGTGGGAACGCTTCCTCACCCGCCGGCGAGCTCAGGCGGTGCGCCACGCCCCCAGCCTTGGGCACCACCCAGACGTCGCCCGCGTAGACGAACGTGATGTCCGTGGCGGAGACATCCGGGTAACGGAACATCCGCGCATCCACCTGCGCCTGGGCGGGTGCGGCGCTGAGGATTGACGCAATGGCAAGCGTGGCGACTCCATATCGCATTCTCGGAGATCTCCTGTCGTGCTGAGTGGTCGTCAGCCCGTCGGTTCTCTTGGCAGGTCGCGAAGCGCCGATCGGGCGCACCGGCGCTTCCAAGCGGGATCGATCAAGAGGGTTAATCTCTCCGGTGTTACGCCGGTTTTCAAGGCTCGGTCGACGGTTGTGCAACATTGCCGGCCCCGATCGTCATACGGAACAGCACAGTCTCAAGGAGCTTACGATGTCCGCAATGCACGCAGTTTGGCGACGACGCAACCTCTTGTCCGGTTTGGTGTTAGCTATCCTGCTCGCGCTCCCGCCGGTGCCGGCCCTGGGCCAGGACGCGTTGCAGTCCACGGCCGACCAGCGCCGCAGCCTGGCAATCACTGTCTACAACCAGAACTTCGGGTTGGTGCGGGAGGTCCGCGACGTGACGCTGGTGCGCGGCACGGTCGCGCTCGAGTTCAGGGACGTGGC